>OGST01000023.1_pt1 | contig 156407 bp, 185 predicted proteins | sample 1574021 | NCBI WGS metagenome assembly OGST01 (sample SAMN03295847, study PRJEB24534) | human gut metagenome | isolation source: fecal sample 7 from infant 6 | host: Homo sapiens | place: USA: Pittsburgh, PA | collected 2014-07 | reverse complement strand
ATATTAATATTATAATTATAAATATTAGCTTAATATATTATAGTTTTAATTACTAGTATTCATGTTTTTAAATACCATTTAATTTGAAGCTTTGTGTAAAAACTGTTTTTTAAAAAAACAGCACTACCCTTTCAAATTCTCAAGAAAAAACAGAGGGAGAGAAAAAGAGAAGCACAAAACACACTATTAAAGTTTTTTATTTTTAACCCAAAAATGAATATGATATAATAACTATAGATAGAGAAAAAAAGTGATAATAATAATCACTTGATTGGAGGAAAAAGATAATGGCAAAAGCAAAAGAAAATAAAACTAATGCAATGAGATTATTAGATAGAAATAAGGTTGAATACACTACTCATTCTTATGAAAACGAAGATGGAAAAATAGATGGTATTGCTGTTGCACACAAAATAGGAAAAGATGAAGATTGTGTTTTTAAGACTCTTGTTACAGTTGGACATTCAAAAGATAATTTCGTTTTTGTTATTCCAGTTGCACAGGAACTTGATATGAAAAAAGCTGCTAAAGCTGCTGGAGAAAAGAATATAGAAATGATACACGTAAAGGACATTAATAAGATAACCGGATACATTCGTGGAGGATGCTCTCCCCTTGGCATGAAAAAGGTATTCAAAACATTCATACATAATACTGCTTTAGATTGTGAAACTATAGTTTTTAGCGGTGGTAAAATAGGATCTCAAATAGAAATGAATCCTAATTCCCTTCAAAAAGTTATTGACTGTGAGTTTGTAGATATAATAAAGTAATTTTTTATTTCATTATTAAAAGATTAGATAATATAACTTTAAAAAACTTATATTATCTAATCTTTTATTTTATAATAAATTTATATTTTCTAAGGAAATCCAACTCCAAAGCAAGTTCCTAGAGAAACACATACGCTATTACTATAATTTTTGAAATTAGCAGCCATTGCTGTTCCATCATGAACAAGTTTTATTTGAAATCGTATATTCAAATCTTTTAAGATGCAATCTGATAAAAATGTCTCGTAATTATCATTTAATAATCTAAGCTTGCCATATCCACCACGATTTTCAACAACACCATTATTAATATAATTTGCTATACTTATAATAATTTCATTTCCTACCCTAATTTTGTTGTTATAATAACTCAAACTATCTTTTATAACTTTCAGTATGTGTCCATGCAGCTTTAATGCCTCTTCTTTTTCCTCTTCAAGAGTTTCATATTCCCACTCTACATACTTTGAAAGTACTTTTTCTAAATTTTCAACATTAAGTTCACAATCATTTTTAAAACTTATATAGCTTCTCTTTATAAATGTTGCACCACAATCCATAATTAGGTATTCTTTAGTTTTATCTTTATTATTAATATATGATGAAGATCCCCTTATAGCTATTTCATCGCATTTTTCATTTAAAATTATATTATATTGTTTTACATTTGCAAGTTTAAATACTTTTTCTATATGCTCTTTAAATTGTTCGCCAATTTTTCCACTTGATAGTCCACCTACTAAAATTACATTTTGGATATTCCTCCAATAAACCCAGTTATCTTTAGTCCAATCTTTTCTCTTAGTAATATTTTCAGAAACACCCATTTTTAGAGTTAATAAAATTATAGCGAGCCTTTCGCCAAAAATTTTAGTAATACTTTCAGCACATTTTCTGATATGTTCATCATTACTATAAAGAGATTTTTCTAGATATTGTGGTAATTTCTTTTCTTGTATATTACTCAAATTTAAATTTAATTGAAGTGCTTTTTCTTTTATTTCATTTATAATAAGTTGTGTTGAAAATATGTCTCCCGCATATTTTCCCTCAAGATTTTCATTTATTATATGAGGTGGAATATATGCGATATAAAGCTTATTTATTGATACATTCGGAATAAGAGAGCCATTGATTAAAAATGGATTATTCATATTTAATAACCATCCTTACGTTCTAAGATTATTATAATTATATTATATTTATTCTAAATATAATACCAAAAGAAACCGAAGTTTTTACTCCGGTTTCTTTTGGTATAGTTTCTTCACTACTCTAAACTTATAAATTACATTATTCTTCTATTTCTCCAACTAAAGAGAACGAATTAGCTTTTACAATTTTTACATTAACTAATTTTCCAATTAATTCTTTGCATCCAGGGAAGTTTACAAGTTTTGCATTTCTAGTTCTTCCAGTTAATCTAGATTCATCATTTTTACTTGTTCCTTCTACTAATACCTCAACAACCTTACCTTCCATAGCTTTGTTACCCACAACTATTCCTTCATTAACAGCCTCTACTAATCTGTTAAATCTTTCGTGTTTAACATCATCAGGAATTTGATTTTCCATCTTATCTGCTGGTGTGTGGTTTCTTCTAGAATATATAAAAGTAAATGCAGCATCATACTTTACTTCACGTACTAAATCTAATGTAGCCTGAAAATCTTCTTCAGTTTCACCAGGGAATCCTACTATTAAATCTGTTGAAAAAGTTACATCTGGAATTTCTTTTCTTATTGCTTTTGCTAAGTTTAAGTAATAATCTCTTGTATAATGTCTATTCATTACTTTAAGTATTTGATCACTTCCACTTTGTACTGGTAGATGTATTTGTTCACATAATTTATCACAATCTCTTATAGCTTCTATAACATCCATATTTAGATCTTTAGGGTGAGATGTCATAAATCTTACTCTTTCTAATCCTTCGATTTCATTAATTCTTCTTAATAACTGAGCAAATGTTATTTCCTCTTCTAATCCTTTACCATAAGAATTAACATTTTGACCAAGTAAAGTTATTTCTTTATAACCTTCTGCTACTAATCCTTTGATTTCATTTTCTATATCTTGTGGCTTTCTGCTTCTTTCTCGTCCTCTTACATAAGGAACTACGCAGTATGTACAGAAATTATTGCATCCATACATTACTGTAACAAATGCTTTTACACTACTCTTTCTGTCTATTGGAACTCCTTCTACAATTTCAGCTTCTTTATCAAATATTTCTTTTATTTGTACTCCTTCAGTTTTAACTCTGTTTAAGTACTCTGGGAATTTATATGAATTGTGAGTTCCAAAAATTATATCTACATATGGATATTCATTTAAAATTTTATCAGCCATACCTTTTTGTTGCATCATGCATCCACAAATAGCTATTATTAAATCTGGATTATTTTCTTTTCTCTTTTTTAATCTTCCTAGATTACCAAACACTTTGTTTTCTGCATTTTCTCTTACACAACATGTATTAAATATAATAATCGAAGCTTCTTCTTTATCTTCTGTAGGGGTATATCCCTGTCTCTTAAGCATACCAGATAATTTTTCTGAATCTTCTTCATTCATCTGACATCCGAATGTTTGAATAAAGAAAAACTTTGCTTTATCTTGTGAAATTTTATTTTGATCTAATTCTTCTATATTAAAGTCCATTTTATTTCTCCTTTTTATATACAATTTTCTTTTGTATTATAACAAATAATTAGTTTTATTAAAAGACCTTAGTCTTTTAACTATCTCGAGTAAGTACAATTCAATTTTATTAAAGTTAAAGATATATAGAAATCACAAGAGATCTTTTTTTCTAAATTAAAGTAAATGTTTAGTATTATATAATTAACACTCGGGGATTTTCGATACTAATTTGAAAAAAGTTTACTATTTATAAACACTAATACACTTACTATATATTTTTATGAATTTCTTTTTTCACAAATCATCTAAAATCCCTATTTTATATATTAGAATTTTAGATTTATTCTATTTATCCCTAGATCTCTATATTTATAGTTATTGGTGTATCTAGATTTTTTTGAATTTAATGATCACAATATAAAAATTAAAGCTTAATTATAGTAGATTTATTATAATTAAGCTTTATAGAGTATTTCTAATAGAAATAAACTAATTCTTCATCTGGCTTTTTAGTTGATGATATTTTTTCAACGTGTAGAACAGGAAGTTCATCATCATATTGAGCAATCTTTGTTTTATGAACTGTAGCAATTATATCTACCCATTCTTTATTTTCAAGTTCAACATCATTTTCAAACTTACATATTAGCCCAAGAGGCGTAATGTCATCAGCACAACATGTCATTGCATTACGACCTAAAATTGAAAATTTTGGTGGATATTTATCTGGATCATAAGCCATCACTTTAAGTTTTAGTTTTTTACCATCATACTTTTTAGGGTTTGACATCATATCTTCATATAGTATTCCAAAATCATATTCCTCTGGTTCAATCACATTTGCATTAATATCAAAAGGAAGTACATCTTCAGAATTATCAATTTCTCCATTTTCATTTTCAAATAAAATTCTTGCCTGTATGTTAATAGCTTTCACGCTACCTCTTAATGAAATTTTTTTAGTATCTTTATTACATCTGTTAAATACAACTAAATCAGCATCCCTGAATTGTTCTGCCATTATAGATCCCATGTTGCTCATGTAAGAACTAAATGTTGATGCATCTATAGTACATACAACTTGAGCAATTTCGCATCCTTTTGGCAAAACTGAATCATATAAATTATCAAAATCCCACATTCCATTAAATTCAATAAGTACCCTATCTGCCTTACATTTTTCTATTTGTATTCTTATTAATTCAGGTGTAAGTTCATCTTCAGAATTTATAAGAATAACTGTTGTGTTAGCTTTTTCTAATTCATATTTTTCTAATTCTTCTACTCCTTCTTCACAAAGAATAAGAAGACTATTTTCATTTGTTACAAAATCTTCATCTTTTAAAATCTCTTTTATAAATGTTGTTTTACCACTTTCTAAAAATCCAGTAAATAAATACACTGGAACCTTCATTTTATTCGCCTCTTTTCTATTTAGGTTGCTACAATAATTAATACTATTTTAAACAAAATAATGTTTCTATCTTATTTTTATCTAATTTAGATCCAATCACACATAGTCTTCCTGTATAATCTGGTTCACCTTTCCTTATTTCAAATTCACCAGGCACAAGATCAAAGTTATACCAGTTTCCTTTTTCATCTGAAATAATACCTTTTGCACGAAGTATAACACCATAATCAGAACTATCACTTAATAGTGAAAGAATATCATTAAGTTTATCTTTATTATATTTCTTAGGGGTTTCAATTCCCCAGCTTGTAAATACTTCATCTGCATCATGATGGTGATGATCATGCCCACAGCTACAATGCTCATCATGTTCATGATGATGCCCACCACATGTGCATTCTTCAGTATGTTCATGATTATGATGACATGAACAATTTTCCTCATGTATATGTTCTTCACCTTCATGAGATCCATGACAGCATTTTTCACCATGTTCGTGATGATGATGTTCTTCTTTGAACAATTCATTTTCTAGTGAGTTTGATTTTTCCATTGCATCGACAATCTGCTTACCATTTATCTCTTCCCATGAAGTTGTAATAACAGTAGCTTTTGTATTATGTTCTCTTATTAATGAAACAACATCTTCAAGTTTTTCTTGTGATAATTTCTGAGTACGGCTCAGTATAATTGTATTTGCATTTTCAATCTGATTATTAAAGAACTCTCCAAAATTTTTCATATACATTTTACATTTTTGTGCATCAACAACAGCACAAAAGCTATTAAGTTTTACATTTGTATCATCTTTAATTTCTTCAACTGCTTTAATAACATCTGATAATTTACCGACTCCAGATGGTTCGATTATTATTCTATCTGGCTTATATTGGTCTAATGCTTCTCTAAGAGCACTTCCAAAATCTCCTACAAGAGAACAACATATACACCCAGAATTCATTTCAGTAATCTCAATTCCAGTATCCTTTAAAAAGCCTCCATCTATTCCTATCTGCCCAAATTCGTTTTCAATTATCATAAGCTTTTCTTTATAAAGTACATCTTCAATAATCTTTTTTATAAGTGTTGTTTTCCCCGCTCCAAGGAATCCTGAAATAATATCAATTTTTGTCATTTTAATAATTCTCCTTTATTTTCCTATATTTATTACTATTTTTCATAATACAAACACTATAATCATAGCTTAATAATGTAAATTTAAACATTCCTATATAATGAAAAATAGTTATAATATGAAATATATCTTCATCTTATAACTATTTTAACATTTTTTCAAGTTTCTTGTTATTTTGTTTTTTGAAAGCGAAATACTAATATAATTAAATCATTATTAAACTTATAAATTATATTAACATCTTGAATGCACTTATATTTAAAACTTTGTGATAGCTTTCTCATGCTACACACAATGTTCTAAGTGCACTTTTTTATATAGTTTTAACCTAAACATAAAATACCAGTCAGCTTTTATTTAAGCTGTCTGGTATTTTATGTCTCTTTTAATTCATCAATATATTTTTGAATCCAAGAATCAACCGATCTATTTTTTTCATATTCAGGATCATTAATCATATCAACAAAACGTGTAGTAACACCATGAGTTTTTGCAATAAGCATAACATTTTTCTGCTTATCAACAGGTAAATCTCTAATAGCATCTTTTACATCATCTATACGTGCCCTCTTCATATGTTAAACCTCACTTTGCTTATATTATATACATTTATACCAAGTATCATATGAAATATACTCTCTAAACCCAACTTTGTTATATAACGAAACAGCTTTATAATTATTCTTCTCAACTCTTATATATACATGCTCAATTTGATTTATTCTACATAATTCAATAAGATAATTCAAAAGTAGTTGTCCATATCCACAACATCTATATTTTTTTATTATACCAAAATTAACAATAGTATATAAGTCATTGCTTAAAATTATTTGCCCATATCCTGCACATTCATTATTGACGTATAAAAAAACAGAAAAATCATTGATATAATAATCCTGTTCTTCTTCATCAAAAATATCTTCTGTATCTAAAGGAACTCTATTTTCATCATAAAATATTTCATTTTGAACATCGCATCTTAACTTTTCATCACAATTTTTTATAAAGTGCTTAAAATTTATACCATCTTTAACTTCAATAGGTTTTTTAGAAGCTATTAATTTCATAAGGCACGTTTTACTATATATAGTAAAACCAAGCCTATTCATTAAGTTGCTAATACTCTCATTTTCAACTATATCAAGTTTAAGTGTATTACATTTTATAAAATCTAAAACTTTATCATCTAGTAATTCAATAAAATCATCAAAAAAGTACATTGAATAAATATTTTTTAAAGTATTATCTATTTTTGATTCATCATACCATATATATCCTATATGCTTATTGTTGTATTTAAAAATCTTGACCTGCTTCCGTAGTAAATACTTTACCACAAAAGATTCTTCATCATAAATAGTAAAAAAATCCCTATCACATATATAAGATCTATACTTTGAATTATATAATTTTCTGAAATTCTCAATATTAAATAATGACAATTTTTCAATAGTAATCATGCTTAAACTCCATTTCTATACGATAAGTAAATTATAGTTCTTATGTTAATTATAGTCAATAATATGCAAGTATCTTAATAAAAAATTGCCAAGGTCACCATTCTATAGACTACATATTAAAAAGTCAACTCCATTAAAATTAATTCTTTAGCCAATGTATTATAATTTAAGTAAGAATAAAAAATACCGAATCTATAACACAAACTATAGATCCGGTACTAAGTTAATATAATCTTAATATTAAATATCTTTTATACTTAAGCTTATTCTCTTGTTTTCTTCATCAACACTTAAAATTTTAGCCTTTATCTCCTGTCCAATAGTTAAAACTTGTGCAGGGTCTTCAATTCTTTCGTGAGATATCTTAGAAATATGAACCAATCCATCAACACCTGGTTCTAATTCAACAAAAGCACCAAACTTGCTTAATCTTACTACCTTACCAAGTACTATAGAGTCTTCAGGATATTTTTCTTTTACATTATCCCAAGGCTTTGCCATAAGTTCTTTCATACTTAAAGATAATTTTTTTGTTTCTTTATCTAAACCTATGATTTTTACATCTACAATTTGACCTATCTTTAAAACATCTTCGATCTTCTTAACATGATTCCATGAAATTTGAGATAAATGTAATAATCCATCTACTCCATTTATTTCAACAAAAGCACCAAAATCAGTAAATCTTTTTACTTCACCTTTTACAACATCATTTAAATTGAAAGATTCCCATGCTTTTGTTTCCATTTCATTTTTTGCTTTTTCTAATAAAGCTCTTCTTGATGCTACAACTTTAATTGGCTTTGCAGTACTAAAATCAATAAGTTTAACTTCTAAAGTTTGATTTAAGTATTGTTCTTTATCCTCAGTAAATTTAACATCTATCTGAGAAGCTGGAACAAATACTCTTATTCCTTTATAATTTCCTGCTAAACCTTTATCTTTTGCTTCATTTATTTTTATTTCAAAAGTTTTTCCTTCATTGAAAAGAACTTCTAATTCTTTAAAAGCCTCTTCTTTTTCATATTCTAATCTTGATAAGACTACAAATCCATCATTATTTTGTAATTTAATAACTTTTGCAGTTATTGGATCACCTACATTAATGCTTTGTGCAAATTCTTTTGGATCACATTTTCCTGTTAATTCATTGTAAGGAATAATTCCATCTATCCCATATCCATTCATTCCAATAACAAGACCTTCATTGTTCTTTGAAATAACATTTTCAGTGACTTCTGTTCCAATTACAACTTTCATATCAGTCTCATTCATTAATGCTAATTGATCTTCATTATTTACATTGTTTTCTATACTCATAATATCAAGTACCTCCCTAATAATCCAATCTGGTGTTGATGCACCAGCTGTTACTCCTATTTTTTTTATATCATTATTAATAAAATCTTTAGGCAAATCTTTTATATTTTCAATGTGGATTGTATGTTCACAGTTTTCTTTAGCTATATGATACAGTTTAGTAGTATTAGAACTATTCTTTCCACCAATAACTATCATTGCATCTACTTGTTTTGAAAGATCATAAGTACTTTTTTGTCTTACGTCTGTAGCTGCGCAAATTGTATTGAAGGAGAGTAATTCCTTTGCATCTTTTAAATGCTCCACAGTATTATCCCAGTTTTTCTTCTTTTCAGTCGTCTGAGCAACAGCGCATACCTTTTCTGGTAATTCAATATCTATATTACCATCTTTAGTTATGGTTGCATCATTATTGCACCAACCATTAATACCTACTACTTCTGGATGTTTTTCATCTCCTAATATTACTATATGATATCCTTCTTCCGAATATTTCTTTACCTTTTTTTGAATATTTGTTACAAAGGGACATGTAGCATTTACAACTGTTAGACCTCTTGATTCCAACATTGCTAATACATCTTTTGAAACTCCATGAGATCTTATAACAATTACATCTTTTGGATCCAAATTAGATATATCTTCAAGCTCTATTGAAAATACATTATTATCTTCTAAATAACTTACAACATCATTATTATGTATTAAGGGACCTAAAGTATATATTTTTTTATTATACTGTTTTTGAATATTAATAGCTTCATCAACAGCTCTTTTAACTCCAAAACAAAAACCTGAATTGTTCGCTAAAATAACTTCCCTCATTACCATACTCCTTTTCATAAGTAAACCCAGCATTTAGCACTTTATCTAATCTATATGCCAGCATATATTACTCTATTAATCTCATCTACAACACCATTAATATCTAGTGAAGTACTATCTATTTCAATAGCATCATCTGCTTTTCTTAATGGATCAGTAGCTCTATGACTATCCTTATAATCTCTTTCCACAATATCATTTAATATTTCTTTATAAGAACACTCAATATTTCTTTCTTGAAGTTCCTTAAATCGTCTATTTGCTCTTTCTTCTGCACTAGCTGTTAAAAAGAATTTAAAATCTGCATTTTTTAATACGACAGTTCCAATATCTCTTCCATCCATAATAACACTGTACTTTTCTGACATATCTCTTTGAAGTTTCACTAGAATTTTTCTTACTTCTGGAATACTTGCATATGCTGATACAATATTACTAATTTGTGGCATAGTTATTTTTTCCTGTATATTCTCACCATTTACTATTAAATCATCGTTTTCAAAATGCATCTCTAACATTTCTGTTAAGGCACAAATTTCTTTAACATCTTCTGGTGATATATTATTTTCTTCAGCTTTCAGTGCTACTGCTCTGTACATTGCTCCTGTATTTATGTACATAAGATTGTGTTCCTTACCAACAAGCTTAGCTATAGTACTTTTGCCTGCACCTGCTGGTCCATCGATTGCTACACTTATTTTCAAAGTTATTCTCCTCATTTCTTAGAACCATAATTTAACGCTTACAATAAGATTATATAATTTTTTGTCGTGGCAAACAAGAATAAGTTTTTATATGACAAATTAATACAACCTAGATTGTGATATTATTTCCTGCTATAAATCCAGTTGCAAAAGCAATCTGAACATTATACCCTCCTGTAAATGCATCTACATCCATTACTTCACCACAGAAAGATAAATTATCTATAATTTTTGATTTCATTGTTGATGGATCAATTTCTTTTACATCAACTCCACCCCTAGTAACTATCCCTTCAGCTAATGGGCGAAGTCCATCAATATCAAAAGTAAAATCTTTCAAAGTATTTACTAAATTTTTTCTTTCTTCTTTGGTAATTTCATTAACCATCTTTTCCTCATTTATATTAGACATATTGATTATCATAGGAATAATCTTTTGAGGAAGCAAATCATTTAAAGAATCCTTAAATTTATTATTTATGTATTTTGAAAAATCCTTTTGTATTCTTTTATCTAGCTCTCCAATGCTCAGAGCAGGTTTTAAATCAACATGTGCAGTATATGATTTTCCTTTTTCAATAAACCTACTTCCTTTTAATATAAGAGGTCCTGAAACTCCAAATACAGTAAAATTAATTTCTCCAAATTCCTTATAGACACTTTTTTTATTGTTTTCTTTAATATTTATTTCTATGTTTCGTAATGAAAGTCCTTGCAACTCCTTAGTTTTTCCATCTTTCACCACCATAGGTACAAGTGCTGGTTCTAATTTTATTATATTATGTCCAAGTTTTCTGGCAAATTCCTGACCTTCTCCTCTTGAACCAGTAAGTGGATATGATCCTCCACCAGTGGCCATAATAAAGTAATCAGCTTTCATTACTTCAGAATTATTTATAACTATTGATGTTATTTTTTTATCCTTAAATTTAAGGTCTGTTACTTTTGAATTAAGTTTAATTTTTACATTAGTTTCTTTAAGTGCATTAGATAAACCTTTTAGGATATCAGAAGACTTATCAGAGTCTGGAAAAACTCTATCTCCTCTTTCTACTTTTAGCTTTATACCATGGTTTTTAAAAAAATTCATAGTATCTTCATTAGTAAATGTATATAATGCACTGTATAGAAAATGCGGATTACCAGGTATATAATCAAAAAATTCTGAAATATCTTTAGCATTTGTAACATTACATCTGCCTTTTCCAGTAATAAAAAGTTTCTTGCCTATTTTTTCATTTCCATCAATCATTGTTACATCATGATACTTGCTCGCTTCAATTGCAGCCATAATACCTGCTGGTCCTGCTCCTATCACAATTACCTTACTCAATTTTAAAAATCAGCTCCTTAATCTATCATTTATCTTATCTATTATACTTCATAAAAATATATATAACAATTTAAAATAGCATTAGTAACTTTTATTAAAGCTATCAATGCTATTTTTATATATAGACATAATTTAATTAATTATAACTTTTGTATCTTTTGGTACATTGTCATATATATATTTAGCATTGGTTTTTAAAAGTCTTATGCAGCCATTAGATAATTTCATTCCAAGTCTTCCATCCCTTACTGTTCCATCTAGATTATATATTATTGAATGAAATAGGTAATTTCCCTTAAAGCTAGAATAATACCAGCATTTATATCCTTTCTCAACTCCAAAGTAAAGCCCCTTGACACCAATTTTAAAAACACCAGATGGTGTAGGTGTAGAATTCTTTCCAATTGTACAAAGGTAACTTTTATCTAATTTCCAATTATTTTTTGTTCCCTTAAATATGTTAACTTTAAAATTACTTAAATCAACGTAAATTAGAAATTGTGTTGTACTACTGTAGTTATTACTATTAACAAAATCGGTAATGTTCCCATCATAATCTTTATCATTTCTCAATTTAAATTTCAAAGTATAGTTTTCAGGTTCATTTTTAAAATATAAGTGCAATAATTTACTTATAATACTCATACATCTATCCATAAATATTGATACCTTCTATTACTATATGAAATTTATTTATTTTTGTATAAAACTTTTTTCTTTAATACTAAATTTAACTTTTTATATTTTCAATTCTATATCCAATTTCTTTATTTGCTTTTCTATAAGATTCATTTATCATTTCTTTTTCGTTCATTTCTTCTCCTATTAAAGAATCAATAGTCAGCTGTGCTCTTTCTGGAAAATATTTATCTAAAATTCGTTCTTCAATTTCTCTTTGTGAACAGGTACTATAGTCATCTAATATATGACGTACGTTAAATTCAGCTTTTGTCAATGCTCTCCCACATAAAATACTTCTATGGCATCTTATTGGATCTTGCATAGCTCCTAAAAGTGCTATATTATATCCCTTACTACACCCTTTTTTTAATCTTTCAATACCGCTAATAAATTCTTTTTCATTAATAACTTTTTCAAAATCAGCATAACCTTCTTTATTATATGAGTTTTTCCTTGTACGCTTTGCAGCAAGTTCTCTCGCCATATAAATATATATAAATCCTTCAGATTTTAAAGTTTTTTCAATAACTTCTTTATTATACTGTATATTATATTTAGAGTATGGAGTTCCTCTTATATCAACTACTGTATCTATATTGTAGTGTCTGAGCATATGTATCAGTTTCTCTTCTGGATAATTAGAATGGCCTATAGTATAGATTGTCATATTTACTCCTCCAATACACAAATAATAAATGTTCCAATTATATTTTCATTATGGTTTTGTATTTTTATTATATCAATATAAACTGTAAAATATATATTTTAGAGATAAGTTTTTAAAATATTCATAGGTAGTTTCTTTTATACTAAAAATTACTAGCAAAGAACAAAATAAGAAGCATACAAGATAAATTAATCATGAATATAAAAAAACCTGGAAAATACAAATATTATTCCAAGCTTTTATTGATTCATATTTTATGTTTATTTAATTAAAATTACAGTATTCTTACTACATTTTCAACAGTCTTCTCTAAGTTATCAGCTCCATTTTTCAATGCTTCATTTAAAGATTCAACGCCTCTCATTATGCTAAATAAAGCAATTATTCCTTCATCAAATAAATTTTCTGCATCTTGTGATACCTTCCCACCAAATGCAATCGTAGGAACATTATATTTTTTTGCTATTCTCGATACCCCTACAGGAGTTTTACCAAAAATAGTCTGACCGTCTATTGATCCCTCACCGGTAAATACGTAATCAGCATCCTTAACTTTATCTTCAAGATTAGTGTATTTTATAACAAGTTCTATGCCACTTTTTAATTCTGCATTTAAAAATGCAAGAAGTGCTCCACCAAGCCCGCCAGCTGCACCTGCACCTTTAACATATTTAATATCAATATTTAAAATTTCTTTTATCTTATCCGCAAAATGCTCAAGGTTTTTATCTAGTAATTCTACCATTTCTGTATCTGCACCTTTTTGTGGACCAAAAATATATGAAGCTCCGGTAGGACCTATAAATGGATTAGTGACATCACATGCAACTTCAATTGTGACATCTTTTATGTTGCTATGTAAGCTAGATAAATCAATTGTTTCTATTTTATTTAAGCATCCTCCTCCAAATGAAATTTCATTGTTATTTTCATCTAAAAGTTTTACACCTAAAGCTTGAAGCATACCACAGCCACCATCATTAGTAGCACTCCCACCTATTCCTATTACAATATGTTTTATTCCATTTTCAATTGCATGCTTAATAAGCTGTCCAGTTCCATATGTAGTTGTTATTAATGGATTTCTATCTTCTCTTTTTATAATTTCAATTCCACTTGCTTTTGCCATTTCAATTACAGCTGTTTCTTTGTTACCTAAAATTCCATATGAAGCTTTAATTTTTTCTCCAAGTGGATTTAAAACTTCAGTTTCAACAAAAACCCCACCTGTTGAATTTACTAAAGCTTCTACAGTTCCTTCTCCACCATCTGCCATTGGTACTTTTACTACTTCTGCATCATTTTTAATTTTCTTTATTGCTTTTTCCATAACATCACATGCTTGTGTAGATGTTATGCTTTCTTTAAAAGAATCAGTTGCTAATACAAATTTCATTATCATACACTCCATTATTTTATTTTTAAACAATATACTTACCAATGAAATAAATATTCAATGATAAGTATATTAATAAATAATATTTTAAATTATAAACCCAAATATTATTGTTGATATTATTGTCATAGTCAATCCAACTATAGCTTCAAAAGGTATAAGTTTTAACCTTTCATTCATATTCATATTAATACTTCCGCCTGTAGAATGGAAGAAGCTTCCGTGTGGTAGCTGATCTATTACTGTACATCCAGCATGAATCATTGCTGCTGTTGCTAGACTAGATACTCCAAGACTAGTTATTGTACTTCCAAAAACTGAACTTGCAACAGCGGCTCCAGATGTTGTGGAAGCCGTTGCTCCCGCCATTAATATACCTGAAATAGGAGCTAGCGCAAAACTTGGAAGACCTAATGTATTTATTCCAGAAATTATAACGTCTTTTAATGCTGAATTTGAAATTATTCCTGCAAGCGTACCTGTACCTATTAATAATATGGCTACTCCAGTCATTTTGCTTAATCCAAAAGAAGCATATTCATTTAATTTTTTAAGTTTTCCCATGGCAATAACACCTATAATACCACCAACTGGAAGTGCAATCAAAGGATCAATGCTTATATTAGCAATTGGTCTTAGCATTAAAAGCCCTATTGAAACTAATGGTCCAGTAATTGCTGATAAAAATGATGGTGTCATTTCATTATTTTCAATTACTTCGGCAGCTTCAACATATGTTCCTTTTTTAGTAAGTCTCTTTGAAATAATGCAAGTTATTACTACTCCTAAAATTGCTGGAATTATACCAGCAATCATAACACTTGTTAATGAAACATTTAGATTTTCAGAAACTGCTATTGTATTTGGATTTGGTGAAATTATGTTACCTGCTTTACCTCCACCAATCATTGCTAAAAGTATTGCACTTTTTGTTATATTTGATTTTCTTGCAATCTCAAGTGATATTGGTGCTACAGTTATAACTGCAACATCTACAAATACTCCTACTGCTGTAAGTACCATTGTTGAAATTGTTAATGCAATAAGTGCTCTGTTTTGACCTAGCTTTGAAATAATTGTTTCAGCTATCTTAGTTGCTGCTCCTGACTGAATAAGAACACCAGCTAAAACACCTGCTGTTAGTATTCTTAAAATTGCTGTCATCATTCCCTTTGCACCATTCATCATTAGAGTTACTGTATCTGTAAGATTTGCACCTCCTATAAGTCCTCCAATTAGTGCTCCTATTATTAATGCATACGCTGGCTGTATCTTCTTTATAATAAGAAAAATAGAAATTGCTAAAGCCAATACAGCACCTAATGCACTTACCTGTATATCCATATAATTCCCTCCTGATATTTGTTTATTAAAATAACACAATTGATTGTATATGTTTACAGGTGTTATGTCATCGTTTAAGCAATCAAAAATAACAATATTTTTTTGTGCATTTGAACAATTTTAAACATTTTTCATTCTAATGCAAAGAAAAAATAGTATTAATTGGTATAAATCCATGTAATCATTTAACTTTAACCCTGTAATTTCCTCAATATTATTAAGCCTATAATTCAATGTATTTCTATGTATATGAAGAATTTCTGAAACCTTATTTTTTTCTCCATTAAATTCAATAAATTTCAATAAAGTTTCTAGTAACTCTTTACCTCCATTTTGCTCATATAATTTATTTTTCATCTTTTCGATTTCAGAATAATTTAAATTCATTATAGAGTTATTAATTAGTCTTATACTATCAAAAAATAATATCTTTTTACTTTTATAAATAGCACTTATTATATTTAAGGTATCCATAGCTTCTATAAATGATTTATTGAGATTCTCATTTGATGAACTAACAGCAATTTTTACGCTATACTTCTCCATGTTATCACTTATAAGTTCTATTCTATTTTTAAAATTTTTATTATCTTTTAAAATCAAAATTAATTTCTCATCAGATAATTTAATATAGTAGTCATCTTCATATATATACCTTTTTACTTCTCTTAAAATAGTGCTAGATTTAATGTTTTTATGTAATATAAGAGCCACTCTTTTTGGTTTTAAAATATCAATATTAATAGACTGCCCCTTTAAAATAAATTCATTGTTATATTTTTCTTTTAAATATATCCATTCATAAAGAAATTCTTCCTTTAGCATTTCTTTTTTTAATGCTGATTTCAATGAATATTGTTCTGAAAGAAGAAGTTCAGATGTAACCTTTATTATCTTTCCAAAAGCTGAAATATCTTCTGGATTGCCTGTTATTCCTATAACACCTTCTATTTCATCTTTAAAGAATATAGGAATATTCAATCCAGGTTTTACAAATTCATCTTCATTATAAATCTCAACTTCCTTTTTTTCTGTAAGTGCCTCTGCTGCACCATAATGAATAGTTCCAATTCTATTTTTATTACTACTACCTATTATAATACCTTCCTTATCCATTATATTGATATTATATGGAAGTACCGTTGATATTTTATCTACTATTTTCTGTGCTATTTGTTTATTTAACATTAAATTCTTCCTTCTATCTTTATATACTAAGTTTTAACAATAACTATAAAATAAATACCCAATAATACAAAAATTTATTATTGGGTATTTATTTTATATATAGATTCTAATTTATTCTTTTATACAACCTGGAATATGAAAAATTTCAAGTAGTATGATTCATCAGAATTCCAAAGAATTGGGTGGTCACAACTTTGAGTTCTCACTTCAATTTGTCTTAAAGTTCTTCTTGCATCATGTGCTGCTTCACATACTGTCTTCTTAAGCTGTTCTTCACTCATATAATGTGAACATGAACATGTTGCAAAGTATCCACCTTTTTTAACCATTTTTATTCCTCTAAGGTTTATCTCTTTATATCCTCTTATAGCTTGATTAATTGTATTCTTAGACTTTGTAAATGCTGGTGGGTCAAGAATTACAACATCGAATTCTCTTCCATCCCTTGACCATTCCCCTAAAACATTAAAAGCATTATGACATTCAAATTTAACAATGTCTTGTAAATCATTCAATTCTGAATTTCTTATTGCACAGTCTACAGCATGTTGAGAAACATCAATTCCTAAAACTGATTTTGCTCCAGCTATCCCAGCATTTAGTGCAAATGAGCCTGTATGAGTAAAGCAGTCAAGTACATCTTTACCTTTGCATATTCTATGTATTGCAGCTCTGTTTTCTTTTTGATCTAAAAAGAAACCTGTCTTTTGTCCATTTTCTATGTCTACTATGTATCTAACACCATTTTCTATTATTTCAACATTAGTATCAAAAGGCTCTGTAAGGAATCCTTTTATCTGTTCAAGACCTTCTATTTCCCTCGTCTTAATATCGCTTCTTTCATATACACCCTTAGCATTGTATTCTTCTACAAGTATTTTTACTATTAGATCTTTGTATTTCTCCATTCCTAAAGTTGAAATCTGTATAACATAATAATCACTAAATTTATCTATTGTTAGTCCAGGAAGGAAATCTGCTTCACCAAAAATAAATCTACATGAAGAGGTATCTATAAGAGTTTTTCTATATTCCCATGCATCATTAAATCTTTTCTTGAAAAATTCTTCATCTATTTCTTCATTTATGTTACGAGTCATTATTCTTATTGATATTTTGCTCGCATCATTTATATAACCTCTTCCTATAAAGTACCCCTTATGATTATATACTTCTACAATATCTCCGTTTTCATATTCTCCATCGTATTCATTTATTTCATGTCTATAGACCCAAGGTCTTCCTTGTTCGATTTTTTTGTTTTTTCCTTCGTATAAATAAAATTTGCTAAACATATTTTATCTCCTTCCTTATTGTATGCTTTATAGATTATAACACATTAATCTAGTATTTTAATATACAATACTATTAATTTGTTAATTAACAAAGCTCTACTATTAATAATAGAGCTTTTAATTGTGGTTATTATTTTATTATAATAAAAATTATTATTTTAGTATTTCTAACATTCCTATTTTTTTCAATTCAATTATTATATTATCATACATAATATCTATATCTTCAAAAAGTTTTGAAAAAATATTATCATAATCTGGATTTTGGCAGTGGTATAACATATTAACAAATGATGCTTTATTAGTCTTTAGTACTTCACAACCTTGGAATGGATTTGCTGTTCCTACATATAAATCATTTTTATCAACCATAAGAATTCTTCCACCATAGTTATTAGGATTTCCAAGACCAGATAAATTTAATGGTTTAAAGTGTATCCCATCAATTGATGCAAAAAGATCAAATCCTTTTGGATAATCAAACATATCAAATAAATATAGTATTTTATCGTATAATTGTAATATTAACTCATATAAAATCAAACCAACTTTTTCAACTATTAGGTCTTTATTAAGAAGCACTACATCACGTAAAGTTTCCATATTGGTTCCATGATCAAAAGTTGCAGCAAGCAGACATCCGCAATATTCTTGTAGCTGCCATACATATACATTAAAAGGATTAGAAAATCCTGATAAATATCCAGATAAACTTCTATTTCTTGTACCAGTTGTTGGATCTGATGGTATAATTGCATTTCCTCCAACAACAATTTCCCAATTATCATTTTTATCTATTCTAACAATATCTGCACCCATTGGAATTAAGAACACAAGTGGTATTTGCTTTGTAGCTGTTATATAAAGATAATCACCATATACTTTAATTGCCATTGCATTTCTATTTAATGAATCTCCAAATCCTTTGTCTGCAACAAGTGTCCAATCATTTAATTTAGGAACTGAGGAATTTGATCTCCAAACTTGGATTCCATCATCCTTACTTATACATACATATAATCTGTTATTAAATATAGCCATATTATCGATTCCACCCATTGGATTTTGCTCTGGGATTAAATCAGGGTCATTTGGATCAAATACAAATTTAAAATCAAAAAATTCTGGATCTTCACTATAGTATAGTAAAGGAACATTTCCACCTATGGCTGTTGAATCATCAATATCTGCAACATATAAGAGACCATTAAATGATAACATTGCCCTTGACGAACCACCTTTAAGAACACCAGTAACATTGGTCCAGTTACTTCCATCTGTTGTCTTTAAAATAGTTATGGTACCTCTTAAAGAAAAAGAGGCAGCATATAAAGCTTTTGATGAATTTTCAGCTGCATGAATTAACATAAATCTAAATCCATTAATATCTTCTGAATTATCTGCTTTATAAACACGTTCCCATGGTAAAGACTCATCTTTTTTATATCTCCATATTTCACCATTGTTGTTTTTCTCAGTTGTTCTTATTAAAAGAGGGGACTTAGCATTCTCTCCTAATAACGAAACTGTATTCCAAGGTATATTTCTTGCTGTTCCAACATAAATATATCCATTAAATTCAGCCATACACCATGAATAGTTGTTTTGTTTAGCATTTTTTAAATCTTTGAAGTCGAATCCATTTATTTTATTTAACTTTTTAAAAATAGACATCAAAACACTCCTTATCATAAGTTATATAATATAATATATGATAAGGAGTATAAAAATGATATTATTTAATTACTCAAATGACTTTTTTAAAGCCTTTAGCAGAACTTTTGCATCTTTATTATATGATGTTACAGGACATATTTCTTTATTGGTTACATTAAATAATGTATAAATAGCAATTCTTGCTGCACGTACTGAATATTCCTCTGTAAATACCATATCATCAGATATCTCTACGAACTGACTTATCATTGCAAAATTAGTTGACCCTTTTGGAACTACGTCAGGTCTATCACTCATCTTCCTTGGCTGGAATTGTGAATCTATATAAGGCATCATACATGGAATAACATTAATTATATCCTTTAATATCTCTTCCTTTTTATCTATTAAATGAAGATGATATAAAAGTTCTATAAGTATCTCTTCTCCTGTACACTCCATCATTGGTTTATTTATATAATCACCGTTTTTATCCGTATATAGTCCATATCCCCAAAATATTGTAGTATCCATAGGTTGATTTTTAAAATGTGGCTGGGCTGCTACTACTATACTCATAAGCCAGCTTGAATCTTTAAATGTCATAAGTGCTCCACTGCCTGGAATATTCATAGAAAATTGTTCTATATATTTAAGAAGTGTATTTCCTTTGCATGTAACAGTAAAGCTCTCCCAGTTTGTCATTTTTGGATAATCAAAAAACGGTTTTGGACATCCAAGTCCTGGTTTTTTCAAACTTATTTTTTCCCATAGTTCTGATCCCATTGGTTTTGAATCATCAAATTTAGGCGCAGTATAATAATCTCCAAGTGTTGCATTATCTGTCATACATCCATTTATCATAATGCACTTATCATTATCATTTAAATAAATAATTTTCTCTTTTGAATTAGTTTTCTCATTATTAGTGCTGGATTTTTCTTCACCATCTGTTATATGAAGTGATTTCATAACTTCACTTACTATAGCACTATCATGTTTTTCATCATTATCATTAGGATCTTTTTCCACATTATTAGATTTACTATCTTCTTCATCAGAACCATCTAAATGTGATTGGTTTTCAAGATTATCTATATCAGATATTACACCATCTGTAGTATCTGTTTTACTGTCATAATTTATTGGTGAACCTTCTTCTAAATGTATTGCACTAACTGTTATACCACGACCTGCTTTAAAATCTAAATCTGTAACTTTTGTGTTGACCATAAAATCCACACCAAAGCCTTCAAGGTATTTTTTTAATGGAAGTATTACAGAATCATATTGATTGTAGGGAGTTCTTGTAACACCCTCTAAAGTTTCTATTCTTGAAAATTCAAAAATCATTCGATTCATATAACGCTTAAATTCAAATAAACTAGACCATTTTTGAAAAGCAAATGTAGTCTGCCACATATACCAAAAATTAGTTGTAAAGAAATGATCGTTAAACCACTCCTCTATTGTCATTTCATCGAGATTTTCTTCATTAGTCATCATTAATTTAAATAACTCTAATCTATCAATATTGTTAAATCCCATTGTGCTTACATCTACTATGTCTCCATATTTATCAACTAAACGTGCTTTTGCATGTGTTGGATGATGGTGATCAAAGTTTAAAATTTCTTCAGTAACACTTTTATTTGGATATTCCAATGATGGAATAGTTGAAAATAGTTCCCAAAAGTTCTCATAGGTTTCTTCATTTAGCATTCTTCCACCTCTACATATAAACCCTGTTTCAGGTGATCCTGCTCCATCATTACTTCCACCTAAAATTTTTAATCCTTCTATTATGTGTATATTTTCTCCTTTGAAATTACAATCTCTTATAAGATATGCAGCACCAGCTAAAGATGCAAGACCACCTCCAATAAAATATACATTACTATCTGTATCAGAATTAAAAACTCGTTTATAAGTAGTATAGTCATCTTCTTTGTTCTTCTTATAAATATAATTAGCTGTAAGTCCTGCCGCAATACTTATAGCTCCTATACTTATAATCTTTTTTAACTGTTCTTTTTTTAGAATTTTTTCATATTCTTTATAATCTCTTTTTTTCATATATTCACCTACTCCTAATTTTCTAAATTGTAATCATATCTCAGAAATTAAATTCTTAAAATATATTAAAAAATATTGCATATTATAGTATGGCAATTTTTAATACAATTAATTCATTAAAAATATGTGTTTAAGATTACTTTTATTCTTAAATAAAAATAACCGCCATCCTTTCATTTTTAATGGCGATTATTCTAATATTAATATTTATAAGAATTTCTTAACAATTCTATTTCTCTTGCATAACCATCAAGTTCATTAGGTGTTTCTAGATAGAAAGGTATATCTTTAAGTTTAGGATGATTAATAATATTTGTAATTGCAGTTAAACCAATACTTCCTTCACCTATCTTTTCATGTCTGTCTTTATGACTGTTAAATGGATTCTTACTATCATTTAAATGAATAGCACATAATCTATCAAGTCCTATTATTTTATCAAATTCTTCTAAAACACCATCTAGGTTATTCACTATATCATAGCCTGCATCATGAACATGACATGTATCAAGACATACACCAATATGCTCATTAAATTCTACCTTACTTATTATCTGTGCAATTTCTTCAAAACTTCTGCCAATTTCTGTTCCCTTTCCAGCCATTGTTTCAAGAAGTACCTTCGTTGTCTGTTCTTTTTTTAATACTTTATTTAAAAGCTCTGCAACAAATTCTATTCCAACTTCTGTTCCTTGTTTAACATGGCTTCCTGGATGAAAATTATATAGATTATTAGGTATGTACTCCATTCTCTTTAAATCATCTGTCATCATTTCTAATGCAAATTCTCTTGTACTTTCGTCTTTTGAACATGCATTTAATGTATAAGGAGCATGTGCAAGAATTTTAGAAAAATTATTTTCTTCCATAAGCTTAATTAACTTATTAACATTACTTTCATCAATATCTTTAGCTTTTCCCCCTCTTGGATTACGTGTGAAAAATTGAAATGTATTTGCACCTATTGATAATGCTTCTTTTCCCATATTATAAAATCCCTTTGTAGTTGATAAATGACATCCTATGTTTAACATATTTATATATCCTCCGTCTAATTTTTATCTTAATCTTATAAACTTCTATTTTATATCTAAATATCAAAAGTAAATCTACTCTAGATATCCTTGTTGAATAATAATTATTACATAATAATATATTAGCACAAATCACATAAAATAAAAACATTTAGTTGATACTATTTATTAATCCTTTTATTAATAAAACTTATACATAAAGCTGACAAATTCATTGTCAGCTCATATTAATGTATTTTTTAGTTTTTACTACTCCAGTATTTTTTTGCTTCATCTTCTAATTTTAAAAGTCTTGTATAATAATCAGGAAATTCAAGAAGGTGTGCAAGTGCTATCATTCCAGTTAATATTGGATCATTATTTGTTACATTTGCCACTGGAAATCTTGTTCCATGCTCTAATTCCACATTCATACCCATATAAAATTCTTCTAAATCAAATTTTTCTTTATCAAATTTTATTCCTAATTTTTTTGCAGTATCTGAACTTTCTTCTCGTGTGAAGAATAATTTAATATTTTCTCCTCTATTTTTACCTTTTATCCATCTACAATATTTCATAATAATTCCTGGCAAAATTGATATACATCATTATATGTCTATTAAATAAAAAATGTACAGCCTTTATCTTTAAGACTGTACATTTCTATTAATATTCCAAATTTTCAACTACATCTGAAGCATCAAATGTTTCTTTAAGAAGTCCTTTACTAACAAGCCAATCAATATTATTCTGCCATACTTTCGTATCCTGGTAGAGGAACTTTGCATTCTCTGTTTCCATAACAGGAATCAAAAATTCCATACTCTTCTTTTCAACACTCTCACTAAGAGGAAAATTTTCTTTATTTTGATTATCAAGAAGTATTTTTAATGATTCATCAGGATTATTTTTCATATCTTCAAATCCTTTTTTTGATGCTCTTAAAAATTTAGAGATCTTTTCACTGTTTTTATTTAATGTATTTTCACCAGTAACAAAAACAAGTTCATAATAATCTGGTACACCGTACTCATTAGGGAAGAAATAATTTAATTGCATTCCTTCTTCCTCCATTTGTGGAACCTCATGATTAACAAGACATCCAATTGTTGCATCTACTTGATTTGTAGTCATTGAACTCATTAAATCAAATCCTACATCAACTGTTTGTGCACTATTTGGATTTTCACCAACATTTTCAAGCATTGTAGAAATAATACCTTCTGAAAGAGCAGTTCCTCCATATCCAATTTTTTTACCAACTAAATCCTTGGGATTTGTTATATTTTTATCTTTAAGTGATAAAATAATGCTAAGCGGTGACTGAACTATTGTTCCTACTGCTTTTACAGGAATATTTTCATTTCCTCTAGCCATTGCAACATCTTGAAGATAGTATACTCCAAGGTCAGCTTTACCAGATGCAGTCATTGAAATTGCATCATTTGTATTTGAAGGAAATTGAATATTTACTTTAAGTCCTTCTTCTTCATAATATCCTTTTTCAATTGCTGTATAAATGAAACTGTGAACAGCATTTGGATACCAGTCAAGAACAACATTAACTTCCTCTAATTTTTTTCCATCTACAGATTCATTATTCATAGATGTATTTTTACACCCTAAAATTCCAAATGCCATTATTCCTGACATTAATATTGATAAAATTTTCTTTTTCATAATTATTGATTCCTTTCTATATGTAAATTAGATTGGTTATTTGTAAAATTAAATATTTTCCTAATAATAATTAAATAACACATTGTTTATTAATTTATAATTCTTTTCTCCATTTCACAAAGTGTTTCTCTGCAATAGCAACTAAATATACTAATACCATAGCTACTACTGATAATAATACAATCGGTGCAAATACACCTGCCCCATCAAGTTGCGTCATCATTCTCTTGCTAAAATATCCAAGACCACTCTGTGCTCCAAGCCACTCCGCAATGGCCGCCCCAATAATACTCAAAGGAATAGCCATCTTTATAGATGAAAAGAAATATGGTAGTGCACTTGGAATTTTTAGTTTTATGAAAATATCCTTTTTATTAGCACCATATGTAATTAATAATTCTTCCATTTCTCTTTTTGTTGATTTAAACCCATCATAAAGAGTTATAGTTATTGGGAAAAATGTAATCAATATAGTTACAAGAACTTTACTCCATATTCCATAACCAAACCATAAAACAAAAAGTGGTGCAATTGCAGTAGTTGGAATTGTTTGTGATGCAATTATTATAGGATATAGTGCATTAGCTGCTTTTTCATTAATATCCATAAATACAGCAAGACTTACTCCAAGAACTATGGATATTATAAGTCCTAAAATTGTAACTCCCATTGTTGCTGGAAGATGAACTTTTAAAAGTGGCTCTCTAAGTTCATATAATTTACTCATAATTTGGACTGGTGATGGAAGTATATAATGTGCATCAATTATCATTGCAATCCCCTGCCAAATAATTAGAAGAATTGTTGTAAGAATAATTGATGGTAAATTCTTTTTCATATAAGCCTCCTATATATTTAATTTGTAATTAATTATTATTGATAGATCTAAGCTGTTCAATTAAATTTTCCTTTAAAGATATTATTTCAGGCTTTGAAAGAACCGATCTATTTCTTGGATAATCTAAAGGAATATCAACTTTTTTCAAATAAGTTATAGGTCTATCACAAACTACAAAAACTGATTTAGATAATAATATTGCTTCTTCAACATCATGTGTTATAAACAAAATTGTTTTATTCAAATTCTGCCACATATCTAATAGCCATTCCTGCATAGCCATTCTTGTCAATGAATCAAGTGCACTAAAAGGCTCATCAAGAAGAAGAATATTTCCTCCAGTTAAAAGTGTTCGTGCAAATGAAACCCTTTGTTTCATTCCTCCTGATAAATCCTTAGGAAACTTATCTTTATATGATTCAAGACCAATTTCTTTTAGCATATTTTTTATGTTTTTTTCTCGCTCGCTCTTATTTACTTTATTTATTTCAAGAGGAAGAGCTAGATTTTCACCAATAGTTCTCCATGGAAAAAGTAAATCTTTTTGTGGCATAAATGCACTATAATTTTTAATTTTCTCTATTGATTCTCCATCAATCAAAATATTACCATGCTGCATTTTTTCAAGACTATTTATAAGTCTGAATATTGTACTCTTTCCACATCCACTTGGGCCAATTATAGAAATGAATTCTCCTTCATTAACTTGAAATGATAAATTCTTAATCATTTCTTCATTATCTTCATTGTATTTAAATATTACATTTTTAAATTCCAACATGATTTTTCTCCTAAATTTTTAGTTTAATAAAATAGAATTATTCAACATATGTTTGTCCATTATTATAAGACATATCCCAAAACATATATTCATATTTACTACAGTTTATAAATATAGTTTTTAACGTGTTTATTCTTGTATCACTGCATTGTTCACCTAATTTATCTACTAAATCTATCAACTTATTATTACATTCTTCATATTCCTTTGATATATACCCATTTATCCATTCTCCAAAAAATTCATTTTCTTTAGCTAAAGGATTATTATTAATTTTATCTGCAATAACTTTATAGCTCCAACTGCATGATAGAACAGAAACCAATAAATCTAATATATCTCCATTTTGAGATACCCATAACATATAATTTGTATATGATGTATTAGAAAGAGAAGGCTTTGAATTTTTGATTATATCTGAAGTTATATTCAATCTTTCCATGTATTTTTTATGTACACTCATTTCAAAGTTTAAAGTAGAGTGAACAAGTTCTGCAAAGAATCTCATAATTTCTTCATTTGGAGCTTTTACAATTCCAAGTGCAAATATTTTTGAATAATCTAAAAGATATATATAATCCTGTATCATATAATATTTAAATTTTTCTAAATCTAACTCTCCATTTTCAATACCTTTTACAAATGGATGTTCATTATATGAATTCCATATGTCTTCTACACTGTCATAAAGTACTTTACTAAGTTTCATCTTGTTACCTCTTTTCATCAAATATTAAATTTTTAGACACAAAAAGTAACTAATTTGATTTAAGGAAAACTTTTTTTAAGCAACAAAAAAAGCCATCTTATAAGAAAGACGGCTTTTTAAATATAATCATAGTTATTTTCAAAATATACTTACAAGCTCACTTCCCTACGTTGGAATTACCCAAGACAGGTTCAAAGGGTTAAGTAAATTTTACTCTCTCAGCTTTTTCAGCACCCCTAGTTATTTTTGGTCTATCAGTATTATACAATATATCCTTTATTATGTAAAGAATTTAATCTTAAGTGTGAGTTATGTTTAATATATATACTATATTTTCGCATATTATTTTATAAGTATACTTTAATAACTTTATCTTTTTATATTATGTTTGTAAATAATTTCAAAACCTGAAATAAGCACTGCTATTTTAACAGCGCTTTAATTCAATTAAATACTTATTCAGCTATTAGTTCAAATTCAACTCCCTCAGCACAATCAGGACATCTAAACACTAATTCTTCAAATCCCATTACATCTTTTGAGACTCTCTTTCTCGCCGCATATATGAATGGATAAATTGCATTTACTGCTGTTAGGCATATATTACCTGATTTTTCTTTGTTTAATAATGCACCTTCAATATAAATCTCATCCCCCTTCTTATAGAATTCACAGTTAGATTTCCTTACAACTATTTTTATCTTGCTTTCTTTAAATTCTCCCATTTCTTTATCTCCTTAATTATGCCTAACTATCCATAAAGCGTTTTAAGAATTCTCTAGTTCTTGGATTGCTAGGATTATTAAATATTATTTCTGGTATATCATTTTCAACGATAACTCCATTTTCCATAAAAATTGTTCTTGTTGAAACATCCCTTGCAAAAGCCATTTCATGAGTTACTATTATCATTGTCATCCCATCTTTTGCAAGCTCTCTCATTACTTTTAGTACTTCTCCTACCATTTCTGGATCAAGAGCACTTGTTGGCTCATCAAATAAAAGCACTTCAGGTTCCATTGCAAGTGCTCTTGCAATGGCCACACGTTGTTTTTGTCCTCCTGAGAGCTGTTTAGGCTTTGCATTTAAATATAATCCCATACCAACTTTTTCTAAATATTTCAAAGAAATTTCTTTAGCATATTTTTTATCCTTTTTTAAAACTTTTATAACTCCAACCATGCAGTTTTCAAGTACTGTCATATTATTAAAAAGATTAAATGATTGAAATACCATTCCTACTTTCGATCTATATGTTGTAATCTTGTTTTGCTTATCCATAATATTGTTATTATTATGATAAATTTCTCCTGAAGTAGGTGTTTCAAGCATATTGATACATCTTAAAAGTGTAGACTTGCCTGACCCTGATGCACCTATTATACATATAACATCTTTGCAGTTTGTATTAAAATCTATATCCTTTAATACTTCATGTTCTCCAAAGACTTTGCTTAAATGTGAAACTTTAATTACAGGCATGTCATAGTCATTGTTTGTTTTGCATTTGAAAGCTTCCATCTTTAATTTTCCTCCCTACTTATATATGTTGCAAATATATATTTTTATTAAATATATAAACTTTCTATGTGTAACTTCTAACATAATTTATCCATCTTAAATTGCAATATATTAATAAACTTATAATATTAAATTCATTTATATGCTCAATACTTACTTTTAATATATTTATAAGCATAATCATTAATAAATATCTAATATTTGTGTATAAATTAAAAATATTTATTATATATCTCCTGACATAAAATCACTTTCCGAAAGTTTATAGTCAGAAGGACCATCCATTTTTTTCTCTATTAATCGTAAAATACGTGATACAACAAAGTTCATTACAAAATAAATTACACATATTATAAAAAATACTGGAAAATACTTATAATAAACCCCTGCTGCTGATTTCCCAACAAAATATAATTCAGATACAGATATTACATTTAATACAGATGTATCTTTTATATTTATGATTAAATTATTTCCTATCTGAGGCATTATATTTCTAAGTGTCTGAGGTAGAATTACATAAAGCATTGTCTGAAAATGAGTCATTCCTATTGCTTTTGCACCTTCTGTCTGACCCATATCTATTGATTTAATACCACCACGAACTGTTTCAGCCATATATGCTCCTGTATTTATTGATACTACAAATAAACCAGCTGTAAATGGAGCCATATCAATATTAAATGCCTCCATCGCCCCATAATATATAACCATAGCTTGAACAATCATTGGAGTTCCTCTAAAAAATTCAACATATCCAGTTAAAATAACCTGAGATAATTTTAATGTATACTTATAAAATTTATTACAATCTTCCTGTACTTCAATCTTTCTTACAATTCCAACTAAAAATCCAATAATACATCCAATTACTGTTCCAATAAGTGCAAGTATAAGTGTATATGCTGCACCTTTTATAAATAATTCTCCATATTTTTGTATTAAAAATACTACCCATCCAAAAAAGTCATCTGGTAAATTAGATGTCATAACTACTCCCCCAAATCAAATTCAATAAATTATTCTGATAATGGCTGGCATTTTATTGCTTCGTCCATCATTTTTGCCCTATCCTCATCACTTATTTCAGCAAGGGCAGCATTAATTTTTTCTTTTAATTCTGTATTACCTTTTTTTATTGCAATTCCCATATTCACATCTTCATCAGAAGCATTAAATCCTTTTCCGTCTTTAAAATCAAGTAAAACTAAATCCTTATTTGAATATGCTGCTGCCATTGCAGTAGGTTTATCAGTTGTTACAACATCAACCTTACCAGAATTTAAAGCAACAATCATTGCTGGAACAGTATCAATTGCAGCCTGTTTTTTTGCTTCTGGAATCTGATCAAGCATATCATACCATACAGTATTTAACTGTGAAGTACACGCTGCTCCTTTTAAATCTTCAACATTCTTCGCATTTTCATAAGCAGTTCCTTTTTTGGTTAATGCTACTATATCAGCTTTATAATATACATCTGAAAAATCTACACTTTCTAGTCTCTCAGGGGTAATACTTTGCCCAGCTATAGATACATCAATTTTCCCTGAACTTACTCCAGTACACAATCCATCCCATTCCATCTTATTAATCTGAAGTTTATATCCTAATTTATCTGCTATTTTTTTTGCCATCATAACATCATAACCATATGCATACTCATTATTTCCATCAATTTTTATGGCTCCATTACTATCATCAGTCTGTGTCCAGTTAAAAGGGGCATATGCACATTCCATACCTACTTTAAGTACTTTTTCTCCGTTATCAGAAGAGCCTGTACTATTACTTTTGCCACATCCTCCCAATATACTTAGCATCGATATACTCAATACTACTGATATGATTTTTCTTAATCTTTTCATACTAATTCCTCCATTAAAACAAAAAGAAGCCAACTTACAAAAGTTGACTTCTTCGCCATTTATTATATTTTATTTATTAATTATACATCAATTTATTAGAATTTACCAATAAAAATTATATGAATATGAAAATATTTTTTCCTTTATATAACTTTTATTATATTTTATCAAAAGCACTTGCAAGCATTAGCTTTATTCTATTATTTTGATTAACTTCGCTAGAGCCTGGATCATACTCTATTGTTACTATATTAAGCTTATTATTAAGCTTCTTAAGAGCTTTTATGGTTCCACGTGCTACAGCATGTGATGGTAGACATCCAAAAGGCTGCATACAAACAACATTGTTCACTCCCCAGTTTTCAAGTTCCATAATTTCACCTGGAAGTTTCCATCCTTCTCCAGACTGATTTCCAAGAGAAATTATTTTACTTGCATTATGAGCCATTTCATCTATTTTTTCAGTAACATAAAAAATTCTGCTCTTTTTAAGTGCATCAATATATACTTTCTGATATTTTTCTATAAGCTTTATTGTAATTTCTCCTTTAAGTTTGCTTATATACTTTCCATCAAGATGTTTATAGTTAAATATCTGATTTTTTGCTGATGATAAGAATAATGAAAGCAAGTCATTATGAACAACTTCAACACCTTCTTTTTCAAGCATATTTACAATACTATTATTGGCAATAGGATTAAACTTAACTAAAAGTTCACCAACAAGTCCTACCTTAGGTTTATATACATCAATTCTTGGAAGCTCTTCAAATTCTTTTATTATACTTGAAATAATACTCTTAAAATTCTTCTTTAAAGGTTCTTCAAATGATTCTCTACATATACGTGTCCATTTTTTGTAAAGTTCATCTGCACTTCCTTTAATTTTTTCATATGGTCTTACTCTATGAAGTACTCTGCTTAAAAGATCTCCATATATTACTCCTACTATGGATTTTTTAACAAGATCAAGATTCATTCCTTCCAATGAATTTGTTTTATCAACACCTGCAAGACTAAGAGATAAAACTGGAAGATCTTCATATCCTGCTTCCTTTAATGCTTTTTCAAGTACACTTGTGTAATTTGTAAATCTACACTGTCCTTCACTCTGTGCAAGAAGAATGCTAGTATTTTCAAGATCATATCTACCACTCTTTAATGCTTCTATAACTTGCCCAATAACAACTATAGCAGGATAACATATATCATTATTTACATATTTTAACCCTTCATCAATTGCATTATCACCATTATTAAGAACCACTAAATCATATCCACAAGCTCTAAATGCAGATTCTAGTATATTAAAATGTATTGGTGAAAACTGAGGTACTATTATAGTTTTATTCTTCCCTGGATTTATGAATTTTTTAGTATCCTTTTTTGTAATTGATGTCTCAATATTTTTATTTCTTCTTTCTTCTATTGCAGCTTTAAGTGATCTTAACCTTATTCTTGCAGCACCAAGATTGCTTCCTTCATCAATCTTTATATTAGTGTATATTTTTGATCCACATTCTAATATCTCTGCCACTGCATCTGTAGTAATAGAATCAAGTCCACAACCAAATGATGTAAGCTGAACAAGATTTATATCATCGTGATCAATAATAAAATTTGATGCTCTATATAATCTTGAGTGATAAGCCCATTGATCAACAACATTTAATTTACCATCAATTTCTCCAAGATGTGCTACAGAATCTTCTGTAAATACGGCAAACCCTAAGCTGTTTATAAGTTTTGGCATTCCATGATTTATTTCTGGATCAACGTGATATGGTCTTCCACCAAGAAGTATCCCCTGAATGTTATGATCCTTTATGTATTTTAAAGTTTCAACACCTTTTTCTCTTATATCCTTTTTGAAATTTTCTTGTTCATCCCATGCCTTATCAACTGCATAATTTATCTCTCTTTGAGAAATATTAAATATAGAAAGTGCATCTTTTAATCTTTTCTTAAGTTTGCTTTTATTAGCTATTGGTAAAAATGGATTCATAAAGTTTACATTGTTTTCTTCTAAGCTATCCATATTATTTTTAATTACTTCAGCATAAGATGTTACAACTGGACAGTTAAATGTATCAGTTGCATTTTTAAATTCCCTGCTTTCATGAAGAATGCAAGGGTAAAATATATTTTTAATACCTTTTTCTATTAAATCTTCAACATGACCATGTGTCATTTTTGCTGGATAACAGGCTGTTTCAGATACTATAGAAGTCAGTCCCTTTTCATAAACTTCCTTGGAAGATTTTTCTGATATTTCCACTCTGAATCCAAGGTTTGTAAAGAGTGTAAACCATAATGGATAATTTTCGTACATATTAAGCACTCTAGGAATACCAATAATCCCTCTTTTAGCTTTATTTAATTCTAAAGGTTCATAATTAAATATTCTGTTATACTTGTACTCATATAAATTGGGTATGTTCCTATCTTTTGTATTATTTCCAAGAGGTGTATCACATTTGTTTCCTGCAATAAATCTATTTCCATTTGGAAATCTGTTTATTGTTAAAAGACAGCTATTTGAACATCCCCTACATCGGCTGTTAGTTGATTTCATTTCAATGTTATCAACATTTTCCTTTGAAACTAACGTTGATATATGTATATTATTTGCTTTAACTTCATCATTCTTATTATCTGAAATATTATTTTCAACTGTTGCAGCTGTTTCATCATCTATATAACAAGCTCTAGCTTCATAATTTTCTTTAGCTAGTATTGCAGCACCAAAGGCTCCCATAAGTCCTGCTATATTTGGTCTTATAACATTTCTACCAGATAATCTTTCAAAACTTCTAAGTACGGCTTCGTTATAGAAAGTTCCACCTTGAACTACAATATTATTTCCAAGTTCATCTGGATTTCTAAGCTTTATAACCTTATAAAGACTATTTTTAACAACTGAATAAGCAAGTCCTGCTGCTATATCTTCTACAGTAAATCCTTCCTTTTGTGCCTGTTTTACTTTTGAATTCATAAAAACAGTACATTTTGATCCAAGATCAACTGGTGATTTTGCAAAAAGTGCCTTTTTAGCAAAATCTTTTATTTCAAATCCTAAAGACTTTGCAAAAGCCTGAAGAAATGATCCACATCCTGCTGAACATGCCTCATTTAAAGTTATGCTTTGTATTGTTCCGTCTTTTATTCTAAGACACTTCATGTCCTGACCACCAATATCTAAAATAAAATCTACATCTGGACAGAAGAATTTTGCAGCCTTATAATGTGCAACCGTTTCGATTTCACCAATATCCATAGAAAAGGCTTCTTTTAGAAGATGCTCTCCATATCCAGTAACTCCACTATAAACAATCTTTGCACCTTCAGGAATATTAGAATAGATTTCTTTTATAATTCCTGCTGCTGTATCTACTGGATTTCCTTTATTACCAGCATAATATGAATATAAAATCTCACATTTTTCATTAATAAGAACAGCTTTTGTTGTTGTAGAACCAGCATCAATACCTAAATAACACTTTCCTTCAGCCATGCTTATATCAATCTCTTTTACTACACTTTTATCGTGTCTTTCTTTAAATGAATCATATTCTTGTTTATTCTTAAACAATGGTTCTAGGCTATCTGATTTATTTTCTTCTTCACCTTTTATATCTTCAAGTCTGGCTAATATACTGTGATAATCATATTCAGACTTTCCTTCACAGCTTAATGCAGCACCTAATGCAACATAAAGTTCTGAATCTTGTGGAAATATAACATCCTCATCCTTAAGTTTTAAAACTTCTATAAATCTCTTTCTAAGTTCTGACAAAAAGGTTAATGGTCCTCCAAGAAAAGCTACTTTCCCTAAAATAGGACGCCCACAAGCTAAAACACTTATAGTCTGAACTACTACAGCATGAAAAATTGATATTGCGATATCACACTTTTTTGCTCCTTCATTTATTAATGGTTGCACATCAGTTTTAGCAAAAACTCCACATCTTGCTGCTATTGGATATATATTAGTATAACTTTTAGCTTCTTCATTGAGCTTCCCTGCATCCATATTAAGAAGTGATGCCATCTGATCTATAAATGCACCAGTACCACCAGCACATGTACCATTCATTCTCTGTTCAACACCACCATTAAGATAAGTTATCTTTGCATCTTCTCCTCCAAGTTCTATTACAACATCAGTTTCAGGATTATTAATCTGTATAGCCTTTGTACTTGCTATTACTTCCTGTATAAATTCAACATTAAGCTTTTCAGCAAGACTCATTCCTCCCGATCCTGAAATAGAAAATGTAAGTTTTTTATCTTTTATAATACTTTCTGCATCTTCAAGACATGATTTAAAGGCATTTCTGATATCAGCCAGATGCCTTCTATATGTTTTAAATAATATTTTTTCATCTTGATTAATGACTACCATTTTAATAGTAGTAGAACCAATATCTACTCCTATTTTTAAAATATTTCCCATTTTTTCCTCCTAATAAGGGTATATGTATTAAATTAATTGCAATATTTTGTACAATCATATACTTGTACAGAAAAAATTATAACACACATACTCTCCCAGTATAATAGAACATTATTAACAAACTATGAATTTTATAAAATTACATCCATTTCTAAATAAGTTCTATTAATTACTGTATTTTATCCTTCAAATGTTTATTCAACTTATTATATTATATATGAAATTTTATTTATAATAAAGAAGTAATCATTTACTCAAAATCAAAATCAAAGTCAATTTAAATATTTTGTTTTCAATATATTCACATAAATACATAGTCAAAATTTTTCATCTTTCGACTATGTATTTATGTGAACCTGCTTTCATTTTTTAACATACAATACCTAGTTTCTATAGTTCTTGTTATTAAGTAATTACTTCTAGCTTTATTTATACAATTATAATAGTGATATATTCTAATTAGTGAATTTTAAATTAAACAGTATGTTTATTTAAACAATAATATACTTTCTCATTACTAACTTTAACATAATTAAAACCACACTTTTCAATAATTCTTTTTGATCGATTATTATTTAAAAAATGAGAACATATAATACATTTAAGTCTTTCTTCATTAAATCCATAACTAATAACTTCTTTAAGTGCTTCTGGCATTAATCCTTGTCCCCAATATTTCTCTGATAAAACACAACCTATTTCTTTTGAATCTTTATTTATTCTATTAGTATATTCATGCAATTCAACCCATCCTATAACTTTATTATTATTTTTTAGTTCAACTGCCCATAAAGAATCACTAGAATCTATTATAAATTGCTTTAAAATTCTAAGACTCTCACCCTTGTTCTTTTTTACTTTAAAGCCTGCTAACCTTGCCACTTGCTCGTTTGACATAAACTCATGTAAATCATCTAAATCAGAAATTTGCCAAGGTCTTAAGATTATTCTCTTACTCTCAAGTATCTTCATTTTTAAGTTTCTCCTAAACATTGTTTTTAATAATTCATTTTAAAAAGTTATTTAATCGACACATATAAGTATATAAATTTCTATGCTTACTTTTTTTCTATTTGAAGTAGCCAAGTAAAATTAGCTATATGCTTATAATTTACCATACATCCAAGCCCCTGAGAATATTTATCTATCTCTTCAATATCAGTATAATATTCATCTTCAATTATATCCCACAAATCCCTTCTTCCGCGTTTTATTAAAACTTCCTTTTGTTTTACTTTCTCCTTATTATTTAAAAACATTAAATCAGCAATAATAATTATTCCACCAGATTTTAAATACCTTAACATTAAATTTATTGCTTTCTGTTTTTCCATATAATCTAAATGATGAAATGCAAAGGTTGATGTAATAATATCAACTTTATTCTCTATGAATGGTTCATCTAAAAAATTACCTAATCTTAAATTCATATATGGATATTTTCTTCTTGCATATAAAAGCATCTCTATACTTTGGTCTATTCCAGTAAACTCAATATTATTACTGTTTAATTTGCCATACAAATTTCCTGTACCACATCCAATATCTATTACATTTAAAGGATTATTTTGAAGTACTAATTCAGCTACACTTTCTAAAACAAAATCATATCTTTCAAATAAATTCAATTCATCATCTAAATTTTTCTGTACATATACATCATAATTCTTTGCCCATGAATCAAAATCCCATTTATCTAGCCATATATTCCTTTTTTCTATATTCTCCTTTAGACATCTATCTACTTTATCAAAATAAGTATTATAATCTATAACATTTTTATTTAATATATCATTAATTCCTAGCTCTAATGTATTTTTTATATTCTTCAACTCATTAATTTTATTTTCTACAACTTTCAATTGAATATCTAATATCTTTACCATTTTGTTTTCTTCATCAAAATCTTTTTGCAATATGGAATTGATTTTTCTTAATGGAATTCCCATTTCTTTCAAAAGAATCAATTGCCTTAATTTTAACAAATCATTTTCACTATAATTTCTATAATTGTTCTTATCCCTTTTTGGAACTATTATGCCCATATCTTCATATATCCTTAATGCCTTTGATGAAACATTAAGAACCTTACAAACTGTTTTTGTATTCATTAAAATCACCTCAATAAAAATATAAACCCTGCCCCTTAGGCAAAGTCAATATTCTAAATACATTTATATTAAATTAATCTAATTTAATAGGAAAGTTCCATTTTAACAAATTCATCCTGTCCTAATAACGTATCCTTTTTATAAATGTCAAATACTTTAAATCCTGATTTTTTATAACAATTAATTGCCCTTTTATTAAAAGAACGAACCTCTAGTATAATTGTTATTAAATCTAATATAACCGTATAATCCAAAGCATTTATTAATAACTGCTATAAATTCATTTTTTCTTTTTTCCTCTACCGTAATAGCCCAATTTTGCTTAGAAATAGCTTCCCATTCTGGATAGTTATAAACTGAATATTCATCATTATACTTCCAACTACATATTTCTCTAGCATAATTCTCATCTAGATATTCTAATTTAAAATCCACTTAAAATCCTCCATAACTCAAAATAAGTCCTATGATTTATAAAAAATGATTATTGATTAGGATATTTTTTTACTCTATACCAGTATTTATATAATCTTTTAAAACCAATAGACCTATATAAGTGAATTGCTTTTTCATTAAATGAAGCTACTTGTAAATATGCTGTATCTGCACCATTTCTAATTCCTTCATTTATAATTGTTTTACATATTTTTGTACCAAGTCCTGCCATTCTATACTGCTCCATAACATTAATATCATATAATCCTATTTTTTTATTTTCAAGTACACCAAGCCCACAAGCTATCATAATTTCACCATAATTTATACTTACACAAAATACTTTGTTTTTTATATTGGAAAGCATAAATTTTGCTGTTGACTTTATAGTTTCCTCCGTTGTTCCATTAAGTTTTAGAAAACCATCTAACCATTCTTCGGTAATATCTAAAGTAATTTTAACATCTTCAACTTGAGTATTAATATTTTTATTCAATTGATAAATCATAATATCTGCTGACTTTTCCATAGTATATCCTAGTTTTTCTAAGCTATGATCCAATTCTTTCTCAACATTTTCTGTTATCTTATACACACAAGGTAATCCTTTTTCAAAGTACTTGCATTCGCAATATTTAATTTTATCTTCTAATTCAATTGTTGATGAATATAGTGGATTCACACTATTTCCCCTATATGTATATCCATTTGAATATCTTAAAATCCACCCATCATATAGTTCTGTCAATATTGCTGGAAAAGCATTAATTGATAACTCTTCTATTTGAAGAATTTCCTTAATCATTTTTACACCTCATTTTTCATATTAAATATCCTACTTTATATGATTAGTTGCTAATTTATATACTTTGATTAACTGCTTTATCTTATAAATCACACATTTTAAGTTGTTTAACTATCTCTTCTATCCTCTAAAAACATTTGCTACTGATTTTTTCACATATTCACTTTCATAATTTCTTAATTGTAAAATAGGTTCAACCAAAAAGTATCAAAAGCCATAATAACTCTAATCGTAGTGAAACATCAGCATTTACAGTATATTTCAATATCATTTCCTTCACTATCTTTAAATTCTAAAACAAAATTATTCTTTATTTTAGTTAATGGAAAAACTATTTCAGCCTTTAATTTTATCAATCTCTCGGTTAATTTTTCTATACTATTGACTTCAAAGCTTGGAAGACAATTATCTCCCCAAAAAACATCTTCGTTTACTTTAGCATTATTAAATAGACAGAATCTAAATCCATTTAAATCAAAAACACTAAATATCTCATCTTTTACCTCTACCTTTTGCGTGAAAAATTCTTCATAGAAATTTATTGCCCTTTCCATATTTTTAACGCAAATGTATAGGGAATTTAACTTTAATTCTAGTTCCATTCTGTACTCCTTTATATAACAACCTTATATATTACATCAATCCATTTAATATGAGTTTTCTATATTCTTCAAGTAAGGGAAATTTATTATCAGTTGCTATATTTATAACGTCACTTACTGGGTAACTAATTCTTCTATTTATTAAGTTAACTTTGTTTTCATCAAACTCTAAAATTCCATAAGATATTCTATTATCACCGTCAAGTGAATTGCCTATACTTCCCACATTAAATATAATTTTTTCATCTACTTTACCAATAAAGGAAGTATGTGAATGTCCACTTAAAATAACTTCTTCTTTTACACCTTTTATTGCCTTCTTAATTTCTTCTTCTGAAACACTACTATCTATTGCTTCAAATATTGATTTAGGTGTTCCATGAACACAAAGTATGTTAATTTCATTTACATTGATTGAACACTCTAATGGTAACTTTTTAAGGAATTCTATTTGCTCTTCTTGTAAATTTTCCGTTGCATATTTATAGTATAATTTTATTTCCTTTTCTTTCATTGATCTTGGTATCCAATCATTTGTAATTTGTTCAAGCCATAAATCTGTATTTCCCTTAACCCATGCTATAATTTCTAAAGATTTATCTTTTAACAATTCTAAAGATTCAAAAGGCATAGGTCCTTTCATCACTATATCTCCTAAAATAATAATTTTTTTAATGCCTATTTTTTTAAAATCATCTATAGTATATTTTAGTGCTACACCATTACCATGAATATCAGATAAAACCGCTACTTTCATACAATTTCCTCCATTTATATAGTTGAATTATTTTCATATAAGATTTTCACCTTATTATATGATTTTTTTCATAAAATATCTTTTGTGTCTCTGTGGACATTCATCTAATATGCCAAAAATATCATATCCATGCTTAATATAAAAATCCTTTGCTTGAAAGTCAAATGTGTCTAAATGAATTAGGTAACACCCTTTATCTTTGGCAACTTTTTCTATTTCATTTAAAATTTTTGATCCAAGTCCTTCTTTTCTATACTCTTCTTTAACCCATAAAACATCTATATACAAGCAATTCCAACAATACATTTTGCTGTTTATTCCCACAATAATATCTCCATATGTATCTACAATTACTCTGTTAATCCAAATAAATGAAGACTCTTGAATAATAGGAACTTTAGATAAATTATACTCAACTATTTTGTCAACAATTAATTCTGATTCCTCTTCATTACTTTCTCTTATAATATAATTACTCATATTCTCCCCTCAATCTAATTCTTTTTAGTAAATAAATTCATTTAATTACATTTTCCAACTCTATAATAATTAATATTATATGATTTTCCGTTTTTTGAGTAGTACCACTGAGATGGAAAAAGAGCAAGTTAGTGGATTATTAAGAATAAGTAATGCCTATATCTAAACTTGGATTTAAAATATCCAATACAAACAATCCTTTGATATTTCAAATCCAAGTTTAGTTTGTAATATCATTGATTCTTTATTATCTATTTCAATTTGAGCAAATGGAACTAAGCTTTCATCAATCATTTTATTTATTATATAGCTTTCAAGTATTGTTCCATATCCCAGGCACCTATATTGCGGAAATACTTCTAATAGCCCTATGCTCCCTTCCAAATGATTTCCAACAAATCCTATCAGTTTTCCATTTTTATATCCGCCAAATATTTTCCCGTTTTTTAACAGTATTTCAATTTCATTAATAGATAACTTATCATAATGTTCTAATATTAGTTTAATTTGTTCTACTTTTAATTTATTTATTTCTAATTCATATTTTTTCACAGGAAGCTTATTTCTGCTCATATAGACTGCTTGAACACATTCAAGACTTTTGGTTAATTTAAATCTATTTAATATATAATCCACCATAAATTGTTCATGTGAAACAATTAAACTAGATTCTTCTATAGTATCTATTAATTTTCTTCCTATTTCAAAATCATCTACTGAAATCATATAAGCATTACTTTTTTTCTCTCGTATAAGTACTCCATCTATCTCAGCATATAATATTTCTGCTGTACATCTACGTATTGGTTCAATCATTCCAATATTCAGCAATATATTTTTTCTTAAATATTTAATAGCCTTATCTTTCTTCACTTTAAACCATCCTATAATACTCTATATTTATATTATCTTAATATAGAACTATTTCTCTCTATCATTTTTATAATAAGTTATACTAAGACCTATGTAAATCCCCCCCAAAAAAGCAAAAGAAATTCCCCCATAACACTTCTATTTTTTATCGCATATTACTAAGCATAATGTAGCTATCGGTCCAAGAAATAAGGACAATAAAAACCAATTCACTCCAGACCTATTTTTTCCTTGTGCAATTCCTGCATTGATCAAAGCTAATGTTCCAAATCCCACATAAAATTCTTTGCTCATATTAATTCTACCCCTTCTAAATTTATATATTAAAAATACTAATAACTATTTTCAAAATAATTTTACCAAGGTCTTTTTCCTTGTAGCCACCCTTTACGTCTCCAATATTCTTTATCTTGATGGCCGTCTGAATAACTATTCATAAGATTTTTAAAGATATAAAACAATATCTTTGTTTTTAATGGAGTATGCACTTTTTTATTTTTAAGTGATTTGTAAAAAACATATGCTTTATTACCCAAACATTTTTCATATTTCTCTTGCTTTTTTAATGACATCTCATTCCAATTTTTAGACCAAAGAGTTAAACCGCATTTATATATCTTTGGAATTCCCCAGAAACTTAAACTTCTTTCAACTGATTTTATTACATATTTTGTACCAGTACCTGCTGTTGTAGATACTATGAGTGCAGTCTTTGAGAACATTTCTTGTAATGGTCTATGGCTCATAAAAATACAACCAAAATGATCAAAAAACACTTTAATTTGTCCACTTTCGGCAAGTGAATATACTGGAGAAGCTATAATAATACCATCCGAAAGTTTCATTGTTTCCAAAATAGGATGAGTATATTTAGCATGAGGGCAACATTCACCTCCAAAGATTCCTTTGTCAAGACATTGAAAACACCCACAACAAAACAATGGTAAATCCTTTGGTAAATATAAATCGAAAAAATCATTGTTTCCAATTAAATTTAACTTTACCTTAAGTATTTCAATGGTCTTTTCTGTGTTTCCATTCCTCTGACTACCATGTATCACACATATTTTCATATTTTTCACCGCCTAACAAGTGATAAATTATATTTCACCGAAATTCATATTTAATATAAAATATAAAAGCCTCTTAATTATCGAAGTCATCATAATTTCTATTTATCCCTTATCGGTTATAATCAATTTATTTATTTTTAGGCATTAATGTTCCTTGATGGAAAATCATTTTCCATTTACCCTCAAAACACTTCCAGATAGAGCTACGAAGTGAATATTTTTTATTTTCATTTAATTCACTATGTCTTATTAATCTATAGGTTGCTAATACACAATCATCACTTAATTGATTTATTTCAAAATCCGTTATCTCCCAGTCAATCTCATGCAGATTAGTTCCTTCATCTATCACTTGTCCTATACTGTAATTATATATGTATCCAGAACTGGTAAACTCAGTAAATCCATCTATTAATAATTCACTTATCTTTTCTATAGATTGTCTTATTTCAGGCTTTAATAAGTCATTTTCAAGTTTTAATATATGCTTTCTAATCAACTCCATTTATTTTCGCCACCTTAACAAACATTTCTTGTTAATAATATAATCTATCTACATCTTTCTATTTCTAAAAAAGCTTAATGTCAATTCTTATTTTTTTCCTATCATCAAAAATAATGAATACTTCACCTTCATCTCTTCCACAACTTTTAGATCTTCATGAAAAGTATTAGTCTCTACTTCTTTAAATCCTATCCCTAATAATACATTTTTAAGAGAATTTTGGTTAAAACCATTATGTCCATTAAAATCTTTTTCTTCTTTATGAAAACTTCCATCTTCTTCATCTAAATCAATAATACATAAATAGCCATCTGACTTTAGTAATTTATATAAATTCTTTATCGTTGTTTCTGTATCAACAATATGATGTAACGCCATGGAAGTATATATTACATCATAACTATTCTCTGGTAAAATATCACTTTCATTTATATCTATTTGATATGCCTTCATATTATCTATTTCAAATTCATTAATCTTAGAATTTAATACATCAACCATACCTTTTGACGTATCAACAAGAGTTATCATTTCAAATTTATCATTAAGGCAAAAACTTATAAGTCCTGTACCACAGCCAAATTCAAGTGCAGTATACTGTTTTTCTATCTGAATTGATTCACTTATTTCTTGCGCAATTAATTTAGCTCTGTTCTTTCTTCTTTCGTCATCCCATGTTATAGACTGTATATCAAAATTCATAATGCTAACTCCCATTTTTTAATTCATTATTCTACATCATTTTTGAATTCTTTTTGCTATTTCTTCTATATGAGTATTATCCGTACCACAGCAACCACCAAAAATTTTAGGATTAAAATACTGATTCAACTTCATCATTTCATTAGCAAGACTAACATTATCAGATGATTTTAAATCACTACAATTATCTAATTCTTCTGGTGATAATGGTGAAGTATTTGCTTGTATTCCACAGAAACGCTCTCTTACCAATTTAGTCTTATTGAATTGAGTAGACAATGCCTTTCTTAAAACTATAGGATGAACACAATTTGTCATATAACCAATTGGTTTATTTACTGTTGCCTTATCTATATTTATAATAGCATTATGAATAGTGGTTCCATCTATTAACTTCCCATTATTCTTAATCATAAAGCTGATAATATATGGTAATCCTGTACTTTCCATAGCTTTCGCCATTCCAATATCCTCAGATAAAGCGGGCATAATTCCTGCATATAAAAAATCTACACCTGAATTTTTAAATAAATTTGCTTGCCATGAATGAAATTCCTGAGCCTCTTCTATAGATAAAATCTCTGTTCCTTTATATGCATCTCCCTTACATCCCATTAATCCACCAACAAACATATTAGTTGTTGTATTTTTCTTAATTTCTTGTAAAAAGCGTACATTATCTTCAATAATTTTTTTACTTAAATTAGATTGTAAAACTCGCTCTTTATTTGCTCTTCGAGTTGGGGTTGTTGCAATAAATGGCAAGCTATATTTCTCTGCAATTTTCATATATTCTCTAAAAATAATTTCCATAGCTTGTCTTGACTTATCATCATAAATTAGATTAGCCATTGCAACCTTATCATCAAACCTAATATTATATTCCCATTTTAATCTTTCTCCTAATGCACCCTCCATTAAGATTGCTGACGATGTATTAAAACATGTTTGAAAGTCCAAATATATCACCTATTTCTTTATTATTAATAATGGTAATTCAATATAATTTCTTTATTCCTTTTAAATGTTGAATATGTATTCCCATATGTCCTATACAAAGAATAATTGTTGAAACAATCAATAAGACAACCTTTCCGTAGATACCTAATAACAAAAATCATACTACAAGCCACAAATTCCACATTGATAATTGCTGTATATTAAAATCACTAAAAATTAATACACTAACTCAATTAGTAGACTATAATAATTCTTTCTTCATACATACACTATTTGTATTTCCTATATATGGCTGGTAATTTTCAATTATTTGATACCCAATATTTTTATACAAATTAATAGCTTCATACTGTTTTATTCCTGTTTCTAACAGAGCATATTTATAGCCTTTGCATTTACCTAATTTTTCCAACTCATTAACTATTATTTTTGATAGTCCTCGTCCTCTATTCTCTTTTGCTACAAATATTCTTTTTAATTCTATAGATTTAACATTTTGTTTCTTAAATGCTCCACAGGCAACAGCTACTTGATCCTTATAAATTATAACCACATCATTTATATAATCAACTTTGTTATGCTTATTATACTGCTTTTGTAATTGTCCATATCGTTCATTAAGATCATCATCTAGTAGTTTTATAAGTTTAATAAAGTCAATATTCTTACTATCAGTATGCAATATTTCTAAACTCATATTCTATAGCCTCCTATAACACATTTGCATTTTTAAGAAATAAATACTAATTAGTAATCTTTTAAACCTCAATTACTAACATCTACTAATCTGTTCTAAACAAGATTTTACATAATCAATTGGTACGTCCATTCTTATAGCAGTATCTTCAATTGATAAACCGCTGTTTAAGAATCTTCTAACAACCATAATTATATTTTCTCCAACTTCAACAATGTGCTTATCAGGATCATAAAAACGAACAACACGTTGTCCCCACGAATGTTCTAACATTGGATGTACATAGTGAATGTCTGCAATATTATTAATCTTTTGAATAAAACCATCAAAATCATCTTCTTCAAAATATAGCTCTGCTACATTTCCTCCAAAAAGAATTTCATTTTCATCTTTATCAATAAAAGTAGACCAAGTATCTTTTGTCTGTAACGCAATTCCACCTGTTAAAGTTACATTTGCACCAAAATCAACAACAACTTCTAATCCAAGCACATCATAATAAAATTGCTTTGCCTTTTCCATATTTTTAACAACTATTAATGGATTTAAAAATTTCATTTTACGCCTCCTCATAAAAATCTATATATAATCATTATTTACTATCACTTAATATCTCTTCTCCTAATTCTAATAGATACATTACTTTTTAAACTGCATTTGTTCCTTTAGATAATCTTCTATTTCCTGCTTATTTAATTTGCGAATTTGAGCATTAGGAGTTTCAAAATATTCTTTAGAAATATAGACAGGCTTCATATATTTACATGATTTATCTCGGTTCTTTAATAAATATTTTTCTAAATCTTCTTTTGTATGAAAGATTTTATATGAAACTCTATTGTTCTTTCCTGTAATTTCATAAATTCCACAAGTGTCCTTACAACTTACTTCCGCTGTTCTCAAATATAATTTAGCAAATTCCAATGTTTTGAATGGAAAACTCCATCTGTAAACATCTCGCTTATCATCTTTATCAATACATATACATCGCCCACATGTTGAGCATATATATTGTAAATGATTTTCTAAGCAATGCTCTGGCTTTAAAATCGGAGTTATCCTTGGATTATCACTATAGCACTCCCTACATCTCATATTACTTTCCAACTTTCTTTATTGAATTTACTAAACTAAATAGAAATGATTCAAAAGTTGGCATCTTGATTCAACTATTCTTCTTTCCTCCAGCAATCTCTTTTTGAACTTTTTTACTCAAAGATTTAAATACTAATTCATAAGACATATTAATCATTTGCTTTAAAATATTATCTGGTACATCACCATATAAATATACAGAATTCCAATGTATTTTATTCATATAATATCCTGGAACAACATGCTGATACTCTTCTCGTAAAAATGAACCAAAACTTGGTTCACATTTTAGAGTTATAATTTCTTTTTTATTTTTATCTTCTCCTTGCATAGCAAACATTTTATCACCAATAAGGTATCTTGTTGCTTCCCACTCTGTTTTATAATCTTTTAATGCTCCATCCTTAGAAAGACAATATTCATCGAGCCATTCATATTTCATCTATATTACCCCTTCCATTAAATCCACTAAAATTAAGTTCAAGTTATAACTCTTATTGCCTGCCTTTAATTTGTATATTACCACTGCTTTCATTGCATACATTCATAAACGTATCATAAATAACATTATACTTTTTGATTACTTTCATATAAATTCAATTGCCTCTGAATAATTTTCTACTTTTTTCACAACAAAATATTTCGTGAATTCTCTCGTCCACATATCCATTTCTTCTTCTATTTCATTAACTTTATTCATTATAAACATAACTTATTTACAATCAGTTTTTGCTAATTCTGGCAGTAGAAAAGAAAGGCCCCATTCAATATCTGCTTTATCATAGTCAAATCCATTTCTTGCGTCAACCACAAAATTACTATTAGTATATTGTTTCATCAACCCTAATTTTAATTATATCCATAATTTTATATTACAACTTTTATTTGTGAATTTCTACTACTTTTGATTTTCGGCATAGTTTATTAGAATCTCTAACAAATCTTGTTGAAAATATTGCACCTAAAAATAATAAACGCCACTCACTCTTAATTATCTGCATGAAAAAAGAGCTGAGATTTTCTTCTCAACTCTTGGTTTTTTGATTGAAGTTTTTGTCTTAGTTGAATCCCCCAAAAGATAGCGTTTTTGTCAGAGTTTGTTCAGAATTCTCATGGATTGGTTGGAGTATTTAACCATTTATTATATTTCCACCATTTACATGAATTGTCTGACCTGTAATATAAGATGCATTTTCACTTGCTAAAAATACATATGCACCTGCACATTCAACCGGCTGACCTGCTCTTCCTAAAGGCGTATCACTTCCAAAAGAAGATACTTTATTTTCATCAAATGATGCAGGAATTAATGGAGTCCATATAGGACCTGGTGCTACAGCATTTACTCTTATTCCTGTCTTTCCTTTTGCAAGCGCTAATGCAAGTGATCTTGTAAATACTTCTAGTGCGCCTTTTGTCATTGAATAATCTATCAAAGTATCATTACCTTTAAATGCAACAATAGATGTTGTGTTTATTATACATCCTCCTGATTTCAAATGATTCATAGCAGCCTTTGTCATATAAAATGCTCCATATACGTTTGTTTTAAATGTTTTATCAAACTGCTCACATGGTAGCTGCTTTATATCTGTACACTCATATTGTACTGCTGCATTATTTACAAGGATATCTATCTTTCCATATTCACTTATTACCTTCTCTATTGTACTTGTGCAAAATTCCATACTTGTTATGTCTCCTGGAATTAATGTACACTTTGCACCTGCTTCCTCTACTTTCTTTTTGGTAGTTTCTGCATCTTCTACTTCATTTTTATAAACTATTACCACATTAGCGCCCTGGTTTGCATATGCTATAGAAACTGCTCTTCCTATACCACTATCTCCACCTGTTATTACTGCAACTTTTCCTTTTAAAGTATCTCCTTTTTTATTATATTCAGGTGAATCATATACTGGAGCTGGATTCATTTCAAATTCTAAACCTGGCTGTACATTCTGATGTTGCTTAGGAAAATTAACTGGAAAATTCATTTATATTCCTCCAAAATAAAAATGCTCACTTAATAGTCAAGCAGTATTTTCTTAAATTTTTTGTGTTAAATGCTATATGAATTAGGTTTACCATTTAATCTAAAATTATTATTTCTTTAAATTATTATTACAATTATCTTAACTGAACTTTTAACTTGTCTTATAGTGATATAATTTAACAGTAAAATAAATTTTATACCGTAATGGTATGGAGGTAATTCATGAATAAAAAAATATTAAGCCTTACATTAGCAGCAATAGCAAGCAGTACTTTAATTACAGCTTGTGGTAATTCAGCTTCAACACAAAAAAATGAAACAGCAGATTCATCAACAGAATCTTCTTCAAATACTGAGGTTACAAATCCAGTTCAGTCTTCATCAATTATTGATTCTCCAACTACTGAAGTAACTAAAATTGCTTCTGTTGATGACTTTAAGGGAAAAGATTCAAAAGCTGTTGAATCTATTTTAGGAAAGCCTTCAAGTGAAAATAATAATGTATATACTTATGAAAAAGATGGCTATACATTTGATATAACATATTTCGATTCAATATGTGGACAAATTAAAATCACGCCAAAATCTTTAATGAAGTATCCTGCTGATGCAACAAATTCATTAAAGATTTTAGGTATAACAGCTGGAGATGCAGATGTTCTTTCACCAGCAAATCTTGCATGGACAAATCAATTTAACACATATAGTATTTCAGTAATTCCATCAGAAACTGACGGAAATAAACTCGGAAGCATTAATGTTATTCTTGATGAACAATATAAATAATATGAAAAAGCTGATTCATAAATAAATTACGAATCAGCTTTTATTTTCCACTTTATTATTTTTAGTAAGATTATCTATAATTATCACAGGTACTCTATGACTTATTCCATCATCATCATTAATAGTTGTAAAACTTAGTGAGCCTCTTATAGTAACCCATTCATTTTCATTCAATTCAGCAATATTTTTGCCTTCTGCAAGTATTCCAACAATTTTTGAATCTGCTGCACAGCATGTCATTATGATTCTCCCTATTACAAATTGAGTATTTTTCAAATAGCTTTCCTTACATACAAAACCATACATTTCAATTTCTTTTCCCATAAATTCCTCTGGACTTGCTTGAATATCTTCTAATATATTAAGGTTATTATCATCTATTTTTATAAATTGATCATATTTACTACCTTCTATTATATTCTTTTGATCTTTCTCTTCCAAATCTTCACTATATTCATTAATAAGAACATTATTTAATTGTATATGTCTAAATGAATCTTGACTTTTTACAGACACAATTCCAATTACCAATGCTAAAATTATGGGTATATATTTCACTTTTAAGTTTATATTATTTTTTGGTGTAAATATGTTTCTAATTTGAAATAATGATATAATGGTTATCATAATCACTGAAAAATACACATATTTAATCATTTTGTTTCCAATATAAAATTGAATTTTGCCTGAATTAACCAAATACAATAATCCAAATGCCATAAAAATAAGAGTGATGAACCATATAAATTCATCCCAATTGAATTTTTTCACTTACACTTCTCCCTTTCTGGTTTACAACATATTTAACTTATATCAAATTAAAATAATTCTAAGAAATAACTTAACTTTTATAAACCACACATCATAAAAATACATGAAACAATAAACACAATTCCAAGTGTTACAAAACTTAATTTAGAAACAAACTCTTTATTAAACCCTCCTGAAAGCATTATTAAATTTTTTAAATCTAACATAGGCCCTATAAGAAGAAAGGCTGTTATTGAACTAAAAGAATATGTTGAATAAAATGTCTTTCCAACAAAAGCATCAGCTTCTGAACATAAAGATAGTGCAAAACCAAGGAACATCATGAATACAATAACAAGAACTTTGTTTTCACTTATGAATTCAAATCCTTTATGTGCTGCTACAACCTGAAATATGCTTGATAAAAATGCACCTAGAATTAAATACCTTGTTATATCTAGTAATTCACGATTAGTATGTTCTATAAGACTTCTAATTCTGCTTTTTCCTGCTGTAATAATTGTATTACAGCCACAATTACATAAATTATCAAAATCAGCTTGTCCTGAAATAATATTTCTATCATCTCTGCATAGCATATCCATAATAATGCCTATTATAACTGCACAAGCAAAACCACCTAAAGTTCTTACTAATACCATTGATCTATGATCATAAAATGCATAATACGTAGACATTATAACAACTGGATTTACAATTGGAACCGAAAGCATAAACGTAACACCTAACCCTACTGGAACACCTTTGCTTATAAGTCTTCTTGTTATTGGAACAATAGCACATTCACATACTGGAAAAATTAATCCAATAAGTCCAGCACCTATATATCCTAAAGCTGAACTTCTTGGAATCATCTTTTCTATAATTTCTTGTGATACAAAAATTTGTATAAATGCGGATACAAGCGAACCAATAATTATAAATGGAAGTGCATCTAATATTATACTTGTAAAAATTGTTGCAAAATCACCTATTTCATGAATACTGAATACAATGTTATACTTTTTATAAATATATGCAGTCAGTATAACAGCTCCACCTATCAAAAAAGTAAATATCCCTCTTATTCCTCTCATAAGTTTCCCCTCTTTCAAAATACGTTTATAAATTCATAAGTTTGACTTTAAATTTCTTTAAACATCCATTATTTATTACTTTAGACTGCCGTAATTTGGTGCACAAATTAAATTTATTATCTACTTTTAAAATGAATGCTTTCGGATTAACTCCTCTTAATATATTAATCTCTTTCTTCAACTCAGCATTTTTCATCTTTTCTGTATTATTTATAATTATCATATCTGAATATTTTATAAATGGAATTATATAATAACCTAAATTATCTATGTTATTTAATAATTTACTACTATCTGCCACAAAATAAATCGTTGACAATTTCATTAATTTTTTTAATTCTCTATCTTCTAACTTTTGTATAAGATCTTCAATATTGTCTGTTCCATTGAATTCAATTATTATTCTATTAGGTCTAAATTTTATAATTTCATCTCCAAAACGTTTTTTAAAATCTCCTGTATCATCAAATTTATATATTTTTACAGGATAATTTACATCATTAATCTCATATATTTTCTTATTTCCATCTTCCATCTGAATAACTAATACTTTTTCTCCTTCAACCTGGCTCTCCTTCAAAAGAGAATTGATAAAAGAAGTTTTTCCATAGCCTAAAAATCCTGTTACAACTTCAACTTCAATCTTCAAACTACTCCCCCCTTCTTATTAATTAAAAATCCTTTTATTAAAGATAGCAAAGCACCAGAGTACATCTGTAGCTATTTAAAAAGATTATCTAAATTTTTTTTATCCAAACTGCTTCCAATAATCGAAATAACTTTTTTATTTGACCACTTTATTTCTCTTATTTTAAATTCTTTTGGAACATAATCGAACTGAAAATACAGTCCTCTATCATTTTCAATAATTCCTTTTGCACGAATTATATTTCCATAAACATTTGTCTGTGATATGAATTCAAATTTACTTTTTAATTCATCTGCACTCATAAATTTATCCATATGAATCGGATAACTTTCAAAAATATCGTCTGCACGATGATTGTTGGTATTTTTCTTTATTAAAGCACTGTTAACCTTGCTAACTGACTTTACTATATTTTTAGATTCCTTAATACTATTCATTGTATTTTCTTTCATAAAATCTATTGCTTTTAATTCATCCCATGGTTTATATATAATATCTGCGTTAGAATTATTTTTCTTTATAGATTTTTTTATAGTGTCAATATAAGCCTTATTTTCAAATTGAGTTCTACTTAAAACAATTTTATGGGCATTTTTTATTTGATCTAAATAAAACTCCTTAAAATTTTTTATATAGTTTTCATAATTTTTTACATCAATTAATGTAAAAACATTTCTAATTTCAATCATATGACTAAACTTTATGTTGGTCAGTATATTTATTATTTCACTTAATTTAGCAACACCTGATGGTTCTATTATTATATTTTCTGGATTATATTTGTTGATAACTTCAAGCACAGCTTCATCAAATTTTCCTGAAACCTGACAGCATATACATCCTGAATTTATTTCTTTAATTTCAATGTTGCTTTCCTTTAGTATTTCTCCATCTATTGACACTTCTCCAAATTCATTTTCTATTATTACAGTATTTTTATTATATGCATCTTCAGTTAAAAGTTTTTTTATAAGCATTGTCTTTCCAGCACCTAAAAAGCCTGAAAATATATCCACAGTTATTTTCATAAATTTACTCCTATTAAAACACTAATCCATGTAATAATTTATACTATTCATAACCAGTATATATGCAGAAAGATTACAAAATAATTTGTTTTGGACATAATTTTTTTAAAAAACTCTTTAGTAGAACACTTATTCGGTATATAATATTTCTATAACACATATTCAAAGGAGAAAAAAATGAGTGGAAAAGAACATATGACAATAGGAACCTCGGCTTCAATTGGACTTGTTATTGGTCTTATTGGACTTGGTAACATGAGTATAAATTTTGATATGATAATTTTAATTTTAGGAGCTATTGCTGGATCATATATACCTGATATTGATAGCCACAAATCAACAGCATCTCAAGTATTTAATAAGGTACTTATGTTTATAATAATTATTATTGCTTTATTTTATACTTTTGGTATAAAATTTAATACTTCATACATATATTCCTTAAATAAAATTTTGAATCTCAACTCTAAAGGAATAGTTTTATTTTCAATACTTACAGTACTCGGAAAACTCTCACCACATAGAATGTTTACACATAAGTGGCTTGGAACTCTTGCTTTCTGCTATAGTACTACATTAATGGGGAATGATTATTTATCTTTAGGTTTTTCTCTTGGGTATATCCTTCACATAATAGCCGATAGAATAACAAAAAACGGAAAGTATTTGCGTTTCTTCCAATTTAAACTTCCAATGAAAAATTCAAAAGATAAATTTACAATAAGCTGGTAAAAAAATGCTCCTCCTTACGACAGAGATTTTATCCCTATCATAAGAAAGAGCATTTTTAATTGAATAATATATTTTTGCTATGGCTGACGCATTCCACGTCCACCTTTACCCATAGATTGAGCAGATACTCCGTCCTGTACAGATGATGTTATCTTTTCATTTATTGTAAATGACATAATTCTTTCACCATCTTTATAATTTCCACCTTCATACAATCCACTATTGGAAATTCCATCAGAGCTTCCACCAATATATACATTATATGTTGATCCTGTTTTAAATTCTGAAGAAGCAACAACTACTGATGCATATTGCTTAGCTGGAGCAAATGTAACTATTTCATTGCCATCTTCATCTTCTATTCTCACAATATTTTCTGCACTTTGGGAAGATAATGTAAGTTTTACCGAATTTATCGAAGAACCATCTGACGGTGCCTGTGCCATTCCAGTACTTCCAGCCGCAATTAATACTCCTCCACTTACTTCAAATGTTCCATCGTAATCAAGTGCACCATTACCATTATTTTCAGGACCATTGACAATTACTGTACCACCTGTCATTGTTGCGCATCCATTAACATCAATACCATCGCCAGATACATCTACAGTAATAAATCCACCATTAATTGTTAAAACTCCAGTACCAGAGGATTCTCCAATAGGTCCACCACCACCTGGCATTCCAGATCGTGCTCCTTGTCCAGTACCTTGCATCTTAGGTGAAGCGCCATCAGAATTTTCACTTGAATCAGGTGTATTATTTACAGTATTATCTTGTGTAATACTATTAGATTCACCAGGTGCTTGTTCTTCTTTAGCTATGCTGTTTCTCTCTTGTTTCATAGCTTGATTTTGCTCTTGTGAAAACTCATTTTCCTGTAAATTATTCATATCGGGAGGTGACATATTATTTTGATTATTACTATTTCCAGATGGAGGAGTCATTTCTTCTGATGTACTGCTTCCTGATGCATTAATTCCATCATCACTTGATGTAACATATATTTCTCCATCATTAATAGTTATACTCTCACTTTCAATACCCTCATATGATTTAGACACATTAATATTTCCACCATTTATCTCCAATGTATTATCTGAATGTATTCCATCATCTCCTGACTGTATCTCTAATGTTCCTCCGTCTATTATTAGGCTATCATTTGTATGAAGAGAATCATCACATGAATTTATATTTAATATTCCTCCTTCAATTATTATTCCCGTATTAGCTTTAATACCCTTAGAACTTGCACTTTCTTCTAATGATTCTGATGATGTATTTGAGATTTCTTGATTTCTTCCCATGTTTTCACCTGGTCCTTGATTTTTATGAGAATCATTATTATCACTTCCACCTCCTGAATTTATTTTTATCTCTCCATTTCTAACATAAACATTATTTTCACCTTGAATTCCATCTTCATTTGAAGTTATATTTATGTTTCCACCTTCAATAAGAACATAACCTTTTTCTGTATTTTCATCATTGTTTGACTGCATACCATCGCCACCAGAATTTATAACTATATCTCCACCAGTAACAACAATGGAATCTCTTCCACGTATTCCATCTCCAAGGGAATTTACAGTTATATTTCCATTTTCTATTTGAAGATCATCTTTTCCTACAATACCTCTATCATAGTTACCATTTACCGTTAATGATCCATTACCTGTAAACACCAAATCAGTTTTGCTGAAAATAGCACCATTAGGTTCATCTTTATTATCATCTTCAAATGCATATGTTTCTCCATCAGTCAAATAATTATCAGTATTATCCTTCATTGCAATTACTGCTTTATCAGCTTCTTTAATATATATGGCAGCACCTTTAGAATTAGTTATATTGACTCCATTTAATACTATGTAAACTTTATCTAGCTCTGTAGCCTCTATTACTATCTGTCCTTCACTTAGTGTACCACTTATGCTATATGTCCCACCCTTTGTTATCTTTACAATGTTATTCTCAATATCAACGCCTGAACCCTCTGTCTTTATAGATGCTCCAAGCTCAATATACGTATCAACTTTACCAATACTTTCACTATTTGCAGATGTAACAGGTATTTTACTTTCATGTACTTCAGTGTTATATAAAGTTTTTGAACACCCAGTCAACAAAAAGCCTGTTGTCACTACTAATACAGTTAATATAGATACAAGTTTTCTTTTCATTTAAAACGTCCTCCAAACATATTACTACGGTAAGATTCACATAAATTGTATACATACAAAGTCCTTACCACCTTTATCTTATATTTATATTATCATGACAGTCTTAACGTTAGCTTAACAAGATGATTACTATATTTTATCAGTATTCTTCAATACAAAATTTCATTATATTTTTTATTATTTAATAAATTTTGTGATATTATATTACAAATTTTAATATAATATTTTATCATTAAAATCTAAAAAGGTGAGAATAATATATGAAATTTATAAATTCTATAGGTGATAAAGCGAAAGATACACTACTTCAGTCAATCGCAGCTTTATTAGAAAAAAATCCACAAAGTAATCTTCCCAAAATAGTAAAAATGTCAAAATTATTAGTTTCTGATAAATCATCATGTGATATGATAAAAGATTTTGAAACTTCATACAATGAAGTTCCAGACTTCAAAGCATATATTGATGATTTAATAAACAATACAGATTATAAAATATTAAAAAACTTTATAGTAAATATTTTAGGTAGCAATATTAGTGCTAAAAAGAAAAATCATATTTTTCTTTCTGAAAATTCCTCTCAGCCTCGTTCATTGATTATAAATTCCAATTCAAAAACTCAAGGTTTAAACACATTAAATTATAATGAACTTGATAAAATAATTTCTGAATCGAGAAAAATGGGAATTTTCGCCTTTATAATTAATGGCTCCGAACTATTTTCATTAAATTATCTTCATAACATTTATGAAAAATATTCTGATAGCTTATTTATTCCTGTTGCAACTGGTAATTGTATTGACGATTCTTTATGTAAAAAAATTCTCAAGTGTGGTAATGTCATTCCTCTATTTCCAAGTAAGAATAGTTGTTCAGATATGCTGAGACAAAATGGAATTCCAAGTTTCAATATAAACTATATTCATAGCTTGTTTAAAAAGGTTAAATTTAATAATGATTTCTCAAACTTAAAAACTTTTTCATTAGAATTTAATGATTCTACACAAAATGAGTTTACAACATATTCTTTATTAGATTTGGTAAAAAATAAAAGTATGTAAGAATATTTAATGCCCAATTGTATTATTAAAACAAATAAAATATCGTCGCTATAAAAACGACGATATTTTCATGTACTATAAAAAATAAAACTACTTTTGAATTATACACCTATCTAATATTTCTTTATATTTTATCTTAATTTTATATTTATAATCAAAATATAAGTTAAATAATATGATAATACTACTTACAAATTTAAAATATGAAAATAACAAATATATTAAAAACAACTGAAAAATTAATACTTTACCTCTAGATTTAGATATTCTATATGCAACTTTTGTTATAATAGAAACTGAATCCTGCAATATAAAAAAAAGTATAATATACTGTATGGATGTAATCAATATTGTAAAATACGAATATCTATCTATTACTATGTATGCATTTATAAATGCAATAGAAATTATCCCCGCTATCCCTAAGTAAACATTCTTTCTTGAACATGAAATAAACTGGCCATAATTTTTAAAATTTTTAATTATATTACTTTTATTAATTGCTAAATCATTTAAAATCTTAAATCTTTTTGCAAAAAGTAATGTCACTATATAGCCAATAATAACAGTTCCAAGTGGAAGGCATGCTATACTTAAATAAAATATTAAATCTTTATAAGAATCAAGTATTGATGGTATAAATTCCATAAGTTCTCTTGACTCCTTTAATAAACTATATCCTGTAAGTGTACTAAAATTAACATCCACAAAAATCATAATAATACATGCGGCTATACTTGAAAAAAATAAATCATCAAAAATACTTTCATCTTTTTTTATAAAGTATGCAATTACCATGCCTAAAATCATATTCTGACTCATCATTATACCTGATGGAAGATCTCCAATTACAAATATTATCAATATTAAAGATGAAACACATGACATTATTGTATATTTCAAATTACACTTTAGCAATATTATTCCAACAAAAGCTGGAACAACAAAATCTATATAACCTAAATATCCAAATCCCAAACCTATGCATAAAACACTCAATACAACAAATGCTGAACTGAGCATTGATGCTTCAGTGAATTTTTTCACATCCACTTTTATCACTCCCTAAAAACTTTGGTGAGTTCGAAGTCTTACTTATCTTAATGTTTCCTTTGTCAAGTAATGATAAATTAGCTTAACTGTATTTTCAAGTGCTTTATAATGAGTTCTTTCCATACCATGAGAAGCTGAAACCCCTGGTCCTATAAGAGCTCCACGTATATCGTTTCCGCCTCTAAGAGCTGCTCCAACATCTGATCCATAGAATGGATATATATCAACTGCATAATTTAACTTGTTAGCTTCTGCTAAATTTACAAGGTCAGTTACCATATTATAATCATATTTCACAAAAAGAAAATCATTAATACAAATAACACATTATTTAGTATATTACTAACTTTACCAAAAATCAAAGAAAAATACTTTATAACATTTTATAAGTAGTATTTGACGAATTTTTGACGTCAAAAAGAAAGGATATCGTAATAGATATCTTCTTTTTGCGTTAGCACATATTTTAATAATTCGTTATTATCAATTCATTATACTTTCCTCTTGCTTTAGCTTCTTTTGATACAGAATAATTTACTTGGACTTCTTTTATATTAAACTCTTTATATAATTCTCTTGATAAAGGATGATCATTTATTGTTAATAAAAACTTACCTTTTAAACTTTTGAGCTTGTCTGATAATTCTTTGTGTTCTTCTTCTTTAAAATTATTTCCATAACCACATGTTTCAATATATGGAGGATCACAAAAGAAAAAGCTATGTTCCCTATCATATTTATCAATTATTTTTTCAAAACTTAAATTCTCTACATATGTATTTTTAAGTCTATCTCTTAACTTTAAGAGTATATCCTTAGAAAATATTTGTTGTCCTGGTCTAGTTGTTGTTCCATATCCATAATTATTACCTTTTCCACCAAAACTTTGTGTGATTAAATATAAGAATCTTATTGCTCTATGGATTTCTGTCATATACTCTAATGTACAATTTTTATATTCTTCAAATATATCTCGTCCGCTAAACTCATATTCTAGTAATCTATCTATTTCCGGAGCATGGTACTTTATAGTTCTAAATAAATTTATTAGTTCTTTGTCTATATCATTTACAACTTCTATTTTGCTCGGTTCTTTACCGAAATAAACCCATCCTGCTCCCAAAAATAACTCTATATAGCAAACATGTTCTGGAATCATTCCTAATATGGTTTTTCTTAATTTTGATTTTCCCCCAACTCTACATATAGGTGGATTTAACATATGATCACCTTCTTTAAAATACTTTTATTTATATTTTACCGAACATATGTTTGTATGTAAAGTGATTATTTTTTATTTTTAGAACTTAATTTCTTCTATTTAAAATTTATTTATTCTGTTACGTTTTTGTCACAATTACCAAATATAATAATATCATAGTGATGATAATTTTTTAATATTACCCCTAAGTAATATGGCAAAGAGTAGCTTATTTAGTATGAGCTACTCTTTTTACATTAAAAGCAGTAGTAAGATTTACTTGACCACTGACCAGAAATTTATAATTAATTAAAAGCAGCAAGTAAGATTTCACTTACCTACAACCTCAAATGTATTCTATCACATTATAGTAAATATTGACATTATTACATATAAATGAAATAATGTCTTATGAAAGGGGACGATTAGATGAAAAAGAAAGTATTTAAAGTTTTTAGTCTTTTATTAATATGCTTTAGCTTAACTTCTGTTAGTGCTTTTGCTGGAACTTGGGGAAAAAATGATAAGTCAGGAGATGTATGCTACAGAGATAACAATGGCAATGTGCAATATGGTTGGTTTAAAGATGACGAATACGCACAATGGCATTATGCAAGTAAATGGGCAGGAGTTCACACTGATTGGCTTTATGATAGAGATTATAATACTTACTATCATTTTAATGCTATGGGTACTATGGATGGGCAAACACCTTACTTTGAATTAACTGACGGAAGCATACATGATGGATGGGTTAAGATAGATGAAACATATGGCGACTCCGTTGTATTCTTCTGTCAAAAAGTATTAAACGGAAACATTTGTAACATATACTATCCTTCTTCAGTAAGCCAAGCTGATTTCTTAAATGGAAATGTAAGTCATATTTATTGTTATAATACTTATACAGGAGAAATACAAAGAGTTGACCTAAATACTAGTATTTCACAATAGTATATATATTTTTTAAGAGTAGTTAAATTATACATTTATTAACTACTCTTTTTGTTTTTTATTCTTTAATTACTCTTCTACAAGCTTTTATTTAAATTCATTTTTTATATAGTCTATAATTGTTTCTTCTGAATCCTCAAAAATATCTGCTAATCTTAAGAATACTTCTTGGTCTTCTATTGGCATATCTTTTATTGTTTCTTCTAAATCTTTTGTACTCATAAACCACCTCATAGATATTATAAATAAAACTAATTAACAGTCAATACTTTAATTATTACCAAATGCTTAATAATTTATTACAAAATAAAAAAGATGTCTAAATTAATAAACACCCTTTTTATTTTGCTCGATATCTTACTTCTATTGTCATAAAAAATTAAATAAATATAATTTTAAAGTCCTTTTTCGTAGCTTTCTACCATTCTCTTAACCATTTCTCCACCAACGCTACCATTTTGCTTTGATGTAAGATCTCCTTTGTATCCTTCTGCATAATTTTGTAGTCCTAATTCAGATGCAACTTCTGTTTTAAATTTGTTTAATCCTGCCTTTGCTTCTGGTACTAAAGTTTTGTTACTATTATATGATGACATAATAACTACCTCCTTAATATTTGAATTATTTTCTACACTAATATCTTATCCAAAGCAAAACTTAATACACTATAAAATTATTGACATTTATAGCATTCTTAGCTGTAAATAGTTCTGTATAATCAATAAAAGAATTTTTTGTAAAGAAAAAGCATTATATAAGATTAATCTTATATAATGCTTTCTCATACCTTTATTTACTTAACTTACCATTAATTTTTTTATTTGCTCGTTCTTCATCTCTTTTTCTCTTTCGCTCTTTTCGAATTGACTTTATAACTATTTCTACATTTATAAGTGCTAGTAAAAAATTCACAAAAACAAATATTACCAAAGTTACCTCAATTGCTAAAAAATAATTATTTACACTTGCAATTTCGGGTTTATTATAAATATATAATAAATTAAAAAAACATATTGCAATAGTTACACATGCCAATCCTATTCCATGTGATATTTTCTTGTATATTTTCTCCATGCAATCCATATCTTCTAAATATTCCAATAAGTCTTCTTTAAAAAACCCAAGAAGTAAAGACAACGAAGTGAATAAAAATCCTATAATAACAGTATTTATGGTTATAACATTAAATTGACTACGATATATTATTTCCAAATTAACTTTACTACCAAGAAATACAGTTCCTGCTATAAAAAGAATTGCAGATAAAACAACATTCATTCACTTTTTCCTCCTTATAAATATTATTTAGATATATATGTTTCTAGGTCATCCTTATTGTCAGTATACAAAGTATATATTCTATTATATACTTCTTTTCCTATTTCTTCTATTGTAAGTTTTTTAATTTCCCCATCTTCTCTTTTTATTGACGGTACGTCAATATAATATGTTACTTTTTCTTCAGTAAACGTATATGTTTTTGTATCTGACTTAGATGCTTTTCCTATTACTTTTAAGTTTTCTTTTATTTTTTGTGGTAATTTTGCAGATTCTTCCAATACATTTTTTATTTTTAATGCATTATCAGAAAGTGGTATTTTATTTTTTCCTTTCAATGTCACTTCAACTTCAAGTACATTTAAATCCCTCAGAGCTATTATCTGAGAATCTGTTAATTTTAATTTTTTCAAAAACTCTACATCAGGTTTTTCAAATTGATATACTAATTTTCCTAATCTATCTGCATTATTTGCATAGGCATTAATCATTTCTTCTGTCATTATATTAGCATAGTGTAATGATATATTTTTATATTTATCACTATTTTTCTCCATTAATCTATTTATTACATATGTAAATGCATTAACGCTAGGAGCAAATCTACCATATAATTCAGATGCTACTCCATTACTTAAATCTATTAATATATATGTACAAATTTCCAGATTATATTCATCTTGTTCTGATTTATCAATGATCTCTTTTCCCTCAAAGGTCTGAATATTTCTTTTCAATGCACCTTCTATATCCTTTTCTCTTCCTATTCTAAAAAACATATAATTACTATCAATTTCTATATCTTCAATCTTTTTTATATATTCTAATGATAAATAGTTATTATCATCATTACCTTTATATATTAAACATTTATTTGTATTTCCAATTAACTTCACCTCTTCAGATTTAAAAATTTCCTCAATTATATTTTTATAAACATCCATATTTAATTTTGTTTTATCATCTCTCATTCTACTAACATAACATCTTACTGACTTTTTACTCATATATTCCTCCATTATTATCACATTTTTAACCAATAATATGTTATAATAAATATAATTTAAATACTAATATTACAACAATGAACTCATAATCAATTGGTAATACTATGAGTTCTTTTTATTGGTTGCATTTACATAATACTACAGATTGTACACTTTTTCCATAATATTTTAACTATTCTATATTTTATTTAAAAGTTTTTATATAAATTTAGGCATAAAAATAAAAGCAGCACATAATAAATTAATCTCACATGCTGCCATTCTTTCATATACCAAATCTAATCATTAATCCTTGTACAAAACTAATTATAAAAGTTAATACAATAGGTAAACCAGTTAGTAATGATATTATTGCTATTTTTTTGCTTAACTTCTTTTGAATTAACATAACAATTCCTAATATAAAACTAATCCACGATAATATATATCCACAAATTAAAACAATTATATATGTATATTCACTCATAAATGAATATTTTGAATTAGGATTACTAAAATCAATTGGGAAAATAATATAATGAAATGTTGCCTCAATTAAACAAATTACTGTTAGTATGATAATTACCAACGAAATTTTCTCTAGTACTGTTTTATTTTTAAAATTCAAAGTTAATCCCCCCTTATTTTTACACACTAATCCATATTATACCATATTGTATATAAAACAAAAATAAGCCAGTAAGCTAGAAATTAATCTAACATACTAGCAAAAAATAAAGGCAGCACATAAGAAATAAATCTAATCATTAATCCTTGTACAAAACTACCTATACAATATTCGTAAAAAATAATGTTTCATTAAGTATCCACGTTTTTTAAACCAAAAAATAGCTTTCTATAATATATTAATTATAGAAAGCTATTAAATATTATCTTACCCAAGCTCCATTAGAATCTAATTTATATCCATTTATATATGTATCATGTGCCATTTCTCCACTCGGATACATATAATACCAATTATATCCATCATTTATCCAACCTGTTTTCATAACACCTTCATTTTCATCTGATATTGGATTTAAATAATACCAATTTCCATTAATATTTCGCCAACCTGTAACCATCTCACCATTATCATCTAAAAAATACCAATTCCCATTAGGAGAAAACCATTCTGAACTGGCCATTGAACCATCATTTTTTAAAAAATACCATTTTCCTAAATGATTAATCCACTTATTAGATTCCATAGCACCATCATCATTTATATAATAATATTTATCTCCAGTATAAATCCATTCACTTTTCACTTTATTTCCATCAGGATTATAGAAAGTCCAATTATTCGAAGATTCTATCCAGCCTTGCTTTTTATCTTCAACTTCTTTTTCTTCTTTAATTACTTTATCTTCTTTAATTTCAACTTTTTTATCTACGGCTTCAGTTTTTTCAGCTCTATTTGTGGAAGATGATCCCCCTCCGCCTCCACCACCAGTTCTTTTATATATAGCAGGAGATTTCTTAACACTATTCTCTTCTTGTACCAAATTAGGAATTTCTTCAATATCTTTATTACCCAAATTCTCTAATTGTTTTTTTAATTCCATTAATTCATTTCTTAAATTAATATCTTTATTCCCACTTTTCTTAAAAATTTGCAATTTATTTGTATATTTATTCATTAATTCCTGTAATTCTACTTGATCTATTCTTTTCTTTTTATCATCTACCTTTATTGGTAAATTAGGAATTTCCTTAATATTCTTATCTTCCAATTTATCTATTGGTTTTTCTAATCCAATTAATTCATTTCTTAGATTAATATCCTTATTTATATTATTTCTATCTTCATTATCTTTCTCTAAAACCACATTAACTTTTTCTAATGGATTTGCTTTCTTCCAATTATTGCATTCTTTTTCAACTTCATAAATTAATGCATCTATACTGTCTTCAAAGTATTTTATTTTTTCTTTGCTTAAATCATTATTATTATTAGATTTATTTAATTGTTGCTTTAAATTTTCTAGTGATTTTAATGGAAAATTTCTATTTTCAAAAATCACTTTTGCAGCTTTGCATTCGATTGCTGCTTTTGAATACCATTTTTCTAAATTTTCCTTATTATCAATTAATACACTTCTTTGATTTTGATTTAATGCATTTTCAGCTGTTTGTAATAATTTATCAAGTTCTTTTAATGATTCTAATCCATATCCTCTATTTGATTCAATAAGCCTTTCTGCTTTAGTTTTTTCTTCTTCTAAGGCTTCACGCTCTTCTTTAAATTCTACCTTCTTAGCAGATTCTAATTCAGTTTTATAATTATTTATAACATTAGTTAAATTATAGTTTATTCTCTCTAAGTCATTAATAAGTTCCATAACATAATTCTTTTCTGAATTGGTAATTTCAATATAAGCATAGCCATTTTTTTGAATTTGATTTTCATTATCTATCTGTTTCTTTAATAATTTTGCTAGCGCAGTTCTAATATTATTACAAGCAGATTTTATATTATTAATTTCATCTATTTTTTCTTGAATTAATACATTCAGATTACTTTTTTCTTGTAAACCAGTTCTTATATTTATCAATTTTTCATATATAGTATTTAAATTTTCGCTACTTCCACTATGTTGTAACTCAACATCAGACATAGATTCTAAAATAATTTCATCATATTCACTTAAAACATTTCTACAAGCCTTCAGATCAGTTATTTCTTTTCTATAAAATTCTTTCTTTTCTTCATTTTTCAAGGATTTTAATTCTGATTCAATTTTCCTAACTATCACCCTATAATCTCTATTAGTCATTGCATCAAATAATAAAGATTCAATATTTGATTCTATTTTAGCCTGTTGTTCATCTAAAGAAGAGTCTTTTAACACTTCTACTGCAGATGATGTTGTTTCTCTTATGGTTGCATCAGCTGATGCTAATTTTATTTCTGAATTTAAAATTTCCACTTTTTCATTTGTTTGTATGTTATCTACTGCAAAAGCATTAACATCAAATAAATTTGTTACCATTGATGTTGATTGAAAAATTGTAGTTGCAGTTAAAGCAATAACTGTTGATTTAGTATATCTTTTTCTAGACATTTTTTATTCATCTCCCCTATTTATAGTTTAGAATATTTCTTGTAATTCCCCTATAGTCTATAAATATAACAGTATTTTTTACATTTATAGACCTCATTTTCTATAATAAGGTATAATATACACTTTTGTCTATATACTTTTTTAATATTTCCATAAAACCAGTAAAATTCTTATTGTAAAATTTTTAAATAAGTTGAAGTTGCTTTTGCTAAATTAAATTCAAATGATAAAAAAATAGAGGATGTCCCCTTAAGTATTCAGACCAATAAATTGTTACTTGTATGTTGTATGAAGCTAAAAGTTTAAGAGAACTTGAGTATCCTATAGAACAATATTTTATTTTTAAAACATATCTTTTCTAATAAATCACAATAATAAAAATAGGGTAGCACATAATAAATTAATCTTATATGCTACCTTTACTGGTTTATATCATATTAAATTTTAGTAGCAACTCCATCTGAATCAAATCTATATCCATAAGCTACAGTATTGCATGCCATGGTTCCATTAGAATACAGTAAATAATCTTTGCTATCGTCTTTTATCCAGCCTGTCTGCATAGCTCCAGAATTACCAAAATAGTACCAGTTATTATCTATCTTCTGCCAACCTACTTGCATTGCACCATCAGCATTCATGTAGTACCATTTTCCATCAGTAAGCACCCATTCTGTTTTCATGGAACCATCATCACTACTGCCTAAATAGTACCAATTCCCTCCACAGCTATATTGCCATGAATAAAGCATATAGCCTTGAGCATTGAATAAGTACCACTTATTATCTATTTTCTCCCATCCATTAGATGTATAACTACCATCTATATGTTTGTACCACCAACCAGTATTATCAAGTATCCATTCACCTTTTGTAGTACAAACAACTTCTCCTGTTAACCCTAATACTATTTCTGTAGCAATTACTTCTGGTCCAAGTGTATTATATAAATTCACATCTGTGCTATCTACAAAGCATATTTCTATAAGCATAGCTGTTGCCTTTGGCCTTTTAACCATAGCCAAACTTAAGCCATCTTTTATTCCTCTGTTTCTAAATCCTAAGTTCGCAATATTATTTAATACATCTCTTGCCTGTGGTACTTCTTTAGCACCATATGTAAATACTTCTGTTCCAATTCCACCACCTGCATTAGCATGTATACTTACGCACATATCTACATTGTAATAATCTGCTTTAGTATAACGTTGATATAAGCTATCTTGAACGCTAGTGGCACTGTCTGGTCTTAATTCAATAACACTATGTCCTAATGCTTTTAATTTGCTTATAACAAAACTTCCTACAGAATTAATTATTGTTTCTTCTGCAATATTTCCTACTGCTCCACGATCTTTACCTACTCCATGTCCTAAATCTATTCCAAATTTCATATATAACACTTCCTTATTAAATTTATATTATATAATGTGAAAGAGTAACCTAACTGGCTACTCCTTTAATTAATCGTTTTTGCTTAACTGCTTTGCTGTCTGGTTAATTCCTACAGATATCCCCCAACAGCATATCCCCTGTAATATACCATTAACAATTACATCTAAAGCTATTTTATATTGAGCGTTTATTATACTTAGTAACACAGCAAAAGTAATTCCAAACAGCATAAGAATTATAGTAATATACTTATCTGGTACACTATTTAACTTCTTAAGAAATACTCCTACAACATAAATACATGCAATTAAAATTGCTAAGTGACTTGGCACATACTCCATTAAATTCATTTCCATGTTTACATTCCTCATTTCTATTATTTTATTAAGGCAAATAATATGCCTATTAATCCTGTTATAACTCCACCTATTGCAGTTCTAGAAATCCACTTAATAGTATCCTCTAAATCTGAAATTCTGTGATTTGCTACTTTAATTTTTTCATCCCAGTTTTCTGTATTTTTTCTAACAGTATTTCAATTCTCACTAACCTTTCTTTAATTTCTTGTATAGTCTCCTGCTCATTCATGTGTCACCTTCCTTTTCATATTTCCAAACGCTTGGATTTTTGAGCAAAATAAAAACACCTACTGGTGCTTAAACTTTTCTCCTATTAACCTTTTATTTGATTACATTCTACTCTGTTGTAACTGCTTCTTCTGTAGTAGTTTCTTTGTACTTTTCGTCTGCAAGCTGCATTAATTTTGTATATTCTTCTTGAGTAAGAACATTAAATGCAAAAAATACATTTAGCTTCTGTTCTACTTCTTCCTTTGTTGAATAATATTTGTTGTTAATTAAGTTTTCTAAAATTTTAGTCATTTTACATCTTCCTCTCTATTTTAATAAATTATTATAAGTTACATCCACTACAGCAGCCTGTGTTTTTAACAATTCCTGCTTTGTATTTTCTAATTCAATATTCTTTTCATTTAATTCTCTCTTAAGTTGTTCTTTTTCTTCTGTAGTTGCTTGTCTATCTACTGTTATACACTTTCTTGTGGATATATCTACTCCAATAATTTCTTTATTATCGGCTACATCTTCTACAATACAGTTATATTTCTCTAATGCATTTGTTTGTGTAAAAACTAAATTTCCTTTCGAATCATAAACTATTAATGTTTTCATGAATTATTACTCCTTTTTAAATCGCATACCAAGTATAAGTATAAGTTCCAGCAGACCAAGTATGAGATGAATCTCCATCTCCCAGATTAATTCCAGTGATAGCAACTGGATTTTCATCTGCATATTTGCTATAATACTTATCCCATACTATTGGCTTGAAAGTTCCACTAGTTTCACTTCTAAAGTTAACAAAATAGAATGAACTTCCAGAAGTGAATTTGCCCCAAATAACTCTAACAGTAGAAGGAACTTTTGCAGAGAAATCTACCAATATACGACTTTGTTTCTCTGTTAATGTTACAGACCCTGTTCCGCTAACAAAAGTACTTCCACCCAAACTTTGTATTGTAGCATTTCCACTTATTTTAATCCCATTAACCCAAGCACTATATCCAGCTAAAATTTGTGCAGCAGTTGCATTTGCTGGAGTTTGACTTGCTAAACTATTAGCTATAATTTGTCCACCAGCATAATAACCTTCCTGTAAATTAACAACTCCTCCACAATTTAAATTAGATGTCGGTGCACCTCTATTAACCATAGCACCATCTACTCGTCCATTATCACCTTCTCCATAATAACCAGCTAATAAATACTTAGGGATTAAGTTTCCACCACCTCCTTTACCCTGTAATATAAAATCCGAGCCATTATGACAGAGATTATAAGGAATATTAGCTTTCATATTTGTAACTACATTTCCATTGCTGTCCTTAATGGCTGCTGCTCCAGAATTATTTAAGTTTAAACTACAATTACCATTACTTGCTGTTCCAACAAATAGCGTACATCTTGTACCCTTTCCTACTGCTTTTATTCTTGCACTTGCTCCTATATAAGCATTTGTTCCTGTTGCTTCTACTATTGGATAACTATCACTTGTCAAATCATTCGATTTTTTAGTAAGTTCAGATATTTTATTATCTATACTTTTATTAATTTCCTTTTGATTACCGCCGCCTATAACTGTAAATGTTGTATTTGAATTAATAACAGCATAATCATAAGATAAGTTACTTAACTCAATAGTAACATTAGCTGCATTACCAATAGCCGCATTAATTTGATAATTCCAACTATATGCACCTTGACTTGCTGGCGCATAATAATCACCATATGTTCCTGCACTTCCATATGCATATAATATTTCTCCATCATCTGGATCTTCTGCATATAATCCGATTTCACAAATATATACAGCTTCAGTTACTTCGCTATTATTAATAGTAGCTGAAATTGTAGCTGTCTTTAATTCAGTGTTAGGGGTTATTGACTGTATTCCTATACTGAATTTAGGCTCAAGTAAAGCTAATAATGTTGCTGGATTTCTATTTTCAATCTGACCAGAACCAACCATAATTTTTGTAAAATTTAATTTAGTACCAGCTTGTGCCTTAGCATATAATATCTGTCCTTTATTGGTTATTGACATATTGTTAAATATTGCCATTTATTTTCCTCCTTCGCACCTTATTGTATTAATATTTATACCTTGTACAGTAATTCTAGAAATTTCTTTCATAGATATTAGTTCTACAGGATCAAATATCATATTAATAGTTGTTGTCTGCTGACTTGATACAACTATATATGAATACTTATTAAAATTTATAGGTGTTTTACCTATATAGTTAATTTTTACACCTTCAGGTTTTGGAACTATATAACCATGTTGAATTAAATCTTGCCTTATCTGATTAACATATCCGGTAACATAAGCTGTCATGCTCATATCTTGATTATCTTGTATTTGCAGGCCTATATCTTTAAATGTGTTATCCCATATTTCATATGCAGATTCTGTTTTTCCATCCCAGTTATTCATAGCAACCTTAGCTTTTAATACAAGTCTGTAGGTTTCATCATCCATTACAGGATTATGGTCATTCAAAGGCTGGAATGTTAACATACGTTTTCTTCCTATAGATTGACCAAGCATATCTAATTGAACTCCAAGCGCATTATCTAAATCAAAATCATTATCTATGTTTTTAGTCATAATATAAGCATGGTCTATAATAGTCAAACTACTACTTAACCATGCTATAAATTTTTTCTTATCTCTATGTTGAGATGTTACACTATTTAAATATTTATCTATCGCCATAAAATCACCTACAATACATTAGCAATAATATAATTAACATTACCTCGGCAAGTCTCATTAAACGCTAATTCAATATCATCAGTTGATTGAATTTTTCCATGTCTTGAAGCAGTAATTGAAGTTATAGAAAATGTCGGATTTGATAAATCAGACATAGCTTGAAGTGATACACCCCATAAAGATGAAACAACTAACTTCTTATTCTCGATTTTCATGCTATTTAAATATGATTCTATACTTTTTTTAATATTATCTGTAATAGCAGTTGTGTAATTATCTAAAGCCTTTATATTAACGGTCACATCAATATCTACATATTTAGCTCTATAAAATCCAATAGATGAAATTTGTCCTTTAGAATCAGTAACATCAATTCTAACATCTCCATTACTATAGCATCCTGGACCTTTATGAATATGTATTGCTCTTGCTATATCTTCATCTGTTCCACCTTCTACTACAACAGTAATTGAATGTGGTGGTAATCCAAGAGAATCAACTAAATTTGTATCATTTTCATACACATATGATCTTGTTACTCCATCAACTTTAGCTACAGCGCCAGAAGTTCCGTCTAAGATACTTCTGGATGGTTGAGCAGTACTATCCGATTGCCTCTTTCTCAATTTTAAATCATCTTCTTTTTTAGATCCTAAAGAACCATTTTCATAATTATATACACCATTCCAACCATAAGTAGGATTGTATATCCCTGTAAGGTCTCCAGGATTAGATACAATTGGACCTTCTATTTGGCATACTGCTTCTACTACTATCTTTCCAGTATCGGGAATTTTAACTGAAGCTGGCAAATCCCATTTAATATTACCTTTATCAACTACTATTCCATTTTTAATTTCTATGCCTGCAGTACCCATAACTGTAACATTACACTTACTATAAGTTGCTGCTTTTCTCTTAATACCATTAATTTTAACTATACTATCAAGTCCGGCCCCAATCGCTGAATTAGGAGCACGATTATTATATACCTGCTGTGCAACTTGAAATGCATCGTATATTTTTTCAGCTACTGTACATATATACTGATAATCTTGACTATCTTCTCCAAGATAAATATCCTGTCCAAATATATTTTTTGCATCATCTATCTGCTTATCTCTTATATCAATGTAGGTAGGCATATGAAATCCTGTTTCATCAATATACGGAGCAAAATAAGTCATATACACATCTCCTTTCTACATAGTCACTGTTACTTCTCCAAACTTTGTATTTACAACACAAGAAAAAGTATAAGTTCTATTTATATATTCACTTTTGAAACTTTGAATTGATTTTACATTTTCTGTTCCTATTATTCTTTCTTTTATAATAGAGTCAACAATATATAAATCCTCTTGGCTTCCATTAGCACCTATTATTTGTTCAAACAACGGTAGACCTTCTGAAGTATTTTCCCACCATTCACCTTTTAATAATTTTAAGCGTGTTTTTATTGCTTGTGCTACTGCATAAGTTCCATAAGTAAAATTCTGTTGTCCCTTACCAAATTGATAATCTCCATCTATATCTAACATTCTATATCTCATTTAAATTCCTCCTATTGGAGTTGATGTTGAAGAATCATTAAAGTTATGCTTATGCTCACTAAAACTAATTCCATTAATATTAACTTTTTGAGAGTTAATATTTATTTCATTATCCTTTAGTTCAATACAACTTGTCCCTGATTCATTTCTAAGTTGGCACGAATCTGTTGAATAATTTTGCAATACTCGTGGTTGAGACCATACTCCAAGTATTGCAAAACCATCACTTAAGTCATGCCTTCTATTTTCCAACTGATTTTGTACTCCTCCAAGTTCCCACCAAGAATCTATACACATATCACCAAATATAACTAAACACTCATCACCATGCTTTATAGGCATTGTAAGCGAATATCCTCCTGCACGTGGAACAACTATCGGAACATCTAGAAGTAACGGAATATCCGTCCAGTGCTTATTATATTCATAATCAGATATCTGTTCTCTTAATGCTAATTGAACAATTACTGTCTGTTCATTAGAATCAAATGATTGTATTATTCCAGGACATGCAACTCTTAAAGTACTTTTCCATCCATCTCCCATATTCCTATACAATTCACTTTTTGAATTACTTATTTCACTTAAATTTCTCACAAATAATCACTCCCTAATTTGATACTGATGCTATAGCTCCACCAAGTTGATCTATAGTTTCGAAATTTATATACCAGTCGTTTCCTCTTGTATCTCCTACATAATGCATACTTATTACCCTATAGATACCATCTTTATCTAATGCTCTGAATAATCCTTGTGAATCATATTCATCACTTCCTTTATCTGTATTCGAATTGCAAGTTGGAATATTCCCTCCATCCGCATCTATTAAACATTTAGGTCTTCCAAACTCAGGTTCACCATATAAAGCATGATAAGCTACTTGATCAGCAGGTGCTTTACCATCTCTGCCTCTTGCAGCATAAACATATCCGTCACCAGCATAAATAGCAATATGGTGACATTCATCACCTTTCCCCCAGAATACTAAATCACCTGGTTGTGCTTCAGACTGTGATATAAATTTCCCACCTTCATTTTTCACTTGATTATATTGCGGTCCTGTTATATCAACTATTGACAACCCGGCTACCTCATAGCAATGTTTCGCAAAACTAGAACAATCCCAGTATTTTATACCACCAACAGTTTGTCCCCTATATTCTTGACTATATTGGACGTTAGGATCATCACATATTTGTTTCGCTTCAGCAATAATTTTATTTCTAACCCCTGCAACTGATGTTGATATTCCACCAACTGGTGAAACACTAGAACCACTAAGTTCAATTCTTTTTGCTCTTACTAATTTATTATCTACATGAATGAGACTGTTAAGCTTTATCTGAGGATTTAATAAACACTTACCATTTATTCCATAAGTGCTTTGCTCTGGAGTTCCTATTAGTCCACTTTTTGAACTCAAATCAAATATTTCTCCTTCTGGTAAATCATCCATACTTATTAAATTTATACTTCCATCATCCATGTAAAATTGTAAGTCATTGCTTTTGGCTATCTGTCTATAGTAATCTGAAGCTTTACCAAATACCACTTTTCCCCTTGATAATTTCTGACCACTTAACTTTTGAGAAATACTTCCTAAGTCAACAGGATTAGTTACAACATTTGACATATGTTCTACTATGTCTCTCTGTGTTTGACCTCTTACAATAGAAAAATTGGCTATATCAAAGTTTATTGCTCTATCACTATCTAATGCTATTATTTCAAGTTTACAAGTAGTACCATCATCTCTACTATTAATACACTGAATTATGTCACCATCAAATATAAGTCCAAATTGTGATCCTTCATATCCCGCCTCTACAGTTATTCTCTTTCCACTTGCTATTATTGCATTTTCTGTTTTAACATTTAAATTATAAACTGTAATAACTGATAAATTAGGTTCCATCTGTATAGTTTTTGTTATATCAAATAGACAATGTAGTTGCGATATATCTAAAGCATTTCCTTGATTGTCCGATATAGTTAGCCTATATCTTCTACCAAAAAGTGCATCGCCTTCTTTTTCACTACCTTTTACGACTTCATAATTAGTGGCTTCAACTGTTATTGCCTCTGACTGGCTATTTGCGCTATCTACTCCAGTAACTCCTGTAAACTGTTGTAAGTACTTATTGGCAGATGATTGCCTTCTTTCAAGATGAGCTACTGCTGCATTTGGTCTTTCCCAGCAAAAACACATTGCTGCTGTAAGATCCTCTACACTCCCATCACCAGTAATAAATTTATTTCTAGATAAATAACCACTTTTATCAATCCATTCTAACGAAGCACCAGTATCACTTATTTCTCCTGTTAATTCAGCCCATAAAAAATTGAGTTGATGATTTATATCTGTACCATATCTTTCTAGTTTAGTACGTCTTTCATAGCTCCATTGGCATAAACCAAAACCTATGCCATTTCCTTGTTCTATTAATTTTTCATTAAATTCAGACTCTGCCTCTATATTACCCATAACAGCTGCACAACTTTTTTCTGGAAGTCCTTTACCTCTTAAGAATTTCCACACTGTTTCTTCTACATTCATTCATTATCACCCCATGCAAGAATAAACTTATCGCCAAGATTATATTCATTTGGTTTTGTATCCAATATATTAGTATCAGCTTTTACTATATAAGCAGAGCCGATATTAAGATAATCATATTGTTCAAGTATGTTACATCCACAAACAAGCGGAATTGAACATACTAAATAATTTTTATTTGAGTCTGATATATCCATTTGCCAACATTTTTGTTCTGTATTATATCTTAGAAAGAAAAACAGTTTTAATTTCTTTCCATTTACAGGAATAGTACTTGTAAAAGTCTGATTTGGTGATGGAGTTAATGGAATAATGTACATTAGTAACCTCCTTACCCTAATAACTTAGAAAGCAAACTTTCATCTGCTTCTTGCGCTTTCTGATCGCCTTCATTTGATTGCTCTGATTTTTGTGGTCTCTCTGATATTTTTACTGTTCTAACATTTGCAACAAGTATTTCCTTTAGAGTAACTGTAGCTTTTAATCCATGTGCTGTTTTCTTATCATCAGGAGCGCTTATGTTTTCAACTAGCATATTTTCATAAGTCCATAATCTAGTAACAATTTTAATAGGAAGCCTTTCTTCTTGAAGTTTTCTTAAAGTTTTATATGCACTTATTGAACGTGAATTATCTCCAGTAAAAGAATCAAATCCAGATATATTACTCATAACATCACTCATTCCAACTTCAAAAGTAACTTCCTGTGGCTCCATGTAAGCGTGATCAGCTACATTTGCACCGTCTTGAACCGGATGAGAAGTAATTGCTAAAGTACTGTCATGGTTAATATTCATATACGCATCAAATATAAATTTTCCAAGACTTGTATCTATATATGTCTTAACTATACCTTCTGCCATATTAATACACCCCTTGTAAACTTCTATTTGTTATCCCAGTGATATTCTTGTTAACTGCATTAGCTGTTGATTTTGAATCATTTCCACCGTACACATTAATTACATTTGAATTGCTTACAGTATTATGGCTATTTTTGGTTTCTGTTGTACTATTTGATACATTGCTATTATTTGAAGTAACATAGCTTTCGGAAACACTTGATTTATCTTCTCCGCTTACAAAACTTCTTACTTTATCACCTGCATCAGATATAAATTCTTTTGCATCATCTACCTTATTTGAAGCCCATCCTTTTACTTTATCCCATGTTTCTTTTGCTTTATCTTTTATTTTTTCAAATGTTTCCTTTGCCTTATCCCAATACTTATCCCATGGAAGTAAGGAAAGTCCACCAGTCAATATGGCTTTTATGGCTGTAATTATCCCTTTTATTATAGAACCAGCATTTTTGCATTTATCTTTTATTTTATCTAGAGCACTACCAATTACTGATTTTCCACCTCTAAAATAAGTCATCAAATCATCTATAACACCTATTACAAGTAAAATAGGACTTAAAATCATTAATATTGTAGAAATTATTATTTTAATAGCTCTTTTAATTGGTTCTGGAAGCTTATCAAATAAATCTCCTAATTTTCCGATTAACTTAAAAACATAAAAAATAGGTGTAGTCAATTTTATTACTACTGCAATAATTTTGCCTATAATAAGTATTATTCTTAGCAAAACTCCAATTACAGTGCCAATCGCCTTTGCTATACCTGGAATGCTATCTTTTAGCCAATCGTTAAAGCCTCTTGCACTATTCTTTATTTCATTTAATGGACCTGCACAATATTTTAATATATAGTTTCCTATCCACTGAAAAAACATACTTAACATCTGCTTAAATCTCTTAAATTCAAAACTTATATCTTGTACAATTTTAAGATTTTTATTAAATTCCGGCGAAAGCTTTAAATCCTTTGAATCCTGTCTTAATTGATTAAATTGTTTTAGAAGTGTAGGACTTAACCAAAGATCTTGCATACTTGCCCCTAAAGTTTTAAGAGACATATCAATTTCTTTTGCATTTTCTTTAGTTGTCCATAACTGTCTACTAAGCTTCTCATATCCTATGTCCTGATTAGCTAAATCATTTAGGTATGAAGTTACTTTACTTATAGCCTTAATTACAGCTATAGTTGCAGTTATTATTAATGCAAATGATGCAATTGTTGCTATAGAAAAACCTGTAATAGCCCCTCCACCTGTTGTTTTAAGACCACCTAAAGATTTAACTAAACTAGTTATTCCGTTATTAGATTCACTAGAAAACATATTAAATATATTTCGTAAATTATTTACCTGATCACCTGTATTATTAATATTTTCATTAGTTTCTCTTAAAAAATTCGTATTACTTATTATCTCTTTAGAATTATGATTAGTATTACTATTTTGTTTTTCAGTATTATTAGAATTAGATTCTGTTTGCAGATTATTTGCTTCTCTCATGTGTGATTTTAAATTAGAATATAGTTTAGTAATTGTACCTATATCTTTAATAATTCCTTTAAATGGTCCTCGCAGATTAGGGAATAGTTTTCCTATAGCTCCATTTGTATCACCAAATAATTTAAAAAGGTCTTTCAAAGAACTACCTGCTTCTGAAAAACCCTCACTACTGTTTTTTGCAAATTTATCTAATGTAGAACCAGCATCATTTATTGCACTTTCTGCATTTTGTAATGAGCTCTCATCTACATTAAAACCAATACCAACTAAGTACTGCTTTATCAAATCTAATGCCAAAGTTACACCTCCTTTTTAGCTGCATCGTAAGATCTCATCTTATTTTCATTAGACACAGACATCATTTCATGAATATCTAATAAATCATCAAGATCATATGTTCCATCCCAAAGTTCATGTTGATTCCAATGACCAGCCTCTACCGGAGCAAATAAAAAAGCATTTATATTTTTGAATTTTGCTGGAAGGAAGTCACATTCCCTAGCAGCGAAGTCAAGGGACTCCCTTCGAAAAAACCCATCACATTAAATGCTAATGATTGAATAGTGAGATTCGTAACTAATCCTAAATTGTCAGCAATATCATTTACTCCCCATTCACCACTTTTTTGTAAAACTGGTTGTGCACCCGCATTAAGCAACTCGTCTACTACCTTAAGGCAATTATCTTGAATATATGAAAATTCCTTTTCAGGCATTTCAAATACTGGTTCTAACATTTTTGTAAGATTTAATTTTTTCAATGAATCTAACGATAAATTTTCTAAATCTATTTTTTCAATATCTAAATTTTCTATTATTGAAGGAAGTAATTTCATTAACTTAAAAAGCATAAAACTTCCAGTTCTTGCATCCATTTTCTTCAAGATAAATTTTCTTCCGTTTATTTCAACATTCTTTGTTTTTTCTGGAATATTCATAATTTATCACTCCTAACTTTCAGTTATTTCAGCAGCCATTAATGGCCATGTTACAGATTTACCTTGTGCTTCGTATCCTCTATCTGCTATTTTCTGTGGCGATACTCCCGTACATATTGTTGTATCTCCTAAATTATTTGATTTAATTGTTATATTCATCGTTGCCCATTCAGATGCACTTGCCGTTTTAACATAGTTGTACCATTTAAGAAGCCACTTATGAAAATCAGATGTCTGTTGCATAACTAATGAAATAGTGCCATTAGTTCCAGGTACTTTTGTTATCATAACAGTCCCATCTGCAGCAACATCGTGTATAGTATCATCATTAGCTTTATTTACTGAAATACTTCCCATACCTGCACCAGTTGATGATGCTGTTCCAACACTTGGATGAGAACATGAAGCTGTTACATCTTCGAAACTATATGTTTTAAATGACATACTTTATACCTCCTATCTATTTACATAGAGTTTTACAGCTACGTACTGTATTGCTCCAGCACATTTAATTAATATATAAACTGGTGGTGCCTTCCTTGCTTCTCTATCAGCCTGTGATTGACTATCTACGCTATCCGCAATAATTACGTATCCTCTTGGAAGTGTATCACCTTTTTCTACAGTTAAAATACTTTCTGTATTCCATACACCTGGCGCAATAAAACCAATTTCTCTAGCCTTTTCAAGCGGTTCAGTTATAGTATTTAATAAATTGTCCATACCAGGATCAGTCTGGGGTATTTTCGCAGATCTTGCTAAAGCACTTACAACTGCAGTTTGAATATTATTTGATAGCATATCTAAGTTAAGTATTTCATCAAAATTAGTTCCATCTGATGAAACACCCATTTCAAATAAGTTATATACAGAACCACGATTTACATATACATTCCCATTATTATTTTTAATTATAGTAAGTTCAGTTGATTTAATCGGTTCTGCTTCTATTCCAACAATTGTTTTATGAGCTAATGTATATGCACTTCCAGCAGTACTTGTATTTCTTCCCATAGCAACACCCATTATTCCTACAGCAGCATTTGCTGTTTTAGTAGAATATTGACCTAATGCTCTATGAACACCATTTTTCTTTAAAGCACTAAAAATATTATCTTCACTATTAGTAATTACATCACTATCACTTGTTGTATAAAATAAATAAGATTCAGGACTTGCTGAATCAATATATTTTGCTAATTCAATTATTTCAGTTTTAGTTATATCGCACACATGTACTCCATACCACTCTGTATTGGAATTTCTACATGCTGTTACTGCTTCAACTACTGTTTCTTTTTTACCTTCTTCTGGATAATTCCAACGTCCTATTGCTACTCTTGAAGGACGTGGGCTTTGAGAAAAATATTTCTGAGCCGATAAGAATTCAGGTTCTGTTCCCTTCCATCCATCTGCAGTTAAATCATCCATTTTTTGATAAGTTTTTACTCTATCTTCAATTTTAATTATGTCAGATTTACCAACTATTAATCCTAAATTAAAGTTTGTTCTTACAGCACTTGCTGGTCCAACGCTTACATTTATATCACATATATCATTTAAGGGTAATGTCGACATTATGTTTCCTCCTATCTATTATGTTTTAAAACTATTTCTGCACTTGTTATATAAGGAACTTCAGATACTCTTGTAACGCCTTCATTGAATGTTGCACTGAAATCTGTTCTTTCCCACCATTGATTGTTATATAATTCTGGTAATCTTGTTGGCATAGGTACATCTGTTATAAGAAATAAATTCTTTTCTTTAAACTTTTTCATATAATTATTATCAAATATTAAGTGCCTTATAATATCTGCATTATCATATGAATTAGGACCATATAGAGTCCAATTAATCTTATGAACTCTTGTATATCCTACCTGCTTTTTAGTATAAGGTTCATTATTTTTGACAGGATCATAACAGATATTAAGTTGCCTAGTCATTGAATCATCAACTGGAGTAATTCTAAGAAAACATATATCATCATTTATTTTCCATCCTGGAGCTCCTCCTGTTGGCCATGCAATTCTAACTTTATTCTGATTTTCTTTTTTACTTAGATCAATTCCTAGCATTTCACAGGTTATTTCTTGAAAAAAATCTTCTATTTCTCTAAGTTTTAAAACTATATCTTCCACTAGTTACTCACCAACCTCATACCTATTGCTGAATAAAATCCATACTTTGAATAACTTCCAAGAGAATAAACTTTATATCTTTCATTTTCCCATTCTATTTCATCTGATGTACCTTCTCCATCCTCTTCCAAATGAGTAGTATACAGTCTCTTAGTCGAATGTATAGATATAGCTCCTTTTACTCTATCACCTTCTGGAATCATTTCTACTTCCTTATTTGTAGCAGGTACAATTACACCATTCATATCAATTTGAGTTTCTTTTTCCTCAAACCTTCCTTTAATCCATTCTCCAGTTTTTCTAAAAACTTTGAATTCCTGGCTTATTCTAGTATCATTTATTACACGAGAAAGATTAATCACTTTACTCACCATCCTTTACTACATAAGTAATAGATTTTCTTAATTCTGAGGTATCAATTAATGGTCTATCGCTGCCTTTCTTTTTCACAGTATCTTCACTATTAGCAGCCCAATTATTAGCTGGATTCGTAAACCAATCTCTTGCAATGTTCTGTCCTTGCATTCCTACATTGTCTAATCCAGTTTGAATATTTTTACCTTCTAATGCATCTATTGCAACATCTTTCATTAAATCTGCCATCTGTTCTTTACCATTATCCATTGCTGGTTCTATTATAGGTCTTGGAGGAATATTCCATAATGGTGAACCATTTTCATGGACATATAATTCATGTGCTTCACTATATGGCATTCCACTATCAATATCATGCTGCATTGACTTTATCATATCTCTATTTCTTGCCCCATTAGTATGTACATACATTAATTCTGCATTTGTAATCTTGCTATTTTCATGTTCTGTACTATCTGGAATACCTATACATATGGTTTTCTTTGATAGGTCATTTAAAGATTTTAATATATCATCTGTTAAATCTCTATCTATTGATATATTGCAAAATCCATTAAGCATCCATCTTCCTCCTATCTAACCATCATATTGCCCTTACCATAAAGTCTTGCAAGTTGTATTAATTGCTGACCATATGAAGTTAATTGCCATCCTGTATATCCTGACACATTATTTGTAGCAGAATAATCAGTACTTACAGAAACCCCTCCTACACTTATGGATGTATCTAAACCTTTAGTTTTACCTGATTCACTTATTCCATTAACTCCTTGATTTACATCGCATATACTTTGAGCATATAAAGTACAAAAATGTGCTATATATAAACTCATTCCAATTTTCCACGACTTATGCCATCTAGTTTGCTTTATGCAATTATTAGCAAGCTCAATGTATGATTCAATCATAAATTCTGGAATAGCTTGCTTTCCTTCAGTGTCTTTACCGAACTGTGGATATATAGAATAAAAATCTTCTAACGTAAATGGTGGATTAGTACCAGGTTTTAGATTGCTTGCTCCAGTTACTATCGACAAATTATCATTCATTAAACCACCTTCTATTATTCTTCAGGAGATTCAGTTTCTTTTATCTTTTCTAAAATTCCTGATTGACTTGTAGCCTTTCCAATATCAATTCCTCTTTCTTCTGCATAAGCTTTTAATTCTTCAACTTCCATCTGATCTAAAGTTTTATCTTTATTTACTTCTTTTTCAAAGCTTCCTGGTTTATTAAAATCACCATTTTCTATTTTTTTATTAATATTTTTATCTGTCATAGCAGTCAAACTTCCATCAGCTATAGCTAAATCAAATAATGGATCATTTACAATCCAATCTGGTAATTGTCTTCCCAACTCTTTACTCTTAACATGAGCTTCTTCACCTGTTTTAGGATTTCTAAAAAGTAGTGATTTATTTGCAAATACTGTAATCATATATGTTTCCTCCAAATCTAATTAATAATTAAAAAATAAGAGTCTCAGATTTTACTCCAAGACTTTTTATATTAATTTTTAAATTCCATCTCCATACATTGCACATTGAAGATACAAAAACTTAACTTGTCCAATGTTAGCAACAAAAGGTGTGTAGTAACATAAATCTTTACCACTTGCTTCTGTCATTGCTCTTGTAATTGGGACTGGTAAATCTAACTCTGTCCTGTTTTTAGCATTTACATATGCTAACATTCTATGTTTTTTAGAAGTTCCAGCACCTATGCACCACCTACATTCATCAATAACTAAGTTTTGTCCCTTTTGAGCCGCAATATTATTCTCCATTACATACTTCAAAATAGTTTTATCGGCTGCTTCTGATACTTTTCTAGTAGCTAATAAAGTAAACTTTTCAGGTGGAAGTAAGATATGATTAGCCATTCCACTTAAATCATACTCACTTTGTGCCCATGTTTTAGTTATTAATAAATTAATATCCATTAATATTTCATCTGCAGTCTTAGTCTCCCATGTTGTGTTACCACCTGCTCCAGTACTTACTAATGTTGCAGTTATTTCTGGATTATTTATTAATCCATAAACTTGATCTTCAGGGATACCTTCATATGTCATATAGTCTAAAGTTTTATTATAGTTTAACTTAATACCATTATCTAACATATTATCTAATGGTCTTCCTATACCTTGTAATTTTTGTTGATCAATGTAATTTACTTTCAAAACATTTGACCAAGGATAAACCTTGTAAACATCTTTAGTAACATTTGTTTGGATTATAGGAATATTATTAGATTGACCTCTAATAAGTCCATTAGTGTTATCACCACTTCCAGCATAATCTGCATACATATTAGAAGTAGTTTCAACCCAGCCACCGCCTGTATTAATTACTATATCCCTCGCATATGTAGTACTTGTTAATGGTTCATTAAGAGTGTTATCTCTTTTTTCTAGTTCTCCTGTTAAGAAAGCCATTCCGGAATCAATTTGTTTTTTATTTAAAATTACTCCTGCATTTCCTGCAACATTAAATGATTGATTATTAAAAGAATCTATTATTTTTGGCATATATATTCCCTCCTCTGCTAAGCATTTCTGCTTAAAATTGTAATTTCTGCTATTCCATTTGCATCTACTTTACCAGTAGTAAATATAGCATTTGTTAATTCAATTGTTTTTCCTGTATCAGCAACAGCTTCAAATTCTCCAACAATACCTTTTGACACATCTTCGTTTACTACAGTTCTGATATAAACCTTTCCTCCAGCTGTTGGTGTTCCATTATTTATTTTTACATTCACAGTACCCCTGCTAATAACATCGCATCTCTCATTAGCTTCATAAGCATTTACTGACTCAGTATAAGAAATAGCTTGTTTAACTTCTCTTACTGCAACACCAACAAATTGTCCTGCTGTATTACTAGCTCCAAATGGTGAATAAGTATTATCTTGATTCAGAATACAAGGTTTACCAAATCCTATTTTTTCTTTTGCTTTTCTTGCTGTAATAATTGCATCTACAGATCTTGATACATTACCTTCATAACCTAAATTTAAACTTTTACCAATTGCATATCCTGGCATTATTGATTACCTCCCTTTGGTGCATTAGCATTAAATTTTGAATATATACTATCTCCAATCTCTTGTACATTTGAATTTGTTCTGGCATCATTATTCATTCTTTGTTTTGCAGAATTTCTCTTTGTATTCATAATTTTTGAATATCCATCTACATTTTTTTTCTTCTTTTGCTTGGTTCCTAAGAATTGTTTTTTAAGTGAATCGCATGCCTTTTTTCTTTGTACTGGATCTTTGATTTGTGCAATTACTGGCTTAATAGCATTTAAAGCAGCTATTTTAACAGCAGTATCATTGCTTATTTTTGATTCTTCTTCTTCATCATTCTCAACTGTATCTTCATCGATATTTTCAACTGGAATGGTAACTGATTCTTCTTCGTCAATCTGGTCTTCATCACATTGATCCTGTTCCTCATCATTTGTATTATCTCCACCAAGTTCATTAATCATATCATCAATTATTTCGTCTGATGTGTGTTCTTTCTTTTCCTGATTAGCCAAAGCAGTAACTGTTTGAGATAATGCCGATACCTGTTCAGCCAATGCATTTACTGCTGCCATTACATCATTCTCTTTCCCCTCTTCACCATCTGCTTGAGTTGCTGATGGTGATACTTCTTCTTCCTCATCATTTGCATTCTCTTCTGATAGAGCATCAACTACATCTGCTATATCTTCTGGTTCTGCATCTGTAGCAATATGCTTTAATCCAACAGCAGTTAAAAACTTGCTTACTGGTCTTTCTTTCTTTTTAGTTAAGTTCTTTAATGTTTTACTCATACTTTTTTTGTCTCCTTTCGAATCTATATTGTTTTTATTTTTTATTTCAGAATCTTTAATCCTTACTCTATGTCCTGCTCTTCCTGCATCAACTACTGCTATATGATTTCCTCTTATATTAGTCTGACAGTACGTACCTTCAGCTACTACATAGTCGCATTCATATCCACAGCTTATTTCTCTTTTCCCATCTTCAACCTGTTTTATTAATTCTTGATCATATATAATCAAATCTGCAATTAATAAATCTTTTTCTTCTGTACTTCTTCTTACATTCTGCGCTGCACCTTCTGTATATTTCTTAGATGTATCGGGTGTAACTACCATTTCTGGAGGATGTTCATCTGTAACTGGTTTTCCCTCAAAGCTTGCTATTGCAGCAGAAGAAAAAACCTCATTTGGTCCTCTATAAACTTGAATTGTTTCAGTAGGACTTCCATTATCTTTTAATTCACTTTCTAAGTACTCATACCATCCAGTACGTGCAATCGGTACATTGTGACATATTAAGAATCCTTCTGGTGTCTTTGTCATGTTATTTGATATTTTTGAGCCAAAAAATGCTTTTGCCATGTGTTTCACCCCCTTTCAAAGCAAAATAAAAAGCCTATTTATTAGACTTTAATTAGCAAAAATAATGTTTATCAAAAAACTCTTTATTACATACATCAAATTTTCCATCTTTATATATAATGTAATCTCCTACACATGCAGTTTTAGCAGAACCTAATACTATAAATCCAAATTCAATAGAACTCGGTATGATTATTCTTTGTTGAAATGCTTCAAAAAATTCTGGTTCAACTGGTCTGTCATATATCTCTGGTGTAACTTTTAATGCTTTAACCTTAGTTTTTGAATCACATTCTCCAGTATTCTTTTTGCTTTGACCTCTTTCTCCTGCTATATGTGTTCCACCTGAAGAAAATAAGCTTTCTGATGTAGCCTTTTTACTCACTTCAATATCTGCTACTAATACACTTCCTACTTTCTCAATATGAATAGAAAAGCTTGATATTTTATCATTAGCTAATGCATTATCTATTTTCCCTAATATCTCTTTCATGTATTACCTCATTTCTCCAATCACTTGGAATTTTGAACATAAAAATAACACTTAGGTTTCCTCTAAGTGCTTCACTACTTATATTCATTTTATCATTTATTTTTTTATAAATTATTCGTTTTATATTCCTTTTTTATTCCACTATAATTATTATACTACTTCCTATTTCTCTTTTTTCTCAAATTTTTCTCATTTTCTTATCAAAATTTATGCTATCATCTCAAATTGTTTCTTACTCATTCTTTGTATCTTTCCTTGATAATAAACCTTAGCTGGCCAAGTAATAAAATCTAATTTTACTATAGGCTCTGGATAACATCTACAATTAGGACATTCTCCTGCGTGATAATAACCCAAGCTAGATTTTACTTTGATAAGTTTTTCAGGACTAGGTGGGTTATCCCAACATATTATTACCCCATCCATATGGTCATGAGAACTTCTAACTCTCTGGTCTTCTGATGTGCGCCATATATACCATCTAATTCCTAAATTCTCTGACCTAGCCCTTGTTAATTCAGTACTAGCTTTGCTTACCTCAGTTCTTGCAATTAAATTAGCTTTCTTCTCAGATATTGTTGGAATATCCTTTAATAAATCTTGTGCTATATCTGAAGCTCTCATTCCGTCATAAGCCTTTTTAGCCGCATATTCTGTAACGTCTTTTGCTACCTCCAATGGAATACTTTTTATTAATTCAGCATTTTTCCACACCTGTTCTTTTACTGCTATTCCCAAGGGGCCATTTAATTCGTTCTTTAATGCTTTATAAATACCCCTTCCTCTAGAATTTCTTTTTGCTGCTTCCCTCCATGTTTTACCAGCATCAGTAAAAATACTTGTTATCATCTTCATAGCAGTTTTCTCAGCATATTTTTTAAATTCTGGAGTATCTGCAAACTTTCTTAATACTTTAATTATTTCTGATGTACTTGATAAACCTTTAAGCTCTTTATTCATCTTCTTTACTATTTGTCTTAATGACCTTTTATAAGTAACCTCTATTCTTCGTTTAGGTTGCCATAAATCTTTTGCTGTATTCTTTACAGGTACCATATAATCGCTCCTTGTAAACTTAATGATAAAATATTATTGAAGAAGGCGTAAATTTTATGTAGTGCCATACTTTAAAACCTAAAATAATTCATATCCTTTCTTAGATATCAATATTTCTCTCAATAATAAAAGCACCCACTATTGAATTAAGTAAGTGCTTTTATTCTATATCTACAATGATACTATTGTCCTTTAGTTCTGCAAACTTCTCCTTTATATCTTTTTCAAATATACTTACACTATAATAATAAAATCCTGGATATTCATCATCATCATCACCTAATACCCCATTATATTCTATTACTACATTTTCTTTTTTTCTCTTTAACCAATCATTTGCTTGATTAACAAATAAAACATCTTTTATATTTAGTCCTAATTTATTTATCAACCTATCTCTATCTATTGGTTCTTTCGCAAATAAATTGCATCCTTCATTAACACACATCAACATCACCTCAATTCTTTTAATATGTTTTCTATTTTTTGGATTGTATCTTTGGATACATTCATCTTTTCTAATATATACTTTAAGTTAGGGTTATTGTATTCTGTCTTAATTTTAATCAATACACTATATTCATGTCTATCAAGTTTTACGAACCCATCACCTTCTACTGGATAAAATCTTTCACCATGATATTTATAAACTCTTCCATTAACAATAAATGTATCTTCATGTTTATTATACAATCCTTTTTTAATATCTTCAATGTCTTTTTGATAGTCAACATTAGGCATAATTATTGTGTTCTCGTCCTTTGGCTTAGATTGCCGTCCTATAGATTCCAATCTATGTCTTTTAGCTAATGGTGGTTTTAAACTCTGTATCTTCTCTAATTCTTTTTTCTTTTTATCATACTTATCTTCTGCCCCTTCTCCACTTCCTCCAATTTCTCCTGGTCTTCCTTCATGACCAAAATTTCCAGATCCTTTTCCGCCATCAAATAACATTATATCATTTGATGGCAATTTAAAATTTAAAGGTGATTCCTCTCTTGGTGGCATATCTCCCATAGAATTGATATCATCATCTGCATTTTCTATATCTTCATCAGATATATTGGTAAACATACCTAATGGTTTTCCAACTTCTTTTAATTCTTTCATTCCTGTTTTTTGGCTAATAAGTCCACTTTGAAATACTGTATTAATAGCATTAATCTTTTTATCAACTATATTAGCTACCTCATCTTCTGTTGGCACATCTATAGGATTAAACTCCCACGAAAAATCATCTGGAATAGCTCCAAATTCTGATACCATCATTATAGGTAATAATTTATCTAAAACTGGTTCAAGTTGGGATGTCTGATTATTTTCTACGGTATCAGTATAGTTATCATTATCTCCTTCTCCTGTTGCATTCATTCCAGCAGGACAACGACCAAACAATTTAGTAACTGGTGTTTTTGCTGCACCTGCCACATCTAACATAAAAGATTCGTATATATCATTAATGCCACTAAATGTATATTGATGGTTTACTAAATCATCATCTTTATCCATTAGTAGCATTGACATATTATTCATTAATCTATTTTGCATTTCAACTGTGTTATACAAATCCTTTTGGGCTTCTTCATCGCCTAAAGCCATCAATTCACCTAAATCGGACATCTTAAGCCCTAATATATTTGCTCTAAATATTAAATTAGCTATATTCCCACTTGTATTATCTCTTTTAATTAATTCTTTGTATAGTATTTCAACTTCAGATGCTCCCCATAATGTTTCAGCAAATTTCTCCCAATAGGGAAGTTCTCTTCCTGTAAACCTTAATATTCTACTATGATGTACTCTTGTCATATTAGAACCATTAAGATTCCATTCATAATACATAGGTAATCCATAATCTGGATCACTAATATCTTCTACAATATCACTTGATGGATAAACTCCACACCATCTATCACACACTATTAATCCCTTGAAACTATCTGGCATTATAGTTGAATAATCTAATGGCTCATCAAGTATATCTTCATGACCTTCTATAATTATTACAGCTGCCGCACCTCCATAAAGTCGCCCCCACTTTAAAGCTTCAAGTATCTTAGGCTTTATTTTAGTTTTTCTCATTAGTGTATCAAATCTTGTTATTTCATCTGGACCTAAATTACTATTTATCTTAATCCATTCTTTAACCATATCCTCAGGTATAGTATCAATTACATTTCTTACAATCCAATTTTGTCTATACAGTGAATTAAGTAAGTTAAAATCTTGAGTAAGCCTGTCCATAGGATATTCTGTTGCATCTAATAAGTTGTCTGCATTCATCCCTGCTCTTGATAATATATTCTGAAATGAATCTATAGTTTTTCTTAATGTATCTATAACTACATCATTTTTGTTATTTGATTTTATATTATTAGTACTTTGTTGTATATTATCATTTACTTTTCTATTCTTATATCTTCTCTTTTTCCTTGACAAGTGTATTACCTCCTTAAATTTATGCTGCCAATCTTCTAGGTTTTATTATTGTTTTTACGAAGTAACGTGTAGCATCTGCTCCATGGTCATTTTCTTTTACTGGTTTTTCATCTCCATGTTGAGCTGCTTTTTCATCCCACACATAGCTTAATATATCTCCAATAGTTCTTTTACATTTATTTTTAACCATTCTTATTTTGCCTTGTCCAATAAATGTTGATGTCATTCTAATACCATCAAGTACTTCATTATCTGCTTCTTTAATTCGATAGCCTCTATTTCTCATTTCAGCTTTAAATGATGCAGCACTTGGATCTAAAATTATAGCAACTGGTACTGGTCCTTCTTTAATAAAATTAACTAAGTCATCACCATATTGTCTATCTGTTTTCTGCGCCATTTTAACTTTACTGTCATAGTAATATTCTCTTACTACCCAAGCTATATCCCCATCATCATAAATGTCTAGGAACACAGTTGCGTTAGTAGTTCCATAATCTATTGCTATATATCTTCTGGCACTAGTCTTAAGATCTCTTGGCAACTCTGATTCTGATATTTCATTTATTTCCGACCACATATCAAATATTGCACCCTCTGCCATAGCCCATAAACCTTGTATGTACCTCTTAAAGAACACTCCTATATACATATTTCTATAACGTTCTTTTATCTTTTCTGATAATGATAAGTTATCATCCATAGTAAAATGTAAATATAGTATATTCTTATCTTTTGCTTTTAATATCCAGTTTTGATTAAACCAATGCATTGGCCCATCTGGATTGCAATTGAACCAGTATTTTGAACCTTCTACAGAACAACGCCCTGTACCTTGGTTAACAAAGCTTTCTGGCATTAATGCGACTTCATCAAAGAATATTCCAGCAAGAGTTATACCTTGAATAAGATCTTGTGATGCTTCATCCTTACCACCAAATACATAAAAATAATTAACTCTACTTCCTCTTATTATTTCAATGTAATTATCTGTTTTATGATCTATATATTGAAATCCTCGTGATGGCAACATTGTTTTAAGAACATTCCAGACATTTCTTCTAAAGCTTCCAACAGTCTTACCACACATAGCGAAATTTTCACCACTAAATTTATTCATAGCCCACATAACAAAAGATAATGACATAGAAACTGTTTTACCACTTCTTATTGCACCATCAGCTATTATTCCTTCAAAATATTTTACTGGGGATTCATCTACCCACCATGATAATATTTGTGTCTGTTTTCTTGAAAAAGCACTGAACTTAAATATTCTTAGCTTCTTACTCATCCTTCCAAACCTCTGTTGCTTGCTGATTTAATGCATCTATAAATCCATCATCCTGAACTTTATCATTATCCCCATTACCTGTTATTCTAACAATTTCAGCATCTATCTTTTCTATATCTTTCTTAATCTTTTCATTCTGTAATTTTTTGCACTGAATATCTAAAGTTTTCTTTTCATCTTCTGTTAACAAACTTCTCATTTTTTTAAGTTCTTCTAATGCTTTCATTCTATCTGCTAACTTGATTCTAACGCCTGTATTCCCTGCTGATATTTCTGAAATTAATGTACCATCAGTCTTTACACTATTATTTAATAGAACATAACTTTTAGGTTTTGTTACCATTTCACCATTTTCATCCAGTTTAACATTTCCATTCTCATCATATTGTGGTTCATATTCAGTACCGTATTCTATATAGTCATTTATATCAGCAAATGCTATGTCTTTGTATTTTTGTATTATGCTCTTTTGCAAGAACTCATAATTAAGGTCTGATTCTATTAATTTATTAAGCTGCTCTTTTATCTTGGTATTACTTAGTAACTTACATCCATTTACCATTGCTGTTTCATAGGTACATTTATAAATCTTTTGATATGCTTTTGTGGCATTTAAGCACTTAGCGTATATAACACAAAAGAGCCTCTGCTTATCCGTTAATTCTTCATTCTCCATGACTTCTTTAACTTCATCAGCAATAGGCTCTTTTATATCACATTCATTATTCTTTTTTGCACCTGCACTCTTTTTATTTTGTGTGCATACTTTTTTACTTTTTGTGTGCATACCTTTTTTATCCTTGCACCACTTATATCTAGTCTTCCATGACTTAACTGTATTGATAGATACATTGTATTTCTCTGCTATTTCTTTATACTTCATACCATTAATATAATCTTCTTCTGCCAGTTCATAATTTTGTTTATCCATATCTTACTGTCACCACCTCGCTCTGCTAATATATTATTTATCTTCTTTTTTCACTGTTCTTAAAGCAGTTTTCTAAATCTTTGTATATATTAAGATTTACTACTTCTCTTATACATGTTCTATGTCTGTCACATGCTGGATTATCCCTTTTACATATGCATCTTACTTCATTAGTGCCTTTCTTATATCTTAAATAACATTTAATTTTCATTTTCTCCACCTTCTTTCAATATATCTCTTTTCACTATTCTTTCTATTACTTCATTTCCTATTATTGTTGCACTTATAAATTTTATATAATTATCATCCTCTGCCAACTTTCTAAGCTGGTCCTTATTTAATCCTGGTAATCTGTTTCTTATCATATCTATTCTTCTTTGATATTTGTTCATATTTTCTTACCTCTTTCTAATTTATCACCTAAAAAAAGAACCCTATTTCTAAGATTCTATTAATTTTCATAATATTTTCTTCCAATTCCTATTGTTTTCCACGTTAAAACGTGGTATAATGTATACATAAGGAAGGAGGTGAGAACGATTGATATAATAATAAAGGTACTTACAATCATCTGGTTGATTATACAAATTGCCTGCAAGCTTGTTGATATAATCGATGATGATAAATAAGTACCCACTCAATACTTGGGGAACTAACAATTCCCCTCGTAAAAACATTATATCATATCGTGAATTGTTATGAAATATTTAAATAATAACCTTACTACTATCATTATTGTCTTGCTTACTTTAAAACTTATTGATTTTAAAAATATTTCTATTCTTGATATTTTAATTGTAGTATTACTCATTATTAACATTATCCTATCTTTTATAACTAGAAAGGATTGATAAATATGAATCTTAAAGAAATACGTAAATCTCAGTCTTTAACATTAAAAGCACTATCTGAATTAAGTGGTGTTCCTCAACGTACCATTGAAGATATAGAGCGTAAAGATGAATGTAAAGTATCTACTGCTATTAAATTAGCCGATGCTCTTAATGTTACTCTTGATAAACTTTGTAGATAGTAAATTATAAAAACCAATAAATACAATATATTGTGCCATGGAGGATTTTCACCTCACCTTCAATATATTTTATGTATTTACTGGTTTTTAAGGTTTACGCAGTAACGACTAAACATTGTTGTAATCCCTGCCTAGCATTACATATTCATTTATACAAGGGGTTTAAGAATTTATGTTTGAGGTATGTAAGCTTTCATGTTAGGGGGGCATGTCTTACTGGATACCTCTTACTTAATATTATAACTGTTAATCAAGATTATTTTTCTCAATTTCTTCTCATTTTTTTATCATCATATTAACCCACTATATTTTTTAATCATATCTACTTTATTTTTCTTTATATAATATTCAATATTATTTTTTATAACTAAATAATAATTTGTATATTCTAAATAACATTTACATAGTATTTCTTTATCTGTAACTAAAATATATGTATTATCGCTTTCTAATGTTTTTATTACTTCACTCATAGTTATCGCTATTAACATAATTGTGAGCATTATAAATGCTAAAATTATACAGAAAAACATTACTGGAAGACTAGATTGTTCCTGAAATATAATAATAGAATTATTATTGATTTTAGTATTAGTAAATACTATTGCAACAATTGATATTAAGCATATCACTAATTGTATAGCAACAACAATTATATTTAACTTATTTTTTCTATGATAATCTTCTGCAAATTCAATTACTTTACCTTCTAATTTACTACGAAATTGAATTTGTAATTCTCCAAATCTTTGAATAATTTTATAACACGAATAAAATGCACTTATAAATATAACACTTATAATTATAGCCACTATAGCTGATATAATACTATATGATTTATCTTCACTACTTGGAATTTTCCGTGTGAAAAAATTAACAATAATTAAACATATCATAACTACAAAATAAATAATTATCCCTATATATGTAATCAAATTTAAAATCATTTCAAATATAGATTGTTCTCCAGGAACCTCCTTATAATTTCTTTTTAAAATAAACATAAAAAAATTATTACATACTCTTATATGCAAAGTAATTAAAGTACTTATTATAGTTAACAATGTTAACAAAACCTGTATACTAATCTCCATGTAAAGTCCCTCATTTCTATGTTATTATATAAAAAATAGACACTCAAATTTCTATAGGTATTCTGAATATTATTAATACACATAATATACCTACTATTCTTTTTTATTTATACTTCATCAAATTCAATAACAACACGCATTGCTTCAGCGACTATTCCTTTACGACCAGTATTGTTCCATAGTTCATACCTATCATATACATATGGAGAATTAGATTTATATTCATAAATACTACTGTCTTCTATCAATTTTTCTATTACCTCTATTTTATAATCTGAATCTTTATGTTTTTCCCAATTATTTGTACAATCTTGAGCTGTAAATTTTTCAGAAAAAAATTTTATATCAGTAATTATGTATTTATTATTGAATATTTTCCCTACACACATATTTTTAGCTTCATCTATATAAATAGCATCAGTCATAATATAGTTTGCAAAAGTCCTAAGACTTAATTCATCAATCCATTTATTCAGAAAATCGCTCCATTTTTTAAATTCTAAATTAGTATGAGAATACATGTTGCTAATATCTATATATCTTTGTGGTTGTCCTATTTCAGTTCTCCAATCTTTATGTATTCTTTCAATATCCAAATCTTCAAATGCTCCTCTTGAAGTTGCTACCCAATAACCACCACTTCCTATTGCATAATTATCTACAATTCTATTATATACCATAGCTCCTGAGCCCCCTAAATAATACCACTTATCACCATTTTCTATCCAGGTATTCTTTGCCATAGTTCCGTATGACCACATATAGTACCAGTTACCATCTATTTGCTGCCAACCAGTAACCACATTTCCTGTACTATCTGTATAATACCAGTCACTACCACTCACTTTCCATTCTGCATTTGCTTTAATCGGTGTTAAACCTATTAAATTTGTTAATGCTAATGTTAATGTCGTTATTTTTAAAATTCTATTCCTATTCATAATATGTACCCCCTAAATAATATGTAATATAAAGTATTATTGGATAATTATAGCATGATATTTATATATCATGCTATAATATCTCACCTTATTTATACATCCACATAGAATCCTCTATGTTATTAACTAATTCCTCTCTTTTTCTATATGCAGTTGCCTGAGCAATATTAAGTTGCATTGCAATAAAAGGAATCTTTTCTTTTGCTCCATAGAAATACTCTATAAATCTTTTATCTTCTTCTAGTAAATATTCTATATTTGTATCCATTCTTCTAATAAAGCTTTGCATTTCCATTATCTTAGCTTCAGTTTTTATCTTAGTCTTAATCTTTTCTATTTTCCTTTTCTCAAGCTTGGTTACTTCCTGTTCCATTTGCTTTTCCATATAGCTTGTACCAGATATACTTGATTGTACTCTTTCGCCACATCCTGCACCTGGAGGCATGGTATCAAGACTGATATATTTATGAACATTCCTCATTTGGTTATCTAAAGATATGATCTGCTCTTCTAAATCATCAACTTTTCTTCTAAACTTTTGGATTTTACTTTTGTATTCATAATATCTATATAATTGACTCTCAGTTTTCTTAAATAAATTTTCTTGCATGTTATATCACCTATCCTTTATCAACTTATTTATGGTATAATATTAGATAGATACAGCATTAGAGAAATGTTATAAATTCCCGTTTATAGTTCTCTAATGCTTTTGTTATGTCAAGCTACATTTTAAAGTACTGCTTAGTAACTTGTACCCATTCTTCATTAGTAAAAACTTCTATCATTGCTTTATTTCCTATCTGCATTAGCTTGTACCTCCAATAACCTTTTTCTATCTTTTAGTTCCTGTTGATGGACTTCATTTATTTGTTTATCTCTTAATTCTTTATTAGGAGCGCATGAAACAACATGAAATCTATCATATAGGTACTGGCAACTATAATAATTACTACACTCCTCTTTTTTACATTCCATAATCATTCCTTCTTTCATTATTATTTGATTATCATATGAGAATAAGATTATATATTTATGTTCTGAAATAATCCTATTCTCTATTAAATTGTTAATTTGTCCCTTCTAAGTGCGACTAATTACTTATTTTCTCTCATAAAATCTGCTAAATCTCTTAATCCATCTCTAACAGTCATTATTTTTTCTGCTATATCATCTAAATTTTCATTTTCATGTAGGTTTAATTTTAGCAATTCTTCATCAATGGCTTTCGCTATATCTGCACTAAGATTTAACTTAGATTTTAATTTTTCTATTTGATATGAAAGTTCCATATTATCTCTATTGATTTTCACTTGTTTATCCTCCATTAACGTCATACTCTATTAGTTTTATGAACTATTGTTCATTTAATTTACTTCCATTTCCTATAACAATCGCTGTACCTAATGCCTTAAAAATCTTATCTGCATTCTCAAGACTTATACTTCTTGCACCATTCTCCCAATAGTCTATAGCCCTAGATGTACAACCAACTTTTTCTGCTAATTTAGCTTTAGATATGTTACTTTTAATTCTTTCTTTTTCAATTAATTCTCCTATTTTCATACTTATATTGACACCTTCTTTTCCTTGTATTACCATAATATTATATGAACTTTTGTTCCTACTCTTTATATTTATTAGTTGGAGGTGATTCTTTATCAAATTTTTTTCAACAATTAATGGTGTGGTAGCTACTGTATCTGGGCTTATTACTGCTTTAACATTTATTCTTCCTACTGATCTTTCCTTTTCTACAAAGTTAATAATTATATTATCGTTACTTGTTGCTAATTTACTATTTTATTTATATACAATTATCAAGGAATGCACTCAGATAAATAGTGATTATAAAAATCTTACAGATGAACATAATACATTAATAGAATCTGCTAATGATTTAAAAAAGAAGCACGAAGCATTAGCTGAACAATTTACCAATAAAAACAATGAATTAGATAATTTAGAACTCAAATTAAATTCATATAATTTGCTATTTGGTAATGTAAATTCAATCTTGCATTATTTTATCTCACAACCATCTATTCAAGAAATAAGTTGTATTGAGAAAGTAATAAAATATTTAAATGACAACCATATTAAGGAGTGATATTTTGGAAATTTATAAAGTAATTAAAATCATTAGCGATTCTGAAATCTTAATCAATGCTGGTGCTAATAAAAAACTTGCACAAGGTACTTCTTTAGATATATTCATAACAGGTGAAGAAATATTTGATCCAGATACTAACGAATCATTAGGTACTTTAGATACTGTAAAAGCTACTGTCGAAGTTGACACTGTTTATCCCCAAATGGCTTTATGCAAGAAAATTGAATATTCAACCACAAATTTAATAGAGAGTATTTCAAACTCAATGAATGTTAAGAAAGTGAAAAGACTTAAGATTGATCCTTCTGAAATATCTGGTGGCTTATCTTCAGATTTAACAATTCATATTGGTGATTTAGTAAGAACCTCACTTGGTTAATTAAGAAGCTCTCTCTAATAGAGAGTTTCTTTTATAATTTCAAATTCTAACTTTCGTTTTATTCTATTTATTTCCCTATTGTAATTGTTCAAAAATAATTCTATTGATAATTTTTCAATATCAAAATTATTTTCTATAGTTATCACCTCATATTTACGCAATTTAATAAAACATTCCTATCTTTATCTACATCCGTTTAAAGTATTGCGAAGTTTCTACAATGCACACTCACAAGGTAGAAAACTTAATTGTCCTTCTATCGGTAAAGCTTTATTAACTTCTCTCCAGAACTTCTGTGATGTTACTTTTTCGCTTGGTACTATCCCTTTACATCTCATAGATGCAAATTTAGGCTCTAACTCTTCTAAAAATACATCCTTTAGAATACTGTAACCTATCTCTTTTTCAACCTCTTTAGCTTCTTCCCACAACTTAGGATATAAACAATATGTTAAGTACCATTGTTGTTTACCAGCCTTTAAACATCCTTTGCAGTTTGCGTGTCTGAATAATTCATATACTATTGGTCTTTTAATTTCTATATCCTCTGTAGCTTCTATTGTTCTATCCCAAAATGCTAAAGGAAATTCACATTTATATCCTTGGTTAATCATTACACCTATTCTTCTTTGGATTCTGTTAGTTTCTTCTTTATCAAATCCATACACAATTCTTATATCTTCTCTTACTTGACCTTTTTCTACAGGGTAATTATCATCTAGCCATTTATGAAAAGGCTTAGTCTTAAGATTATAAGTGCATAATGCTGGACCATTTCCAAACTTAAAACCTCCTAGTTCTTTACATACTCTTAAAGGTGTTTTATTTTCCCAACCTTCCATATTTGCATATGTGATTTTTATTCCTAAGTAATCTGCAATTTCTTGCTTAAATCTTTTTATATCTTTATCCTCAACCTCTGAACTAATATCATGGTTAAGTAATATTACATTTTCTTTTCCTGCCTTTCTTACACATTCAATAGCACATAATGCACTACTGTGTCCCCCTGAAAAACATACGATATATTTCATAACTACCACTAACATAGTTAATTCCTTGCTAGTGGAAGCAATTTAGCACTCCTTGGGGAGCATCCGTATTACTTTACATATAAACGTTAATAAACACTTATTATATAACCTGGTCTACCAGGATTTAGTTATGTTTTACTCCTCTCTTTATACTTAATTTATTAATCATATTTTAAATTCTCCTCCAACTGGTTCTCTAAGTATTGTGTAGTATTTTAAATATAAAAATACCGTACATTCTTTTTGAATAATACGGTATTAAAGTTAGTTTTTAATTTTATAAGATTAAATTTACCAAGATATCTGAGTTACTATCCTTGAGACATTTGTTGTTTAACAACTGCAATTTCTTCTGGAGTTGCTGGTTGTGCTGGTATATAATATCCCTTCTCCTTAGCTTTAGTAAAAAGATTGTATTGACGATATTCATCTTGATTTCTCATTTGCTGAATTGTTTCACGTAATTGTTGATTTTCACATTGAGAAATTATACCACCATATGCTGCTAAACTTGCATTTAATCCAGCAAGATAATCACTTATCATTTCTTTTTCTTGCATATTTTACCCCTCCTAATTTAAAAATTCCATTAACTTTGCTTTATTTGCTTTTGCATCTTCAGCATCCTTTTTTAACATTTCTTTTAATGTTGGATCAGTACATTGTTGTGAATAGTCTTCTAACTTTTTCTCTATAGTACAATGAGCTCCAATTAAATGACGTAGATTTTGTAATTCAAGCTGATTTAAGTTAGCCATTATTCTCACCTCCAATTTAGAACTTCAATATTTAATATTTTCAAAATGAAATATGTTTATTCATTTTTTAATAAATTTTACAACCTCACAACTTTTAATTTATTATCAAAGATTTTATATTATATGGTTTATATAATTTTATCTTCTAGTATTTTCAAATGATGGTGGTGTTGGATTTGGAGCTTCATGTGAAGGACCAGGATTAGATAAATTAAAATATAGTTTTGAATCTTCTGTAACTCCAAAATCTTTATTCGAACCTGTCTTTTGAACTTTATTTAATGCTTCTCTAAATAAGGCATTATGTGCTTCTTCTCTATTTAATAGAAAATCAATAGTTGCCCTTACTTCTTTATCTTCAATTTGTCTATAAAGATATTCATAAACTACTTTTGCCCTTTGTTCTGAAGCTATATTAGATAATAAATCTGCAACTAAGTCTCCAGTTACTGTTACATAATCTGCAGTCCAAGGTGCTCCTGATGAATTAATAAGTACTGGTGATAATCCACATTGTACGTGTGTTTGAATTTCTCCATTTTCAACTTTTTCATTAGCAACGTCGTGACCATTTAATAAATTTATTGTTTGTGCCACCATTTCCATATGACTAAGTTCTTCTGCACCAATGTCTAAAAATAAATCTTTTATTTCTGGATCTTTTATTCTAAAGCTTTGCGAAATATACTGCATCGCTGCTTTTAACTCTCCATTTCCTCCACCTAATTGTTCTTGCATTAATACAGCATATTGTGGATTTGCTTTTTCTACTTTTACTTCGTGCAATAATTGTTTCTTATGTTCAAACATTTAAATACCTCCAAATAATTAATTTATCTAATTTATTATTTGTTAATATATATTTTTATATTCAATACCGTAATATTAAATTTTCAAAGAACAATTTCTAATTTATTTCGTCAAATTTGCATATTCCGAATCACATCAAATCTCTATCTAAAGCAAATAATGTTGTTTCTTCACTATCTATTGATTTGTTAAAACGATCCCTATTATATTCATGCATAGATTCAGGAATTTTATAATATCTATTTATATTGTTATAAGCTTCTTCTCTTTCTAATTCTCTTGGATTATTATCTTTTTCACTTCCTTCTATATAAGCAACATTATCCTCGTAAAACTCCTTTGCTTCTTCTTCAGTGCCTGCACCTATTAATGCATAATAAGCATAATCCTCATTATTAAATTCATAAAACTTCATTACTTCTCTACCTCGATTACCTCTTCACTAATTACTTTATAAAAGCTTGGTTTGTAATTATGTTCTTCCTGCCATTTATAAAAAACTTCATTTAGTCTTTTCTCCAGCTCCAACGCATCTTCTTTTGTTACATCATCTAAATAACATTCTGCAGCTTCTCCAATAGTCTCATACATTGCTTCCTGAATGTTCTCAATTACTCTATCAACATCAATTCCAAAGTTTTCAGCATCTTCACATAAACCTATTCTAAATCTGCTCAAACCTTCTTTTTCTGCTATTTCATATCCATACTTTTGGGCATCTTCCTTATCATCAAAATATTCTTCTGGCATCCAAATCTCATTGTCATATTGTTGTATATCTAATATCCATTTTCCCTTACTCATTACTGCTCTACCTCACTTTTCTCAATTCTTTCAAATTCAATTACCCAAACATAAGGATTAGCATTCCAGCTATACTTATCTATATCTTTTTTATTTACTGTACTATCCCATAGTTCTCCAAATGCTTTGCAATATTCCCCTGCATCAAATGAATTTTCAATTTTATACCCTAAATCAATTCCTTCTGCTTTGCATTGGCCAGCTTCAATTCTTTTTAATCTTTCAACTCTTACACCAGTAACTTTAAGAAATATTCTTGCTGCAACCTTTGACATATGAATACTTGGTTTCCAGACTCCTAAATTCTTTTCATCTTCTCGAGTAATTGATATTCTTTCTCCCTTTGCATATCCAGCCTTATAAATATACTCTGCTGTCATATTATTCCTTTCAAAATCTCCTAATGGATTTGATATTCCCCAAGTTTCCCTAACATAAAGAATATCTCCTGACATATATGGTGCCTTAATTGTTTCATGTATGCAGCAACCTTTACCCAAAAGTGCTTTCCCTTCTTTAAATCCCATAAATTCTAAACTATTATTAACTTTAATAATTCTCCTAGTAGTTGTCTTCCTGCCTTCTAATATAGCCTGTACCATCTGGGTATTGAATAATATTGGTTTCATTACTACTCTTCCTCACTTTCTATTCTTCATACTCTATAAAAATTTCATCACTATCGCCATCACTGTCTAACACAATATTTTCATATCCTTGGCTGACTTGTAATAAAAGCATGTCAAAGTCATTTAAATATCTTAAAGAAATTAATGTTTTATAACTACTCCAATCATTGCTGACATCTTCAACGCTGAAACTCACATTAATATATCCGCCTTCATAATCAAAATCTAATTCGTTCTTATCCACATTATTTTCACAATATTCACACCATTTTTTAAATATATCACTCATCTTTATTTCTTCTGGAATTGATTCACCAACCATTAGTGTTTTGAAATTTTCTAGCAACTTCTTGTTATCTAATGCTGAATTCTTAAGAACATCAACCAATACTGAATCTAACTTTGTTATATACTTAGAATAATCATAGTTTTCTAAATAAGGCACCATAACACATTTTACTTTTTCTTCTATCACTTTTGTAACATCACCATAGCTTCTAAATAAACTATCTAAAGCATTTACTACACCTTTTTCTAGTTGCTCTGATACTAATTTTTCAACTGTTCCATCCTCTAATTTTTTTGTTATTACATCCTTGATACTATTTTCTAAATTCATTTTCATTTCCTCGCTTTCAAATTTTATTTATTTCGCTTTTTCTGACATTTACGCATTAATTTTTACAACACTCTTGTAATAAAATGCTGTCTGTTTGTTATCCCAACTTACATTAACTGTTTCACCTTTGTTGTAAATTCGTACTATGTTTCCTTCCTTTGATCCATGGTAATCAAACTTAACTTTATCTCCTAATCTTAAAGTTTCCTCTGATTCAGAAATTTCAGTTACCCCTTCGGCTTTAGGATCTTCTTTAATCTCTTCATGCATCTTATTGATATTTTCAATTTCATCTATACTGAAAATTTCATCGTCTTTAAATACTGCAGGCGATTTCCATTTAGCAAATTTACCACTTGGATATATAGCCATACAGAAATTATCATATTGAATTAAAATATTGCTGTCACTTTTTCTCTTTATAAATTTATCTGTCTGTATTTTCCTAAGTGTTTTTATCTGTTTATCATTAATTGGCTTGTACTCATTATAAATAATTATTTCATCTTTAGGTCTTAACAACATGTCCCTTATAAATATTCCTCCTGGTTCTCCATCAGCTTCATAGGATAATGTCTGATCTCCTATTTCCACATACAGCTTCTTTTCAACTTTTACTATCCTGGTACATGTATCTCTGTATTTATCAATAAGCTCTCTAAATATTGGATTGTCCTTATTTTCTTCTTTTGTTGGAATAATATTAACAACTTTAGGCTGTTCATCAAACAAACTTAATTGACCATCAACTACTATTGATTTCATTCATATTTCACCTCACTATTTTTACCCTTAAGAACGGTAATATTTAATCAAAGAATGATTTCATCCTTCTATCTTTGAATGATTTTTTACACTTATCTGTCCGCTGCTTTATTGTTCCAGTTGTTTTGCATGTTCCTCTAGCTGTTTTATATCCATTTTCTTTTATAGGCTGGTAATTCAAGCAAAATCCACAACATTCTAAATCTTTTAATCTTTTCTTACTCCTGTCCATATTCCTCAACCTTTTTAAAGAAACTTTCAAGATCATATCTAAATCTAACTTTTTTCTTAGTTCCTTTTAACTCTATTCCATTTTCTATAACCCATTTAATAGGTATAGACTTTCTGTCAGCTTCTTCAATGTATTTCTTGACTGTTTGTACATCTATTGCAAAAGTACTCTCTAAATCTCTGTAATTGAATATAAAATATGCTTTGACCTTTTCATGTTTTATATCCGACATTTCTTTTAATTGTGTAGGCCTTATACAACTGAATGGAATACTTGAACCTTTATGCGATTTTAACTCTAATATGAATAAATACTTTTTCCCCATAACTTCACAATCTGAAATATTATGGGCTTGAAACCTTACATTTTCGTTTTTAGTTCCTCCAAAATTTCCAGTTCCATCTTTAAATCTGTAAAACCAATAATCAAAGGGGATAGATTTCTTAAAGTCTTCTTCAAATAATTTTCCTTCGTTCTTTGCCATAAATTATTCACCTACTTTTCTATATAATTTCTTATATTCTTAACAACCATGTTTATTGTGCCATCACCATTTCTTACAATCTCAAATTTACTTGAATCATGATAAGCTTCATCATTGATATATAAATCAATTTCCTTATCAACATTTAATCTTATTCTTTTGAATTTTTTCTCTACCCATGTTTTATCAACTGAAACTTCTTCTAATCCTTGTTGATTTAAGTAATTAGCAAAATCTTCTTTCTCTTGTGGCAATTGAGATAATAATTCATCTGCCAGCTCTTTCACATTTATTACATCTTCTTCTTTAAGTTTATTTTTAATAGCAGTTCTTATCTTTTCCGCCTTACCTGCATCATCAGTAATATTTTTTCTCGTCCAGTTTTCAGTAGCCTGTACAAAGTCTTAGTCATATCCCTTTCATTTGTTACAAGAGTTGCACCTAAGAAATTATTTATAAAATAGTTAGCTCCATACTCCTCTAATTCTTTTGTTGTATTCTTCTTATCTAAAATAAATAGATTATACCTTTCATCATTCCTTACAGGTTTTATAAATGCAGCTTTCTGAATCTTCTGTCCACTTGCTGGAAGTCCTGCACTTTGTGGAACTATTCCTATACCTATTTTGTTATCAACAAACTGAACTTCATGAGTGAAATTCTTAACATAATCTAACTTGAGTATTGCTATAATTGGACCTTGGTCTGTAACTATTGAACATGTAATTAAATCAGCACTTGGAATATTACAATTACCTTTCATGATTATAAATAATTGACTTGCAAGTTCCTTAGATAATCCTATTAAGTCACTATCAATTCCATTTAAATAATCTTGAACAACTTCTTTTACTATATTTCTTTCAGAATTAAATGCTGCATATTTAAGATCATCAACTTTAAAGCATTTCTCTATATGCTTATATAAAAATTTGTAAGTATCTTCATCTAAATCTAAACTATATTCATTTAATATTGGTTCTTCAGCTGTTGTATCTAATACATGAATGACAGCTTCATTGATATTTATATCGTTAATGTATTCCATTGTTTTTTCTCCTTTACTATTGAATTTGACTTTCATATGAGAATAGAATTTTGTAACTATGACGTGGTTAACTCATTCTCATATACAGTTTTATCTATTCCTCATCTTCAAATGCATAACTATAGCCTTCCCAGTTATCAACTCCTGCTCCTTCTAAACGACTTAATATATTATCTCTTTCTTTTAATTCTTCATATTCTTCTTCATCAATTAGTACTTTTGACTTATCTATTTCTTTTGCAATTTTTATATGCTTTGGCAGAGCCTTTATATCCGCTTCTATTTGCTTTAGTTTATCTACAATGATAGATATTTCATTATTACTCTTTAAAACCTGCTGTGGAACGAATTTTAATGCAGAATCAAGACTTATGCAATATGCTATGTTCTGCATATAATCTTTTCCATAGTTTTCTGATTTCTCATCAGTAACTTTTTTAGTTGCTTTAACTACAAACTGTCTTTCATCTGAAACAATCTGATAGTCTCCAATTTTAATATCCATTACTTCTCCTTCTTTCCTATCTTAAATTCTATATGCTTCTTATCATCAAGCTTAATTTCCTGCTGCTCATACTTTATTTGCTTCTTACAAAGCTTTCTCCAGTTTATATCATTAAGTTTTAAATAACGCATACCATCACCTTTAAAACATACTGCATTGTCCATCTATTTCTTGTATTTTCTTTTTACAATCTCCTATCCACCAACGATAAACATCTTCTCCAGTTTTCCATTCACATATCATGTTTTTAGATTTTCTATATTCAATCATTCTTTCAAACGATCTAATATATAATTTCTTGAAATTTGGATAAGATTCTAATTCCTTCTTTTGATTAGATCCTAATGGACAACCAATACACCCTAATCTATCCCATCCCTTATCATATAAACTACAATAAGGAATATTGTTTTCAATTATATAACTCCATACTTCTGTATCTGTCCAATCAACTATAGGTCTTATCATCAATTTACCTCTGAAATAATTAATCATCTTTTGATTACTTCGCTGCTTACTCTCCTGCCATCTGATTCCAGTTATTATTGTGTCTCCCTGTTCCCCTGTACGTTCTTTTAATTCTGCACAACAATATCTTGCTACTCTGGTAGGCGGCATTGCTCTGTTACTGATTAAACTCCACATAGTAATTAGCTTTCCTGTGAGCTTTCCCCCAACACGCTTAGAAGAAAACTTATTATATTTATTAAATTCCACTATTGGATACCTATTAACTTTGGCCCATTTATTAAATGTGTTTTTTATAAAATATATTAATTCAGGTGGATCAACTGAAGTTGGAGAATATACTGCTTTAAATTCTATTTTAGCTTCTATACACATCATATATGCTACTAAACTATCTTTACCTCCACTAAATGCTAGTATAGGTAATCTTCCTGTTGGTGTGTTAACTGCAAATTCTAGTAATCTCATTACACCTCTTTTAACTTTTTCTGAAGTATCAACCAATAGTTGATATTCACTTCTTTTTCTTTCCAATCCTCTCACCTAACAAATCAAATTGCCTTTGATTCATTAGGAAATGGTATTAAGTTTCTCTGATTGACTTTACTGGCTTAATTTATAATTTTCGGAGCTTACTCCCCAGTGAGTGCATTTTACGCATTTACTCTTAACTTTTCGGTAAATACTATGTGGCTAACATAATATTTACTATGCAACCTGGTATACCAGGATCGATTGAATTGAAACTTTATATCTATAAATCAACTACTTGATTTTCTCCTGACACTTCTTCTATGTTTAGGATTGAAACATTAAACATAGTTCTGAAATGTTCTACTGCTTTTTTAAAAGCTTTCTTTGCTTCTTCTGAATTTATGTGTTTAATTGTTCTCTTATCAGTTTTTCTGTGATTTCCTTTCCATGTAACATATTCAAATGTTATAAGAAATTCTTTTACAATTAGTTGCGTTGGTATTCTCTTAATTTGTTCCATTTGTTACTCACCTCTATTGCTTCTTAAATTATTCTCAGCATTATTCCAGGCCATTCTTGCAGTAACAGATACATGTTGTAAAAAGTCATACATTTCTTTAAGCCTGTCTTTTAACGCTGCTTTTTCTCCACGGCCTAAACTTTTCTTTTTATTTAACTTTATCTCTGACCATCTATCAGATGCTACTGATGCATCTATGGATAATTTAAGAGCACCTGCTGGATCAGTTTCATTTAATCTTTTAAATCTTTCAAGTATATTCCCATAAATTATTATGTCCTCTGAATATTCTTTTCTAAGCTCTTCCATTATCCTCATCCTCCAGTATCATTTTCCCGCCCATACAAGCACGAATAACATCTTCCTTGATATATTTATCATTATGTTTTATAAGGTGTTTTAAAAGACTGTCTAGCGGCTTGTCCTTAATATCTAAAATTTCTTTTATTTCTTCTCTTGATAATTCTTCTTTAAGAAAACTTTTCTCTAAATAATTTTGTAATCTTAATTTATATTTTTTATCAAGATTCCTATCAAAGTGAACCCCTGTTTTACTATCTCTGTGATGCATATAGCAAAGATAGGCAAAATTATGTTTACACAATTCTAATGATTTAAGCTGCTTTCTGCTGACTATATGATGTAGTTCTACTATTGTGTCTAATCCACATTCTTCACATGTTCCATACTTAGCCATTATTCATCTCCATTCTTCAATTCAGTAGATATCGTTTTTCCTGTGAACATCTTTACTGAATCAATATATTTATCTTCAACAATCTGTTTTTTAAATTTATCAGTAAAATTAATAATTATTTCTTCATCTGCTTCGATTACTTCTAAATCTTTAAACCATGTTTTATAAGTCACATCTCCAAATTGATTAAATATCTTTTCATGTAAGGGAGTAGGAAAAGATAGAGATTGAAGTTGATATACTTCTTTCCTTTCTTCTTCTTCTTCTTTATCATTCTTTATATATTCTTTATCATTCTTGTTTGTTTTTTTCTGAATTACTTCTGAATTACTTTTGAAATTTTTCTGCGTTACTTCTGTGTTATCTGACTGTTTTTTTACTGTATTTTCTGTGTTATCCTTACTCTGATAAACACTATAGTTTTCAATGCTTACAAGCGTTTTTTTATTATCACTTTCAAATTTAATCATCTGTTCTTTTTGCAACAACTCTAAAAACTTTTTGACTTTTGTTGTGCTCCATCCCCATTGGTCTGCTAGTTTTCTTAAAGATGTAATTTTCGAACCTCTTTTAACTTCAATAAGTTCTCCATCAATAAGGGTTTTATTATCTTCATGATTAACCAATAATATTAAATCAATCCATGCTTGCCCTCTGCTGAATGGCTTATCTTCCCATAACCAATGGTCCTGTATATCTCTATATATTTTCTGCCATCCTGCCATATAGAAGAACTCCTTACTTAAATACTCCTTTATTTTTAACTTCAAACTTAAATCCTTCACTTTTTATAAGTTCTTGTAATCTCAACATATTATTTAAATTGGCTACAATTCTAAGATCATAAAAGTACAACTTTTCTTCTTGATTAACTGGTACAGTTTTTTGTGGCTCTAAATCAACTGGTACTGATACTTTTTCTTGTATTGGTGCTTGTTTCACTTCTTCTTTTGCTTCAACCTTTGGAGGATTTTCAGCAAGCTTAACCTTGTCATGTTCTCTCTTTATAATTTCCATGATTCTAGTTATGTTGCTTCCTGGAATGTATTTGTAATAATCATCAGCTTTAAGCTTTGAATTTATATCCTCATTTATAGAATCAACAAATGCATTAATACTTGCCTTGGTATTTTCTATTTCTTTTTCTTCTGCTTCCTGCTGCTGTTTTAATGCTTGTCCTCTTGCTTGCACATCTTCAACAACGCTTTTCTTACTTGCTGATAAATTAGTGTATTTATCTAGTACAGTAAGTTGTCTTGAATACTTTTCAGACAATGCTAAACTGATTATACATTCCTTTATAAGTTCTTCTGCTTGTTTCTTCTTTTCCTCTTTGCGCTTTGTATCATAAAGAACTATTCCTTCTTTTATTGGTTTCTTAACTTCTCCAATTAATGCTGTAAGTTCTTTACACTTAGCCTCAAATTCCTTAATAGGAGATTCCATATCCTTTTTGACTGACTTTCTGAAATCTTCTATCCCTTTTTCTACTTTTCCAAGGTCCTGTTGAGTTTTCTTACAATCTTGAAGTGTTTCTTCTGTAACAACTATTCCTTTGTATTTTTCTAGACTTTGGTTAAGTGATTCTTTAACTTCTTCAAAGTTTGCATTTATTACTGGTAACACCTTATTTACTTCTAATTCTTTCATTCTATACACCCCTAATTTTTATAATTTCAATTCATCTGGAAATTCATTTTCATTTTTTTGAATTACAATTTGTTCAGCCTTTTTCTTGTCAATCTCCTCCTTTTTTTCATTAAGTTTTTTCATCACTATGCCTAAATTTTTATTTTTTATATCCTCAATACTACTAACATGTACCCATTTTAAAAATTTCTCTTCATCTGTTTCAGTCTCTTCTAATAACCTTCTTATAGTAAATACTGCAGCTTTACTAATCTTCTTTATACCTTCAGCTTCTTCTTCATTTGGTTCACTTGAATCAATAATATCTGTTTGGCTTATTTCAAATGCATCAGAATATAAATATCTTTTAGCAAATGTTTTGGCTCCTCCGATATTCTGCATTTCATTGCACATCATTATCTCTGGTACTTTCACTGGCATTTTAAATGGATCTATAGTATCTTCTGGATTATCACAATTAGTAATTATTAATGTTGCTACTTCTAATCCAAAATCAAATTTAGTTGATAATCCATACTTAAAACATACTTCTATTACATATGGCATAAAGTCATTAAGTTCAAAATATTCATATCTTACAGTTCCATCTCTTGCTACACATTTTCCAGTTTTCTTAATCTCTTTTTTAGAAATCTCATATCTTGCATGTTGCAATTTTTGATGTATATTCAACTCTGAAAACTGACTACAAGAATATCCATTCTTATTTAAAATCTCAATTGCTTTTGTAATATCATCTTTTTTTTCTGGCATTTCTATACATCCTTTCTATATAAGTAAATTGAGTAACAGGGTGAATCTTCATATTCCATAAACATAATTTCAACATCATATTCTTTAAATTCTTCTTTTAAGAGTTCCAATAACTTCCTAGGTTTAAAGCCCCTGGATACTCTCCACTTGTAGTAATTATATTGATAAACTTTCTTGTTGTTATCCTGTTTAATAATCTTTAATAACTCTACCTTTATGTTGTTAAAAGCTATATACTCAGCTATCATTTATCTGAACTCACCATCTTCACTTAGAAAATAACTATTTATTTTATCTGTTCCTAACTTAGATGTACTTACATTTACAGAGTTGTTTATAAAGCCTAGACTACAGTACTGTAATCCATTACTTTTAGCTATATCTTTCACTAATTCGGCTAAAATTTTTAAATCTTCATTCATTAACTTTTTCTCCAATCTATGTTATAATTTACTTGAATTTTTTGTTATGCTACTAGGAACGCTTTGGTCGGGGTTCTTGGTAGCTTTTTCTTTAACAATTTTTATTGCTTCACTTACACTATAGTTTTCTTTCATTACTAATCTAACTATTTCATCTGCTTGCTCTGCATAATCTAATAATTTCCCCATATCTATCTCCTCATTGGATCCCAAACTACATTAGTAACCCTGTTATAAAATGTATAACTCTCTGCATCTTCTGTTACTATAAGAAATTCATCTGGATTACATCCTAGTTTACTTAAGAAAATCTTATGTCTCCTTTTTAATTTCTTTGGATTCTTCATACTGTACCTCCTAACCTCTTAATTAAACAAGCACATCTTTCACATATTTCTATAAATACAATAGGACTTGTTGTCTTACCAAAAGATACTCTATTAAATTTAATATCCTGCTCTGTAGCTTGTAATATTTCTTTGAACTGACTTTCTGTAGTTTCTGATTTTAGCTGACTTAAAAACTCAAATACCATACCATATTTATCTCCTATCCATCAATTTCAACCAATATCTTTGCAGATTTAGTTTTTCTTTTAGCTAGTTTTTTCTTATATGCCTCTGTCCTATAATATTGAATTGTTCTAAGTTGTACATTAAACATTGATGCCAATTCATATATTGTGCCTACTCCTAATATTTCATCTCCTTTATATAATGCATAAATCATATAAGCACCTCACTTTCTTTTCTCAACTTCCCTTTTTTCTTTTCTTCTGCAAACTGGACATAAGTAAGGTTTGCTTAAATCAGCCTTTATACTTACATTCCAACTTAAATTACATTTACTACACTTGACATTCATAAATAATCACCTTTTAGAATATTAAGCTAAATATTGCGACGCTTAAGCCGAGTATTAAACATATAATTATAAGAGTTACAATCATACTTGCTATTAAGTCCTTCTTATATATCTTTGTTGAATACATTTCGATTTCAAGATGCTTTGGTACATCCTTAAATTCTTTATCTAAAATCTTCTTCATAATGCTCCTCCTATTTTTAAAACTACAATCGCACATCTCACACATATTTTTTTATATTCTAATGGTTTAGTTGTTTTTCCAAACATGACTCGATTAAATTTAATATCTTGATCTGCTATAGCTAAAATATCTTTGAATTGCTCGTATGTTACATTAGACTTTAGTAAAGTTAAAAACTTAAATACCGTTTTTTCTTCTGGCAAATCTTTTAAGTTCTCTATAACTTGTCTATTATTCATTACTGTCTCCTCCTATCCCTTAACAACAAAATCACCTATGCGAATTACATCATCATCTTCAGTGCAAATTTGGAATGGTACTTCTACATTTAATCTCGCTACTTCAAATTTGAACGCTAGTGTAGGCTTACAAATACACATATTTTCATATACTGTATAAACTCGTACTTGCGCTTTATTAACTGGAAGATAGCCTAAACTTTCATTGCTAAAAGGATCAATTATTTCTTCATCTTTTCCTCTTATTGTTAATATATTTCCTTCCTTAATTCCTCGATTAGCTCCTGCATTAACCAAAATTTCTGTATCACTTATGATTTTTATTACTCTATATTTCATGTTTCATATCTCCTTATTTTTATATTTATTTAAACTTACAGTAAAATATTGTTGGCGGGGGTGTCTTTATGTTTAAAACCATTAGATGTACTTATACAGGTAAGTGCCCATATTGAATTATTAAATTAGATAACTTATCAAATGAATCCCATTGATTGAGAATATGTTCCTCATTGCTACAGTGACTATTGCATACTTCACAAGCATCTGGAACATTGTGTTTATTCTCTCTTTGTATAAACATTTGTAAATGTCTATAAATACATTCAATATCTTTTTTAGTTAACTGCTCTTGAACTGGTACTTCTTGAGCAGTTTCTTCTAGTACTTTTATTGCTATACTTATGGCTTCTACATCATTTTTGATTGTTTCTGTATCTACGAATATGTCATAATTAATAAATTTGTATTGGAATTCTCTCAATGATTTTAATTGCTCTATAGCTTGTTTATTGTTCATAATATCCTCCTATTTAATTTGTTATTCTTACCTAACTTTCATATAATTAACTTATCAGCTCTGCCAAGCTGAAATATGTTTGAAAGGATGGTGTTTTTATGTTCTCTAAAACCGAATCCATAAAAATTGGTACTTCCATAGATGAACGATTTGAGAGAAAACTTAAAATTATTGATAAATATCAGCAATCTGTTTCTAAAGAATTTGATGTATTATTCAAAACTGATGAAGAACGAAAAATTGCTAATATTTCTTTAGAAGTTTCTTCTCGTTTACTGTTTGAGTTCCTTAAAGAAGAAGCTGAATACGGTCGTTAAATATTAAAAGTTTCTTTTAAAGCATCTGTAAGCATTTTAGGATAATCACATTTCCCTTGTTTGATTAATTCTTTGTATTCAGACCTATCAAACAAAAATGCTAATGCTTTATAAAATTCTTTTTGCTGATTTTGAACTTGATCTTCAAGGTCAGCAATCCTTTTTTCTAATTCTAAAATCTTGTCCATGGTTGTCCTCCTTGATTTTTATTTATTATGTTAAGCTAATATCTAAGGCTATTCAGCCTGTTATCTTATGCATTTTTCTGTTTAACCATTTCTAAAACTCTTTTCATATTATCAACACCATACATATCAATATAGTCTTGAGCTAAACTTCTATGAAATTCTTCTATTGTTTCTTCATCAGGTTCGTTATCTGATATAAATTCCCAGTCAGATTCTTTTAGCTTACCCATATTAACTCCTCCAAAATAATTAAATATTGATAGAAAATAAGTCTTAAATTGTATTTTCATATTTAGTTTTTCAATATTTCTAATATATATTTAAATTTGGGATACTTTTATATCTTAAAGAATTACTTTTTATTTATTATGTTAAACTAATGCTGTTTTTATAATGTCAACTTTACCTTTCCATAAATCTCTTTCTTTCTCTAATTCTTCAATTCTTCTTTCTAATCTTCGTCTTTCTAATGGTGATAATGGATTGAGTTCTCCAGTAAGAGATTCTATCTTTAAAATTTCTTCTAAATAATACATTGGATTATCAAACTTAGGATTTCTAGTTAATATCCCATTGTTTTCATAATTGACAATGCTCTGATAACTAACTCCCCATCGTTCCATTAAGTCCTTTCTAGAAAACAGAGTCTTTTCCATAACCTATTCCTCCTACATTCTTATTTGAGCATTGCAACCATCTATCATAAATTTGACTTCTTTACTAGGATTCCAATTTATAATAGCTTGTCTACCTATGTCATAATCTTTAACTAATGTATTCTTGTATGAATTAACATTAAGCTTTCTTTTATAATCTCTCCAAAAGTTGCTAAACACTTTTTTATTAAGTTCTCTATAAGCTGGTGCATCTGTTCCGCCTAAAATTGCAACAATCTTTTTATTAGCTAATTCCCTCAAATCTTCTTGCTGTGAATAATCTATTGTTGTATTATTTTCCAACTTTGTTATTCTCTCATCCATCTTCTGTTGCTTGCCATCAATCATAAGAATTGCTTCAAGTTCTTTTGACATTTTAGGAATTTGATAAGATCCTGTTTTTCTTATATGTGGTAAAACTTCATCTGTAACCCAATCTTGAAATCTTTCTGCTTCCGCCTTTTTAGATTTAAATATTAACTTGTACACTCCACTTTCAGTCAAGAAATTTTCTCCTGTGTTGTGTAATTTTCTAAACTGCATATTGTGCATTTTAGAATTTGTTAATTTAACAACTTGATTATCATTGAAATTTCTAATGCTACTATTAACATCTGAAATGTCAAGGCAATCTGCAACATGCTTTGGATTAAATAAAACTTGTCCTTTCCATTCAAATACTTCTACTTGTTTGTTTTCAAAAATCATCAAATTATTCATGCTTTCCCTTCTTTCTTTGTTAGCGTTTTGGAAACTTAATTATTAAAAAAAATTTCTGCTTCGATTTTTAATCTTGTACATATTTTCTTTAAATCTTGGATAGTAAAGTCTCCACTTTTTCCATTTAACTTTTTGCTGAATGTAGCTTGAGAAATATCTAACATTTTAGCTATTTCCTTTTGTTGTATATTATTTTCAGCTAAATACCCCTTAAACTTATAATATGGTTCTCTCATTTGCAACATTTAATCACTTCCTTTGTCATTTTGTTGGCGTTTCGGAAACTCCTTGTCTATAATATATTCTCTTTTTGTTTCTATGTCAACAACTTTTTATAAATATTTTCAAAAAATTGTTCACAAAGAAAAACATTAGTGCTATAATTTCAATATATGAAAGTCAACGAGGTGTTATTATGATTGAAATGAAATATATATTAAAAGGACTTAGAGAACAAAAACAAATATCTATGGATAAGATGTGCGAAGATTTAAATAATGTTTATGATGTTTCTATCGCTAAGAGTACTATATCTAAATGGGAAAACGGAAAAGCTGAACCGTCTTTAGCCAATGCAAGAATATTAACAAAATATTTCAATGTAACTTTAGATTATCTACTAGGATTAGAAAAAGAGGAATCGTATAACTTTAATAAATTATCTAAAGAAGAAACAACATTATTAGAAAACTACAATAAATTAAATGCATTAGGCAAAAAAGAAGCTAATAAAAGAGTTGCTGAACTTACAGAAATAAATAGATATTTAAATACTATTACTGATGAAATAACAGCAACTAAAGATAATATGGTTGAACTTAACAATAAGAAAATAACATATGATGATTTTGAAACAGTTGCTGCTCATAATGACAATTTAACAGATGATGAAATATCTGAAGCTGATAGAAGAATTTTAGCTGATATAAACAAACGAAATAGTAAATAACAGATGAGGCGTTGTTAATGACAGAATATGAAAAGCTAATTGTTAAAGCAGAAAATTTAGGTGCTGAAGTTAGAGAAATTGACTTTGGCACTGATAAAAAAAGTGGCAGATGTTTGAATAATATAATATACATTAATAGCAGAATGTCAGAAATAGATAAGTATGAAGTTTTAGCTGAAGAACTAGGACATTATAAAACTACTCATGGAAATATATTGAATCAAAATAGTGTAATCAATAGAAAATTAGAGAATGTAGCACGACGTGAAGGTTTTAATATAATTGTCGAGCCAAATGATGTAGTTGAAGCAATAAGGAACAATGCTTTCGCTATGCATGAAATTGCTGAATATGTTCATGTATCTGTTGAAACATTTTTCGATATATTAGAAAATTGGAAAAAAAAATATGGAACTGGAATACAAGTTGGTACTTGTTATTTACAATTTGAACCTTGCTTTTATTTCATAAGAGATTACAGTAATAATGGTTCATTAAATTATAGAACCCTTGAAGCCCCCTAATAAGCAATATTCTTTACATTTAAAAAGAACATATGTACTGAAAGGAGGTGATAAATATCAAATTTGAGTCTATTGAAACTGAAGAAAAATACACAGAACTTTATTCTAAATTGAGATATATTCATATAAATTATAAAGATAATTGCATAATATCAATTAAGATGCAAAAGGTTCTAAAGAGTAATTAACAGATTTTAACAAATTAATTAATGAATCGGAGTTGATTTGATGAATTTAGAATACAATATTACCTATAGACAAAAAGATAAAGGATGGCAATTTATAATCAGTTATAAATTAGATAATAAATGGAAGCAAAAAAGTAAACAGGGCTTTAGAACTAAATCTGACGCCAAACCAGCAGCAGAAAAAATGTTAAAAGAATTAAAACATCAATTAAGAAATAAAAATTCTATTTTAGATACTAATTATGATTCTATTACTTTTAAAGAATTATCTAAACTATATATAGATCATATATCTTTATATAGAGAAAATAACACTATCAATGCTTATCAATATTCATTTAATAAATTTAAAAGTTTAAATACTTTAAAAGTTAAAGATATAAAAAAGTTACACATCCAGAAAACAGTTGATGATATCTTTAAAAGTGAAAAAATACAATCTAAAACTATTAATACTTATGTTAATCGCATAAAGTTATTATTAAAATACTATATTGAAAACTATGATTCAAGTTATGAACTATTTAAAAATGTTCAGCTTCCCAATGACAAAATTGAATCATCAAAAAAAGCATTAACGAAACAAGAATTAGATGATTTGCTTATGGAATTGAAATCTAAGAAGAATGGTCGTTATTACATTGCAGCATTAATTGCTGGAACTTGTGGGTTAAGATGTGGTGAAATATTAGGTTTGACTTGGGGAGATATAGATTTTAAGAATAATACTTTAAAAGTTAATAAACAATGGAAAGTTAATAAGAAAACTAAAACACATGATTTTGGTGCATTAAAAAGTAAAAAATCATACAGAATAGTTCCAGTACCCGCTCCTACTGTAAAAGAATTACTAGAATACAGAAAAGTCGCTATACCAGACATAAATAATAGAATTATTCCTTGTACTGGAGGTTCGATCAAGAAATTTTTGAACCCTATTCTAAATGATATTGCTGGAATATCAATTCATGAGTTAAGACACACATATGCAACTTTATTAATTGGTAATGGTATTGATTTTAAGACAGCAGCACAGCTATTAGGTCATGATGTTCAACAAACCTTAAAAACCTATAGCCATGTTACTGATGAGATGTTAAATAAAGCTACTGAAAAAATCTCGAAAATTTTTTAAAATTTATTTTTGACGAAATTTTTGACGAATTTATTTTTACTTATCTTAATGTTTCCTTTGTCAAGTAATGATAAATGAGTTTAACTGTATTTTCAAGTGCTTTATAATGAGTTCTTTCCATACCATGAGAAGCTGAAACCCCTGGTCCTATAAGAGCTCCACGTATATCGTTTCCGCCTCTAAGAGCTGCTCCAACATCTGATCCATAGAATGGATATATATCAACTGCATAATTTAACTTATTAGCTTCTGCTAAATTCACAAGGTCAGTTACCATATTATAATCATATGGCCCTCCAGAATCCTTAGCGCATATTGAAACGTCATATTCACTGCAGCTTAAGTCATCTCCAATACATCCCATGTCAACACTTATTATTTCTGTTATATCTTTTGGTATAGATGATGCTCCATGACCTACTTCCTCATATGTAGAAATAATTATTTTAGTTGTATAATCTGGAATTACATTATTCTTTTTGAACATTTCAAGAATAGTTAATAGACAAGCGACACTTCCTTTATCATCAATAAATCTTGATTTTACAAAGCCACTTTCTGTTATTACAGGTTTAGGATCTATAAACACAAAATCTCCCGGTCTTATTCCAAGATCAATTACATCTTTTTTAGACGATACAACTTCATCTATTCTTATTTCCATGTTTTCTGGATCTCTTTTTTTGCTCTTTGCATCTTCAAATACATGGGCTGCAGGACTAGTACTTAAAAAAGTTCCACTATAAATCTTTCCTTCACGAGTTCTTATATTGCAGTATTCTCCATCAAGAGTTGGAACAAGGGGGCCTCCTAAAAGTGTAAATTTAAGTTTTCCGCTTTCTGTAATAGATCTTACCATACATCCAAGAGTATCTACATGAGCTGATAATCCTATAGTCTTACTATTTTCTTTACCTTCAATTGTAATTATTCCACATCCTTTATTGTTTCTTTCAAATGAATAACCAAATCCACTAACAATTGTTTCTATTTTATCAATTATTTCAAAGCAAAATCCTGTTGGACTATTTTCCTGTAATATCTCTTTTAGCGTGTTAAGTAGATATTCTTTATTTACATTAATATTCATACAATCAACTCTTTTCTCAATTTTTTATTTCATAAAATTTAATATTCTTATATAATATTAAATTTTAACATTTCCATATAATTATACACCATTAATCATATTTATAAAATTATATAAGAAAAGCTGATTCTATTTAAAAAATCAGCTCTCATATGTTCTCATCAATTAAATATATAACTAATATTTATCTTAATTAGGATAATAATAAAAATGTGTTGCCCTATCAGTTATAGATGTGTCCTGATATACTTGTCTTTTGTGTAAAACTTTATTATCAAAATTATAAGATTGGTTGTCCACAATATAAGCATATCCATCAGTATCCCAGCACATAAATATATAAACATGACTATAGTTATTTGTAAATACTATGTCTCCTGGCTTAAGCTGTGATAAATCATAACAAGGAACAAACCCCATATACTTAAGTTCGTTTTCAAGTTCATAAGTATTACATGTAGATGTTGGTATTCCAACTCCTACTCTTCTTAAAGCTTCTGATGCAAAATATACACAATTATTACTTGTAATTCCTCCATGAAGAGCTACAGCAGTTCTATCTACACTAATTTGATTTCCTAAATCAGTCATATATTTAAATAACTGATAGTTTGTATTAGAATGAGAATAATCATAATATGTATTAACAGTCTGTCCATTAGCCTGTATATAAGTATAGTTATCTATCCATACGTTGCTTTTTATTGAACCTGAACCATCAGCTGCAAAAATATATTTTTTCCCATTTATAACTTTTTCAGTATTTGTAGCCATTATACCTGTTGTTTCATCAAAATAGTACTGTTTTCCATTAACATTAACTAATCCATACTGCATCCCACCGCTTTCACAGAAAGAATAATTATATCCTCCTATGTTTTGAAAGCCTGTAAGCATTTCTCCACTAGGTGCAAAACAAAATTTAGTTCCTTGTATATTCTGAAGTCCTGTAACCATTATTCCATCAGCATTAAAGTAATACCATTTTGAATTTATTAGTTTCCAATCATTTTTTATCATTCCTGAAACTCTATCATAATAGTGCCAAATATTATCAACTTGTTCCCATCCTTCTTTTATGAAACCTTGTTCTCCAAAATCATAAGTTACTTTATCTATTGTCTGAACTCCAGTAAGTCTCTCACCATATCTGTCAATATATGTCCAATTTCCTTTTAATAAATGCCAGCCTTTTTCAAGCCTTAATTGATTTCCTTCTACATCACAATAAGGATAATCTCCATCAATAATTTTCTTTTCTAAAGATTCTGGCAATTTCCCCAATTTATTATCACCTAAATCTAAGTGTGTAAGATTAGTCATATTTGCAATTTCTTCTGGAATATCACCATACAATCTGCAATAGTTTAAATCTAAATACTGCAAATTTTTAAGAAGTGCAATTTCATCAGGTATTGTGTCATCTATTTTTTTATATCTAAAATCTATTTTAATAATATGTTCAAAATCTTCAGTTGTAAGATCTTTAAAATCTTTATTTAATTGTGATGCTACCTCTTCTGTTAACCAGTTACGTTTTATTTTGTAATCAGATTGAGTTTTTTCCTTAATAGAAGTATCATTTGCTAATAATTTCTCATTTTGCATTGTCTCTTCATAAACTTCTGTTTTTTTTATTTCAGCATTAGCATTTGTGGATATAAAACTCAAACCTATAGTAATAATTCCCAATGCCAATAATCTATTTTTTTTGTATGTCATTTGATATCCCCCCATTTTTCAACAGTAATAATTATACCATTTATTACATTCAATCTCAATTAATTAGTAATTTTTCCAAATAAAAAATTAATCCTACAATTATACTTAAAATAATTGTAGGATTAACTGATATTTTCATATGTTTTAATATTTTAATATTTTTTTTAGATTTGCAATAAGTAAACTCATTTCTTCATCTGTTCCTATTGTAATTCTAAGATAATCTTCTATTCTTTCTTTATTAAAATGTCTTACAAGAACTCCATTTTCTTTTAGCGTTTCATATAAATACTTTCCACTAAATTCTTTATGTTTTACAAAAATAAAATTAGCTTTTGAATCCAAAATTTCAAAATTAAGATTTTCTAATTTTTTTACCGTATCTTCTCTTGTTCTTATTATTTTTTTAGTAGTTACATCAAAATAATTTTTATCTTTGATAGCTTCTGCTGCACCAATCAGTGCAAGTCTATCAATTGTATATGAATTAAAACTATTTTTAACTCTATTTAATCCTTCAATCAGTTGACTATTACCAATTGCAAATCCCACTCTAAGTCCTGCAAGAGATCTTGATTTAGAAAAAGTTTGTATAACAAGGAGATTAGGGTATGTTTCTATATACTCAACCATTGATTTGCCACCAAAGTCAATATATGCTTCGTCTACAATAACAACTGAATTTTTATTTTTTTCTAAAACCTCTATAATTTTATTAGTCTCAATATATTTTCCAGTTGGTGCATTAGGATTAGGAAATATAATTCCTCCATTGTCTTTATAAAATCCTTCAAGTGGAATATTAAATTTATCATCAAGTTTTATATGTTCATAATTCACATTGAACATTTCAGCATATACATTATAAAATGTGTAGCTTATATCTGGAAATAAAACTTTTCTGTCTTTTTGAAAAAAAGTCATAAATACAAATGCAAGTATTTCATCTGATCCATTCCCTATGAATATTTCATCATCATTTATATGATAATATTTTGCTATTTCCATACTTAAATTACTACATGTAGGATCAGGATATAATTTCAAATCATCACAAACTGCATTTTTTATAGCATCTATAACCTTAGGCGATGGTCCATAAGGATTTTCATTAGTGTTTAACTTAATATATTTTTTATCTTTTGGCTGTTCCCCTGGAACATAAGGTTCTAATGTCTTTACATGGTCATTCCAATATATGCTCATTGCTCTACCCCCAATATTTTTTATTTAATTATCAAACATATTTAATTTAAAATATAACATTAAAATCCCCAAAAATTAATTTTAGGGATTTTTAATTGATTATTATTTATATAAACGATTAATAGCACTCATCATAGATTTAATTGAAGCTCTTGTAATATTACTATCTGTTCCTACACCAAAAGTCTTCTTTTTATTATCTAATCTTTCCATATATACATATGAAGCAGCTTTTGCTTCTGATCCTGTACTCATAGCATGTTCAGTATAATCTATAATTTTAACATTAATTAAACTACTTTCTGCTAAAGCTTTTTTAAATGAATCTATAGGACCATTACCTATACCTTCTAGAACTCTTTGCTCACCATTATAAACGACAATTACATCAGCTTTAGTATCTTCACTTCCATCCATTTCTGAAATATCAGTGAATGTACATTTTAACAATTTAAAAGGAACATCTAAATCTAAATATTCTTTAGTAAATGCATCCATAACCTCTGATGGAGATATTTCCCCTTTAACTTCTGACATCTTCTGAATTATATCTGCAAATTCCTTCTGCATAGTTTTTGGAAGTTTAAATCCATAGCAATGATCCATTACAAATGCAACTCCACCTTTACCTGATTGAGAATTTATTCTTACTAAAGCTTCATATTCTCTTCCCAAATCGCTAGGATCTATTGGTAGATAAGGCACTTCCCATATGTTTCCATGGCGTTCATTGTATTTTTTCATACCTTTATTAATAGCATCTTGATGTGATCCTGAAAATGCAGTAAACACAAGATTTCCCGCATATGGATGTCTCACGTGTACAGGTATTTTCACACATCTTTCATATACTTCTATTATTTCATTTATGTTTTCAATATCAAGCTGCGGATTAACTCCATGGGAAAACATGTTATAAGCAATGTTTAAAACATCAACATTACCAGTTCTTTCACCATTACCAAACAATGTACCTTCAATTCTATCTGCTCCGGCAAGTAGTGCAAGTTCACTGTCTGCAACTCCTGTTCCTCTGTCATTATGAGGATGTACACTTAATATAACTCTCTCTCTATCTTTGAAGTTTCTGCACATCCATTCAATTTGATCTGCAAAAACGTTTGGAGTATCCATTTCAACTGTAGCTGGCAAGTTTATAATAACTTTATTATCTTTAGAAGCTTCCCATGTGTCCATTACAGCTTCACAGACATCAAGAGCATAATCTACTTCAGTTCCTGTAAAACTTTCTGGTGAATATTCAAGAAGAATTTCTCCTTCAAAATCTTTTGCATATTCTTTTACAAGCTTTGTTCCCTCGACAGCAATTTCTTTTATTTCTTCCTTGCTCATATTAAATACTACATCTCTTTGCAACACTGAAGTTGAATTATATATATGAACAATTGCTTTTTTTACATTTCTTAAACTTTCAAAAGTCCTTTTAATTAGGTGTGGTCTTGCTTGTGTTAAAACTTGAACCATAACATCATCAGGAATAAGATTTTCATCTACAAGTCTTCTTAAAAAATCATATTCTATTTGTGATGCTGAAGGAAATCCAATTTCAATCTCCTTAAATCCAAGTTTAACTAATAAATTAAAAAATTCAATTTTTTCTTCAACAGTCATTGGATTTATAAGTGCCTGATTACCATCTCTTAAATCAACGCTACACCAAATTGGAGCCTTTGTTATCTCATTATCAGGCCATGTTCTATCCTTTAATTTTATTGTTTCAAATCTTTTATATTTTTTATAATTTAACATCTATAGTGCCCCCCAATATATTTATTATAAATTTAATTCTAATGTCCACATTCATTTTTATATTCTCAGATATAGCCCCTCAACTACACCTCTTATCTTCATAATAAATATAATTACTTTATCTACTTTCTTGTTAACCCCACCAAAATCACCTCTTTGTAATTTTTAGAACATTAAATGTATTTTACCACAATATTGATTACATGTAAATATTTCGAGGTATTTCTATGCATTTTATTAAAAAATACAAATATTTTTTAAACATTTATTAACCATCACAATCTTCAAACTTTCTTTATTTACTTAATTAATAAATTTAGAACATTTAAATACTTGATTGTATATATTGTAATAAAGCTATTTTTAGGAGCAGATTATGAATTTTTTATCAGCATTATTATTAAGTACAGCCATTAATATAGACACATTAAAAATTTCATTTTCTTCAAAAAACGATAGTTCAGTGCCGCTAAATTTAAAAATACTTTTTGCTTCTATTTTTACGACCTTTATTACTTTTCTTGCTTTTTGCTTTGGAAAAATAATAGATATATACTTTACACATAGCTTAAGTAATATTTTTGGTTCAGTTCTTCTTGGATTTGTAGGTGTTTATTATCTTATTGAACATATAAGGATACAAAAAGATAATGATGGATATGATACTTCATTTTATGTGAATAACTTCAAAAAACACAAAAATCTTATTGAGTTAAATAATCCATATATTTATTCTGATTCTTTTAAAAATCTTTTTAATATTTCTATTGCACTAAGTCTTAATAATATATTGCCATCTATTGCTGGAAGTCTCACTAATATAAATCTTCCTTTAACAATTTTATTTAATTTTCTAATCTGTATATTCTTTTATATTGCTGGTAACTTTATTTATAATAAAAAGTTTATAAAATATATAAAGACTAATCATTATATAATTACAAGCATTTTACTTATTATATTGTCGGTATTTGAAAGTTTCCATTAATTTAGATATTTTTCGCAGGCGCAACCGTGCCTGCTTTTTAAATATTTTTCTTAAAATTCAATAATATTTATTGAATAACTTCTAAAATTTATTTATAATCTAGTAAGTATTTAATTATAAAAATTAAGTTATTAATACTATTTTCAAGGGGGAAAATAAATTGAATAATTACAAAGGTATAATTTATGCTATTTTATCTTCAATAGCATTTGGTATTATGCCTATTTTTGCGAAAATAGCTTACAAAAATGGGTCTAATCCAACTTCATCGCTTCTTTTTAGATTTCTTATTTCTGGTTTAATACTACTACTATATTTAAATTTTAAAAAAGTTAGTATTAAGATTTCAGTCAAGCAGTTTTTGCTTCTGTTTTTCATTGGAATGTTTGGATATACTATAACAACAATAACGTTATTTGTATCATACAATTACCTTGATTCAGGTCTTGCTACTGCTCTACACTATATTTATCCTGCACTAGTTTGTATATTTAGTTTCATTTTATATAAAGAAAATATAACAAAAGAAAAAATTTTTTCACTAGTATTATCAATAATTGGTGTTTATTCTCTAATTGCATTTGAAAGTAAAACTCTTAATATTTTAGGTATTCTTTTAGCGCTTTTTTCTGGATTAGCATATGCTCTAAACGTTATTTCTTTAAGTTTTAAATCTATAAAATCCATAGATAATAGAGTTGTAACTATGTATATATGTTTTGGTGCATCTTTAGGAATGATAATATATGGAGCTTTTACTGAATCTTTAACTTTTACAATTAATTTAGAAATGATGATTTCCTATCTTGGTCTTTCAATTATTTCTACTATTGCATCAATGCTATTTCTTCTAAAAGCTATTAAACTCATTGGCTCAACTTCAGCTTCTATTTTAGCTACTTTTGAAGCTGTGGTCAGTATCATAATGGGAATAATATTCTTAAATGAAAAATTAACTTTTGCTTTAATTTTAGGAACTTCACTTATTATAATATCAACAACCATTTTAGCAAGAGAAAAATCCCCTAAACCTTGTGATCAATACAATAAACTATCTAATGCTATAGACATTAATCATTAAATAAGAATGAGATATCCAAATTAGGTATCTCATTCTTATTTTATTTAATCTGTATCTATATTCAATATTTCAAGACTATCTGCATTTATTGATATGTTACTTCCAAGAGGAATGCTCATTGTTGGAAGAGTATGTCCACATGCAATATTCATAATTGTAGGCCTCTTTTCAGGTATTATTATTTCATTAAATACTTCATTAAGACTTAAACTTCTACTTGTATCTTTAACATCACAACCTGTCCACGAACCTAAAATAATACCAGCTGCATCCTTAAATTTATTTGCTAGCCTAAGCTGAGTAAGCATCCTATCAATTTTGTATGGTGATTCATCAATATCTTCTAAAAATAATATTTTATTTTTAGTATTAATTTCATATGGTGTTCCCATAAGTGATGCTATAATAGATAAATTCCCCCCAGTAATCCGTCCACATGCATTTCCTTTAACTAAACCTTCAAAACTCTTGCACTTATCAGGATTAACTACTTTTTTTGTATAATTTATTTTAAATATACTATCTTTAAATGATTCCACTGTATAATCATCTATATCTGTATAAAATTCAGTACATGGCATAGGAGTATGAAATGTTATCATTTTACACTTTTGATTTATTGCTATATGTAGTGCAGTAACATCACTATATCCCGCTAGTATCTTAGGATTCTTTTTTATATTATCATAATCAATCATATTGAGTATTCTGGCTGCTCCATATCCACCTCTTGCAATAAATATTCCCTTAATATCTTTATTGTGGAACATATAGTTAAGATCATCTGCTCGTACCTTATCTTCTCCACACAAATATCCATGATTTTCATTTACACTTCTTCCAATAACCACTTCAAGCCCTAGTGATTTAATCCATTTTATAGCAGGATCTATTCTTTCCTTTTTAGGAGGACTGCATGTACCTATTATTCCTATTGTATCACCTTTTTTTAATGGTTTTGGTCTAATCATAAAAATCCACTCCTAACAAACAATATTTGAAAGCTTACTATTTTATATATTATTAATAACATAGCAAAAAATATTCAGTTAGTTACAAATTTTATAAGTAACTGAATATTTTCAGACTACAAAAATATAATTATAGTTTAGGAATTCATGAATATATCAAGAAGATAACCAGCCTCATCAAGAGATATTTTTTTAGACTGTGCTATTTCATCTATTAGAATTCTTTTTGTATTTCTTAAGATAGTTTTTTCCATGGAATTTAAATCATGAATTGTCTTTAATTCTGTCAAGTTACTTATTATCTCTAAAAGATCTTCTAATGTACCAGACTTAACTTTAGTCGAATATATTTCATTTCTTTCTTTATAATTGGTTTTAGCAAGTTTATCAACCTCTTTAACATAGTATTTTATATTATTTAATTTAGAGTCTAAAGTTTTTGAATCACTTATATGTCTCATATTAGCTGATTTTACTCTACTAAGCGGGAGTGATAACTTCATTGTATTATTAATTAAATGAATTTTATAATATTTTTCCTTTTTGCCTTTAAATTCTTTTTCCTCGATGAGATCTATAACCCCTACACCCTGATTAGGATACACTACTTTATCACCAATATTAAATTCAAACAAACTTACACCTCTTTTTCTTTTTTATATTTTTAAAATCAGAGTAATTAAAATAACTGATTATTTTAAAGCTTTACAATAATCAATAATTAAATTCTTCTTATTTATAAATTTTGTACAATTTTTATTAAAATATTCATTATCTAGATGACATATTTTTATTAAAACATTTTATAAATTATTATTTTTTTAATTTCTATATTTTTTGAATATTTTATAAAAATACGGCAATAATTATAAAAAAATATGCTTGGAGATGTTTAATTTTGAAAAAATATTATTATCTATTTTTATTTACAGCACTTATTTCAATATTACTTTTATCATGCCAATTCATACCTTCACTTAAAAGTAATAAGTCAATAAGTCCTAACAATAATTCATTTGATATACATTCAAATGATGCAAATCAAAATAGTGATTCAACCAATAATTATGAAAACTCTAATAACAACAGTGATGATTTTGTAATTCCATGCTCAAATGCGGTTCATATAACAATACGTGAATTTATAAACAACCAACAATGCTCTAGCTATTTAGTGAAAGAAAACGAAACTCTTAACGATATTTTAATGAAGTATAATTCAACATGTGCTCCTAATGCATCCTTAAAGCTTATAAAGGAACTTAATAATATTACATCTACTAATGATGTGAAAGCTGGAACTACTTTAAAAATTCCAGAAACAACAATGAAAAATGGAAGTATATATACGATTTCGCAAGGAGATACATGGAGTAAAATATGCGAAAAATATTATCCAGTATACGATATAGATTCTATTATGAAGCTTTTAATTTTTATTAATGATTATAAAAATGACATTCTTCCATTAGGTGATACTATATTCCTTCCTAAAATATAATAAAAAACAGCCTGCATATTTTACAGGCTGTTTCTTAATGATAGAAAAAATTCTAATTTAAAATTAGTTATTATTTTTAGTGTCCTCACTATAACATATAATAGGTGTGTTTGATTCAATATTTTCAAATATTATCTTTGCAAGATATTGAGGCATATTTACACAACCATGAGTTCCATTAGTCTTATATATATTTCCTCCAAAAGAACTTCTCCACCTTGCATCGTGTAAACCAATATTACCATTAAAGGGCATCCAATAAGAAACTTTTGAACTATATCCATCACCTTTTAACGTTGCATCCTTCTGTTTGTAGTTCAGAGCATATACACCTTCAGCTGTAGGTGTATTTTTACTTTGACATCCAGTTACAATATCCCCCTGTGTTAAAAGCTTTCCATTTTTATAAAACCATAAATGCTGTCTTGTTATATTGACTTCAACATACGTATCCCCAATATCATCATCACTCCTTGATAATCCCTTCTGAGAATATATAGGCTCTTTAAAAACAGATTGCCCATGTTTTATATTTTCAATAAGTGCTTTAACCTCTTCATTAGAATTAATTTTCCATCCATAATATCCTCCCTTTACAATAACAGTTTTTCCAATGCTACTATCAAACTTACGTTCTTTACCTACTGTATTGTATTTTTCACATAAACTATCTATATATTCTTTAACTTTTTTTTCATTTATAGATGGATTCATATCATCATCTATATCAATCCATTTATTAATTATTGATCCATCTACTGTTTCCATAAGTTCATCAAAAGAATATACTATCTTTGAATAAACATACTTATCAATAATATCTTTTACTTCTTTTACTTTTTCTGAATCCTTTGTATACTTAGGTCTTTCATAACATCCAGTAGTATTTAAATCCACAACTTTATTACCATGCTCAATTGCACTTTTTATAGCCTTAACTGTTTTTTCATAATTTAGTTTATTTCCTTTTACCTCTTCTAAAACAATATATTTTCCATCAGTATATTGGAATTGAGGATTTTTAGGTTCAATTACATCTAAATTTTTAAAAAAATTTAGATCTTTCACTTTTTCCTCAAGCATTGATTCATCATATGTAAAAATATCCAAATTTTCATATTGCTTATTGTAAATTAATGCTGAGGCCCATTTAAAAAAACTTTGCTTTTCCTTTATTTCCTCTATTTTTTTATCTCCGTTATACTCTAGATTAATATCTTTTGATTCAATTTTATCTTCATTGCTATCGTCTTTTATTACAACTTTAAAATCAGAAAGTTCATTATATACTATATCTTTTGCTTCATCTACTGTCTTAAATGATATATCAATACCATTTACTGATGTTTTGAAAAAGAAATGAGTTTTAAAATAAAATGCTCCTAAGAAATATATTAAAAATAAAACAATTAACAAAATGCAGCTTATTTTTGTACTCTTCTCATACATAAATTCCTTCATTTAATTATTACATCCTTTCTTTGTTTGAAAGAAAATAATTTTAATGCTATGCTTATAAAATAAAACTTCTTTCAATCTTATATTGAATATGTTATAATTCCAAATCTTATCTCCATTAATATAATTATGTTATTCATAATGAATTTAAGACATTTATTTTTAATTCTTAAAATTAAGTTTTATTTTTAACAAAAACTAAATAGAATCATGATTATTATGTTAAAAACTATATCTTCATAAAACTGACTGAAATTACAAATATAAATCAATGTTAAGTTACTAAATATATTTAAAAATTCACTTTATTTTTAAAATAAAAATAAACCTAAGAATAAGTTGAATGATACTTATTCTTAGGTTTTAATTTATAAATTACTGATTATAACATACTTTTTCCATCATTATAGATACATTTTTTATAATATGTTTATTATAAAGTTTTTACTCACATACTCCATCGGGTCCAAGTTTATACCCATCAATAGTGGCATTTGTTACCATAGCTCCATATTCATTTAGATAATACCATGAATTATTACTATAAACCCATCCTCTTTGCATTATTCCATCTTCATTTAGATAATACCACAAACCGCCATCTTTTATCCAACCTTTATGCATGTTACCCCACTGGCCTACATAATACCATGACCCTTCATTTTTTATCCATCCAGTTGCCATTTTTCCATCATCTTTAAGATAGTACCATTTTCCCCCTACTTTACACCACGATGATTTCACAATGTCACCTAAACCATCATAAAGATAATAGCTTCCATCTGAATTTTGTACCCAACCTACATTATATCTGATATTTTCTTCGTTCTCTTTGGAAGAATTAATTTCAGAATTCTTTTCAATACTACTTGTATTAGCTTGTCCTTTTGTATTGCTTACATTATCATCAGCAAAAGCTGCAACTGGAGCTAATGTTATTAGTGTACTCAAAAAAAGAGCTATATTTTTATTATTTCTTTTTATCATAATATCCCCCTTAACACACAAAAAAATTTAGTTATATTTATAGAAATCAACCAAATTTAAACTCAAAAATGCAAATCTTATTTTCTATCATATTAATAATTATATCAAATTTATCCAGTTTCTTAAAGAAATATTTATTATCTTTTACAACTCTCTATTAAATCTTGAATAAAATATTGCTCTACTTACATAAAATATATATTATCGCATAAAGATATGTACGAATTTTATTTTATTATAAAAAATACATTATAAACTACAGCTTACTATAAAAGAAATCTTAGTTCAATTTGATTAAATATAACTTATATTATGGAGGTTTATATATGAATAGTAAATATACTGATTTATTTCATGAACTTATTCAAGCATACTATGATGGTAATTTTGATGAAACTCTTTCACGTATTATGGTATGTCATGAATCATCACCTCAGGAAACTTTTAAAATCATAACATCACTTTGTGGCGTAAATATTGAATTTGATAATAATTATATTTATAATCTAAAAAAAGCAATAACAATGTACTCTGTGAATAAGCGTATTGTTGAGAAACTTGAATGTTCTGGAGTAAATTGTATAAAGAGCAAGGACGATAAATTTACATGTGAAGCAGCCTGTCCTTTTAATGCAATAAAATATGATACTACTAATAAAACCACATACATAAGCAAAGATATCTGCATTAACTGTGGTATATGTGTTGACAGTTGTAAAGGTGGAAGAATCTTAGATAAAGTTGAGTTTATACCTGTAATGAATTTGATAAAAGAAAATAAGACCGTAATAGCAGCAGTAGCACCAGCCATTAATGGTCAATTTGGCGATAATGTTACAATGGATATGCTTAGAGAAGCATTTATTAAAATTGGATTTTCTGACATGATTGAAGTTGCCTTTGCAGCAGATATATTATCTATAAAAGAAGCATGTGAATTTGATAAACATGTAAATAAAGATGGAGACCTTATGATAACATCCTGCTGCTGCCCTATGTGGGTTGGCATGTTAAAAAAAGTATATACTTCATTAGTAAAAGATCTATCACCCTCTATTTCACCAATGATTGCAGCTGGACGTATAATAAAAAAAATAAATCCTGATGCAAAAGTTGTTTTTATAGGTCCTTGCATTGCAAAAAAAGCTGAAGCTAAGGAAAATGATTTAAAGGATGTCATAGATTTTGTTTTAACCTTTGCTGAACTTGATGAAATTTTTAAAGCGTTAAAAATAGATTTATCATCTTTAAAGGGAATACCATCAAAAGATTATACTTCAAGAGGTGGTAGGATGTATGCTAGAAGTGGTGGTGTATCAACTGCTGTTTCAGACATTATAGAGGAACTTTATCCAGATAAATTCAAGTCTTTTAAATCAAGTACTGCTTCAGGTGTTAAAGAATGTAAAGAAATTCTTGAAAAGGCACTAAATAAAGAACTTGATTCAAATTTCATTGAAGGAATGGGATGCAAAGGTGGTTGCGTTGGTGGTCCCAAAACCCTTATACCTCTTGAAAAAGGAAAACAACAAGTTGATAATTTTGCATTTGATTCTCCAATAAAAGTACCATTACACAGCGAAACTCTTGATAATATCTTAAAAGAAATTGGAATCAATTCAATTGATGATTTTAAAGATAAACAAAAAATGTCACTATTTGAGCGTGATTTTAATTCAAATAATGTTAAAAAATAAGTTAAACTAAAAACAACTTCAACCTATATAATTTTTTAACTAAATAATAGGTTGAAGTTGTTTCTATATTTAAATTTTTTCAACTTTTTCTTTTGGCTGTTTTTTAGGAAGTATTATTGTAAATTTGCTTCCTACATTTATTTCACTCTCTGCAAATATCCTTCCATTATGTAATCCTACAATAAGTTTTGTTATTGTAAGACCTAGTCCACTTCCACCTTTTGTTTCTTTATTCGAGTCAATTACTTGATTAAATCTATCAAATACAGTTTCAAGATGTTTTTCATCTATACCTATTCCAGTATCACTTACCATAATCTTAACTTCATTTTCAAGTTCAACAACAGATACTAATATACGTCCACCTTCATCTGTAAATTTAGCAGCATTATTAACAAGATTTATTATACATCTCTCTATTTCATTAGAATCACATTCAATGAAACATTCTTCTACCTCTGGATCGATTATTAATTCTATATTTTTACTTTCAACATAATCTTTAAGTGATAGTGCTGTATCTTCTACAATATAAACAATATTATACTTGCCTATATTTATATGATAATTGCCATGCTCTATCTTTGATGAATCTATCAAGTCATTTATCAATTTAAGAAGTCTATCAACGTTCTTACCAAATATGTTCATGTAATAATCAAGTTTTTCTCTTTCAATACCTGCTTCACTTTTATTTAATTGGTTTATAAGTTGATGAATAGACGATAAAACATTTAATGGTGTTCTTAAATCATGAGATATGTTTACTAAGTATGCATTTTTTCTTTTTTCTAGATTTATGATCTTATTTAGTAATTCTGTATTTTTTTCCATTTCATCACTTAATTCTCTAGTTCTCTTACTTACCATATCATCTAACAATCTCATCTTAGTATTTTTACTTTTAACTATTAATACTACTAAACTTACACCTATCAATATATATATTAATATAAATTCAGCACTTCTCCAAAATGGAGGTTTTATAGTAAATTTGAAACTACTTTCTTCACTAAAAATCCCACTGCTATTTCTTGCTTTCACCCTAAAAATGTAAGTGCCGCTTCCAAGATTGCTTAAGACAAGTTCATTAGTATTAACTAGAGACCAATCATTACCGGCTCCTTCTAATGAATAATAATATTGTATATTTTTTATATTTTTATAATCCGGTAGAAAAAATTTAATTCCAATTGTATTTTCATTATAATTCAACTTAGCATCTTGTAATGTATCTATAGTTCTACCATTTACTCTAAATCTATCAAATTCAACTCTAGGTATATACATATTATTCAATATTTCATCTGGATTAAATATATTTAATCCATTTATACCACCAAAAATTAATTCTCCACTTTTTAATTTTCCATAAGAATGACCATTGAATTCGTTACTCTGTAAACCATCAGTTATATTTAAATTAAAAAATCTATCTTTTTCTCTATCTAATTTTGAAATACCAAGATTTGTACTCATCCATAAGTTTCCAGTTTCATCAATTACAATACCATATATATTATTATTAGCAAGTCCATCACTTGTTGTATACGTCTTAAACTTACCAGTTTCTTTATCTAATTTATTAAGTCCTCCACTTGTACCAACCCATATATTTTTCTCATCATCTTCAATAATTGTTCTTACAGTATTGTTAGATAAATCACCATCTTTTCCTTCATGCTTATATTGAATAGCAGTATTATTGTATGGATCTATTTTTATTAATCCACCATTTAAGAAACTACCAAGCCAATAGAATCCTTCGCTATCTTTGAAAATACATTCTGAATATCTATCATCTAATGAGTATTTATCCAAAATATAATTTAAATCTGTGATTTCATCAGTTTCTAAATTCAATATATTGATTCCATTTGTTGTACCAATCCATAATACACCAGAATCATCATATGTTATATTCCTTATCTTTTTTGCATTAAGCCCCTGCTTTTCATTATACACTGAGATTTTTCTTGTATTTTTGTCATATATATTTAAACCATTGTTTGTTGCAATAAAGATTTTATTTGCATGTCCACTAATATCATTTATTGAATTACTGCTTAATGCAGTTCCATTTGTAAACTCTGATATATCATATATATTTTCATTTTTTCTATCTAATACATTTACTCCTTTTGTATTTGTTCCAATCCATATTAGTCCATCATCATCTTCATATATACCATGTATAAGATTTTCATTTATACTTGAATGTGATAATGGATCTACTTTATAGTGTTCTATCTTATTTTCAGGTTCAAACATACTTACTCCAGCATAGGTTCCCACCCATATAAGCCCACTTCTATCTTGTATCACTGAGTAAACATAATCGTCAACTAAAGAATATTTATCGTAAGCTTTATTAACATAGGTATTATACTCATCATTTTTAGAATCATATTTTACTAATCCAGAATCCGTACCAATCCACATTATTCCATTTTTATCTTTCATAATAGTATGTATGTTATTGCTTGAAATCTTGCTATTACTTAAATTAATGGTTTCTGTTTGGGAAGTTTCAATGTTAATTTTATACAAACCATTACTTATTGTTCCAACCCATATATATTTATCATCACATAAAACTTTATAAGCACAGTCATTAATTTTTTCATACTCTTTATTTATATCAGAAAAATCCTCACAAGTATTATTTTTTAAATTTATCTTTGTAATATTCTTTGAGCCACCAAGCCATATATCTCCATTAATATCTTCATCTAAAGAATAAATTTCTTGATCTTTAATATACTCATTATTAAATATTCTTGTAAATCTATCATTAGTCTTATCATATATATTCAGTCCATCAATTGTAGCTAATAGAATTTCTCCATCTTTAGTAACAAGTATTTCAGTTACATTATTGTTAGATAATCCACTTGAATTTTTATAATTTGTTATCTCATTGGTAGACAAATTAATTTTACTTGCTCCATCTATGGTTCCAATCCATAAGTTTCCATCCCGGTCTTCATTCATACATACAATATAGTTATTTACAATACTATTGTCTACACCAATTTCGTTTCTATATACTTCAAATTCATGCCCATTATATCTGCTTAATCCATCATTGGTTCCAAACCACATATATCCCCTGCTGTCTTGAATCATACATTCAACAGTTGCCTGTGCAAGTCCGTCTTCAATGGTTATATTTTTAAAGACTATGTTGCTATACGCCTCAGCTTTTATAACACTAATACTTGTAAACAGATTTAAAATAAAAAAAATAACTGATATTTTTAAAATGGTATTTTTCAATTTATTAATGATTATCACTTCCTTTTCTTATATCATAATCTGAATCTCTTATGATTTCCTGACTAAACTTAAGTATACTGACTGTCACTAAAAATATGTAATATTACTAATATTAATTTTTTATTAACAAATATAATAATATCATACCATTCTACATTTTTCCACAAATTTTGTATATTCTCTTTTTTATAAATTACACTTTGTTATAGACATTTTTCTCTTAAATTTAAATTATTTTTATAATGCAAATTATAGTAATATTTCAAATATTAAATATCCCCTGCAATATAGAAATTTACCTAATCTATATTACAAGGGATATTATAAAATCTTCTATTTACTGTTTTAATGACACACTTTCTATCACATCTTTTACCTTAGGAACAACATAATGACTTCCGCCTCTTCCTTTTACATCCTCAATCATCATTGTTACAAGAACCTTATTATCGCCTTCTGTTGTCATACCTACAAACCATCCAAGCTCAGTTCCACTGGTATCAGTCTGACTATTTTTAATTTCTGCTGTTCCTGTTTTTCCTGCAATTTTTAATTTTGAATTATATGCTTCATGTCCTGTTCCTACAGGATTTTCTACTATCTGTATAAGATCATTAAGTACTACCTGTGCACTTTCTTTTGAGACTGCACTTTTTTTCCATATGATGTTATTATTTTTATTATCTATAACCAAATGAGGTTCAATGATATTTCCTTGATTAAGAAACATACTATACATTGATGTTAAATGAACAGGATTTACCATTACTTCTCCCTGCCCATATCCTGTATCTGCAAGCTGAGCACCTTCTTTTATTTTTCCATCATTTGAATATTGTGAGTTATATAGTGCAAATTCAAATGGTATTTTTTCTCCAAATCCAAAACCTTTTAGTTTTTCCTCTATAAGATTGCTCCCCATGTCCATAGCAATTTGTGCAAAGTAAATATTATCTGAATAAACCAGTGCACTTTCCAAATTTACTTCTTCTATATTGCTTGTCCTAGTTACATAATAATTTCCAAAGCTTTCATCTTTTTGCCATGCTAACCCACTAATCTTCCTTACTTGATCTGGCTTTACGCTGCCACTATCAACTCCAATAGCAGCTATAATTGGCTTTAATGCTGATCCTGGTACTGATGTAGCCTGAAATCTATTAAACAATGGTTTATCTTCATTATTGTTTAAAGTGTTCCACTTTTCTTGTGACATTCCCAAAATAAAATCATTAGGATCATATGATGGTGTACTTGATAGTGCTAATACTTGACCATTTTCTGGATTCATTACAACAGCACATCCCTTATCACTTCCAAGTTCCTCATTTACTTTTTTTTGAACATTAATATCTATTGTTAATTTTAAATCCTCACCATTTCTGGCATCTTTAGATAATACCACACTCTTTTTTTCGCCTTCACTATTTTGAATGTATATTTCAGCACCATCTATACCTCTCAAAAAATCTTCATACATTTTTTCAAGACCTGATTTTCCTATAAGTGAATTTTCAGTATAGTCTTTATCTTTATTTTGTTCCAATTCATCACCATTAATAGATTGTACATATCCTGTTATATGTGCTGTATCTTTTCCTAAAGGATAAACTCTAGAATCTTTTTCTTTTATCATTACACCTGGGACTTTTAATAAATCAACTACTTTAGCATCTCCATATGGTATATCTTTAATTGGCACAAACATATCATCGGTAATATAATTGGCACTTAATGCTTTATTTATAGTTTCAGTACTACATTGAAGTATGTTTGCAATCTTAGTTATACTTTCTTCTTTATTATCTCCTAATTTCCCTGGAACTACGCCTACATTTGATAAATATGAATCTGTAGCAATGAGTTGTCCATTTCTATCAGTAATATTTCCACGTCGTCCTTTTAATGTTTTTACACGCACCTTATCATTTTCACCTAAATCAGGAAAAATGTTTTTAGACGTCCATTTTATTGTATGGCCTTTTCCAAGTTCACTTGCAATTTTCACACTATTGTCAAATTCAAGTTCACCTGCTATTGTATCCATTTTAGTATTATAATTTATCAATGTATCGTTATCTTCTTTTGAGATAGATTTAATTGTTATATTTATATCTTTAGCTTCAATTCCCTCATAAATATTTTTATTTCTTGCAACAAAATCTTCCCTGCTTATTTTTGCCTGAGCAGTACTGTCGATTAAATCGTACATTTTATCATATTCTTTATTTTGAAGAAGTTCAGTATATTCCTGCCATTTATTTTCAGGTTTATGAGTGTAGCTGTACCCCATATATATTATTGTACAAATCACAAGTGGAACTACTACTATCAAAACTCCAACAAGCATATATAGATTCTTTTTTTTATCCATATAATATCACCTCATAATATAGTACTTACAATATTTACATTTAATTATATAACTATATAAAATAAATAAGCTATTAAAATAGGAATAACCTTTCATTTTAATAGCTTAATTCAAAACTAAACAGACCAAATAAAATTTATACACTCCATAAATATTCATATTAATGTTTAGGGGACATGTGTACCTTTTTAATAGCTTTTGTGACTTCAACAACTATATTCGCTTCACTTTGCTGTTCCATGTTTTTTATTTTAGTTATAACTTCACCTAAATGAGTAGTTACATAATATGGTTTTAAATTATTTAAGGCTATTGCCATCATATCATATCTGCACTTTTCGCATTTGCATCCATTACTCTCTTCTAACAGCTTATCTAAGCATTCTTCGACGCTTATCTCCATACAATTGGTAATTTTTTTCATTGATCTTTCTCCTAACATAAATATCCAGCCCAATATAAAACTTAACTTTTTTCCTTATATACTTACTAATAATTTCACCAAATTATAGTATTATTATAATATAAGTCCAACTATTTTTACATAGTTTATATCTAAATATTATTAAAATGTAATATTTAGATATTCATACTTAATTTATCTTCTGCCAATTCTAAAAGCTTTTTTTTATAATTAAGATTATTATCTTCAATAACCTTACAAAGAAGATAATTCAGCATTGTTCCAACATCTTTACCTTTCTTTACTCCTATTTTAATTATATCTTCACCATTAATCTTCATATCCCTTATACGAAAACATTCGTTTTTTTCAAGAATGTCACAATAAAGCTTTTCAATATTCAAAGACTTAACTTCTTCAATGTTTTCAGACATTATGTGAGCCTTTTTAACTTTAATAAGATCTTCGAATAATTCTACATCTATTATATTAAGTAATTTTTTTATTGAAACTTTATCTTCTAAATCACTATGCATATATGTTATCAACGTCTTTACTTTCTTAATTGTTCCATTATCATATTTCAAAGACCTTAATATTTTTTCTGCCATACAAGCACTTTCTAAAAAAATATTATCTACTTTTTCTAACTTGTTATTCCAATCCTTTAATTTTCCTAAGTCATGAAAAAGCATTGTGAGCCTTAAGGATAAATCCTTTTTTATATTGCACGATGATAAAATTAAATGTTCATATAAATTATAACATTTAATTTTATCATTTATATAGTAATCATAGGCCTTATCCAAGTCATCAGCAATATATTTTAGAATACTACATTCATGTAATAATTTTAAACCTTTTGGATCTTTAAGAATTATTTTATTAAATTCTTCTCTGATTCTTTCTTTTGATATAAATTCTAGATTATTATTAAGAATTTTAATTGACTGTATAATAGATTCTTCAATTTTAAAATCAAGTTGTACAGCAAACCTTACTGCCCTAAGCATTCTTAGGGAATCCTCAGTAAATCGTTTTTCAGGATTTCCAACAGTTCGTATTACTTTATTCTTTAAATCAGACAATCCATCAAAATAATCAATTAGTCCCTTTTCTTTATTATATGCCATTGCATTTATTGTAAAATCTCTCCTAGATAAATCGTTCTTTATATCAGTAACAAATTTCACATTTTCAGGATGCCTGCTATCTTTATACTCTCCATCCTCTCGATACGTTGTAACCTCATATTGCACCTTATTAATTATAACTGTCACAGTTCCATGCTTTAATCCAGTTAAAATAACTTTATCAAAAAGACGTGCAACAACTTCTGGCTTTGCATTTGTTGTAATATCATAATCATTTGGTTCCCTATTTATAAGAAGATCTCTAACGCAGCCTCCAACCATATATCCTTCATATCCATTTTCAATCAAAACATTAATTATATATTGAACATCAGATGGTATTTTCAACTTATAATTCATATTGTCACCTCTTTCATCTTCACAGTTAAAAAGGTTCTAAAGCTGCCATAATCTAGCATCCTTTAAAACCTTTTTCTACTCATATTTAATTAATCATCTGCTACATTTTTATTATTTATTGAATACACGTTATAGTTCTTCCATATAAGCTCAAGATTTGAAAATACATTAGAGATATTTTCTTTTTCTCTCATTCCAACAGCTATTATTAAAGCATTAATAACAGAAAGAGGTGCAACAAGTGAATCAACAAATGATGCCATATTACTTTGTGCTATTAATGTATAATCCGCTTTTGTTGCAAGTGGAGAAAGAAGACTGTCCGTAAGGGCAACAACCTTCGCACCTCTATCTTGAGAAAATTCCAAAGCATCTATTGTTTTTGCTGCATACCTTGGAAATCCAATTCCAATAACAAGATCCCCTTCTCCAACATTTATCATCTGTTCAAAAACATCTGAAATTCCATAACTCACAACTTTAACATTTTGAAGAATTATATTTAAATAAAAACCTAAAAATTCTGCTAGCGCTGTTGAACTTCTTAATCCTATTATATATATTCTTTTTGCTTCAAAAATATGTTGTACAACATCTTGAAATGTATTTTGATTAATTTTCTCCAATGTGGCTCTTATATTTTCCATGTCTGCTTTTAAAACACCTTTAAGTGCATCTCCATCTGAAAAATAATCATTTCGTAGTTCAAGCCTTTGAACTGTTGTAAGTTTATTTTTTATAAGTTCCTGAAGAGCCTTTTGAAGTTTCGGATAACCTGAAAAACCAACTTCTATAGCAAATCTTACCACAGTGGATTCAGATACCCCAACTGCATTACCAAGTTTTGCTGCTGTCATAAAGGCTGCTTTATCATAATTTTTTAGTATGTACTCTGCAATGAGCTTTTGACCTTTACTAAGTCTTATAAACTTTCCTTGTATTAGTCTCATTAAATCTTTGCTGTTTTCATTATTTAATTCTTCCATAATTTGCCTTCCTAATAATCAATTGAATACTTTTAATTTAATTCTATCATTATAATCCATAATATTCAATAAAATAAGTTATTTTTCGCTTTTTTATTAATCATATGCAAGTTTTTATATAATCACTTTCAATTACTGTAAAATTGACTTTAAGATTTAATTATTTTTTTATAGTGACATTAAATATTTCATTTCCTCATCATTTAAATATCTATATTCACCTTTCTTTAACTGACCAAGCCTAATATTTCCTATAGATACTCTTTTTAATGACATGACCTCATGATTTATTGCAGAACACATTTTTCTGATTTGTCTATTTTTTCCTTCATGAATACACACCTCAATTGTCGATAAATCTTTCCTATGACTATATTCAAGCATTTTAAGTTTTGCAGGTGCAGTTATATAACCTCCAATATCAATTCCACTTTCAAACTTTTCTTTATCATCAAGTGATACTTCACCTTTTACAACTGCTACATATTTTTTATCAAGTTCTACTCTTGGATGAATTATCTTATTGTATAATTCTCCATCATTAGTAAGAAGTATAAGCCCACTACTGTCATAATCCAATCGTCCTATTGGAAAAATTCTTTCATTAACTTTTACTATATCAATTACAGTTTTCCTATCTTTTTCATCTTTAACAGATGTTATTACATCTTCAGGTTTATTTAGCATTATATAAACCTTTCTTTCTTCCTTAGTTATAACCCTTCCATCATATTCAACTATATCTTTTAAAGGATTTACTTTAAATCCTAATTCTTCTATTATATTTCCATTTACTTTTACTTTTCCAAGAAGAATAAGTTCCTCACATTTTCTTCTTGATGCAATTCCGCACGATGCCATATATTTTTGTAATCTTTCTTCCATTGTTTTCTCCTTATACTTTCCTTTTAATTATTATTTATTTAATAGCTATATATTTATTCTAATTTCATTATATTACTATATTTTATTTTATCAATTATTCATGAAAAAAAGTGCCTCTGATTAATAAGAAATCAATCAGAGGTGTCTTCATAATAATATAAGCCATAAGTTAATTTTAGTGATTCTTTCTCCATATTGAAGGACTGAACATAATTAACATTGGATATATTTCAAGTCTTCCTGCAAGCATACAGAAAGAAAGCACTAATTTACTAAGTGGTGAAAAAGCTGCAAAATTCCCTGCTGGCCCTACAACTTCAAGACCTGGACCTATATTACTCATAGTTGTTATTACTGATGTTACAGTTGTAACAACATCAAAATTGTCAAAGGATATTATAAAAATAGCTATAAGACTTATTATTATGTACGCACCAATAAATAAAAACACTCCATGTATTATGTCTTCATCTACAGTTTTTCCATCTATTTTTACACTGTTTACTCTCTTTGGATGTATTATCTTATTAATCTCTCTTTTAATAGCTTTAAGCATTATTACAATTCTTACAGTCTTAATTCCGCCTCCAGTTGATCCTGCCATAGCTCCCACAAACATAAGCATTACTATTATCAGCTTACTTAAAGTAGGCCAGAAATTAAAATCTACTGTAGCAAATCCAGTAGATGTTACTATTGATGAGACTTGAAAAGCAGACTGCCTTATTGAAAGTATAATATCTCCACCATTTAAACTTATTATATTTACAGTTATTAATATAAATGCACTTACAATAATTAATAAATAATACCTTAATTCCTCATTCTTAAAAAATCCTTTAAAATTACCTTTTAAAATCTGAAAATATAATGCAAAATTAATACCAAATATAAGCATAAATATTGTTATTATCCATTCTATTGCAGGACTATTAAATGCAGCAATACTTGCATTCATATTTGAAAATCCACCGGTACCTGCTGTTCCCATTGCATGTATAACAGCATCATATAAATTCATCCCTGCACACATAAGAAGAATTCCTTCAATTAAAGTTAGTGCAAAATATATTAAATATAATATCTTTGCTGTTTCTTTTATTTTAGGAACTATTTTACCTGGTGATGGTCCTGGACTTTCAGCTTTAAGAAGATGGATTGAATTACTTCCAAGAGATGGAATAAGCGCAAGCATAAAAATAAGAAATCCCATTCCTCCTATCCAGTGAGTAAAACTTCTCCAGAACAATATACCTTTTGGAAGACCCTCTATAGCTGTTAATATTGTTGCTCCAGTTGTTGTAAAACCTGAAACTGTTTCAAAAAATGCATCTATAAAACTAGGTATTGCACCACTTATCACAAATGGAAGTGCACCAATAGCAGATATTATTATCCATGCAAATCCAACAATAAGAAATCCTTCTTTTGCATAAATAGCTTTCTTTTCTGCTTTGATATTACTTAATATGAAACCTATTGGTGCTCCTATAAGAATAGTTAACAAAAATGATTTTGCATCACCTTCACCATAATATAAAGCTATTAATAATGGTACAAATAAAAGTGCAACCATATATTTGACTACATTGCCAAGAATACTCAGTACTGCTTTATAATTCATTATTCTTGCCTCCTCCGACAAATATACCGCTAAGGCTTAAAAGATTTGTATCTTTTGTTACAACAACAACTCTATCTCCTGGTTTTAAAATATCATCTCCACTAGGTATGATTGTTTTATTTTCACGTACAATTGTTGCAATTAAGCTATCATACTTAAAGTTAAGATTTTTAATTTTTATATTTATGTATTGTGCATTTTCTTTTACAATAAACTCTATCGCTTCTGCTTTTTCATTACATATTTTATATACATTTTCGATTGGACATTTCTTTCTATTTTTAAGAGTTCTAACATACTTGATTATTTTATTTGCAGTAACTGATTTAGGATTAATTGTTGAATTAATTCCTATTGTCTTTGCAATTTCATTATAATTATCTCTTGTTACTTTAGTAATTATATTTTTAACACCATTTTTAGCCGCAAATAAAGAAGCTATAAGATTATCTTCATCTCTTCCTGTTAAAGTAATGAAACTGTCTGCTTTTTCTAGACTTTCAGATAAAAGAAGCTCCTGATCAAGGCCATCTCCATTTATTATTACTGAATTAGGAATCAGTTCAGCAAGTTCTTCACATTTATTAAAATCATTTTCTATTAATTTGCAATGTACACCTGCTTCACTAACAATCTTAGTAAGATAGTATCCAATTCTACCTCCACCGATTATCATAGAACTTCTAACTTTTCTTCTATACTTTCCGAATTTCTTGAAAATTTCCTGTATATCTTTATGTTCTCCAATAACATATACATGATCATCCTTTTCAAAGATATAATCTCCTTTAGGAACAATCATTTCACCATTTCTTTCGATTCCACAAAAAAGTACATTACCTCTTAGATAACCAAGTTCTGAAATTTTCTTATTTTCAAGTCCAGTATCTTCAGTTATATCAAAACCCACCATATTTACTCTGCCATTAGCAAAATTATCAATGCTACATACAGATGGATATTTTATTAATTTTGATATTTCTCCTGCTGCTGCTTTTTCAGGGTTTATTACAAGATCAATACCTACAGCTTCTGTAAGAAGTGTAATATCCTCATCATATCCAGGATTTCTAACTCTTGCAACAGTATGCTTTGCACCAAGTTTTTTCCCTGCTAGTGAACAAAGCATATTAAGTTCATCACTATTTGTTACAGAAATTAAAAGATCAGCTTCTTCTATTCCAGCTTCATTAAGCACCTTCAAACTTGTACAATTACCTTTTACGCACATTACATCTAAATTATTATTTATTCGCTCTAAAGCAGTCATTTTATTATCTATAATAGTTACATTATCATTTCCTGTAGAAAGATTTTTCGCTATTGCATAACCTACTTTACCTGCACCAACTATAATAATATTCATCATGTTTTCTCCTCGTGTTTTAACCTTAACTTAAATTTCAAATACAATTATACATTAAGTACTCCATTAACTCAAAGATATTATTTACTTTTTCAACTTTATTTTACGTATTTTTTTTAAATATAATCATTTTTTTAATTTAACATCTATAAATTAAATGAAGAAATTCATAATATAATGGTTTTAGTCTTCAAATTTACTTTCTATATACTTTAAGTAGAACTTATACAACCTAATGCATAGTATATAAAAAGTAATATTTTTAGGGTATGAAATGAGATACATCTTAGATATAAAAGAATGTGAATTTTTAGGCAAAGGCCATGAAGGTTCTGTTTATTTAACTCCTGAAGGCTATGCGCTTAAAATCTTCCTCAAAAAGAAAAAAGCTAAAGAAGAAGTATCAATATTAGAGCTGGTTAAAACAAGTAAATTTTTTCCTAAAGTAATTTTTATCGCTGGCAATATGATTCTTAGAGAATATGTTGATGGCGTTACATTATTTGAACATTTGAAAAAAAATGGTATTTCTTATAAACTTTCTTGTGAAATAATCGATCTTATAGAAGATTTTAAGAAAATGAAATTCAAAAGATTAAATATCAGAAATGCACATATTTTCGTAGATAAAAATGAAAATATAAAAGTGATTGACCCAAGAAAAATCTTTACTAAAAATACACCCTATCCCAAAGACATTATAAAAATTCTTGTTCATTTAAATATATTTGATGATTTTTTAAAAAATGTTGCTCAGTATAGATCTGATCTTCTTCAATATTATGTAGATGCATACAATTACTATGTATATATGTCTAAAAAAAGCATGCACATTGATATGCATGCTGAAATATGCTAGTACTTTAAACAGAGCTGTTCTTTTAGAACTGCTCTGTTTAAAATTATATATATAACTTATTTAAAAATTCAATTCCTGCTGCGGTCTTAAAATATTTATCTTTTATTACTGAAATACTACTTTTGTTTATTTTATCTTCAAAAATATTAACAAGAAAATCAGCTTCTACTAATATTTGATAATCAATATTATCTATACTGCCATATGTATGATGATGACCAATTAAGAAGCATACTCTTTCTATTACATCTTCATCTTCATTAAGTTTTTCAAGCATAGTCCTTGCTACTTGCGGTCCTTCTAATTCTTGATAATTACCTGCAGATGAGTTATATTTTTCTTCACTTATTTTTATACCTATATCATGCATTATAGCTGCTACTTCTAATACATACTGAGTATTTTTATCAAGTGCTTCTAATTCACCAATTGATTTTGCAAAGGAATATACCTTCAAAAAATGATTTATTCTTTTAACATCCTTTGCATAATAATTAATCATTTCTTTTACTATTATGCTTGTATCACATTTCATTTTAATAACACCCCAATCTGCTATTTATCATTTCCTTTAAAAGAAAATGGAATGAGTATGAGGAAATGCAATCATATTCATTCCATTTTTATAACTACTAATTATTTTTAAATGTAGTTATATTAATTATTTCGTTTTGGAATGCTTTTAATAATGCTTTTTCTAAAACTTTTTCAGTATCAAAGTTTGCAACATCTTTACATTCTGCAAAAACTTTATTTAATGCGCCATTAGCATTAGTATAAGTTAATGTTACATATGGTTTTTCAAACTTAACATCAACTATTTTTAATCCCCATGCTATTTGAGCATAATCACCATCAACAGTAAGGTGAGTAAGTTTTTTAAACTTTTCAGTTTCTTTGTTTGGATCTGTTACAACGATTAATTCTTCTCCTACTTTATACTTTGACATAATATCCCTCCATTAACATTCTAAACGATGTATATCATATTTATTATGATATATTAATAATTTAACACAAAGGTACATTTTTATCCATATGATTTAATATATATGTAATATTTTTTATTTTCTAATAATTCATACTTATTACTCATATTTCGATTTTTAATATAAAAAATAAACCTGAATATTCAAAATAAAACATTCAGGTTTATAAAGAAGTTACACTACATATTATTTTTTGAATAATCTAAGTATATATTTCACAATTTCATTTACTACTACAATACTTGCTCCTACTATAAATATCTTACTCCAAAGAATAAAATCTAAATGAACAGAATTAAAGAAATCTCTAAATATTTCCACACACATAATTTGTCCAATTCCAGTTAATATAATAACCTTTATAGCAAGTGTATTTTTCATGAAATTTGGGAAAATACTGTCTGTTCCAAATTCTCTACTATTAAATGCATTAAATAGCACGCTAAAAGCAAAAGTGCAGAACATAACAGTTGTCATTTGTTCATTAGAAGCTCCAAGAATATTATAGTTCTGCTGAACAAGTAACACACCTGTAATATATAGAGCATTTAATACTATTGTTGTAATCATCTGCTTTGTTATAATACTTGCATTTCTATTTACAGGTTTTCTTTTTAATACATGTCTTCTTACTGGCTCTAATCCAAGTACAAGGGCTGGAGGACCATCCATTATTATATTAACCCATAAAAGTTGTATTGTTGTAAACGGCATTTCTTTCCCAGTAATCTGAGATAATATTGCAATTAAAAATGCTATTATATTAACAGTAAGCTGAAATTGTATGAACCTTTGGAAATTATCATAAATTCCTCTTCCCCATTGTATTCCTTTTACTATTGTTGAAAAACTATCATCAGTTAAAATTATATCTGCTGCACTTTTAGATACTTCTGTTCCTGAAATCCCCATAGCTATACCAACATCTGCTTTTGATAAAGCTGGAGCATCATTTATACCATCTCCTGTAACAGCAACAACTTCACCATTATTTTGGAGTGCATTAACTATTCTCATTTTTGTATCAGGCTTTGAACGTGCAACAATTGATATTGTCTTTATTTCATTTTGTAGCTCTTCATCTGATAATGTATCTATAAATGATGATTCAACTGCCCTCATATTATTCTTTAATAATCCAAGTTCGTCTCCTATCGCCTTAGCTGTTACTATATTATCACCTGTAAGCATTTTAACTTCTACATGAGCTTTATTTGCTGTATAAACAGATTCTTTAACATCTTCTCTTAAAGGATCTCTTATTCCTACAAAACCAGTAAATACTAATCCATCATCACTTTCTTCAAAAGAAGCATCATTTAACGTTTCTGCTGCTGCTTCTAAACTGCTTGCCTCAATCTTTTTGTATGCAAATCCTAATGCTCTCATTGATTTTATCTGAAGCTTTTCTATTTCCCTTAAGATTTCATTTTTTACTTCAGATGTTAATTCCATTACTTTGTTTTCCTTTTGTATGTATGAACATCTATTTAATATTATTTCTGGAGCACCTTTTGATAATAGTATATAATCGTCATTTTCTCGTATTATTGTTGTCATTCTCTTTAATTCTGAACTAAAAGGTTTTTGAGATACTATTTCTGATGAATTTCTATACTCTCTGTAATCTTCATCTTTGTTATAAAGAAGCAAAGCACATTCAGTTGCACTTCCAATATATTTATAAGTTCCATCAAGGTCTTCAATATCTGCTGTTGAATTAAGCAGACAATTTTCAAGAAAATATCCTTGTCCACTTTTTTCGGCATCATCCATATATCCACCGTTATTATATACCACTTCAACTGTCATTCTATTTTGTGTAAGAGTACCAGTTTTATCTGAACATATGACAGATACTGAACCTATAGTTTCACAAGCTTCTTTCTTTGTAACAAGTGCATTTATTTTTGCCATTTTATTCATAGTTACTGCAAGTGTCATATTGACTAATGTTGGAAGTCCTTCAGGTACTGCTGCAACAATAAGAGCAACACATACTGTAAATGCTGTTTTCACTGGTTCTATTGATTCTAAAAATGGTATTATTCCTGACGCATCTATATTAAGCACATTTTTCATTACCATATTTACAATCATTAAAATAAATAGTAACCCTGCAAGAGCACCAGATATTTTAGTTATTTTTCCACCTAAGTCTCCAAGTTTAACTTGAAGAGGTGTCTCAATGTCATCTTGTGAAAGATTTTCAGCTATCTTTCCCATTTCAGTGTTGTCCCCTACAGAAGTAACAATCATTGTTCCTCTTCCATAAGCAACTAAAGTCCCACCAAATAGCATATTTAATTGTTTTGCAGGAACAGGATCTTGTAAAATTTCCTTCCCCTTAACATCTAACTTTTCCATTGATACAATAATATTTTCATTTTTTCTAACATCATCAGATTCACCAGTAAGCATATCTTCTCTTATTTTAAGATTTATACTTTGTACAAGTCTTCCATCTGCTGGAATCATATCTCCTGTTTCAAAAGATACAATATCACCAACAACAATTTCATTTTTAGAAATCTGATGAACGCTTCCATTTCTTATTACTTTTACTTCAATGTTTTCTGTTAATTTAGAAAGAGCTTCAGCAGCCTTTTTTGATTTTCCCTCTGTTATCATGCCTATTCCAACACCAAGAACAATTGCCCCAACTATCCCTACTGAATCAGTAAATTCTCCAATAAGTGCACTAATTAATGCAGCTGCTATCAATATTAGTATCATAGGTTCGCTTAACGCTTCTTTTAAATCTTGTAAAAAACCTCCTTCTTCTTTAACTGTAAATTCATTTTTTCCGTATTTTTCTTTTCTTTTAGCTACTTCTTCATTTGACACACCCTTAGAAATTTCAACGTCTAATTCTTTAGCAACTTCTTCTGAACTTTTACTATAAAATTTCAAATCTCCACACACCTTTCCTAAACATGTCCTAAACTTTGCAGTTTAATCTTTATAATCTTTATTTTAAATTTATGCCACACTAAACAAAAAAGCGAGATTCATGTACAACAAAAATGCTGTACATGAGTCTCGCTTTTTAAGATTAGACCAGATACATTCTAATGACGTATCATGATTGTTGATCTAATCACATATTATATATGCAAACTACTCCCCCAGGAACATGTTTAATTCAAAATACATTGTTTTTTATATATTATCTTATTTATATATACTTGTCAACACATAGTTTTATGCCTCATATGCTTATTATTAATCAGTTTTTTTATTCAGTTGAAATTCTTTATGAAATTCCCATGTATTTTTTACCCATTTGTATATAGTAACATTATCAAAATCACATTTAAATTCAAATGGATATTTATTCACATATTGCCATACTTCTTCAAAAATAGGAGGAACTTTTTTGGATGTTAGAGTCACATGAAACTTTTTGTCTCTCCCATCATTTTTATTGAAATTTATATATGGATATTTTTCTAAAACATCAATTAATTTATCATGAAATTTTTTTCCTTCCTTGGACATGTTAACATCCATATAAACTACCCGGTTATCAAAATGGTTGTATTTTTTCATTGTAAAGCTTTTTATTTTTTCCTTGCTACATAATCCCTCAAGATCTTTCTCTAGAGAAGTTATATCTCCTTCATACTCAAATGGCGCCTTTATTGTAAAATGTGGTGGAAGTTTCGATGATTTTGCTTTAAATTTATCATAAATATCCATTCTTAAAATATCATTAAATTCCCCCGCTTCTCCCTTAACTACAGAAACAATAACATATCTCATAATATACTAAGCAGAACTATGCTGAAATTTATTATGTCCATTTTCTTCATTATCTGCTTTCCTCCTTTTTATAATAATATATACTTTTATAAATAAATATTAGTTACTACAAATTGCAATATATATTTTTAACTTTCTTACAATTTATTAATTACAAATTCAAATATATATTATTATAATTCTTTTCTTCTAAAAATATATCTGTTTTTAGAAGAATATTATTTTTAATCATATTGTTATTTTACTCTTATCTATAAAAGCAATAAATCTAAATAATTAGATAGTTTAAAATAAGATTTTCTATACAACTAAAAACACAGAACTCAAAAAAAGTTCTGTGTTTTTATGAAATTAATTTTAAAATCCTATTTTTCGTCTTTTAAATATCCTGCAATATTAAATGCATGATCCGAGACTCTTTCAAGATTTCCTATTATATCCATGAAAAGTACACCACTTTCAATGTTGCACTCTTCATCTAAAAGCCTTGATATGTATCTTTCACGTATATCCTGTTCTATTAAATCTACCTCATCTTCATATTTCAATACATCTTTTATAAGATCAGTATTTCCTGATTTTCTCGCTTCAAGAGATGCATTTAAAGATTGAAGAACTTTTTCATTCATTCTTTCTAGTTCACTTATTACTTTATCTGAAAATTTCAGATTATCATTTTTCATAGTTTCTGCAAATTCAGCTATATTTTTAGCATGATCCCCAACCCTTTCAAGATCATTAATTGTATACAGAAGATTTTTTACTGTTTTATGCTGTAAATCATTCAAACTTAAATTATTTATTTTAACAAGATAAGATGCTATGGATTTTTCATACTTATTTATTTTCTTTTCATTTTCATAGACCTTCTGTATATCTTCATAATCTCCGTACATTGCAGCATTAATTGAAAGACGTGTATTTTCATAGGCTAGAATTCCCATTTCATTAATTTCCTTCAAAGTTGCTTCTATTGCAAAAGAAGGAGTTTTCATTATTCTATCATCAAGATGATTTTCTAATGATAATTCTGAAGATTCATTCTCTACCTTTCCCTCTTTCACTATGATACAAGATACTTTAACCAATAGATTAGCTATTGGAAACATTATAATCGTATTAACAACATTAAATATAGTGTGGAAAATGGAAATCTGAACACTATCAATAGTTGCATTGGCAATTGTCTTATTAACAGTAAATACACCAAATCCGATTAATGCAAATATTAAAACTCCAAAACAATTAAATAGTAAATTTATTATTGCGGCTCTTTTTGAATTTTTTGAAGCACCAATACTTGAAAGAAGCGCTGTATAGCATGACCCAATATTGGATCCAAGACATATATATACAGCAGCATTAGTTGTAACAACACCATTCATTGCTAAAGTCTGAAGTACACCAACAGATGCTGATGAACTCTGCATTACTGCAGTAACAATTGCTCCAACCAAAACTCCAAGGAAAGGATTACTTCCTAGCAAAGCAAAGGCTTGTGCAAATATAGGGGCATCAGTATATGGTTTTATTGCACCTGACATCCAGTCAAGTCCTACAAATAAAAGACCTAATGATATTAATATCTCTCCTATATTTTTCTTTTTTTCCTTCTTTGCAAACATAACAAGCATAGCACCTATACCAATCATAAGTGGTGCATAAAAACTCGGCTTCATTACAGTAAAAGCATCTCCAAGCTGACCTGCTGATACAATCCATGCTGTTATTGTAGTACCTATATTAGCTCCCATAATTACTCCAACGGTCTGGAAAAGATTCATCAAACCTGCATTAACAAATCCTATAACCATAACTGTAGTAGCTCCTGAGCTTTGTATAATTGCTGTAATCAATGCACCTACCAATATTCCCATAAATCGATTGTTAGTAAGAACACCTAATAAATGTTTCATTTTATCTCCAGCAGTTTTTTGAAGACCTGTTGCCATCATCTGCATTCCATAAAGGAACATTCCTAGTCCTCCGACAAACTGAAACATCATTGAAAAATCATCAAATGTCATAATTTCTTCTCCCTTAAAAATGAAAAAACTTTTTATTTAGTAAATAACATTTACTTTTAAAATTACCCCTCGATTTTCTATTATAAGATAAATAATAATTTTATTCTATATTTTTATTAATCTATTCGTTAATTTTCTACATTTTTATACATTTTATATCTCTGTTAAAAATATGTTAAAAATTCTGCTTTCCATTTGACTATTCGAATAAATTATAATCATAAAATCAACATAATCTATTCTTTATATTGATCTTTTTTGTATATATCGTTTCTCATTATAATTAATCAACCTTAATTTTAGCTTAATAAATAAAAATTCCAGAATCAGTCTTTATAAAGTATACTGATTCTGGAATTTAATATATTTTTAATTTTTCTTTCTGAATACACCAATTCTCATATCCACGGTTATGCTTAAATCTTTATATTCTTCAAGCTTTTCCTTGTTTTCTGGAGTTGATTTCCAATAATGAGGTGTCATTTTTAAAAGACTTGTAAATTCTTCATTATTCAAATCCAGATCATATGTAACATTAACTTCCTTAATGTAATCATCTTTTTCACTATCAGGTTTATAAACTTTCTCATTAAGATTAACAACAGAGTATATAATATTTCTAAGTTCTATAAGATGATTTGTTCTTGGAAGAACTCTTACAAAAATGCCATCCTTCTTTAATACCCTATTTATCTCATCTATATCAATTGGACTAAATACCGATAAAATACAATCAACAGAATTATCTTTAGCAGGTATATGATAGTTATTGCCAACCACAAATAAACATTCTTTTTCGCTTCTGCTTGCATATTTTACCGCTTCTTTCGATACATCCATCCCGTAAAAATCTGCTTCTATATTATTTATTTTTATAGCTTCTTTCAAATTAGTAAGGTAATATCCTTCACCACATCCCACATCAAGAACATTTATCTTTTCCTCTGAATCTTTGAAATACTCACATATTACTTCATTTATTTTATCACTTATTTTTTTATAAAATCCTCTTCTAAGAAAATCTACTCTTGCAAGAACCATATCTTTTGAATCACCAGGATTTTTGCTTCTTTTCATATTGCTTATTAATAAGTTTACATATCCTTGCTTTGCAATATCATATGAATGATTTTGTTCACACTTATAAACTTTACTTTCAGATTCTTTTTGTAAATTCTCCCCACAGATTGGACACGTTAATAAAATTTTATTATCTATATTCTTCATAAATTGCAACTCTCTTTCTATAATTCACTAATTACTATACACTTTTTCTTTAGTGTTAACAATACAATTGTCTTTATTGCACCATATAACTCTTATTACTTAAGATTATAATTCATATAAAACTAATACTAGAAAACATATTTTTCTCAAAAATATACACTACTATAAATAGAACTGCCCTTATAAAATTATTAAGGCAGTTCTATTTTTCTATAGTTTTTTATAATAAATCTTTACTTTTTAAATATTTAAATGTAAGCATTGTTATGTCATCTGTTTGCTTTTCATCTTTACAAAAATTATCAATATCTTTTCTTACCATTGGAATCATTCCATATATATCTACATACTGCATACTTTCTTTATTCAATACATCTTTAAGTCTATTCATTCCATATAAATTTCCATATGAATCCATGGCTTCTGTAACACCATCAGTATATACAAACAGTATATCATCCTTCTGCAAATTCATTTCCTGCTTTTCAAAATCGGCATTTGGTATTATTCCAAGGATACAGTTATTTTTTATGTTAATGTACTCAAAAGTTCCAAAGTCATGCTTTAAAAGCGGTGGCGTATGTCCCGCATTAACATATGTCATAACACCTTTTTTCAAATCTATTATTCCTAAGAATGCTGTCACAAACATTAAAGCTTCGTTGTTTTCACATAGTTCATTGTTAACTTTTCTTACAACTTCTCTTATATCTGAAGAAGATAAAAAAGAATTCTTTATAACACTTTTTGCAGTCATCATAAATAATGCTGCTGGAACACCTTTTCCTGAAACATCTGCTATAACAAATGCTAATTTATCTCCAAAAAGATAAAAATCATAAAAATCTCCGCTGACACCTTTTGCTGGTCTCATATTTGCAAATACCTCAAAGTCATCTCTTTGAGGAAAGGCTGGAAAAATATTAGGAAGAAGCGAAGACTGTATCTTCGTTGCTGCCATTAATTCAGCCTCAGCTTTTTCTTTTTCTATAGCAGCTTCTTCAATATTTTTAACATATTCTTGTATATCACTCATCATCTTGCAAAAAGCATTTGCAAGCTCTTCTATTTCATCACCAGTTTTTATAGCTTCACATTGGGTTTTTAAATCCTTTTGATTAACAATTTTTTCATAGTCACCTTTTGCAAATCTCTTAACCACGTTAAATAAAATCTGAATAGGAACTGTAATTGTATTCTCCACATATTTTAAAGCTAAAAGAGCAACTGCAAATATAAAATAACTTGCTATACCAATAATAATATAAACCTGACTACAACGCTCAGAATCAATATAATTATTAAGCGATACATATCCTAGTATATATAAAAGTCCTATAAATATAATAACAAAAATTAAAAGTCCTATGGTAACTTTTCCTTTTATAGAAAAGGCTCCTTTTATCTTTGAAATTTCAATGGTATTTCCTTTATTTATTATTGGTGTCACAATAAACAAAATCATAAGAGCATATGAAATTAATAATATTGTTATAACTTCAATATTTTTACTTAATGATAAATCACTTTGTTGCAACACTATTCCATATATCCCCAAAAACGAACTGAAATACAGAAGATATTCATAATGCATATTCTTTAGTACAGTAGATTTTGTTTTAGGAATATGAGGCCGTATTTCTGTTGTAGAAAATATAATTAATATAAGAACTCCTATTATTGCTTGAAAATTATAATTATTAAAAAATTCAAGTAATACAATTTTCAAGTTTATACTACTTTTTTCTACTAAGCCTATTGATAGTTTTGATAGTAAAGTTACTGTTATAGAATCTAAAAATATGATATAAATATATCTTAAGATCCCCTTAATATCATTGAGGTTTGGTATTTCACACTTATCTTTTATATTAAATGTATACCATAATTTATATGGTATATATGCATATAAAAAATCAAAAAATAAATTTATAAGATGAACATTAAAACTACTTCCATCTTTTACTATGGCAGCAAAAAAATTTCCTGCTGCACAAGCCATAGCACCAACTGCACCAAAATACAATCCTATAACAGGAGGGAAAACACTTTCTACCTTTATTTCTATAATGCTAGGTATAAATCCCCTCATACTTTTAAATAACAATGCACATATAAATATAAATAATGAACATATTATTCCTTTTTTAATTTGAATCTTATTTATATTTAATGAGAAATTTTTATTCAAAAAATTTCACTCCTCCAAAACTTATAAATCACAGTAAATCATTTTATCCATTTTAGCTTATAATATGCTATTCCAAAACAAATATAATAGTATATATTGCTTGACATGTGCTGCTCCTTGTGAGCAATTATCACTTTTGGTTGATATCATTATGTCATTTCTAGATTATAAGTATAAAATTTATAATGCAACATATATATTTTTTAAGCATACTACATTTATTCGGCTACTTTGATCCTTTTATAGAATTGTAATGCTTTTTTATTGTAAGTATATTCATGCCTTTATTCCTCTCATATTGAATGAAATCAGAAATTTTTTTAATTAAAAAAACCCCAAGGCCTCCTATATCCCTTTCCATAATATCACATGTAAGATCTGGATCTTTTTCTTCTATGGGATTAAATTTCACTCCATAGTCACACATTTTTAAGACTACATAATTATTATTTTCATCATATTCATATCCAATAAGCATCTCACCAGTATCATCATCTTCTTCATATGCATAACTGATTATATTCATAAGAACTTCCTCACATAAAAGCCTAATCTCCATGTCAATATGCTCTGTCACCATTACATCTTTTTTAAGGTTATTCAGTATAAAATCGATCATTGTGTTCAAGTTATTTAATGTGGCTTCTTTTCTTAACCATTCCATAAAATCACCTACACTCTTATTATATAAGCTCGTTTAAATTATTTTTTTCATCTTAAGGTCTGTAGGTTATTTTCCAAGTAATATTATTATACTCCTTGGATTTACAACTATATGCTTTTGGTCATCTATTGGTATTCTTATCTTTTCATCAAAAATGTCTTTTCCATATTCACACGAAGTATTACAGAATATATACCACTTTTTATCTTCTGGTATTATAGGAAGTTCATAAACATGCATTTCCCAATGCATGTTTATTGCCATATATATGAATGTATCCTCTTCAACTTTATACTTCTCTTTTTCTTCAACATACATAATGGCAAGTGAAAGATTATCATTTGAAACATTAAAACTCCATGGTTTTTCACCATGCCATGAAAGTTCAGGATATCCTGTCTTATTGTTTTTCATATCATATGTGGAATTTTTTAATACTGGATGAGATTTTCTAAAATTTATCATAGCTTTAAAATAATTATATATATCATCATATATTTTTAAGTTATCCCAATTAATCCATGAGATCTCATTATCTTGACAATATGCATTATTATTTCCAAATTGTGTATTACAAAATTCATCTCCACACAAAATCATGGGTATACCTCTACTCATAAGAAGAATAGTTATTGCATTTTTTATCTGCTTCTTTCTTAATTCATTTATGGAAACATCATTTGTTTCACCTTCAAAACCACAATTCCAGCTATTATTATCATCAGTTCCATCCATGTTATTTTCACCATTTGCTTTGTTATGCTTTCCATTATATGAAACTAAATCATATAAAGTAAAACCATCATGACATGTTATAAAGTTAATAGATGCATTTGAAGTTCTTTGGCTATATAAATCTTGAGAACCTTCCATTCTTTTCATGAATTCAAGAGCTACATTATCACCTTTTAAAAATTTTCTAACAGTATCTCTGTATTTTCCATTCCATTCTGCCCATCTTCCCCATGAAGGAAAATTCCCAACCTGGTAGAGTCCTCCAGCATCCCAAGCCTCTGCTATAAGCTTGCTCTTTGACAAAATAGCATCATGTGCAAGAGTTTCAAGAAGAGGTGGATTCTTCATTGGAGCACCATTTTCATCTCTTGATAAAATTGAAGCAAGATCAAATCTAAAACCATCTATATGATACTCCGATACCCAATATCTTAAGCAATCAAGTATATAATTTCTAACAATTGAATTATTACAATTTAACGTATTTCCACATCCACTAAAATTATAATATTGTCCTTCTGGATTTAATAGATAATATGTCTTGTTATCTATTCCCCTATAAGATATATATGGTCCCTTTTCATTACCTTCTGCTGTATGATTAAATACAACATCTAGTATTACTTCAATTCCAGCCTGATGAAATTTTTTTATTAAATTTTTAAGTTCATCTGCTTCCATTCCATATTTTCCTGTAGCGGCATAGCCAGCTTTTGGTGCAAAAAAATTTACTGTACTATATCCCCAGTAATTAAGCAGTCTTTTTCCATCAATAGTTCGTGCATTCTCAAGTTCATCAAACTCAAATATAGGAAGAAGTTCTATGCAGTTAATACCAAGATTCTTAAGATAAGGTATCTTTTCACTTAAACCAGCAAAAGTTCCACCATGCTTTAGACCACTTGATGAATGTTTAGTAAAACTCCTTACATGAGTTTCATAAATTATTAGTTCTTCCATAGGGGTTTCAAGAGGCTTGTCTCCATCCCAATCAAAATCATCGTACATAATTTTTCCTCTATGTTGAAATTTATTCTCTTCATCAATTTCTTCACACCATATACTTCTTCCCGAAACAGATTTCGCATATGGATCAAGAAGATATTTTTCTTTATTAAACCAAAATCCTTCAGATGGTGAAAATTTCCCATCCATTCTATACCCATATTCTACATTTTCATAATCAATATCAAAAACGATCATTGAAAAAACGTCACCAATTCTAAATTCATCTGGGAATGGTATTATTGCATATGGTTCCTTTTCCCTTTTTCTAAAAAGAACAAGTTCACATGATGTAGCATATTTTGAAAACACAGAAAAATTAACACCATTAGGAACAATAGATGCTCCATATGGCAGAACCTTTCCTATTCTATATTTAATTCCATCTTTTTCATGAGTAGGATAGCTATCAACACGTATCATTTATGATCCTCCCCTTATTTTTGAATAACTTTTAATGCTCAAATCCTTTGAAAATATTACTAAACCCAGTCATTTCCATAACTTCTTTAACTTCTTCAACTAGATTTACAATATTCATATGTCCGCTTTTCATCTTTATGCTTTTTCCTATTGTTAAAAGTGTCCTTAATCCTGCACTTGAAACATATGAACATTTGCTCATATCTATTGTTATATCACTTTCATCTTTTATTACATCTAAGATTTTTTCAGTGACCTCATTACTTGAATTGCTATCGAGCTTACCTTTCAATTCTATATATTTTTTATGGTTAACATCCTTTATACTTACTTCCACACTAATCACAACCTTATTTACAACATTATTAATTTCATCTTATTATTCCATTTTAAATTAAATCTACCTATACTAGATTATGGCCACATAAAATTAAAAAATTCAATTTATATTAAATTAATTATTTTTTCTTTATTTAATGTTCATTATCAATTATAACACATTTTTTAAAATTTCTACCAATGTTTTTTATAAAGTGACACAATACAATATTGTCTTTTAATATAGAATTTATTTATATTATATCCTCATATAATAATTATTCATTAACACAAGATTTTACCACACAATATCCTCTTACAAATATATCTTTATTGTTTTCTAATTTATAATACGTTATCTAATTTCCTATTATAATTTATTT
>OGST01000015.1_pt1 | contig 178939 bp, 149 predicted proteins | sample 1574021 | NCBI WGS metagenome assembly OGST01 (sample SAMN03295847, study PRJEB24534) | human gut metagenome | isolation source: fecal sample 7 from infant 6 | host: Homo sapiens | place: USA: Pittsburgh, PA | collected 2014-07 | reverse complement strand
GAAAACCGGCGTACCTTCACGGGTACCCAGGGTTCGAATCCCTGTCTCTCCGCCATTATATTTTTATATAGAAGGCACATGGAGAATTACTCAAGTGGCTGAAGAGGCGCCCCTGCTAAGGGCGTAGGCTGGGCAACTGGCGCCCGGGTTCAAATCCCGGATTCTCCGCCAAAAGGCATCTAATTTTTGTTAGATGCTTTTTTTATATTAAAAATATTACAAAAGGGTAACAAATTTTATTTGTCCGTAAAATTATATGTGTTACAATTTATAGTGTATTCATATACGGTGGGGGGATAAAGTGAAGAATAGTATGAGGAATAACGTTAAGAGAAAGCAAATGCTTATAGTGATTATAATAGTTATATTAATTTCTAGTGTTGGACTTATTGGGGTATCTAATGTGATTACAACAAAGGCAGATGATCGAGAAAAGTTAAAAGTTAAGAATGAAAGAATAATGAAGTTAAATGAACAAATTAAAGAAATATATGATAATGAAAATAAAGCTATAGATGAAGCAATAAATACTATGGTAAACGGATCAAATAATTACGGAGTTTATTATGAAGATTTAATAAGTGGACAAGTTATAGCTTACAATGAAAATAAATATTTTACTGCAGCAAGTACTATTAAAGTGGCACTTGTTATGAATGTTGCAGATACAATACAGCGAGGAGAATTAAAAGAGACTGATACAGTACTTTATACATCTGAAGAATATGAGGGAGGAACGGGGATACTTCAAGATTACGTAGTTGCTGGTAAAACAGAGGTAGAGGTTTCTAAGCTTATGGAACTAGCTATAACTTATTCTGATAATATAGCTACACAGATGTTAAAAAAGACCTGTGAGCCAATAAGCTCCTATGTATTAAGAATGACTGGTGAGTCTAGAAATGATGAAATAAATAATTTAACAGCAAAACAGCAAGGGATAATATTGAGGAGATTATATGATAACCCAGATAATAATCCACTTTATGATATTATAATAGAACACATGAAAAATACTATTTTTCATGATAGATTGGATAAATATCTACCTTATGAGATAGTAGCTCATAAAATAGGAAGTTATAACGAATATACACATGATACAGGAATAGTATATTCAGAAAGACCATATTCATTATCTGTTTATACGAAATCTATTAATCCTGAACCTATAGCCAAGCTTTCAAAGATAATATATGATTTAAAAATAAGTACTGATGAGAAAGTTAAATCATTAAAAGAATCGTATAAAAATGAGTATGGTATAGATTTAGAAGAAGTTAATTAGAGTATCTAACAAAGATACTCTTTTTTTATATTTATAATACTTATAAAATAGAAATATAGGGAAAGTATTAAAAGAAGAGATTAAATTCTTATAGGAGTAAAAAGTATGGGAATAAGATTTATTTATGGCAGGGCAGGAAGCGGAAAAAGTACATATTGTTTAAATTCAATAAAGAATAGGCTAAATGATAATAATGGTAATACATTAATTTACTTAGTACCTGAACAATATACATTTCAAAGAGAAACTATGTTATTAAAAGATGTAGGAGAAGAAGGCTTATTGAGAGCGCAAGTTTTAAGTTTTAAAACTATGGCTCAAAAGGTTTTCGATGAATGTGGTGGAAGAGTTCATGATAGAATGAGAGATGTTGGAAAGAGCATGCTTATTCATAAAATATTGCAAGAAAGTGAAGAAAATCTTCAATATTTTAATAGAATTTCAAAAGAACAGGGATTTACAGATATAATATCAGAAACTATAACTGAATTTAAGAAGTATAACGTTACTCCTAGTGTATTAAGAGAAGGATTAACTAAAATAGATGATGAGGAGTTAAAATCAAAGTTAACAGACTTAGCTAATATATTTGAGAAATTTGATATAAGTATTTCAGAAAACTTAGTTGATACTGATGATGAACTAACATACTTAGCAAATAAGTTAAATAATTGTAGTTTATATGATAATGCAGAGATATGGATAGATGAATTTACAACATTTACTCCTCAGCAGATGGAGGTAATAAAAGGATTAGCTAAGAAGTGTAAGGAAGTAAATATAGCTCTTTGTATGGATGAAGTTAGCAGTGGTGATGATAGTGAAGTAACTGATATATTTAATTCATTAAAAACAACAGAATTAAGAATACTTAACATGATGAGAGATGAGCATATAGGATATGAGAAACCAGTAAATTTAAATGATAATAAAAATAATAGATTTAAATATAACCATGAGTTAAAGCATCTAGAAAAGTATTTCTTTACATATCCATTTAAAAGTTATAAGCAAGATGTAAATACTATACGTTTGTATAAAGCTAATAATTCTTATGATGAAGTTGAGAATGTAGCAAAGGAAATATTAAGATTTGTAAGAGATAAAGGATATAGATTTAGAGATATTTCAGTTGTATGTAGAAATATAGATGATTATGAAAAAATAGCTACAGTTATATTTAATGAATATGATATACCATTTTTCTTAGATAAAAAGATTGATATATTAAGCAACCCATTAATCGTTCTTATATTATCATCAATAGAAGTTATGATTAGAAATTGGTCATATGAAAGTGTATTTAAATATCTGAAGAGCGGTTTAGTTAACATTGATAGTAATGAAATAGATATTTTAGAAAATTATGTGCTTGCTAATGGGATAAAAGGATTTAAGTGGACTAATGAATTAAGCATATCAGAAGAAGATAATGATGAGATAGATCCTATAAAAGTTATGATTAAGGTTAGAGAACCATTAATTAAGTTACATTCTAGAATAAGAGGTAATAAGAGTGTAAAAGCAATATGTACTGCTATTTACGAGTTCTTAATTGAGCTAGACTGCTTTAATAGGATAGAAGAGTGGATAAGTGAATTTGATGAGTATGGTATGCAAAGTAAGGTTATGGAGTACCAACAAGTATCAGAGATAGTGATAGATATATTAGATCAGGCAGTTGATGTTATAGGAGAAGATTTAATTACAATAAATGAATTCTATAAGATTTTAAATGCAGGATTTCAAAACAGGGAGATAGGTATAATACCAGTAGCATTAGATCAAGTAAACATAGGAGGTATAGGAAGAATAAAGGGGAGAAATGTAAAAGTACTATTTATAGTTGGAGTTAATGATGGGGTATTACCAGCGGCAAATAAGGATGAAGGTATTTTATCTGATAGGGATAGAGATTTGCTTAAAGAAAATGGGATAGAGTTATCATCAAGTACTAGGGCTAAGGTCTTTGAAGAACAGTATATGGTATACACTGCGTTAACATTAGCTAGTGATTACTTAATGATAAGTTATCCTATGGCTGACTTTGAAGGAAAGTCATTGAGGGCATCTATTGTAATACCAAGATTAAAGAGGATTTTTCCTAAGCTAATAGAAGAAAGTGATTTATTTAATTTAAAGGAAAAATCAGATAAGTATAGCAAGGTTACTGCTCCAATACCAACTTTTAATGAATTAATATTAGCCTTAAGAAGAAACTACGAGAATGAAGATGTAGAGGATTATTGGAAGGATGTATATTGTTGGTATAAAGATAAGGAAGAGTTTTATAATAAGTCAGGAAATATACTTGAAGGGTTAAAATATTCTAATGATGGAGAAGTAGTAGCTAGAGAAAAACTTAAGAAGTTATATAGCATAAAAGATGGTAGATTACTATTTAGTGTTTCAAGATTAGAAAATTATGCAGAATGTCCATTTTCATATTTTATAAAATATGGCCTTAAAGCTAGGGATAGAAAAGTATATGAATTTTCAGCTCCAGATTTGGGTTCTTTTATGCATGAAATTTTAGATGAGTTCACTAATAAGGTTAAGAGAGAAAGAATATCTTGGTCAGAATTAAACTCTGAAAGATGTAGGAATATAGTATCTGATTTAATAGAAAAAAAGCTGATTGAAGATAGTAATTCTATACTTAATAGTAGTAAAAAATATAAGTATTTTACTAATAGATTTAAAAGAGTTATAGCAAAGTCTGTATCAGTTTTAGCTGAACAAATGAGAAAAGGACAATTTGAGATATTTAGTAATGAATTTCAATTTGGTAATTTAAGAGATGGAGCTCCAATTAAGCTAGAACTACCTTCGGGAGAAGAGGTATATCTTACTGGAAGAATAGATAGAATAGATAGTTTAGATCTTCATGGAAACACTTATATAAGAGTAATAGATTATAAATCAGGTTCTAAGAAGTTTGATTTAAATGAATTATATTATGGATTACAAATTCAGTTATTAGTTTATTTAGATGCGATTCTTAAGAATTCGGAATATATACTTCATACTCAAGCTATGCCAGGGGCAATATTATATTTTAAAATTGATGACCCTATTATAAAAAGTAAGTCAGAGCTTCAGGATGAGGAGATAAGAAAACAAGTATTAGATAAGCTAAAGATGAATGGATTGCTTTTAAAGGATGCTGAATTAGTAAAAGCAATGGATAACGATATGGAGACATATTCATTAGTAATACCAGCAACATTTAAAAAGGATGGAGATTTTTCTTCAAATAGTTCAGTAATTACTGAAGAGCAATTTAACATATTAAGAGAATACGTTAATTTTAAGATGATTGAGTTATGTGAGGATATGTTAAGTGGAAAAATAAGAATAGAGCCATGTAAGAATCAAAGAACTTCTTATTGTGATTACTGCGATTATTCAGCTATATGTCAATTTGATACGAGTATAAAAGATAATAAATATAAACTTGTTTTAAAGAAGGATGATAAAGAAATATGGAATGATATGATAGAAAAGGTTAAAGGAGGTTCAGAGGATGGGGGAAACTAAGTGGACAGAAGAACAGCTTAAGGCGATAGAGACAAGAAGGTGTAACTTATTAATAGCAGCAGCAGCCGGTTCGGGAAAAACAGCTGTATTAGTTGAAAGAATAATAAGAATTATAACAAATGAAGAGAATCCAGTAGACATAGATAGATTATTAGTTGTTACGTTTACTAGTGCAGCTGCATCAGAGATGAGGGAAAGAATAGCATCAGCTATAACAAAAGCATTAGAGAAAAGTCCAAATTCAAAGAACCTTCAAAAGCAACTTACATTATTAAGTAGAGCTAATATAACTACAATGCATTCTTTTTGTTTAGACGTTATAAAAAATAACTTTCATATAATTGATTTAGACCCTGCCTTTAGAATATTAGATGAAACAGAAGGAATGTTATTAAGAAGTGAAGTATTAGAGGAATTATTTGAAGATAAATATGAAAATGATGATAAAGAGTTTTTAGATTTAGTAGAAGCGTATAGTGATTCAAAAAGTGATGATAAGTTAAAAGATATAGTATTAGATTTATATAAATTCTCAATGAGCGGCCCATGGCCTCAAAGATGGTTAAGAGATAAGAGTGAAGAATTTAATATAAATACTATTGAAGAATTAGATAAGAGTTCGTGGATGAAAGTATTTATAGAAAATTTAGTTATTGAGTTACAAGGGTTAATTAGTATGGAGGAAAAGGCATTAGAGTTATGTGAAGAAACTAGTGGTCTTGAACCTTACATAGATACCTTTAGAGATGATATAACAATGCTACGAATGATATATGAACATCTAGGTGCTGGAGTAGAGGAAATATATAATAGATTATCTTCAGCTAGTTTTTCAAAATTAAAAACTGTAAGGAAGAATAATGTATCTAATGAGAATGTTCAAGGTAGAGTAAAATCTATAAGAGATGATGTTAAGAAGAAAATAAATAAGTTAAGAGATGAAATATTTTCTATGACACCAGATGAAATGTTACATTCAGTTAAAGCATCCTATACTTATATGAAGGCACTATCTAGTCTAGTGATAGAATTCCAAGACAGGTTCTCTAATGCTAAAAAGGAAAAGGGAGCTTTAGATTTTAATGATTTAGAACATTTATGTTTGAAGATATTAACTAGTGAGGACTCAGGGGTTGCTGATAATTTTAAGGAATATTTTGATGAAGTATTAGTAGATGAGTATCAGGATTCAAATGCGGTTCAGGAAGCAATTATAGATTTAGTATCTAGAAAATATAGTAATGATCCTAATGTATTTATGGTTGGAGATGTTAAACAAAGTATATATAGATTTAGACAGGCAAAGCCAGAATTATTCCTTGAAAAGTATAATACTTATTCAAAAAAACAAGGAAAAAATATAAAAATTCAACTTTATAAGAACTTTAGAAGTAGAGATGAAGTAATTAAAGGTGTAAATTATATATTTAAGGAGATAATGTCTAGAGTTGTTGGGGAGTTAGAATATACTGATGAAGAGGCTTTGAATTTAGGTGCTAGTTATAGTAAAACAGAAGATGATAACTATGTAGTTGGTGGAAAAATAGAATTAAATATATTAGATAAGTCAACAGAGGTTGAGGAAGAAGTATTAATTGAAGAAGAAGATTTAGGCACTATAAACCTAGAGGCTAGAATTGTTGCTAACAGAATAAAAGAGTTATTAAGTAATAAGGATGGGAAAGTATTTAAGGTATTAGATAAAGGAACAGGAGAATATAGACCTGTAACGTATAAAGATATAGTTATACTATTAAGAGCTACAAAAAATTGGTCAGAAGTATTTTTAGATGAACTTGGTGCTGAAGGAATACCAGTTTATGCTGATACTGGATCAGGATATTTTGAATCAATAGAGATAAGAACTATAATGTCTTTACTTAAAGTGATAGATAATCCTATGCAAGATATACCTTTAATAGCTCTATTAAGGTCACCTATAATGAGTTTTTCAGCTGAAGATCTTACCAATATTAGATTAGTAGATAAAGATAAATATTTTTATGAGAATATAATATCTATATCAAAGGAAGAATTTGATTGTGAGAAAGAGCTTATTGAAAAGTGTAATATTTTCTTAGAGAGATTAAGTGTATGGAGAAAGAAATCTATATACACACCAATAGATGAATTTATATGGTATCTATATACGGATACTGCTTATTATGGATATGTTGGAGCAATGCCAAATGGAGTGTTAAGACAGGCCAATTTAAGAATACTTTTTCAAAGAGCTAAGCAATATGAACAAACAAGTTTTAAAGGATTATTTAATTTTATTAACTTTATCAATAAGCTAAGAAAGTCTTCAGGGGATATGGGAAGTGCTAAAGTTTTAGGTGAGAATGAAGATGTTGTTAGAATAATGAGTATACACAAAAGTAAAGGTCTTGAGTTCCCAGTAGTATTTGTGTGTGGCTCAGGAAAGCAATTTAATTTAATGGATTTAAATAATAATATCTTATATCATGAAGAGCTAGGATTTGGTCCAGAACTTGTTGATTTAGATAAGAGAGTAAGTTATCCAACTTTACCTAAGGAAGCAATAAAGCAGAGAATAAGGCTTGAAACATTATCAGAAGAAGTAAGAATTCTTTATGTTGCATTTACTAGAGCTAAGGAAAAGTTAATAATAACCGGTGCCGTTAATGGATTGGAAAAGTGGATAACTAAGTGTTGTAATGCTGCAGCTTTAGACAAGGATATAATACTTCCATCAGAAGTATTAAAGGGTAAATCTTATTTAGATTGGATTGGGATGGCTATATGTAAACATAAAGATGGAGAAATTTTAAGAGAGTTAGTTGGATCAAATGATATAAGGATAAAAGATGATTTATCCACATGGAGTGTAAAAACATGGACTAAATCTGATTTAGTTGTGGATAAAAAAGATTCTGATGTGGATGAAATTAATGAAGATAATCTGTTAATAAATTCTGATTGTTCATCTGTGGATAAAGAAATAGAAAGAAGATTAGATTTTAGATATAAGTTTAGAGAATCTACATTAATAAAAAGTAACTTTTCAGTTTCTGAACTAAAAAAGAAGAATTTTGAACAGGTTCCTGTAATAGATACAGAAAATTTATTTAAAGAAGATATATGTAATATAAAGCCTAAATTCTTGCAAGAAGAAAGAGGACTTACAGCAGCTGAAAAAGGTACAGCGATACATTTTGTAATGCAGAAGATAGATTTAAGTAGAGTAAATACTATTGAAGAAATAAAAATACAATTAAAAGATTTTGTTGATATGGAACTACTTAGTAAAGAAGAATATAAAGTAATAAATCCATATAAGGTTAAGAAGTTTTTCATTAGTAAACTTGGGGAAAGAATGTTAAGTGCATATAATAGAGGAGATATAGTATATAGAGAGATACCATTCTATACAGAGATAGATGTTCATAGAATAAATCCTGATTTACCGAAAGAGGTTGAAGGGGATAAAGTTAGATTACAAGGAGTTATTGATAGTTTCTTTTATGAGGATAATGAAGTTATACTTTTAGATTATAAAACTGACTATGTTGAACAAAGTAACGAAGAAGAGTTAATAAATAAGTACAGAATACAAATTCAGTATTATAAAGAAGCTTTAGAAAAAATAACCAAGACGAAAATAAAGGAATGTTACTTATATTCATTTTATTTAGAGAAGGAAATATTAGTTGAGGTGAACTAGAAAATATCTAGTTCACCTCCTTTTTTATGTCTAGGAAAGTATAAAATTTCAATTAGCTATAAATCAAAGGTATTATTACATTTTCATATTAAAAAATATAAAATAAAGGATAGTAATTTTATAATTTCCTTACCTTTAGTACGTATGGAGTGGATATTTGTTTCAATGTGACTTGGAGTTTGCGACGGAACAAGCAAAATAAATATCAGCTACACCTTTTTTATATATTTCTTCGCTTCTTCAAGAAGAACCTCAGTATCATTACTTATGGTTTCATTAATAACAAGGTCTAATAAGTGATTTAAAGTTTCACCAATTATTTTTCCAGAGTTGAGTTGAAGTTTACTTTTTAGTATAGAGCCATCTATATTAAGTTCTTTTATATACAAAGTATCTTTATTAGAAATTATGTAATTAGAGTGTTTTTTGAAATTATCTAACTTTTTTTCTTCTAAAACTTCATACATACTAATTAAATTATTAATGTTATTTCGCCCAACATTAGCAATAATATTTTTAACTTCAATTTTAGATGTAGTACTACTTATATACTTATAGTTGCTGATAAATAAATATATTTTATTTATTTCATTATTGCTAAATCTAAGTTCCTTTAATAATAATTTTACTTTATCAGGATTAGTATTTCTAAACAATCCACTAATTCTTATACAAATATCTTTGGGTAAAAATGATAGATTTTTATTTAAGTGAATAAGTTCTCCTATACTTGAGAAAATAAGTGAAGAAATTTGAGTTTCATTTAAATAATTTAATCCTTTAATAGGATTAGAACATAGTAAAATTTTTTCGAGTTCATTCCTAATTCGTTCTTTACTAATATTATTTATAAGTTTATAGTTGTTCTTTATACTAGAATAAGTTTTTTTATCAATATTAAAGTCTAATTGAGCACTAAATCTTATAGCTCTAAGTATTCTTAAAGCATCTTCATTAAAGCGGGTATTTGGATCACCAACACATTTTATTAGTTTGCTATTTAAATCATTTAATCCATTAAAATAGTCCAATAGTCCAACATTATAGTTGTAAGCAAATGCATTTATAGTAAAGTCCCTTCTGGATAAATCATCTTTTATATTAGTAACAAAATTTACTTCATTAGGGTGTCTATTATCTACATACTTTCCTTCTGTTCTATATGTAGTAATTTCATATGGTATTTCATTAATAATTACTGTAATAGTTCCATGTTTAATTCCAGTAGGAATAGTTTTTAAAAATAATTTTTGTGTAATATCTGGTGGAGCAGAAGTAGCAATATCATAGTCTGTTGGAATCTTATTAAGAAGTAGATCCCTAATACATCCACCTACCATGAAAGCTTCATATCCATTTTTATAAAATGTATCTATAATTAATTGTACATTACTAGGAATATTAAAGTTCATATTATTCCTCCTAAAAAAAATTACCTCAATGAATATTATAAGGTATCCATTGAAGTAAGTTAAGTTTAAGATATTTTAAATTTATTTAATTATTACTTTGGTACCCTTTGGAATATTGTCATATATCCATTTAGAATCTTCATCTTTTAATCTAATGCATCCATGAGATGCAGGAGTGCCTAGTGTATAATCTACTATATTTGTTTTTTCTTTATTATAAGGAAGTGAGTGGAATAAGTAGTCTCCTAAAAACTGAACCCAGTACTTACCACCTTGATTATATTGCTCAGAGAAGAACCATTGTCCTTTTTCTTTGACAGTATAAATACCTTGAGGAGTTTCTTCTCCTTTTATACCTGTAGAGCAAGTAAAAGTCTTTTCTAAATTCCAATTTTTTAAATTTCCATTATAAATGTAAGTTTTTTGAGCATTTAAATCTACATGAATTAAATAAGGAGTCAAGCTTTCAATAACTAATTCGTTTATATTTGAAGTTGATATATTGTTAATAATAGATGCAGAGGCAGCTTGTTCAGCTTCATTTTGTTTTGCTAGATAATTAGATCTATTATTTTTTATTTCATTAGTTTTATCAAGTATTTCATTATCATTTCCTAGTATATAATTAACATCTTCAATTAAGCTCAATGCCTTTGTATAATAATGATTACTAGATAACTCATCAACTTGATTTAATAAGTTAGATTTTATGTTTGTTTTACATTTATCCATATAGGATAGAGCATTTTTATATTCAGAGTCACTAGAATTAATTTTATTAAATGAATCATATGCCTTGGCATATTCCTGTGAATTAAATAGAGATACGCCTTTATTAAAATCATTATTATCTGAACTAGTGAAAAGTGAAGTATTATCTGAAGAAGATAAGTTATATCTATATATTTCTTTAGTTATGTCGAGAGCATCATTTAAAGACATATCTTCATCAGAAATAGCTTCAGATAAATAATCTAATTTATCGTTAAAGTATTGAGAAAGGTCTTTTTCTAATAAGATAGCCTTAAATGGGTTAAGGTTTTCTGTAGTTAATACAATGTTATTTGCATTAGAAAACTTCTTTTCATCAAAATAATAGGTAAAGTTACGTACCAATAATTTATAACTAAAAAATTCATATATAATTACAGATACTATAATTAATACAAAAAGTAGAATAGATAAATATAATTTGAAATTTGATTTATTATGTTTATTATTAACAAATAAATGCGAGCTATTATTATACATAAAAGTCCTCCTTGATAATACAATATATAATAATCATTGACTAAAAACACTAATATTAATCATCTGATATATAGATACTAGTTGAATTAAGTGTTAATAAAGATGTAGAATGTATTTATACTTAATATTGAGATTATGGAGGATATAATGAAAAATAAAAGCTTTTTTGAGAAATTTAAAAATTCTATATATAACATAAGAGAGTTTCCCCAATATATAAGAGAAGGTGTTGGAAAAGCAATATTATATGCTTTAATATTGAGCATTATTGTCGGTGGAATAAAAGGTATAACTACAACATTTACTTTAAGTAATGATATAAATTTAGCTATACAAACTTTAGAAGATGATAAATATAAGTTTAAGATAGAAAATGGCACTTTAGACTTAGTTACTTCGCCACTAAAAATAGAAAATGGGAATACATTAATTTATTTAGATGATAACATGGATATTAGTCAATCTGAGGAATTAAAAAATATAACTGTTCATTTAGATTCGTACATACTTATATTAAAGGACGGTATTGTTACAAATTCAGAAGTAATGCTAGGATTTTCTCAAGCAAAATATGGTGACTTTTTAGGCGGTATGATTATTACTAATGATAATATTATAGAAACCCTAAGTTTAAGCAGTAAATTAATTTATGTAATTATACCTATAATTGCAATACTTGAAACATTTATGACATTAATTATGGATGCATTAATAATAGCTACAATGTTATTATTAACTAATTTTATATTTAAATTAGGGCTAAGATTTTCTCAATTATTTTCTTTAACTATATATGCAGCTACTTTGCCAGCAATATTGATACTTATTTTGAATATAATTGTTCCTAATGTATATTTGGATTCTGTAAGGGTACTTGGAACTTTCCTTTATTCTTTTATAGTATTAAGAAATATGAGAAGTGAAATTGATGAAAATATGAATATTCAATAAAGAGGTGGCTATGCCACCTTTTTATATTTTATAATAAAGTTAAGAATAAATTTTGGAGGAGTTAAAATGAAAATAATTCATACTGGTGATTGGCACATAGGAAAAATAGTAAATGAGTTTTCCATGATAGATGATCAAAGATATATTTTAAATGAACTTATTAAATTAATAAATTTTGAAAAACCAGATGTTCTTATTATTGCTGGTGATATCTATGATAGATCAATACCACCAGTAGAAGCAGTAGACTTATTAAATGAGGTTTTTAGTAAGATATTAATAGATAATAAGGTGAAGATTGTAGCTATATCTGGAAATCATGATAGTGGTGAGAGAGTTTCTTTTGTTAGCAAAATATTAGAAAAAGAAGGTCTATATATACAAGGAATAATTGAAGATGAAATAAAAAATATAACAATAAGTGATGATGAAGGTAATGTTAATTTTTATATGATTCCTTATGTTGACCCAGTAATATTAAGGAGAAAGTTTAATAATCCTGAAATAAGAGATCATAATGATGCAATGAAAGCAGTAATTAGTAGGATTAAGCCAAGCTTAAATGAAAGTGAAAGAAATATAGTAGTTACACATGGATATGTAACATATAAGAGAAATGATGTTATAGATAAAGATGGAGAGAACTTATATGAGTTAGCTGAGTTAGAAGTATCAGACTCTGAAAGACCTTTATCAATTGGAGGAACAGATTTAATTGATAGTGATAATTTTAATTGTTTTGATTATGTAGCTTTAGGTCATTTACATGGGAGGCAAAAGGTTGGAAGAGAAGAAATAAGATATTCAGGGTCCTTAATGAAATATTCCTTTTCAGAGATTAATCATAAAAAAGGTGTAATTATTATTGAGATTGATGGAAATAAGAAGATTAACATAAGGCAAGAAGAGTTAAGACCCAAAAGAAATATGAGAATTATAAAGGGGCCATTAGATGAATTAATAAAAGCAGGGTTAGAGGATTGTTCTAATAGAGAGGATTACATTCAAGCAATATTAACAGATGAAGGTGAAATAATAGATCCTATAGGAAAGTTAAGGAATGCGTATCCTAACATAATGATTCTTAAAAGAGAAGAAAATAAGAATATAGGAACAAGCCTTACAGCTGCATCAAAGGGATATAAAAGTAAAACTGAATTAGAATTATTTGAAGAATATTATGATAGATTAGGCTCTGGTGAATTTACAGAAGAGAAGAAAGAAGTAATAAGAAATGTAATAAATGAGGTTTTTAGGGAGGAGGGAAAGTAATTGAGACCGATAAAGTTAATAATGTCTGCATTTGGGCCTTATGCAAAGGAGGAAGTAATAGATTTTGAAATCTTGAACGGAAAGAATATATTTCTAATTACTGGTCCTACTGGGGCAGGAAAGACAACTATCTTTGATGCAATTAGTTATGCATTGTTTGGGGAAGCAAGTGGAAGTAGTAGAGAGAATGATTCTTTAAGAAGTGATTTTGCACAAAAAGATAAATTAACATATGTAGAGCTAGACTTTGAACTTAGAGGTGAGGTATATCATATAAGACGAGTTCCTCAACAGCTAAAGCCTAAAGTAAAGGGTAATGGATTTACTAATCATTCAGCAGAGGCTGAATTAGTATTACCTAATGGTAAAGTAAAGACTGGAGCAATGAATGTAACAAATGAAATAAATGCTTTAATGGGAATAAATAAGGAACAGTTCAAACAAATTGTTATGTTACCTCAAGGAGAGTTTAAAAGGTTGTTACTTGCAGACTCAAAAGAGCGTGAAGGCATATTTAGAAAAATCTTTAGCACATATACTTATGAAAAGATACAATTACTATTAAATGATAAGGCTATCACATTAAGAAAAGAGCTAGAAAAGTCACAAGATAGAGTTAGAACGAATGTTAAAAATATAAAAAGTAAAGAAGTTATAAATATTGATGATTTTATAGAGTTTGAGTCTTTAATAAATAAGATAGATTTAATAATACAACAAGATACTTTATCATATAAAGAGTTAGAAAAAGTATATAATGATATTTCCAAGGAAATATTAGTTTTACAAGAAAGAATGATAAAATCAAAAAATAATAATGATTTATTGAAAGAAAAAGAAAGTATATCTAAAAAAATTAATGATATGCTTCTGAGAAAGAACGAAGTAGATAAAAAAGAAGTTATTTTAAAAAGAGCTATTAATGCTAAGGAAATAATATATATACAAGATAATTTATCTTCTAGGGAAAGAAGCAAAAAGCAAAAAGAGGAAGAAGTAGAATATAGTAAAAGTATTTTGAATAGGGTAAAAGATGAATTAAGTAAGGCAGAGGAAAACTTAAAAGCTCAAGAGGAAAAAGAAGAAGAAAGGACTAAAATTAGAGAAGATATAAGTGTCCTTAAGGAAAAGGAAACAAAGGTTAAAAGTATTGAAAATAAAAAAAGTAAGATAAAGATACTTAATACAAATATAGACTTAAATAAGTTGAAATCAGAAGAGGAAAATAAATTAATAAAAGATTTAAAAAATGAAAAGGAAGAACTTACTGAGAGATTAAAAGTTATTAACGAGTTAGAAAAAGATAAGATTAAATTAGAGGGTATTGAGAAGGAAAAGAATGAGTTAATTATTAAGGTTAGAGAAGTTTATAAAAATATAGCTAGATTTTATGAAGAAAAAAAGAAACATAGAGAAATTGCAGTAACATTTGAGGGAATTGAAGGTTCCTATAAGAGCAAAAAAGAAGAGTATGAAAGAAAAGAAGAAATATATATGAAGGAGCAGGCAGGAATATTAGCTCTTAAATTAAAGAAAGATACTCCTTGTCCTGTATGCGGATCTTTAGAACATCCTAGTCCAGCAAAAAGGATGGATAATATACCTACTGAAGAGGAATTAAAGAGTATTAAAAGTATATATGAGAAAAAACAAGATGAATACAATAAGGTTCTAATGGAAATGGCCAAGGTGAAGCAATCAGTTGATGTAGTAATAAGTGATGCTATAACTCCTAGGTTAAAAGAATTATCTAGTGAAATTAATTGTAGTGAGATATTTAGTGAAAATTCATTTGAAGAAATAAAAATAAAAGGAATAGAGTTAAGTAATCAATTAAAGAAGGTAAAAATTAAAAGAGAAGAACTAGAAAAAGAAATAAGTAAAAGAGAAAAATTTGAATTAAGATTATCAGATATAGAAAAGTTACTTAATGATAAAGAAGAAACTCTAAATAAGCTAAGTAATGAATATACAAATTTATTTGGTGAATTAAGGGCTGAAGAAGAGATTTTAAGTAGTATAGAGAATGAAGTGCCAGAAGAACTAAGGGCGTTAAACTTATTAAATAAAAAAATAGTTAGTCTTGAAGCGTATTTAAATACATTAATAAAGAATTTAGATTATGCCAGGGAGTTAAAAAATAATCTTAATAATAAGCTAACTTCAGAGCAATCAAGAGTAAAAGAATTAGAGAAAGCAATAGATGAGTTAAACAATGATATAAAGGATATTAAAACTAGTATAAATATTAAGTTGAAAGAGTTAAACTTTACTGATTATGAGGAATATGAAGATTCTAAAAAGTATATTTCATTAATAGATTCTTATACTTTAGAGATTAATTCTTACAGGGAAGATATAAAATCCTTAAAGGATAGAGAAATAGATTTAATAAAAAAGACAGAGAACCTTAATTTTGTAAATTTAGAAGATTTAGATTGTGAGATAAACAATAAGCAGATTAAATTGAAAGAGTTAGATCAAAATATAAAAGAGGTTTACTCGCTAATTAATAATAATTCAGCAATATTAAAAGAAATAAAGGATATAGAAAAATTAATTTCATATAAAGAAGAGGAATATAAAGTAATAGGTGAATTATCCAATCTAGCAAATGGTAAAAAGAGTCCATATATTACATTTGAAAGGTTTGTTTTAGCATCATACTTCCAGGAAATAATAGACTCAGCTAATATAAGATTATCAAAAATGACTAACGATAGATTTATATTAAAAAGAAAAGAAGATAAAGGAAAAGGAACATCACAGCAAGGGTTAGAACTAGAGGTATATGATAACTACACAGGCAAAAGTCGACATGTTAAAACTCTATCTGGAGGTGAAAGCTTTAAGGCTTCATTATCATTAGCACTAGGGTTATCTGATGTAGTTCAAGCTAATGCAGGGGGAATATCATTAGATACTATGTTTATAGATGAAGGTTTTGGGACATTAGATCCTGAATCATTAGAAAATGCAATAAATACATTATTAGAGCTACAAAGAAATGGAAGATTAGTTGGAATAATATCGCATGTACCAGAGTTAAAGGAAAGAATAGAAGCTCAATTACAAATAAGTGTATCTGCAGAAGGAAGTAGTACAAAATTCAATATAAATTAGTTCAGAGGGAGAAATCCCTCTATTTTTACAATATTCATTTCCTTTTTTTTACAAAAACAAATTGTCTTAATGATTTAAATGTGATAATATGTATATGTAATTTCAAATATATGGAAAAAATGCGAGATATAATTTAATTGTATAATGAAGGGGATTAATATGACAGAGAATATTTCTATAAATAATATGACTAAAGAAGAGTTGGTAGAAAAAATTAATGAGCTTAATGGGAAAATTAAATTACAAGAAGATTTTTTATTAAATATATCACATGATTTAAGAAGTCCTATAAATGTAATATTAAGTATACTTCAATGTTTTAAATACACTAAATCTGAAGATAAAAAAGAAGAATATAATGAAATAATAAAAAGAAATAGCTTAAAGATAATTAAATTAATTGATAACCTAATAGATACTACAAAATTAGAGAATCAATATTATGAATTAAATAAAAAAAATGTAGATATAGTATGTGTTGTGGAGAATATAGTTGATTCTATAGAGAAGTATTCACAATGTAAGAATATACAAATGGTATTTGATACTAATGTGGAAGAATGTATAGTAGCAGTAGATCCTAATGCAATTGATAGAATAGTTATGAATTTATTATCTAATGCTATAAAATTTGCTCCAAGTGATTCTGATATATTAGTTAATATTATAAAGAGTAATAATACAGTAAATATATCAGTAGAAGATCATGGACCAGGAATACCTAAAGTTGAACAAGAATTTATATTTAATAGATTTAAGCAATCTACATTAAATAAGGAAAATGAATATAAAGGAAGTGGAATTGGATTAGATTTGGTTCACTATCTAACTAAGCTGCATAATGGAGACATAAAGTTAGAAAGTATTGAAGGAAAGGGATCGAAATTTACTGTTTCTTTACCTATAACATTAGTAGATGGGAAAAAGACTTATAATGATTTATTTAAAAGAGATAAAGTAGAAATGTTAGAAGTAGAGTTTTCAGATATATACCTTTAAGTAATTACCATTAATTAGTCTTGATATATTTCAGCCTTTATGATAATATAATTCTGTTATTTATATTATATGGGGTGTTAGTTAAACGGATATAACATACCGCTACGGACGGTAGATTATGGGTTCGATTCCTGTACGCCCTGCCATTAAGAGAGTCTTTTTTAGGACTCTCTTTTTTGATTTTTAGAAATACTTTGTTGAATAATTTGTAGCTAACTTAAAGGTGGAATTAGAAGTATAGTATATGGATTAAAAAGTAGCTAATTGGTTAAATTAAAGTGGAGAATAATGAGAAGGAAGATAGTTTGATGAAATTTAATTTACTTATTAACCAATTAGATGAACATAATGAAGTTGGACTTTTATTAGCTCAAAAATATAAAGTAAAGTCTGTAGTAATGCTTTATAAAAATAAAGAAAAAAAGAAGTTAGATAAATTTAAAGAATTGTATATAGATTTTAATAATATAGAAGTAATTGATGAGTTAATAGATGAAGATAATTATGATAATCTTAAAAATATAATTTCAAAATACAAGGAAAAAGAGATAATAATTAATCTTACTGGTGGTAATAGAATAACATCTTTAATAATGTTAAAAATAGCAATAGAATTAAATATACAGTGTGTTTATGTAGATTTATTGAAAAAGAGAAGATATATTTTTGATAAGGAATATAGAATAATAGAGCAACCTTTAGAAGATATAAGTATATCTGACGTAATACATCTATCTGGATCTAATATAACATTAGATTCTACTAGTTTGGCAGAAAAAAGTGATATCCAAGAGTTTACGAAGGTAATATTAAGTAATTTGGATATTTGGCATAAGTATAAACAGAAGTTGTATGATAATAATATTTTTAAACATGATTACAAAGATACTTCAAGGATAAGCATAAATAAGTGTCTTGTAGAATCTGAAGAGTTAAAATTAATTTATAATATATTGAATTATTTGAGAGAAAAGAATGAGGTTGAGTTTATAGAAGATAAAGATAATATTGAGGTATTATTTAAGAATGATTATTTAAAAGGATTTATATTTAAGAGTGGTACTTGGTTAGAAGTATTAACTACACTAGTAGTTCAAAGTATTGAAGATATCGATGAGGTAAAAAGTGGCTTAACATTTTATTGGGGTGATGACTTAAAAAGAGTACGTAATGAATTAGATGTTGTAGCTATAAGAGATTCAGTTTTGATATGTATATCATGTAAAGATAGTGATAAATATGACGAGGATGCATTAAATGAATTACAGGTTTATAGTGAAAGGTTAGGGGGAAAAAATGCTATAAAAATATTGGTTGCTACAAAGCAACCTGTAAAAAAGACTGTATTAGATAGAGCAAAAGAAATGAATATTAACATAGTTACTTTAGATAAAAATATAGATATATTTAAGAAGGCATTAATAGATTTGATAAAAAAGAAGACAGTTTAACCTGTCTTCTTTTTATGCCCTATTTTTTCTCCTAATTGGACTTTACATTCAAAACCAAAGTCAGTTTGAGCAAGTATATCTTCATCAATCTCAATCATATCCTTTTTGAAGAATAATATTGTTGTTGAACCACCAAATTTAAAATATCCTTTTTCTTGACCTTTAAGGACCTTTTTACCAGGCTCATAAGTTTGAATTATTGTACCAACACAAGTAGCACCAACTTCTATATGAATAATATCACCAAAGTTTTCAGATTCAAAAATTGACCATTCCCTTTTATTTTGGCAATATAACTTTGGAATTCTCTCTAAAGCTGTAGGATTTACAGAATAGTATGAGCCATCAATAAAGTGACTTTCTTTAGGTATACCATTATCAATAAAATGAAATCTATGATAATCTGTAGGACAAAGTCTTAATACCAAGCAAGTACCACCTTCATATTGGTAGGCTATTTTAGTATCTCCTATTAATTCAGATAGACTATAAGTAATTCCTTTTACTTGTACAAGCTTATTCATAGAGATATTTTCATAAGCAAAGAGCCTTCCATCTCCTGGAGATACTAAAATATCTGAATTCATATCTATAGGTCTTGAATTACTATTAAGTTCTCTAATAAAGAAGTCATTGAATGATGAAAAATCATTGGTTTTTTTAATAGCCATATCGATATCTATATCAAAGTCTTTTATAAATTTAGGGATTTTCTTTTTACTAAGTTTTGTGTCACAATACTTTCCATATATTTTTGACACTAGTTTCTTTTTTATAATTAATTCTGTAAGGCTTTTACCAATAGGCGATTCATAACACCACTTTATATATTTTGATCCAGCTACTTTTTCTATCTCATAAGAATCTTTTTTTCTATCATAAATTTTTATCATATATTACCTCGCACAAATATTAAAATATTCTATTCTAAATTAAAGTTTACCACATAGTTTTATTGTAAACAAAATTTATAATCCTATTAAAGAAAGAAAAATGAAGTTATTTATAAAATTCAATTATATTATTATGAAAATTTTACTTAAACAACATTGGGTTTAATTCACATTGAACTAAATCTTTTTTAGCGTTAAAATAAAGGTGATAAGCAGTTTGATAAAAATTTAACGAATTATCTGAAAATTATAGGTTTTTCAAATTTATATGGTAAACTATAGGAAGAAAATAGAATTTTTATTTACAAGAAGAAATTTATGGAGGTACAGGATGAAGAATATCATAATTAATGATAAGGTGTGCAAAGCAGCGGAAGGTAAAACAGTGTTAGAAGTTGCCAGAGAAAATGGAATTGACATACCTACTTTATGCTACTTAAAGGAATGCGGTAATGTTGGTAAATGTGGTGTATGCGCAGTTGAAATAGAAGGGAAAAACAATTTAGCTTTGGCTTGTTTAACAAAAGTTGAAGATGGAATGGTTGTAAGAACTGATACAGAAAAAGTTCAAGAAAGAGTAAAATCAAGAGTTTCAACAATACTTAATAAGCATGAATTTAAGTGCGGTCCTTGCCCTAGAAGAGAAAATTGTGAATTGTTAAAGTTAGTTATAAAAACTAAAGCTAAAGCAACTACTCCTTTTGTTGTAGAAAATAAAGAAGAGTATGTTGATATTAGAAGTAAGTCTATAACAATAGATAGATCAAAATGTATTTTATGTGGAAGATGTGCAGCAGCATGTACTGAAAAAACAGGTACAAGTTCTATTAAATTAGTAAATGTTAATGGTAAAAGAATAGTTACTCCAGAAGAACAAAAATGTTTTGATGAAACAAATTGTTTATTATGTGGACAATGTGTAGCTGCTTGTCCAGTTGGTGCTTTATCAGAAAAAACTCATATTGATAGAGTAAAAGAAGCTTTAGAAGACCCAGAAAAGCATGTAATAGTAGCTATGGCTCCAGCTGTAAGAACAGCAATGGGAGAACTATTTAATATGGGTTATGGAGTAGATGTAACTGGTAAATTATATACTGCATTAAGAGAATTAGGATTTGATAGAATATTTGATATAAATTTTGGTGCCGATATGACTATTATGGAAGAAGCTACTGAACTTTTAGAAAGAATAGAGAAAAAAGGCCCATTCCCTATGTTTACATCATGTTGTCCAGGTTGGGTGAGACAAGTTGAAAATTATTATCCAGAGTTATTAGAAAATTTATCTTCTGCTAAGTCACCTCAACAAATTTTTGGTACAGCAAGTAAGACATACTATCCTCATATAGCTGGAATAGATCCAGAAAAGATATTTACAGTAACAATTATGCCATGTACAGCTAAGAAGTTTGAAGCAGATAGGGAAGACATGGAACTTGATGGATTAAGAAATATAGATGCAGTTTTAACTACAAGAGAGTTAGCTAAATTTATAAAGGAAAAGAAAATTGCTTTTGCTAAGCTAGAAGATAGCGAGGCTGATCCTGCAATGGGAGAATATACTGGGGCAGGAGTTATATTTGGAGCTACTGGTGGAGTAATGGAAGCAGCTATAAGAACTGCAAAAGAATTTGTTGAAAAGAAAGAACTAGAAAACTTAGATTATACAGAAGTAAGAGGGTTAAATGGAATTAAAGAAGCTTCTGTAAATATAGGTGGAGAAGACTATAATGTTGCAGTAATTAATGGATCTGCTAACTTATTTGAATTCATTGAAAGTGGAAGAATGAATAGTAAGGAATATCACTTTATCGAAGTTATGACATGTCCAGGTGGATGTGTAAATGGTGGTGGACAACCTCATGTTAATAATTTAGAAAGAGAAAAGATTGATATTAAATCAGTAAGGGCCTCTGTTCTTTATAATCAAGATAAGAGTGCTAAAAAGAGAAAGTCACATGAAAATGTTGCTTTAATGAAAATGTATGATGAATATATGGGACAACCAGGTCGTGGAAAAGCTCATGAACTATTACATTACAAATATAAGAAAAAAGAAACTTCAGAAGAAGTTATTTAATATAAAAATGTGAACTTGAACATACTATTAATGTTAATTTGTGAAAAGGAGAAATAGTTATGAATAGAGTTCATTATGAAGTAAATAATTTAGTTAATTCAACAAGTAAAACGCAGCTTAAGAATGCTCTAGATAAAGTAGAAGGGGTTCAAAACGTTTGTGTTGATATGGCAAGAGGCACTGTAGAAGTTGTTTATAGTGATGAAGCTAATGAATCAAAAATTAAAAATTGTATAGAAGACTCAGGATTCAATGTAGAATAATAATAATAAGAGCTGTACTAAACTTTGTACAGCTCTTATTATTTAAAACAGAATTTATAAATTAAAGATTAAAAATATATATTTATATATTTTTAAGAACTTAAGAACTTATAGGGAAAATGCGGTTTTGAAGTGGTAATAAGTAAATAAAAATAGGTTTCGTAAAAAATACGAAACCTATTTTAGTTAGTTTATTGCATTAGAAAATTCTAAGTATTCATCAAATGTCATAGTTCTATCAACTATAGAACCATCGTCCTTAATATCAATAATTCTATTTGCTATTGTTTGAACGAATTGGTGGTCGTGTGAAGCAAATAGTATATTACTGTTGAAGTCTTTAAGTCCATTATTCACAGCTGTAATTGATTCAAGGTCTAAGTGGTTTGTAGGCTGATCTAGCATTAATACATTTGCATTTGAAAGCATCATTCTAGATAGCATACATCTAACCTTTTCTCCCCCTGATAAAACAGAAGCTTCTTTTAATGCTTCTTCACCAGAGAATAACATTCTTCCTAAGAATCCTCTTATATAACTTTCTGCCTTTTCATCAGAGTATTGTCTTAACCAATCAACTAAAGATAGGTGGCAATCATTAAAGTATTCAGAATTATCTTTAGGGAAGTATGCGTTAGTTATAGTAATTCCCCATTTAAATTCTCCACTATCTGCTTCCATTTCTCCAGCTAATATTTTAAATAGTGTAGTAACAGCTATTTCATTACCTATTAAAGCAATTTTATCGCCTTTGTTAACCATAAAGTTTACGTTGTCTAAAACCTTAACTCCGTCAATAGTTTTTGATAGGTCTTTTACTGTTAATATATCATTACCAACTTCTCTTTCAGGTTTAAATCCAACGAATGGATATCTTCTGCTAGATGGTTGAATATCATCTAAAGTAATCTTATCTAATAACTTTTTACGAGATGTAGCTTGCTTTGACTTAGATGCATTAGCACTAAATCTTGCAATAAAGTCTTGAAGTTCCTTAATCTTTTCTTCTTTCTTCTTGTTTTGATCCTTAGCCATTTGTAAAGCTAATTGACTTGATTCATACCAGAAGTCGTAGTTACCAACGAATAACTTAATTTTACCAAAATCAACATCAGCCATATGTGTACAAACTGTGTTTAAGAAGTGTCTATCATGGGATACTACTATAACAGTACCCTCAAATTTTGATAAGAAATCTTCTAACCAATTTACAGCTTTAAGGTCTAAGTGGTTTGTAGGTTCGTCTAGAACTAGAACACCAGGGTTGCCAAATAAAGCTTGAGCTAAAAGCACCTTAACCTTTTCAGCACCTGTTAATTCTGAAACCATTTTGTAGTGAGATTCAGTTCCGATTCCTAAACCTTGAAGTAGGGATGAAGCTTCAGATTCTGCTTCCCATCCATTTAGGTCTGCAAATTCACCTTCTAATTCAGAAGCTCTTATACCATCTTCATCGCTGAAATCTGGCTTTGCATATAATTCATCTTTTTCTTTCATAATTTGGTAAAGTCTTTCATTACCCATAATTACAGTTTCTAAAACTTGATAATTATCATATAGGTTATGTTCTTGCTTTAATACAGACATTCTTGTATTTGGAGCCAAAATAACTTCTCCTGTATTTGGTTCAACGTCACCAGATAAAATCTTAAGGAATGTAGATTTACCTGCACCATTTGCACCTATAACACCATAGCAGTTACCTGGAGTAAATTTTAAGTTAACATCTTCAAATAATTTTCTACCGCCATATCTTAAGCTAACATTAGATACTGTTATCAATAATTTCTACCTCATTTCATTTATTATTTCATTCAGTTATTATAACATAGAATAACGCTTTAATCGACAAGCAGAGTTTTTAATATAAGTAAATTTTTACTATAAGATAGAAAAAGATAGAACTTAGAATATTTTAAATGAAAATTATTAGGAGTATAATAATAAACAAGAACAATTATGAGGAGTAGGGCTATGCAAAAAACAAACGCAATGAGAATTTTAGATAAAGCTAAAATAAAATATAATACATATGAATACGAAGCTGGAGATGGTCATATTGACGGTGTATCTGTTGCAAACAAACTTTCACAAGATGTAAGTATGGTATTTAAAACATTAGTTGTACAAGGAAACTCAAGAGAATTATACGTGTTTGTAATTCCTGTTAGTGAAGAATTAAATTTAAAAAAAGCTGCAAAGGTTGCAGGTGAAAAGAATGTTGAAATGATACACGTAAAAGATATAAACAAGTATACAGGATATATAAGAGGTGGATGTTCGCCGATAGGAATGAAAAAATTATATAAAACATTTATACATGAGTCTGCTAAAGGATTAGAAAAAATTATTTTTAGTGGTGGAAAGATAGGAATTCAAATTGAAGCAAATCCAGATGATATACTAAATTTAATTAATGGTAAGTATGAAGATTTAATAATGTAAAAAGAGAAAGCAAGTTGGCAATGGAGGTAGCCAAATGCTTTCTTTTATTAATTCATTAATTTAGAATTTATCCGAATTAATGAAGAGTAGGCTTTATTACAATATATATTTAAAGAAACATATGAAGTGACATAGGGAACCAAGCATTATGAAAATATGGAATATTTCATGTCCCCCAAAAGCGCCAATTCTTATTTTATCGGACTTAATAGCATAGATAACTCCACCTATAGTATATAGAACTCCACCTAAAATTAGTAAAAATATAGCTATAGGATTAAGGGCTTTCGATAAAGGATAAATTGCAAATATAGCAAACCAACCAATTGTTATATACATAACACTACTAATCCATTTAGGACAAGTGATCCAAATCATTTTAAAAATTATACCTAAGATACCTGTAGCAGCTACAATTCCAAAAAGAATATACCCAGTTTTATTGTGTAATGCTAGCAGACAAGGTGGTGCATATGAACCAGCTATAAGTATAAATATCATTGAGTGATCCAATCGTTTCAATGTTTTTATTACTTTGTCGCTAGATATAACAGAGTGATAAGTTGCGGAAGCAGAATATAGAAGGATCATACTTAATCCAAATATAATTGCAACAGCATATTCAAGTAATGTTCCATTATCTAATGATATTTTTATTATCATAAGTATTAGACCTATTAATGAAAGTATAGCTCCTATAAGATGAGTCAATCCGTTAATTGGTTCTCTAAGATATTTATCCATAAAATCCTCCAATCTAATACAAGTAGTTTTGATAACTACTTGAAATCATATTTAAATTATTATATATAGATATATTATAGTCAAATCTAATAAAAAAGTTTCATAGCTATTCTAAATAATAAAGCATACCATTTTCTTGAAATATCTCTTATTTACTATTAAAATTGAAATATAACAATAAGTAGTTTTTAAAACTAGTTTAAGGAGATTTACTATGAATGAAACAAGCATTGATGAAATAATAAAGAAGTTAGCTTTAACTGAAAGAGTAGAAGAGAAAGATATACCAGAAATAGATTTGTATATGGATCAGGTAATTCAAATATTTGAACAAAAGCTATCTAACTCGAAAAGAAAGGATAGCGATAAGGTATTAACTAAAACAATGATTAATAATTATGCTAAAGCAAAGTTATTAATGAGTATAAAAAATAAAAAGTATTCTAAAGAACACTTATTATTGATGAGTATGATATATGATTTAAAAGGGTCTCTATCAATAAGTGATATTAAAGACTTATTTGATAATATAGTAAAAAAGTATGATGAAGATAAAGAATATGATTTAAGAAGTCTGTATAAGTTATATTTAGATATAAATAACTCTAATTACGAAGAGCTTTTGGAAAATATATACAAACAGATAGATTGTGTAAAAGGAATTATAGCTGATAGTGAAGAATTTAATGAGTATGAAGAAAAGTTATTATTTATATGTTCTATGGTTTCAATGAGTAATATGTATAGAAGGGTAGCAGAAGCGATGATAGATGAATATTTTGCAGAAGGTGATAAATAAATGAAGAACTTAAATGAATTAAGAAAAATGCTTTATGATATAGATGGTAGAGGCTATAAGGCATATAAGTCGTTAGAAGGAATGTACGATTTCAATAATTATAAATTAGCTATAGATCATGTTCAAGGAGATCCATTTGCATCCCCATCTAGAGTTAGAGTAATAATGAGTCAAAAATATTCTCAAATACCTAATAACTTATTTGATAACTATAATAAAAGGGTTGCAGTTCAAGACTTTTTAGTTAGAGTTTTTTACAAAAATATAAATAAGTATAGTTCAAAGGTTTTTGGGTCAGGAAAAAGTGGATTAATTTCTATTAGTAAGTGTACTCAGGAAATATTAGATAGAACAGCTATATTGATAGATAATGATAAAATAGAAGTAAGAATAGAAGTTGGATTTCCTGCAAGGGGGAGAAGTGTATTAGCTAGAGAATTAGAAAAGATATTATATGATTATCTTCCGAAGATAATAGATGAGTCAATAACTTATAACAATCTTGATAAAGATGCTTTAAAGAAAAGAGTAGAATTAGTTGAAGATCAACAATATATAAGGCAAAGATTAGAAGGTCGTGAGTTGGTTGCTTTTATAGGAAATGGTTCAATATTACCAAGAGAAAGTGGAGTATCTTCAAAGCCCCTTAAGAATGGGATTAAGTTCATTTCGCCAAAGGAATTAGAGGTAAGTTTTAATACTCCTAATTCAGGGGAAATTAAGGGGATGGGAATACCTAAAGGAATAACGTTAATTGTTGGTGGAGGCTATCATGGTAAATCTACTTTATTAAAGGCATTAGAGTTGGGTGTATATAATCATATTGAAGATGATGGAAGAGAATTTGTAATAACTAATGATTCTGCAATGAAAGTAAGAGCAGAAGATGGAAGGGTTATTCATAAGGATGACATATCATTATTTATAAATAACTTACCTAATAAAAAGGATACAAAGAACTTTGTAAGTGATAATGCAAGTGGAAGTACATCACAAGCAGCCAATATTATTGAGAGTATAGAGTCTGGATCAAAGCTAATTTTAATTGATGAAGATACATCAGCAACTAATTTTATGATTAGAGATGATATAATGCAAAAATTAGTAGCAAAAGAAAGTGAACCAATAACTCCTTTTATTGAAGTAGCTAAAGCATTATATGAACAAATAGAGTTATCAACTATAATTGTAGTAGGTAGCTCTGGAGATTATTTTGATATAGCGGATAATGTTATACAAATGGAAGCTTATGAGCCTAAGGTTGTTACAAATGAAGCTAAGGAACTAAGTAGTGGTAAAATCCTAGAGAGAATAAAAAATAATAGCATTGAGATAAATATTGATTTTAATAGGGTGGTAAAAAAGGGGAGCATTGAAAGAGGAACTAAGGGAGTAAAAGTTAAAGGACTTGGAACTGATGGGCTAAGTATTAATAAGGAGAATATAGACCTTAAGTTGGTAGAACAATTAGTAGATAGTGAACAGGTATATGCAATAGGAGAGATACTTAAGTGGGCTGAAGATAATATTATAGATAATAAGCTAACACTTAGAGAAGTAGTAGATAATATTATGAATTATATAGATAAGAATGGACTAATAAAAGTAAATAAAATTGCTGGTGGAAACGGAAGATTATCAAAACCAAGACGTCAGGAGATTATGTGTGCATACAATAGATTCAGGTTATTAAAGTTATAAAGTGTGGAGAGAAAAGGTATGGGGTGTAATTATTATATTATGGATCCTACTTATAAAAATAAAAGTAGATATAATATAAAAGATGATAGTGGAAAGAGTTTATTTTATTACTGTGTTAGTGATGATGATAATAATAAATTTGAGTTATTCGATTTAGAAAATAATGAATTAATACTTACTACATGTTGTGTTAATGATTTTGAATCCCCTAAATATAGTGTATCTGATGATAAAGAAAGAAAAATTTTTAATATATTTAAAAGTTTTTACTTTACAAGTATGAATATAAGAGGGATATTTGGAGATTTTACAGTAAGTAAAACAGTAACAGATAAGAGAAGTTTTGAATTACTAAAGAATGGATTAGTCATAGCTAATATAGATGAAAAAAATAAGTTTACCGATAATCACCTTAGTATAAGAATTAATAAGGATGAATTTGCATTAGTAGCACTGGTAGTGTATTTACTTGTAGATATTAATGGATTATTTGATAAATATTAAAATAAGCCAAGTTTTACTTGGCTTATTTCTATTTAAAAGATTATGTTTGCTATTAATGTAATAATAGGTAGGGTAACTAAAGTTCTTTGAATAAAGATTATTATTAAGTCTTTTAAGTTAACAGGTATCTTGGAACCTAGTAATAAGCCTCCTACTTCTGACATGTATATCAGTTGAGTTACAGATGTTGCAGCTATTATAAATCTAGTCATTTCACTTTCTATTGAAGAAGCTAAAACTGATGGGATAAACATATCAGCAAATCCAACTACTAATGTTTGAGAAGCTTGTACGGCTTCAGGAATTCTTAGTAATTCTAAAAGAGGAATAAAAGGCATACCAAGAAGTTGGAAGAATGTTGTATACTCAGCAATCATAACTGCAATTCCACCCATAGCCATAACAACAGGTAAAACACCTATCCACATATCTAAAACATTTTTAAATCCATCTAATAAAATTTTAGTTATACTAGCATTTTCTTCAGCCTTGTTTAATGCACTATGTAATCCCCATGAGAATGTAGTGTATCCTTCTGGAATTAAATCGAAATCCTCTTTTTTTGCACTTCCATCAATGTATGTATCTGGTTTTCTTGAAAGAGGAGGTATTCTAGATATAATTATTGCCGCTATAATACCAGCTAAAGTAACTGTTATGTAAAAAGGAACAAACATGTGAGATAGCCCAACTTGAGATATAACCATTAAGCTAAAAGTTATAGATACTGCAGAAAAAGAAGTACCTATTATTGCTGCTTCCTTTTTAGTATAAAATCCTTCTTCATATTGCTTACTTGTTAAAAGAATTCCTATTGTTCCATCTCCTAACCATGAAGTAATACAGTCTATGGATGATCTTCCAGGTAATTTAAATATAGGCCTCATTATTTTTGTAAATAATGCACCAACAAATTCTAATAATCCATGATTAAGTAGAAGTGGAAGAAATAAACCTGCAAATAAGAATATTGATGTTAATACTGGTAGTAAATCAAATAAAATCATAGAACCAGTACTTTCAGACCATATAAATTCAGGTCCGATTTTAGAATAGGACATTATAGCAAGTATCATTCCAGTTATTCTAGCAAAAAGCCAGATTGGTGAAACAGAAAAAAGTTCATTTAAAACTTTATTTTTAGGTTTTATAAATTTTACTAAAATACTTCCTAAAGCTGAGATTGAAATAAGTAATACAGCAATTAAAGGAAGAATATCACCAATTAAATTAACTGTATAGTTAGAAAGAAATGCTACTGGTATAGTAACTTCACCGCCTATATTTATAGGGGTCATAAAAAGTAATATACCTATAATAGAAGGAATAAAAAATTTTAAAAAAGATGAAATTTTTATATTTGAATTTTTATTCATTTTTGTCTCCTTTAAGTTTATAATTATGCAATGATTATATTTTATTATACTTTTTATAAAAAAGATAGTATAAATAATCAAAAAAGTTTAATAATTATGTAGAAATATTAAAGAAATTAAGAATTAATTATCGAAAAGATGTAGTGAAAGTATTAAATAATAGTACTAGACAGCATCTGATATAATATTAAAGGAATGCTAATGAAAATGGAGGATATGAAGTTGATAAAGGTAATAGCGTCAGATATGGATGGAACATTATTAAATTCTCAGCACGATATAACAGAAGAAAATGTAAAGGCTATATTAAAATCTAAAGAATTAGGAATACACTTTATTATAGCAACAGGAAGAATGTATGATAGTGTAAAACCTTTCATGGATAAGTACGGAATAAAGTGTGAGTATATTCTTATGAATGGTGCAGAGTTTAGAGATGAAAATGGTGAAATTGTTGAAAGTATAAGTATGAATAAAGGAAAAATAAAAGATATACTAGATATTCTTCGCAAAGAAAATTTAATAGTTGAATTATATACTGGTGATGGTTCCTATACTATAAATACAAAAGAAGAAGCTTTAAAAGAAATGGTTTATAGAGTTCAGAATTTTGAAAAGGTTCAAGATTATGATAAGGCCTTAGAAATAGCAAAGAATCATGATCATTTTAAGAGCCTTAAATATATAGATGATATTGATAAATTTATAGAAAGTGATATAGAAGTAAGAAAAATAATAACCTTTAGTAATGATATAGAGATTATTAAAAGAACTAAGAGTGAATTAAGTGATATTGGAGGATTAGCCGTATTATCATCTTTTATAACGAACATTGAAATAACAGATGAAAGAGCTCAAAAAGGTTACATATTAAAAAAAGTTACCGAAAAGATGGGAGTAAAAAATGAAGAAGTTATAGCTTTTGGAGATAGTTTCAATGATTATTCATTGTTTACTGAGTTTAAGAAAGCATATGCTATGGAAAATGCTATTCCAGAGATAAAAGAGATTGCAAAAAATATAACAGATACTAATGATAATAGTGGAGTAGCAAAAGCCATATATAAAGAATTAGGAATTTAGAAATATTTAATTCTTATATTAAAAAATTAAATTGTTATATACTAATTTATAAGATGGAGACTATTGTGTTAATATATATTGTAGATAAATACATAATAGGGGGAACAAGATGAAGAAGGTAAAAGAGTACACAATTATAACATTTGGAGTATTATTAGTGGTAGCTTCATTTATATTTTTCTTTTTTCCTAATAATATAGCATGTGGTGGAGTATCAGGGTTAGCTTTAGTGTTACATGATATAACTGGAATAGAGTCAGGAATTATTATGTTTGTTGCAAATGTAATATTATTTGGTGTTGCATTTATATTTATTGGTGGAGAATTTGGTATAAAGAGTATTTATGCTGCCTTTGGTCTTTCAGCAATACTTTCAATAACTGAAAAATCAGGAATATCATTTGCATTAACAAATAACTTAGTGCTTGCAACTATTTTTGGTAGTGCATTATTAGCTATGGGAACAGCTATAATGTTTACTCAGGATGCATCCACAGGTGGAACTAGTATAATTGCTAAGTTACTAAGTAAGTATTTTCATATTGGATATGGTATGGGGCAGCTTATATCTGATTCCATAGTAATATTACTTGCTATGTATACATTTGGGATGGAGTTAGGGCTATTTGGGTTATTAAGTGTTTACCTAATTGGTACATTAATAGATAAATTTATAGATGGTTTTAATTCTTGTAAACAAGTACTTATTTTTACTCAAAAAGAACAAACAGTTGTAGAGTATATCAATAAAGATGTAGATAGAGGTTGTACTGTATTTAAAGGAAAGGGTGGATATACAGGAAGAGAAAATACTATTATATTGACCATTTTAAGTAGAAGACAATTTATACAATTAAAACAATTTATAAAGAAAGAAGATCCAGAAGCATTTATAACAGTTAATGCTACAACTGAAGTTTTAGGAAAGGGATTTATGAATTTAGTAGAATAAATAAAAGCTTGCTTTGTTAGCAAGCTTTTTTTTATAAAAAAACTGTTTGGGTACAGAGTTAGGAAATAGATATGTAAATCAGATTAAACATGAATTAGAATGAAAGCATAAAGGGAAAAACTAGGAGGTATAAAATATGTATCATAAAGTTGAGAATAAGTTTCCAAAGAATTTTTTATGGGGGGCATCTACATCAGCCTATCAAGTAGAAGGTGCTTATAATAAAGACGGAAAAGGAGCATCAGTGCAGGATACTAAGGTGTTACCAGAAGGAACAGCTGATTTTAAGGTATCAAGTGACCATTATCACCACTATAAAGAAGATATAGCACTATTTGCAGAAATGGGCTTTAAAACTTATAGATTTTCAATATCATGGACAAGAATTATTCCAAATGGAACCGGGGAAGTTAATGAAAAGGGTATAGAATTTTATAATAATTTAATTGATGAGCTTAAGAAGTATAATATAGAGCCATTAGTAACAATGTATCATTTTGATTTACCAGATGTACTGCAACAAAGAGGTGGATGGTCTAATAGAGAGACAGTAGATGCTTTTGTGGAATATGCAAGGGTAATATTTGAGAATTTTGGAGATAGGGTTAAGTATTGGCTAACAATAAATGAACAAAATATGATGATTTTACATGGAGCAGCAATAGGTACAGTAAATGAAGGGTGCGAAGATATACAAAAGGAATTATATCAACAAAATCATCATATGATGCTTGCGCAAGCTATGACTATGAAACTATGTCATAAAATGGTTGAAGATGGTAAGATAGGACCTGCACCAAATATAAGTGCTATATATCCGGCATCACCAAAACCAGAAGATGTACTAGCCGCTCAAAACTTTAATGCAATAAGAAACTGGCTATACTTAGATATGGCTGTATATGGAAGATACAATGCAATAGCATGGAGCTATATGAAGGAAAAGGGAATTGAACCTAAAATAGAAGATGGAGATATGGAAATATTGAAGGGGGGAGACCCTGACTTCATAGCATTTAATTACTATAGTACAGCTACAGTTAAAGAAAGCAAAATTGATGATTCAGAAGGTAAGTTTATCGGTGGAGATCAGCAAATTGCTACAGGAGATTTAGGGGTATTTAATGGAGCGCACAATGATTTCTTAGAGAAAACTGAATTTGGATGGGAGATAGATCCAGTAGGATTTAGAACAACATTAAGAGAGATATATGGAAGATACAACTTACCATTAATAGTAACTGAAAATGGTTTAGGAGCTTATGATAACTTAGAAGATGGTGATACTATAAACGATGATTATAGAATTGATTATTTAAGAAAGCATATAGAGCAAGCAAAACTTGCTATAACTGATGGTGTAGAGTTGTTAGGTTATTGTCCATGGTCTGCTATAGATTTAATTAGCACACACCAAGGCTTTAAAAAGAGATATGGTTTTATATATGTAAATAGAGATGAGTTTGATTTAAAGGATTTAAGAAGAATAAGGAAGAAAAGCTTTTTCTGGTATAAAAATGTAATTAAATCAAATGGAGAAGAAATATAGAACTGTATGGGTACAATGTTTAGATTTTGAGGTTTATATTGAAAAATATATATATTAAAATTTAAATAAAGATAGCTAAATTAAGCCATCAAGCTAAAGTTATTTAAAGAAAGAAACTTGCCGATATTAATTAACTTTTTATAACTTTAGACTCATGAAATAATACTATCCCCAGTATTATTCTGTATTAAAATTTCTATTAATATTAAGAGGAGTTTAGGTAATTATCTAAACTCCTTTTAGTTTAGTCTAAAATTATTTTCACATAAAGCTTACGCTTTCTTGAACCATCATATTCACAAAAGTAAACATCTTGACAAGATCCTAAGATTAATTCGCCATTACTTAAGATTAAATATTGAGAAGCACCAATAGCTAATAATTTTAAGTGGGTATGAGAATTTCCTTCAAAGTGTTTATAATTTTTATTAATAGTAGGATAAGCTTTTTCAAATCCATAAATTAAATCTCTAACTACATCAGAATCAGTATTTTCATTTATTGTTATCCCTGCCGTAGTATGAGGACAAAATACTATAACTATACCACGCTTATTTAACTTTCCTTAATATCTTTTCTTATTAACTTTATTATTTTAATCATATCTTGTCTATTAGAAATTGTAAGATCATGAACAAATAAGTTTTTCATATAAATACCTCATAAATAGAATTTTTAATTATTTTGTGGATAAACTAACCATAATAAAGGAGAGTTTATTATGGATAAAAAGAAAGTTATTAACAATTTAATTATAGCTAATTTAACAATATTTTTGTTATATATGTTGGGTAAATTTAGCATAATACATGAATTTTTAGAGGTTATATTATTGGTAATAGTAGCACCTATAATATTTGGGGTATTTCTTTTTTATATTCTAAAACCATTGAATGATATATTTGTAAAAAAGGGAATGAAAACTTCAAAGGCGGCCTTATTAACATTATCAATAACAGCATTTATATTAGCAGCTGTTATTAGATACTTTGGAGAATACCTTGTAGTTCAGTTAGTACAACTTAAATCATTAATACTAACCTATATAGATAGAAATCAAATAGCTGAATTTACTAATGAGGTTATAAATGATGATAGTATACAATCATCAATAAGTTCATTATGCACTGGAATAATAAATTATATTTCATTATTAGTTACAAATGCTAAAGATATATTTGATAAAGGAATGATGTTATTTTCTAATGTGTTATTAATTATATTAATTACATTCTTTTTATTAAGAGACGGTCATAATTTTAAAAATATTGTTTTAAAATATTGCCCAGAAAAATATAAAGATACTGTTGAAAAATTATTACCTAAATGTGATGATGTTCTATCTACATATATAATAGGTCAGGCTATAGTAGCATTATCTTTAGCCACTATGGTTTTCATTGGTTATGTAATAATAGGTATGCCTAGTGCATTATTATTAGCATTTACTACATTCATACTAGCTTTTATTCCATTTGTAGGATTTTTTATTTCTATGATAATCCCATATATAGTTGCAACAATAATAGGGTTTAACATGTTGATAAAATTAACATTGTTATTTATAATAGCTCAAACATTGAAGGGAAGAGTAGTTGTTCCATTTATAATGGGAAAAACAATGAATATACATCCAATTACTGATATATTTTTAGTAGTAGGAGGAGCAGCAATAGGAGGACCATTAGTTGCATTTTGTATAGTACCAATATATTCTTTATTAAAATTAATAATAAAGACTTTTATAGAAAGTAAGGATGTAAAGATCCCTTTTATTGATAAGATAAAAAAGGTATAGTAATATAAATATTATAAATAAGATATTAAGGGGATGTAGAAATGGGCTTTCGTAAACAATTAAAAGAAGTAAAAAGGGTAGTAGTTAAAGTAGGAACTTCAACGCTAACTTATGAAAATGGAAATATTAATCTGACAAGAATTGAAAAATTAACAAGAATACTATCTGATATGATAAATTCAGGTAATGAAGTTGTACTTGTTACATCTGGTGCAATTGGAGTTGGAGTAAGCAAATTAAAGTTAAAAGAAAAGCCCAAAACTATAAGAGAAAAACAAGCAGTAGCAGCTGTAGGACAATGTGAATTAATGCATATATATAGTAAGTTCTTTGGAGAATATAGCCATGTTGTAGGACAGGTTTTACTTACTAGAGATGTTGTTGAGGATGACCATATAAGAGAAAATGTATGCAACACATTTGAAACTTTGCTAGAAAATGGAATAATTCCGATAGTAAATGAAAATGATACTGTTTCTATAGATGAAATTGAAAATATAGTTAGATTTGGTGATAATGATAATTTATCTGCAATAGTTGCAAGTTTAGTAAAAGCAGATCTTTTAGTTATATTATCTGATATAGATGGATTTTATGATTCAGACCCAAGAAGCAATAAAGAGGCAAAAATGCTAGAAGTAGTAGAAGAAGTTACTCCTGAATTAGAAGAATGTGCTGGTGGGGCTGGGTCTAACTTAGGAACTGGAGGAATGATTACTAAGTTAATGGCAGCGAAAGTGTCTGCAGATGCTGGAGTTAATATGGTATTAGCGAATGGAAGTAATCCTAATATATTACTAGATATATTGGCAGGTAAAAATGTTGGTACTTTATTTTTAGGAAAAAAATAATATAAGGGGGCAAAGAATGGGTAAATTAATTTTAAAAGGACAAAGAGCAAAAGAAGCATCATATGAACTTATGAATGCAACTACAACACAAAAGAATGAAGCTTTACTTAAGATGGCTGAAAAGTTGCTAGAAAATAAGGATAATATCTTAAGAGAAAATAAGAAGGATTTAGAAAAAGCTATTGAAAAAGGTACTACTAAAGCTATGTTAGATAGACTAAAGCTAGATGAAAAAAGATTAGCTGATATGGCAGATGGATTAAGACAAGTAGTATCATTAGCAGATCCAGTTGGAGAAGTTACTTCAATGTGGAGGAGGCCAAATGGATTACAAATAGGTAAACAAAGAGTTCCTATGGGGGTAATAGGGATTATATATGAGGCTAGACCTAATGTTACTTGTGATGCAGCAGGTTTATGTTTAAAGACTGGTAATGCAGTTATATTAAGAGGTGGAAGTGAAGCTATAAATTCTAATATGGCAATAGTTAAAGCTTTAGTGGAAGGGATAAAGGAAGCTGGGCTTCCAGAGTATTCATTACAGTTAGTAGAAGATACAAGTAGAGAAGTTGCTACAGAAATGATGAGATTAAATGAATATATAGATGTGCTTATACCAAGAGGAGGTGCAGGTCTTATACAAGCTGTAGTAAAGAGTGCCACAGTACCAGTTATTGAAACTGGAACAGGAAACTGTCATGTTTATGTTGATTGTGATGCAGATTTAGAAATGGCTAAAAATATAGTTATAAATGCAAAGACTAGTAGACCTGCTGTTTGTAATGCAGAAGAAAAGCTTTTAGTAAGTGAAAAGGTTGCTGATAAATTTATACCTATGATTATTAATGTATTAAGAGAAAAGAACGTAAAAGTGATAGGTGATGAAAAGGTTAGAAATATAATAGAAGATGTTGAGGCAGCAACTGAAGAAGATTGGGGAAAAGAATATCTTGATTATATTATTGGAGTTAAGGTAGTTAAAGATGTGGATGAAGCTATTTCACACATAAATAAGTATGGTTCTGGACATTCAGAAGCAATAATTACTAAGAGCTATGATAATTCTCAAAGATTTTTACAAAGAGTAGACGCTGCTGCTGTATATGTTAATGCATCAACAAGATTTACTGATGGAAGTGAGTTTGGGTTTGGAGCTGAAATTGGAATAAGTACTCAAAAGCTACATGCTAGAGGGCCAATGGGATTAACTGAATTAACAACTACAAAGTATATTATTTATGGTAATGGACAAATAAGATAAATTTTAAGAAGCTACTAAGGTGGCTTCTTATATTTATATGTTTTTTTAAATATGAATATAAGGTAGATAGAGGAGAATATATAAGTATGAACTGGAAGATAAAAAGCTTTTATGATTTAACATTAGATGAATTATATGAAATTTGTAAAGTAAGGTATGAAGTGTTTGTGTGTGGACAGAAAATTTATCAAGAGAATGATTTTGATGATGTTGATAAAAAGGTATTTCATATATTTTTAGAAGATGAAGGGAAGATAGTTGCTTATGCTAGATTAATTCCTAGTGGAATAACATATGATACTGCAGCTATAGGAAGAGTTTTAGTATTAAATGAATATAGAAGAAAAGGCATTGCATCCGAATTAATGAAGAGAAGTATTGAATTTATACAGAAGGAATTAAAAGAGAATAAGATCACTTTATCTGCTCAGTTATACGCTAAAGAGCTTTATGAAAAAGTAGGTTTTAAAGTGATTTCTGATGTATATGAAGAAGTTGATATACCTCACGTAAAAATGATTTTAGAATAAATCTGTTGAAAATACACAGGTGCAACTGGTAGTTGACAAAAAGAAAATGCTAGTTGGTAGAGGTTTGTATGAAAAATTTTTATAATTTTTCATGGAGGTGAGGAAAATGCAAATAAGTGAAAAGTTGCAATTATTAAGAAGTAAAACCGGAATGTCTCAAGAAGAATTGGCAGAAAGATTAGGGATATCAAGACAATCAATTTCAAAGTGGGAGTCTGGACAATCAGTACCAGATTTAAAGAAATTAATAATATTATCAGAAATATATAATGTTACTATTGATAGTTTAGTTAAAGATGGTGATGAGTATGATATGTTACAAGAAACAGATGATAAGGATTCAAAGGTTAATATAATAGACAATGATACTAAATCAACTCAAGTTATTATAAATCTTCACGGAGGAAGATTAGAATATGAATATAAGAGCAAAAGGACATTACTTGGCTTACCGCTTATTCATATTAATATAGGCAAAGGATTTAAGAAAGCCAAAGGAATAGTTGCTATAGGAAATATATCATATGGAATTGTATCAGCAGGTATTATTTCTTTAGGAGTATTAAGCTTTGGTTGTATGTCTATAGGTATAATTAGTCTAGCAGCTATATCAATAGCATTACTTTTAGCTATTGGGGCTATATCTATAGGAGTTTTCTCTGTTGGAGCTATATCTATTGGAATATTTTCACTTGGTGCACTATCTATAGGGAAATACTCAATTGGGGCAGCAGCTATAGCAACAGATGTAGCTATAGGAGATTATGCAAAAGGAACCGTAGCTATAGGTAATACTACTGAAGGATTAACAAAAATTCCATTAGATACTTCTATAGAAGATATTAAGAAAGTAATAAAAGAGCAATATCCGAGCTTAAGTAATTGGATTATTAAATATATTGAGTTCTTTGTTAAATATACTAAATTTGGAGTTAAATAAATTACAGTTATAGGTTAGTTATTTTTTAAGTAGCTAACCTTTTTTATAATCTTCAAAACATCTTTTATTAGATATTTAAGTTATAATGAATATACAAACTAGTATAAAGAGAGATAACTAAGGAAAACTAAGATAAACAGCTTAGGAGGTCATAGATTATGGAGCATAAGAAGTTTGCTTTTATATCAGATTTTGATGGGACGTTAACTCATAAAGATTTTTATCAAATGATAATAGATGAATACTTAGGTGAAGAGGGAAAAGAGTTATACAAAGCATGGCGTAAGAGTAAATATAAAGATAAGGATTTTTTACATAAGATTTATAGTTCAATTAATAGAGATGAAGATGAAATATTAGAAGACATATTAAAAATTGAATGGGATAAAAATGCAGATAAAGTAATTCAAAAGATAAGAGAAGCTGGTGGAGATTTTATTATTTTAAGTGCAGGAACTAGTTATTATATAGATAGATTACTTAAGAAAAAAGGGCTGTCAAATATTAAAGTTTATTCTAATCCAGGGGAATATAAGGATAGAGGTATTCATTTAAAGATAGATAAAAACAATCCATATTATTCTGAGGTGTATGGAATAGATAAAGGAAAAGTTGTTGCGGATTTAAAACATAAATATTCATATGTTTATTATGCTGGAGATAGTGCACCAGATATTCCACCATGTAAGTTAGCAGATATATGCTTTGCAAAGGGAAATCTTCAAGGAATGTTGCAAGAAGAATGTGTGAATTTCATACCTATGAGTGATTATAGTGATATAGAAAAAAGTTTGATTGAAAAGAGGGTAATAGAATAATGAAGGTAAAGTCACATAGTATTTCTATACCAGCTTTCTTAAAGGTTGGGAGAGGTACTTTAGGATATTTGGGTAAATTTTTAAGTGAAAATAATTTTAATAGAGTGTGTATATTTTTTGGTAATGGTCTTATTGAATTGTTTGGAAATATGGTATTTGAGTCATTAGAAAAAGAAGATATAGAGCTTTTGCATCATGAAGAACTAGATACTACCGATATTGAGGATATTACAAGACTAGCCTTTTCAATATCTAATAATACAGATGCAGTTATAGGTATTGGAGGAGGAAAGGTAATTGATGTGGCAAAGTATGTTGGTTTCCTAAGAAAAATACCATTTATAAGTGTACCAACATCATCATCTAGTGATGGTTTTTCAAGTTCTAGTGCATCATTACTTGTAGATGGTAAGAGGACCTCAGTGCCAGCAAGGTTAGCTTATGGAATAGTAGTTGATTTAGATGTAATAAAAAGTGCACCCGAAAAATTTATTTATTCAGGAATAGGTGATTTGATTTCTAAGATAACAGCTTTATATGATTGGATTTATGAAGCTGATAAAGGTGTAGGTGAATTAGATGATTTTGCATTAATGATAGCTAAAAAGGCAGTAAATAGTTTTATTAGAACTCCATTTGAATCTATAAAAGATGACTTGTTTTTAAAAGAGTTAGTAGATTCCCTTGCTATGAGTGGAATAGCCAATGAGATAGCTGGAAATAGTTCTCCAACTAGTGGTAGTGAGCATTTAATTTCTCATGCTTTAGATAAGATATTAGATGAGCCACAACTTCATGGAGTACAGGTTGGAATTGCTACATATATTATGAGTAAAGTTCAAGAACATAGATATAAAAGGGTTAATGAAGTATTAACTACTACAGGATTTTGGGATTATGTAAAAACATTGAAAATTAAAAGAGAAGATTTTGAAAATGCCATTGATATTGCACCAAGCATAAAACCCAATAGACATACATTTATTCATGAAGAAGAATATAGAAAAGAGGCAAAAGAACTATTATATAAAGATGAAATTTTAAATTCTATTTTTGAATAAGAAAGAGGTTGGTAAATTTAAGTACCAACCTCTTTCTTATAATTAATCGTAATATAAAAATTTATGATGATAAAAGACACAATATATATTAATCTGTCATAGTTTAAGAATAGGGATAAATATATAAATAAGTCTATATCTAAAATTAAACGAAGGGAGAAAATATTATGAATCTAGTAAATGCAGATTTAGCTTCAACTGTTAAGGTTGTAGGTATAGATGCGGAGGGAGAACTTAGGAGAAGATTTTTTGATTTGGGGATAATTGAGGGAACCGAAATAGATGTCATGTATAGAGGACCATTTGGTGACCCAACAGCTTATCTAATAAGAGGAACCTTAATAGCATTAAGGGGAGAAGATAGTGAAAAGATTCAGGTAGTAAGTTATAAGTAGGAGGAGACATGGGCTTAAGTAAAAATTCAACAGGTATTGGAGTTCTATCAGGAGAAAATAGAAAAGCTAGTGGTGATTATAAGTACAGAATAGGGCTGGCTGGTAATCCTAATGTAGGTAAAAGTACAGTTTTTAATGCATTAACAGGTTTAAATCAACACACAGGAAACTGGCCTGGGAAGACTGTAGAGAATGCTGAAGGTATATTCCAAGTTAATGGAGAAAAAATTAAGGTGGTAGATTTACCAGGAACTTATTCGTTGTTATCTAATTCTGAAGAAGAAGAGATTGCAAGGGATTATATATGTTTTGAAAATCCTGATTTAGTTGTAGTGGTAGCAGATGCTACATCTTTAGAAAGAAACTTAAATTTATTTTATCAGATATCTGAAATAACAGAAAAGGTTATACTTTGTGTTAATTTAATAGATGAGGCTAAAAAACAAGGCATATCAATTGATGAAAGAAAATTAGCTAAAGAGCTTAATACTTGTGTTGTCGTTACAGCAGCTAGGCAAAATGAAGGAATAGATGATCTAAAGAAGAAAGTACTAGATGAAATAAATAAGAAAAGAGATACTTATGCTCTTGTAAGATATAAAAAAACAATTGAAGAATCCATAAAAGACATACAAGCTGTTCTATCTAATAATGAGACATTATCTAATGACAAAAAAAAGTTAAGATGGGCATCTATTAGATTATTAGAAAATAATAATGGGATAGTAAGCTCATTAGTTAAAAAGTTTAATATTGATAATTATTCTATGGACAAAGTAAACAAAATAAGAGAAGAAGTAAGCGTTGAAAAATCAATAGAAGATGAGATAGTAGAAACATTAGTTAAGAATGCAGAAATGGTTGCAAAAGATGTAGTAAAAGAAAGAGATAGGTATAACGAATTCCATAAGAAGATAGATAAGTTACTTGTATCAAAGATTACTGGAATTCCTATAATGATAGTTTTACTATTAATAGTACTTTGGATTACAATAACTCTTGCAAACTATCCGTCAGAATTATTATCAAACATGTTTGGTAATATTGAGGTTTGGTTAAGAGGAATACTTGCAAATAGTTTTATACCTTCATGGATTAGTAGTGTTTTAATTGATGGTATATATGTTACTTTAGCTTGGGTAATATCTGTTATGTTGCCTCCAATGGCTATATTCTTCCCTATGTTTACCTTGCTTGAAGACTTAGGATATTTACCAAGAATAGCTTTTAACTTAGATAAGTGTTTTAAAAAGTGCTGTTCTTGTGGTAAGCAAGCCCTAACTATGTGTATGGGGTTAGGATGTAATGCAGCTGGTGTAATAGGATGTAGAATAATTAATTCCCCAAGAGAAAGATTAATAGCTATATTAACTAATGTTTTTATGCCTTGCAATGGAAGGTTTCCTACCTTAATAACAGTAGCATCTTTATTTATAGGGGGGGCTGTAGTTGGTGGATTTACTGGTAGTCTTGTATCTGCGCTAGCTGTTACAGCAGTTATAATAGTGGGGGTATTTATGACACTTATAACGTCTAAGATTTTATCAAAGACTGTTTTAAAAGGAGTACCATCAAACTTTATATTAGAGTTACCCCCATATAGAAAACCTCAAATAGGTAAAGTTCTTGTTAGATCATTATTAGATAGAACATTATATGTGCTTGGACGAGCTGTGGCAGTAGCAGCACCTGCTGGGATAGTTATATGGATTTTTGCTAACGTCCCTGTAGGAGAAGTAAGCTTATTAACTTATTGTGCAGATTTGCTACAACCATTTGCTAATGCAATAGGATTAGATGGTTATATTTTAATGGCATTTATATTAGGTTTACCTGCAAATGAAATAGTTATGCCTATAATTATAATGAGTTATATGAGAGCGACTACAATGTTAGAGTTTGATAGTATGATTGCATTAAAACAACTATTAGTTGCTAATGGATGGACACTACTAACGGCAATTAATATGATGATTATCTGTCTTATGCATTATCCCTGTGGTACAACGTTATGGACAATCAAGAAGGAAACAAAGAGTTGGAAATGGACTATACTATCCTTTTTAATTCCAACTATAGCGGGAATAGTAGTTTGTTTCATAACAACTCAACTTTGGAGATTAATAGTTTAGCAAAATAAAGCTGTTTCTTTATTTAAGAAGCAGCTTTATTTTTAACGGTACAAAGAATTTATATATTTATATAAATATATAAATAGGATTTCGAATATAAATTTTTTTATTAATGTAATTCTTCAATGATATAATTGGATTAACGTTTAAATATGAGGTGGTTGTGATGAAAAATAAATTCACACTAATAACTGGTGGAAGCGAAGGGATTGGTTTCGAGTTAGCAAAGTTATTTGCTAAGGATAATAATAATATTTTTTTAGTTGCTAGGAGCAATGATAAGCTAAATAAAGCAAAAGAATATTTAAAAAAGAATTATAATGTGGAGGTTATTACGATTAGTTTAGATTTATCAGTGGATAACTCGTGTGAAAAACTATTTAAATTTGTGGAAGAAAATAATTTAGTTGTGGATAACTTAATAAATAATGCTGGAATAGGTTCATTTGGTTTTTTTTATGAAGAAGATAATGGATTTGAAGAGAAGATTATAGATTTGAACATAACTTCCTTAACAAAGATAACAAAATATTTCTTAAGACAAATGATTAAAAGAAAAAGTGGTGGCATATTAAATGTAGCATCCACAGCAGCTTTTGTTGGAGGCCCTAAGATGGCTCTTTATTATGCAACAAAATCCTATGTATTAACTTTAACTGAAGCAATTCATGATGAAGTAAAAGAATATGGAATTAAAGTGAGCTGTTTATGTCCAGGTCCAGTTAAAACATCATTTCAAAATAAAGCTGGAATAAAGAAATCAGAAAGTGCCAAAAAGTATTTAATGACAGCAGAGGATGTTGCAAGGATTGGTTATGCTAATTATAAAAAAGGAAAAACAATAATTGTACCAGGGATTAACAATAAAGTTTTGGTTATAGTAAACAAACTTATTCCTAGAGCATTAAGTAGAAAAGTGGTCTTAAAAAGCAATAAGTATTAGGGGGAAGGAATTAGTGAGTAAAATTTTTGATGGATATGTATTAGTTTCAGATATGGATGGAACCTTAATTGGAAGTGATAAGATAATATCTAGTGATAATAGAGAAGCAATTGACTATTTTATTAATGAAGGTGGATTATTTACAATAGCCACAGGAAGAATGTTACCATCAGTATTAGAATATAGGGAAAGTTTAAATTTAAATTTACCAATTTTAATTCATAATGGTGGCAAGATATATGATGTTATAAAAGAAGAAATAATAAGTGAAGTATATATAGAAGAAAATAGAAAAGAAGCAATAAAAAGAGTTACTAATGACTATCCTAATTTAGGAATAGAAATATTTTCTGATGAAGTTGTATATGTATATCAAAGTTGTAGATTTACAGAAAGATATAATAGACACAATTATGAAATTGTTTATGATGTAGATGATAGTTTGTGGGAGAAAAATTGGATAAAGGTTCTGATAATAGGAGAAGAGAAAGAACTAAATATAATAGAAGAGATATACTGCAGTAAATATGATTCTGGATCAGCTTATAGAAGTGGGAAAAATTATTTTGATATAGTTGCAAATGGAGTATCTAAGGGACAAGCGTTAGAGTGTTTAATTGATAAATATAAGTTAGATAAAAATAAAGTTATTGCAGTTGGGGACAATATGAATGATTTAGAAATGCTTAAAGTAGCTAGATATGGATTTGTGGTAGAGAATGGAGAAGAAAGAGTAAAAGAAGAAGTTGATTTAATAGCAACTTCCTGTGATGATAATGCAATTAAGTTTGTAATAAATTATATAAAGAATAAAATATAAGTAATTTTTTAAGCCAATTCTGTTAATACTAATCAATAAAAGATGAGGAGTGTTATTATGAGTTGGCTTAGTTATATTTGTTTTATATTTGTTTTATATTCATTTTTAGGATGGGTATTAGAAGAGATATATTGTTTTATAGTTACAGGGCACTTTAAAGAGGATGGTTTCTTGAATGGGCCATTTAAACCAATGTATGGTTTTGCTATGGCAATAATAATATATATAAGTGAATTCACGATGCTTAGTAATACTTTGTTGTGGATTTTATTTTTTATAGTTCCTACAACAGTAGAGTATATTAGTGGATACCTGATGAAGAAAGTATTTAATAAGATGTATTGGGATTACAGTGATCACAAGTTTAATATAGATGGATTTGTATGTTTAAGATTTTCTTTGTATTGGATCTTTTTAACTGCTTTTGTAGTATATATATTACAACCATTAGTTAGTATAATGTTTTATAATTACTTTGATTTAATATCAAATATAAGTCCTTTATTTATTGGATACATATTAATAGATTTTGTTATGACCACAAGTAGTCTAAATATTAATTATAAAGCTAAGGATTAGAGATTAAGAAATATTATTTCCACACGATAAGTAATGTAAAAGTTATTTGAGTTGAGGGGATAAATATGATAGTTAATAAAAATAAATTGGTTGAAGAGATTATAAACAATATATCTTTTTTAGAGGAGCCAAGAGAAGGTATAAAAATAAATAATGATAATTTAAAAAGAATAAAAAATATTTATTTAAGAATTAGTACTGGTAAAGAAGTATTTGAACAAATTGCAAAAATTGTTTTAGACTCTGTAATGCAAATGAGTAGCTTTGATTTATTACTTACTGATAAGGTAAATGAGATAGAAAATGTAAGCAACAGTATAGACGATTTAACAGGTAAGTTATCTGAGGCAAGTAGAGTTGTAATTGATTCATCAGAAGAAGTATCTGCATCACATGCATCTATGACAAATTCAATTAATAAAATGTCAGTTAATTCAGATAAGTTGCTAGAGGATATTAATAAAAGTGACAACGAATTATGCGAAATACAAGACTCATCAAAGAGAGCTATGGAAAGTTCAGTTAATATGAAGGAAGATATGAAAAAATTAATGGATGTATTATCAAACATAAAAAATGTAATAACATCTATTTATGATATATCTGAACAGACAAACTTATTAGCACTAAATGCATCAATAGAAGCTGCTAGAGCTGGTGAAGGTGGAAGAGGCTTCTCTGTAGTGGCAGAAGAAATAAGAAAGTTAGCAGATGAAACAAAACTATTAACATCTAATATGGGTGGGTTTGTTAAGGCTATTGGAGATGCGTCTACTAAGAGTGATAAAAGTATCGATAATACAGTGGAAGAACTTAAAAAGATAAATGATAGTATTGATAATATGGTTAATTCAGGAAAAAGGAATAGGAAAACTATACATAGTATGAGTGAAGAAATTAGTGTAATTGCAGCTAATAGCGAAGAAATTAGTTCTGCTTTTGAAGAAGTTAATGAAACAATAAGATTATGTGGAAATCACGTAGAGAAAATAAAAGGGAGTTCAGAAGTTTTAACTACTAGTAGAAGTGATTTAAGAAATATTATAAATCCACTTTCTAATATGGAGGAGAAGCTACATAATGCGGCAACCTTAATAGGAAAAGTTGTACAAGACCCTTATTATAGAGTAAATAATACATTATTTATAGAAACAGTTGAAAATGCTATTGTAGCTCATAAAAGTTGGTTACTTACTTTAAAAAGCATTATAGATAACAAGAAAGTAGTTCCATTACAAGTTAATGATCATAAGTGTGCATTTGGACACTTCTATTATTCTATATCTCCTATAAACAAAGAAGTATTAAATATTTGGGATGGCGTTGAGGATAAACATAAAAAGTTTCATAGTTGTGGTAAAAGTGTTATAAAAGCAATTAATGATGATGATTTTAAATTAGCGAATAGTATATATAGTGATGCACAGAAGTTGTCATTAGAATTAATAAAAGATTTTACTTTAATAATAGATAAAGTTAATAAGCTAGATAAAGAGAATATAAGTGTTTTTTCTAGTTAAATAAGAAAGAAGTAATATTTCACTCAGATTTGTGTGAAATATTACTTTTCTATTTATAAATCAGTTAATTTACCTTTATTTTTAAGATGAGCTATTAATTTGCTAGGATCATTCATTATTAATTCTTCTGGGAAGTTAATAGATTCTAACATTTCTATAGCTTTATCAAATTGACCAATACTAAATGAGATATGAGCATCAGATGTAACAATTATTTTTGCATTATGCTTTTTGCAAAGCTCAGCAATTTGTTTACAGTTTGATTCACTTCCTTTTCTTGAGTTTCCTAATAAAGATGAAGTGTTAATTTCTATCATTATATTTTTTTCTTTAACCTTTTTAACTATAGCTTCATAATCAAGCTTATATGCTGGATTGCCTAAGTGGCCTAAAATTTCTACCTTTTTATTATTAGCAATAGCATTAAATATAGCTTTTGTATTGTTTTCTAATGTATCAGGAGTAAATACAGGCTCATGAAAAGATGCAATCATATAGTCAAGGTATTGAGATTCACGTTCTGAAATATCTAAGTTACCTTCTATATCTAAGATATTAGCTTCACATCCTTTAAATAATATAACCCCATCAATTTCTCTAGGTACAACTCTAAGGTTTCCAAAATACCATTTATGAGGTGCACCAGGCATAGTTGGACCATGTTCAGAAGTACCTAATATTTTAATTCCGTTTTCAGAACAAAACTTTATGTTTTCCATTAAGGTTGTATAAGCATGGCCACTAACAATTGTATGAGTATGCAAATCCGATAGTAGTTTCATTAAAACTCCTCCTTTGTAATAAATAAAATATATAATTAGTATAGTTTAAATAGATTAATTAATCCAATCTATAATACCTAAATTTATTAAAAATGCTATTAAATAAACTTGACAGTAAATAGTGTATAAACTAGAATAATATAAAAGAACAAAAATGAATAAGAAAGATACACTTTAAATTGGTCCAGAGAGGCCAGAAAGGAGTCTGAAACTATGTTTAATGCTTTAGAAAATATTTGCATAGCTTTGTCTTTAAAGACATTTAAAAATTATAAATATAATAGGATAATGAGGAGACCAGAGTTTCTGTAAGTCTCTTTATTATCCTTTTCTTTTTATCTTAAATGTCGATAAAGTGTTATCTTAACTTCAACATAAAAAAGGGAGGGCTAAGCATGAAAGCAAAGCTTATTTTAGAAAATGGTATGGTATTTGAAGGTAAAGCCTTTGGTCACCTAAAAGATAGTGTTGGTGAAGTAGTATTTACAACTGGTATGACTGGATACCAAGAGGTTTTAACTGACCCTTCATATTATGGACAAATCGTAACAATGACATATCCTCTAATAGGAAACTATGGAATAAACCTTGAAGACATGGAATCTGATAGCCCAAAGGTTAGAGGGTTTATAGTAAGAGAAAAATGTAATTTACCAAATAACTTTAGATGTGAATTAGAACTAGAAGACTTTTTAAAACAAAATAAGATAGTTGGTCTTGAAGGGATAGATACAAGAGCTCTTACTAAGGTTCTAAGAAACAATGGTACAATGAGAGGAATAATTGCAATCGATGAATTAGATAAAAGCGATATAGATGAAAAAATTAAGTCTTTCTCAAATAAAGAAGCTGTAAAGACTGTAACAACAAAAAAGCCTTATACAGTTGAAGGTAAAGGAAAGCATGTAGCTGTAATTGATTTTGGTATAAAGCAAAATATATTAAGATGCTTTAAGAAGAGAGGATGCAAGTTGACAGTATTCCCAGCGGACACAAAGGCTGAAGATGTTTTAGCTATGAATCCAGATTTAGTATTCTTATCAAATGGTCCTGGAGATCCAGAAGATTTACCAGAAGTAATTGAGAATATAAAGAAGATAGTTGGAAAGAAGCCAATAGTAGGAATCTGCTTAGGTCATCAATTATTAGGTTTAACATTAGGTGGCCAAACAGCTAAGCTTAAGTTTGGTCATAGAGGATGTAATCACCCAGTTAAAGACTTAGAAACAAATAAGGTTACTATAACCTCGCAAAACCATGGATATGTGGTTAAAACTTTACCAGAAGATGTTGAAGCAACTCATATCAACATAAACGATGGAACTATAGAAGGAATGAAGCATAAGAAATTACCTATATTCTCAGTACAATTCCATCCAGAAGCTTCAGCAGGACCACAAGACAGTGAATATATATTTGATAAATTCATGGAATACGCACTATAGGAGGTTAGGAATATGCCGTTAAATAAAGATATTAAAAAAGTATTAGTTATAGGATCAGGGCCAATAGTTATAGGACAAGCAGCAGAGTTTGATTATTCAGGAACTCAAGCTTGCCAAGCTTTAAAAGAAGAAGGAATTGAGGTTGTATTAGTTAACTCTAATCCAGCTACAATTATGACAGATAGAGAAGTTGCAGATAAGGTTTATTTAGAACCATTAACTGTAGAATTTGTAGAAAAGGTTATTGCAAAGGAAAGACCAGATAGTTTACTTGCTGGTATGGGTGGTCAAACAGGACTTAACCTTGCAGTTGATTTACATGATGCAGGAATATTAGAAAAATATGATGTAAAAGTAATAGGTACTTCTATTGAATCTATCAAAGAAGGAGAAGATAGAGAGTTATTCAGAGATATGATGAATAGGATACAAGAGCCTGTTATTCAATCTGAAATAATTACTGAATTAGAAGCGGGAATTGAATATGCTGGTAAGATTGGATATCCAGTAATAGTTAGACCAGCTTATACACTAGGGGGAACTGGTGGGGGAATAGCTAATAATGAAGAAGAGTTAAGAGTTATTCTTGAATCAGGATTACAATTAAGTACAATAGGACAAGTTTTACTTGAAAAGTCAGTTAAGGGATGGAAAGAAGTAGAGTACGAAGTAATGAGGGACTCTTACGGAAACTGCATAACTGTATGTAACATGGAAAACATTGACCCAGTTGGTATCCATACAGGTGATAGTATAGTTGTAGCTCCTTCTCAAACATTATCAGATAAAGAGTATCAAATGTTAAGAACGGCATCTATAAACATTATAAATGCTGTAGGAATAGAAGGTGGATGTAACGTACAATTCGCTTTAAACCCTAACTCGTTTGAATATGCTGTAATAGAAATTAATCCTAGAGTTTCAAGATCTTCAGCTTTAGCATCAAAGGCTACTGGATATCCAATAGCAAAGCTTGCTGCTAAGATAGCTTTAGGATATGGATTAGATGAAATAAAGAATGCAGTTACTCAAAAAACTTATGCTTGCTTCGAACCAACATTAGACTATGTAGTATGTAAAATTCCAAAGTGGCCTTTTGATAAGTTCTACGGTGCAGATAGAGAACTTGGAACTAAGATGATGGCTACAGGTGAAGTAATGGCTATAGGTGCAAACTTAGAACAAGCATTACTTAAAGGAATAAGAAGCTTAGAAATAGGAAAATACTCATTAGATCACAAGAAGTTTAGAGAGTTCAGTATGCAAGAACTTAAGGAAAGAGTAATGTCTCCAGATGATGAAAGATTATTTGCATTAGCAGAAATGCTTAGAAGAGACTATAGAGTAGATAAAATCTGTAAAATTACAGGAATAGATAGATTCTTTGTAGAAAAGTTTAAGTGGATAGTTGAAGAAGAGCAAAGACTAAAGTTAAGTAAGATAGATGACTTAGACAAAGAATGGTTATTAAACTTAAAGAAAAAAGGATTCTCAGATAAGGCTATAGCAGATATGTTAAAGGTTTCTCCTGAAGATATTAATAGATTAAGAGATATATGGAATATAAAACCTGCATATAAGATGGTTGATACATGTGGTGGAGAATTTGAAGCATTATCACCTTATTACTACTCAACTTATGAACAGTATGATGAAGTAGAAGTATCGGATAAGAAAAAGGTAATGGTTATAGGCTCAGGTCCAATAAGAATAGGACAAGGCATTGAGTTTGACTATGCTTCAGTACACTGTGTATTGGCACTTAAGAAGCTAGGAATAGAGACAATAATAGTTAATAACAATCCAGAAACAGTAAGTACAGACTTCAATATTTCTGATAAGTTATACTTTGAACCATTAACAGAAGAAGATGTATTAAGCATAATAGAAAAAGAAAATCCAGATGGAGTTATACTTCAATTTGGTGGACAAACAGCTATTAAGCTTGCAAACTTCTTAAAGGAAAAGAATATACCAACATTAGGAACTACAGCAGATCAAATAGACATGGCTGAAGATAGAGAAAAGTTTGATGCTTTACTAGAAGATTTAGGAATTTCAAGACCAAAGGGTAAAGGAATCTGGTCAGTTGAAGAGGGGCTAAAAGAGGCTGAAAGATTAGGATTCCCTGTACTTGTTAGACCTTCATATGTAATTGGTGGTCAAGGTATGGAAATAACTCATGATGAAGAAGAATTAACATTCTACTTAATGCATGCTTTTGAAAAAGATTCAAAGAATCCAATACTAATAGATAAGTATCTAATGGGTAGAGAAATTGAAGTAGATGCGATTTCAGATGGAGAAGATGTTCTTATACCAGGTATAATGGAACACTTAGAAAGAGCTGGGGTTCATTCAGGGGATAGTGTAACTATGTATCCAACACAAAATGTTAGTGAAGATATTAAGGGTGCGATACTAGATTATACTAAGAAGTTGGCTTTAGCAATAGGAATAAAAGGCATGATAAACATTCAGTTTATCGAATTTGAAGGACAGTTATATGTAATAGAAGTTAATCCAAGAGCTTCAAGAACTGTACCTTACATAAGTAAGGTAAGTGGGGTTCCAATAGTAGATATAGCAACTAAGGTTATGCTAGGAAGTAAATTAAAGGACTTAGGGTATGGAGTAGATGTATATAAAGAACCAGAATTAATATCAGTTAAGGTTCCAGTATTCTCAACTCAAAAGCTACCAAATGTTGAAGTATCATTAGGACCTGAAATGAAATCTACAGGAGAGGTTTTAGGTGTAGGTAAAACAGTTAATGAAGCATTATATAAAGGATTTGTAGCAGCTGGAATGTTCCCTAAGAAGGGTGAAATATTAGCTACTATAAATAAGCATGATAAGGCTGAATTCTTACCAATGGCACTTAGATTATCTAAACTAGGCTATAAATTTATAGCTACAGAAGGAACTTGTAACTTACTTAAGGATGCAGGTATAGATGCTAAGAAAGTAAGAAGAATCTGCGAGGATTCACCTAATATACTAGATGTTATAAAGAATAAGGAAGTAGAATTAGTTGTAAATACTCCAACTAAGGTTAATGATTCAAAGAGAGATGGATTTGTAATGAGAAGAGCAGCTGTAGAGAGAAACATAGGGGTTATTACAGCCTTAGATACTCTAAGAGCTATAGTAGATGTTAAGGAAGAACATCTTGAAGATGATAAGGAATTAGAGGTTTACAACTTAGGAAGTTAATGTAATGAAAAAGAAGACTATATTACCATATGGTCTTCTTTTCTTATATTGGAATAAAAATATAAATACTTATTGACATACGAACAAAAGTTCTATAAAATTAAGTTAACAAACAAGTGTTCGTATGGAGGGTTATTATGAAGAATAATGATATATTTGTAAAACTAAATGTTAAAAGTATGGGAGAGGTTAGGAGTTTAATAATAGATAAAGATAATTTAAAAGAAAAGGACGGAAACAAATACATAATGTGTGCGGGTAAATATGATAGAAATGGATGGACAATCGTATTTAAGGCTAGAAATTATAAAGAAGCAGAATACATAATTGAGAATACACCTTTAAAGGCAAAGAAAGGTTGCAATGTTGAATTATTCGCAAAACCTCACCCAATATATTGTTAAATATAAACGCAATAAAAGCTATTTACATTAGACATGCTAAGGATAAATAGCTTAAATGTTATATTCTACATTATTAATTACTACTGATAATTCATTTATAAGATTAAGAAGCTTTCCTTCATTTTTTGAGTCTGAGCTTTTTACAATCTTAACAACAGGTCTTAGAGGATAGTTTAGTTGAGTTTCTTGCACAACAGCAATATCCCCAGTGCTTAACTTTACTATAGTTCCAAAAGGGAATGGAACTATTATTTTTGAAAATACCTGAACTATATTAAAATCAAATAACTTATTAACATTTGCCATTATATATTCTAAAGCATCACTTGCGCATAATGCACGTCTATAGCACCTATCAGAGGTAAGTGCATCATATACATCTGCAATTGATACAATTTTAGCTAATTTATTTATCGCATCACCTTTTAAAGCATTTGGATAACCTAATCCATCAATTCTTTCATGGTGTTGAAGAGCAATTACTTTAATACAAGATTTTATTGATGGACTTTTATTAATATAGTTATAACCTAATCTAGGATGCTCTTTAATTTTTAAAAACTCTTCATATGTTAATGGGCCTTCTTTAGTTATTAAATCTTTAGGAATAAACACTTTTCCTATATCATGTAACAATGCTCCTGTGCATAAATCTATAAGTTCAGACTTTGGTAGTTGTAAGCCAATTCCAAGAACTAAAGATATAACTGCAACGTTTACGCAATGTTGATATGTATACATATCCATACTTTTTATATCTACTAAGCTAACTAATAAGTTTTTATTATCCAATATATTGTTTAACAACTCTTCAGCAATATCATTAATAGAATTAAAATAGTCTTCTTGTTCCTTTATAATCTTATTTTTTTCTCTTGAATTAAGTGTTTTTAAATTAGATAGTTTTTCGATATTGTTAAAGGTATCTTTTATTATTGAAGTTGCTTTGTTTCTAAGTTCTGGCTTAATTATATCTTCAATTTCACTTTGACTATAGTTATCTTCTATATAAATTGAAAAGATATTTAGTTGTTTAATCTTTTTAATTAAACCTTCAGTGAGAAGTACTCCGCTTTTTAATAGAATTCTACCAGAGTTATCATATATAGTTTTACCTAAATAAGATCCTGTACGGACAGACTCTATTGGAACCAATCGCATGAAAACACCTCTCTTAACATATAAAATCAATAAAATTATATCATATTTTGTAGTAAAGTGCTATTAATTGGATAATTGAAAAATAAAAACTCAAGTTTTGTAACTTGAGTTTTTATAAACTATATATCTAATAAATTTTTCTTATATGAAGAATATAGGTTTCTAAGCTCTTCCATTTTGCTTTCTAGTTCTAGATAAAGTTTAGAGGCACTTGAGTAATCTTCATCAATAAATGCTGATTTTATTCTTGTAAATAAACTTTTACTTGTATAAGAATCTTTCATTATATAATGTCTTAATTCATTAATTTTCATCCAATTAGATACATCTAAATCCAAAGCTTTATCAAGAGAATGTAGTGGCTTGAAGTTTCTTATTTCATGAGTATATTTATTGATAATTCTATTGCCTATTTCAGTACACCATCTTTGAAGTGTAGCCATTTTAAAACTATTTATTAATTGGTCTGTAAGTACATCGTTTCTTTTTAAGACATTGATTTTTTCAGGATACTTATCTAATGCAGAAAGATTTTCATATATAGTAGCTGGTGCTGTTCCATACATTTTGTTTCTTTCTTCTTCGGTGAAGTCTTCAAATACATCATCCTCACTTCTATAAGATCTATTTTTTTCTAGGTAGTCTGAATCTTCACCATATTGTTTTGATAACTCTTTAAGAAGATCTTCCTCTGTTTTATTATTGTTCACAGCATACAGTATACCATCTAACATTGACATATATGAAACAGCCATTGCAATATATGCATTAGAATGAGGGTTTGGTGAACGCAATTCAAATCTAGTAGCAGCTGGATTGGATAAGTCCCTTATTAAACCTACAAGAACAGTTCTATTTCTTGATGGGTTAGTTGGATGTAATCCAAGGGAAGTTACTATACATATTGGAGCTTCAAATCCAGGCCTTAGTCTCTTTAAAGCGTTATTAGTTGATGATATAAATGGATTCATAACTTCATAGTTCTTTAATATACCCATTAATGCACCATATCCCATTACACTTAAAAAGTCTTCTTTAGTTGCATGGAATAAGTTGATTCTTTTTCCGTTCTTCAATTTTAAACTTACTCCTAGATGTATATGCATACCAGAACCTGCTACGCCATCAAGTGGCTTTGGCATAAATGTTACTTCAAGTCCATTTCTTCTAAATGTTTCTTGAGTTAATATTTTTACAAACAATTCATTGTCAGCAGCTTGAACTGCATCAGCGTATTTCCAGTCTACTTCAAGTTGCTCCATTATGTGATTGAATTGACCTGATGAATCAAGCTTAGCTCGTACTCCACCTACTTCCTTATGTCCCATTTCTGGCTCAAATCCATAAGCCTCCATAAGTAGTAAGGTTTCTTCTAAAGCTGTTCTTACAGAGCCTTTTGTTCTTGTCCAATAATGTTCATGTAATACTTCAGAAGTTGATAGTTCTTCTACTTCCGCATTATCATTAGGTGTTTTAACCCAGAATTCTAATTCTGTAGCAGATGTAATAACTACTTCATCTATATCTTCCTTAGTTATACCATAAGCTTTTATTATCTCGGGTTTTTTATTAAAGATATCAATAAGGTTTTCTTTAAATGTTTTTATAGCTGAACTAAGAATATGTCTTGAATCTACAGCTTTACCATCATGATATAAGAAACAAGGAATTCTTAAGGTACCTATTGGCTTATCAAGAGAAGTATCTATAAAGTCATAGTTATAGTCAACGAACCATTTACAATCTAAATCTGCAACCATATCTACTTTTGCATTATTAAGAGTAGCAATTCCAGGAAGAACAACAGAGGAACCATCAGTTTGCACTGCAACGCCATATAGAAATGAATCTAAGTCATCTAAGAATACTTTAACAGGTATTTTTTCATCAGTATCATTACCAGAAAGGTCAATACCTACAAATGAAACAAATTTTATTTCTGGGTGATTAATTAATATAGATTTTACATCTTCTTTGCTATGTTTATCCTTTGGGATGGTATAAATTAAGTTGTTAATCATAGTATAAATTCTGCCATAATAAATAAAAAATATGAAAATTAGGCGAGAACTTCTTCACATCCTTTCATATATAAGTCGAATAAAATTAATTATATAAATTATAACATTCGTATATGCTTACTTCAAGAAATTATTATGATATAAATAAATTATTCATATTAGTAAATAAATATAATGTATAGATTTATTCCATGTAAAGTAATAAAATAGTTATAGATAAATAAAGTAAATGGAGTGAGAAACTTTGGATAAGAAGAATATGCCTATTGGTTTTTTCGATTCAGGAGTAGGTGGATTAAGTGTCTTAAGAGAGGCTATAAAACTTATGCCAAATGAAGATTATATATATTTTGGAGATTCAAAAAATGCACCATATGGAGTAAGGACGACTGAAGAAGTGAAAGAACTTACATATAGAGCGGTAGATAAGTTATTTTCTAAGGGAGCTAAAGCTATAGTAATAGCATGTAACACAGCTACTAGTGCAGCTGTTGCAGCATTAAGGTTAGACTATCCTGATGTGCCTATAGTAGGTATAGAGCCAGCAGTAAAGCCGGCAGTAAAAATGAAAAGAAGTGGGCCTATAATTATAATGGCTACTCCTATGACTCTAAAAGAAAGAAAGTTTAATAATCTAATGAGTAAATATAAAAATGAAGCAGATATAATACCAATGCCTTGTGCAGGGCTTATGGAATTTATTGAAGCAGGTGATTTAGATAGTAATGAATTAAAGTTTTATCTAAAAGAGAAGTTTAATAAATATGAAAATAAAGATATTGCTGCTATAGTATTAGGGTGCACTCATTATCCATTTATAGCAGATAGAATACATGAAGTTATAGGGGGGGATGTTCCAGTAATTGATGGTGGATTAGGAACTTGTAAAGAATTGAGAAGAAGGTTAGAATTACATGATTTACTGACTGATTCAAGTAAGAAGGGGTCAGTGAGTATATATAATTCATTAGAAGGTAAAAAAATAATTCAATTAAGTAAAAATTTATTAGGAATATAAATCTAAAAGAAGCAGTTGTTAATAGTATTACAACTGTTTCTTTGCGTTATAAAATAAATATAGAAAAAAAGTTTGTTAAATAGTTGACAAATAAAATGGAAATTGCTATATTATATATAGAGAAGAAATTATCAGAAAATTAAAAAAATAAAGAGAGGTGCTATTTATGATAATTAATGTTAAAGAAGTATTAGGAGATAAAATAAATGTCGAAGATGCAATTGTTCTAAGGGATATAATAAAGAATAGTATAAATGAAGGAATTACTTTAGACTTTTCAGGAGTTGAAAATATACCATCAACATTTTTAACATGTTTGTTTGGCGATATAATTAATCAATCAGGAAGAGAGATGATTTTTAATAATATCAATGTTAAAAATTTATCAAATTATAATGATTACTCAAGAGTAGTATTGGGAACAGCTTTTATTAGCTAAAGCTTGAGTAGGAAGGAAAGATAATGAGTAGCTTAAATAAATTAAGGAATCACTATTTAGTATAGTATCTAAATAGTGATTTTTTCTATTTTAATTTATTTATTATATTCAATGAATAAGATATAATTAAAACATGAATTATCAAGGAAAGGTATGATAATAATACTAAATATAATCAAAGAAAGGTAGGATAATTATTATGAAGAATCCAATTGTAACTATAACTATGGAAAATGGAGGAGTTATGAAGGCAGAACTTTATCCTGAAGTAGCTCCAAATACAGTAAAGAATTTTATAGATTTAATAAATAGAGGATTTTATGATGGCTTAATATTTCACAGAGTAATTCCAGGATTCATGATTCAAGGTGGATGCCCAGAAGGAAATGGTATGGGAGGACCTGGTTATGGAATAAAAGGAGAGTTTAACAGAAATGGATTTAAGAATGATTTAAAACATACTAAAGGTGTTTTATCAATGGCTAGAGCGATGCATCCAGATTCAGCAGGAAGCCAATTCTTTATAATGGTTGAAAATGCACCACACTTAGATGGACAATATGCTGCATTTGGTAAGGTTATAGAAGGTATAGAAGAAGCTGATAAAATTGTAATGACAAAGAGAGACTATAATGATAGACCTTATGAAGATCAAGTTATAAAAAGTATGACAGTTGATACATTTGGTGAAACTTATGGAGAACCTGAAATTATAGAATAAGCATTAGAAGGGAAGATAAAAGTGAGTAGAGTAGGGGAGAAGATCAAGGAAGTAAGAACAAAAGCTGGTCTTACTCAAAAGGCTTTAGGAAAAAAGTTAGGTGTATCTGATAAATTTATTAACGAAGTAGAAATGGGAAGAAGAGTTGCTCAAGAAGGATTCATAGAAAGAGCAGCAAAAATCCTTAATACAGATTTAAATGATATAAGTATGGTTGTAACAGATGAAGCATTAATGGAAGAAAGAAAGATAACAGAAGTTGCTAAAAAGGAGAAGAAGATTAATGCCAAAATACTTGGAGAAACTTCACCTGTGTGGACTGATGCTTTTTCATCTGTAATGAAAAAGGTAATAATATATGACTATAGCTTAAAAAAGGAGTTAGGAAGTAAAGAACTTCCTATATACTCAAATAAGGTAGAAGGATACCCTGCAGATAAAGTTTTATATATAAAAGTAGAAGATAATAGTATGTCTGGATTCAGAATGATGAAGGATGATATAGTATTTGGTCATTTAGTTAAAGAAGTGAGCAACAATGGAATGTTTCTTATAGAGTATGACAATAAAAGAGTTATAAGACAAATAAAGAGTTTAGGTGAGCAAAAGTTATTACTTATAGGTAATGATGGCTCAGCTAAGACAGAAACAATACAAGTGAAAGAAGCTAAAATTATAGCTAAGTTAGAAAGATTAGAAATACAACTTTAGCTTACTTAGATGATATATGTTGGTAACATATATCATCTTTTTTTATATATTGATAGTGGGATTTTATAAATAAAATTATCAGTAATTTTGTGGGGTTGATTTATTATAGAGAATATAAATAATGCAAGTAATTTACTTAAGAATGTGCCTTTAGAATTTTTAGCTAAATTAAATATAACACAAACATTAAATGAGAATCCTCAAGGAGAGGTTGAGGTGACCATTTTATACGGAGAACCATTTGAAGTGGTAAAAACAATAGTAGAGAATATAGGTGGTAGGATTGAAGATTTAGGATATGGGTATGCTATTGTAAATATACCAGCAACTAATGTTGTAAGTTTAGCACAAAATAATGCAATACAATATATAGAATTTCCTAAGAGTATGATTTTAACTGACCAGGGGAGTAATAGAGCAGCTTGCGTGGATAAGACTAGAAATACTTATTCCCTTAGTGGTGAAGGAATAATAATAGGTTTTATTGACTCCGGAATAGACTTTACTCATCCGGGATTTCTAAATGAAGACGGAACTACAAGAATAGAGTATATATATGATTTAACTCAAGACTCAAGTAAGGTTTATGATAAGGCAACTATAAATACTGCATTAAAGTCACAAGATCCATATTCAGTAGTACCTGTAGAAGATTTAACTGGTCACGGTACACATGTAGCTGGTATTGCCTGCGCTGGAGGAAAAATTGATAAAAGATATTATGGTGTTGCGCCCAAAAGTTCAATCATGATGGTGAAAACAGGTAGAGGGTATTTTTCTCTAAGTACAAGTATAATGAGAGGTTTGAAGTTTCTGACTGATAAAAGTAAAGAGTTGAATATGCCTTTGGTTGTTAATATGAGTTTAAGTACAAATGATGGAGCACATGATGGGAGTAGCTTATTAGAATTATATATAGCAACTATAGCTAACCATGAGAAAGTGACTATAATAGTTGCAGCAGGAAATGAAGGGGATGCAGCACATCATGTTGGTGGGATTCTAAAAAGAAGTAATGATATTAATTTTGAAGTTGATGCAGGTGAAATAGCAGTATTTTTAAATTTATATAAGTCTATATTACCAGCGGTGTCAATAGAGATTATAGCACCAACAGGAGTATCATCTGGAGAAATAGTAATAGAAGAAGGATATAAGGAAGGTGTAATTTCCGGAAATAGGTATAGGGTATTCACAACTGGACCTAAACCATTTGATATGACAGGAGAGATATCGGTTTCTTTATATACGGATGCTCAGTATATTATTGAAGGGGTATGGAAAATTGTTTTAAGAGTATTAAATGAATACAATGGAATATTTGATGTATGGCTACCTGTATCAGAGGGATTAAATATAAATACAAAGTTTCTACAACCTAGTATAGATAATACATTAGGTATACCCGCTACAGTAGATAGTGTAATTTCAGTAGGAAGTTATAATTATTTAACAAATAATATTTCTCCGTTTAGTGGCAGAGGAAGAGCTAACATGTATTTTGAAGCAAAACCAGAAATAGTTGCGCCAGGTGAAGGGATTACATCAACAATTCCTAATAGGTCATATGATACAAAGTCAGGAACTTCTATGGCAGCTCCCCACGTTTCAGGAATATGTGCATTAATAATGGAATGGGGAATTGTTAAAGGGAATGATCCTTATTTATTTGGGAACAGAGTAAAATACTTTTTGGTAACTGGAGCAAAGAGAGAAAGAAGAGATGTAGATTATCCAAATACAAGTTGGGGGTATGGGGAGGTTTGTGCATATAATAGTTTGCAACAGATATTGGATGTTTTAAATGTTATTAATGTAAGTAGTTTTAGGGAGAGTAAAATGAATAGGCAACAAGGAAGGTTTGATACTATAGAAGAATATTTGAATTCATATGCGAATTCAGATGAAATAGTTGGTACCTTGGTAGAGTTTGCAAATGAGGAACGTTTTAAAGAGCTTAATAATATGCCAAATACAGAAGTAACAACCATATCGGAAAGTTATGGAATAGTATATACCCCTACAAGTAACATTAAGAATATATATCCGTATATATTTGGAGTTGTAGATGATATAAATCCTCAAATTTTTACGTTAACTGATGAAACTCCAGCTGAGGCAAGTAATGCGTTAAATTATCATACTAATCCATACTTAAGTTTAAATGGAAAAGGCGTATTAATTGGAGTAATAGATACGGGAATAGATTATTTAAACACTGAATTTCAAAAAGAAGATGACACCACTAGAATAGTAAGGATATGGGATCAGACATTAGATAATATAGGGCAAGAGATAAATGGTTTAAAGATGGGTGTAGAGTATACAGAAGAACAAATAAATCAGGCTATAGCTCTTAAAAAGTCTGGAGGTGATCCATATAGTATAGTTGCTACTAAGGATACAAATGGTCATGGAACTATGGTAGCAGGACTTGCAGCAGCAAGAGGTAAAAATCCAGATTTAATAGGTATAGCTCCTAATTCGAGTATAGCAGTTGTTAAGTTAAAGGAAGCAGCTGATATAACACTTGTATCTGCTGGATTAACAACAGAAGGAAGTAATAGATATGGATATGTTAGTATATTGCTTGCATTAAGGTATCTAACTTCTATATCTAGTGAGTTAAATATGCCAACAGTTATGATAATTCCATTAGGAACAAATTATGGTGAACATAGTGGTAGAACTATAGTTAGTGGTGTTATTGATAGGATAGCTGGCACTTTGGGAAATGTCGTTGTTGTAGGAACTGGAAATGAAGGAGATACTGATACCCATACAGAAGGTAATATAAAAAGTTCTGGGAGTACAGAGGTAATTGAATTAAGGGTTGGAAAGAACCAAAATACATTGAATTTTGAAATATGGATAAGGCAACCTAATAGTGCATCAATATCCGTAACATCACCCTCAGGTGAAGTTATAGATAGAATATCTCCAAAGTCTGGAGGTAGAAGAAATATCAAGTTCTTATATGAAGGAACTATAATGTCTATAGATATAGATATGCCTAATGAGGCTACTGGTGATGAAAGAATAGTAATAAGGAGTATATATTTAAAAGAAGGCATATGGAAATTTACCTTATATGGAGAATATGTAGTTGATGGTATGTATTGGGCTTGGTTACCACAAAGAGTTTTATTAGATTCAGACACAAGATTTTTAAAGCCATCTCAGTATACTACTTTAATGTTACCTTCAACAGCTAATTCAGTAATATCTGTAGGTTATTATAACCAAAATAATAATGCTACAGTGGGAGCTTCAGGTAGAGGTTATACTACAGATGGAAGAATAAAGCCAGATGTTGTAGCAGGAGGAATTAATGCACCAATAGTAAGGCCAGGTGGAAGTGTAGGGGTAGCAAGTGGATCTTCAGTTGCTACAGCAATAGTTGGAGGAATATGTGCTTTAATATTGCAGTGGGCTGTAGTCGATAGAAATAAACCTGAAATATATGCTACACAGGTGAAGTCTTATATTATTAGGGGTACACGTATGAGAGGTGGAGATGTTTATCCAAATAGAGAATGGGGATATGGAATTATAGATATGACTGGAATATTGAATGCTATGAGAGGAAATTATGGCGAAAATGTTACTTCAAGGTCATATAGAGAAATATCTTATGGCAATGATATTGTTGATAATAGGTATGAAGAATTTAATATAGGAGGGCTATTTATAAGAAAACCATTATAGCTGTATCACAGATGATTAGTACTAAGCATAATATATGATGAAACAATTTTATAGGAGATATTAATGGCTGATATAGGTCAATTAAAAGTTCAATGCTTTAGAGGAGAAAGCGCAGTACCAATAGATAACTGTAGAGTAACTATAAATCCAACAACTAGTGACCAAGTCCAAAATATAAATGCTCTTGGTAACAAAACTACATCCCCTAACAATCCAAGTGCAAGTAATATCAATACAACATTACTTACAGATTCTTCAGGTTTAACTCAAGTAATAGATTTATCAGCACCACCACTAGATTATTCTCAAGAACCTACTAATAATGTACCTTATAGTCTTTATGATGTTTTGGTAGAAAGGGATGGGTTTAGTCCTGTATCAATAAGAGGGGTACAAGTGTTTCCGCAATCAACAGCCTTACAGAAAGTAAGTCTTCAAGAAAATGCAAATAGATCAAGTAGAGCAGAAATAATTATAATTCAACCCAATACATTAATTGGTAATTTCCCGGCAAAGATACCAGAATCTCCAGATAAACCTCTTCCACCACCTACAGGAGGAGTTGTATTACCAAAACCTGTAGTTCCAGAATTTATAACAGTTCATCAGGGAAGTCCTAATGATGCCTCTGCGCCTAATTATAGAGTTCCGTATAAAGATTATATAAAGAATGTAGCTTCATGTGAAATATACTCTACATGGCCAGAGAGTACAATAAGGGCAAATGTATTTTGTATTATATCATTTACATTAAATAGAATTTATACAGAATGGTATAGAGGAAAAGGGAAGAATTTTGATATAACAAGCTCTACAGCTTATGATCATGCATTTAATTATGGAAGAAATATTTATGATAGTATAAGTGCTATTGTTGATGAAATATTCTCCACTTATATTAGGAGATTTGGAAGAAAACAACCACTATTAACACAGTATTGTGATGGAAAGAATGTAACTTGTCCTCAATGGCTAAGTCAATGGGGTAGTAAGTATCTTGGGGATCAAGGTTATATACCTTATGATATATTAACTTATTATTATGGAAATGATATTGAACTAACAACAGCTGAACAGGTTAGTGGTAGTCCATCTTCATATCCAGGATTTGATTTAACAGTAGGTTCAAATGGGGAGTCTGTTAGACAGATACAAGAATTTTTAAATAGAATTGCACAAAATTATCCTTTAATTCCTAAGGTGGCAGTTGATGGTACTTATGGTGAAGCTACTGCAGAAGCAGTTAGAGTATTTCAAGGAATATTTAATTTACCTAAAACAGGAGTTGTGGATTATGCAACATGGTACAGGATATCTGACATTTATGTAGGCGTAACGAGAATAGCAGAATTAAGAAGTGAAAATATATTTTATCCACCTAACTCCAGAGAAATGATCAGGGGAGGTAATTCTGCACCTTTCTTTAATTATCCAAATTAATAGATATAAAAAAGAAACTCTTACTGTTATGTATGAGTTTCTTTTTCACTGTCTAGAAAATTATAAGATTTTAATTAGCTATAAATCAAGGGAATAGATATTTGTTTTTCTGTGACTTGGAGCTTGCGACGGAACAAGCAAAATAAATATCCATCCAACCTTTCTTATTATTTATCGGATAAGACCCCTTGAAAGTTAAAGTTAGGAACGTATTCAGTTGTATTTGAACCTTCATCTTGAATAAATCCATTAATTACTCCCAATTCACTAGCGTAATTAATTAGTGAATTGTAATGTTTTGGATTTAAAAATTTATTTATTTCTGGATATTTAGATGAGTTATGCATTGGTGTGTATTGATTCATTATGCTTATATAAACATCATCACCAAAAGTAGAATATATTTTATCTATAACTTTCTTAGAATCAAATAGTAAGCCAGGAAGCATTAAATGTCTTATAATAACTCCTTTAAGAATTCTACCTTTATCATCAAAGGATGGCTTACCAGTTTGCCTAACCATTTCTTTTAATATGGGAATTATTTCAGATGAATAATCTTTTGCCTTTGAATATTTTATAGAATATTTATCATCAAAATACTTAAAATCTGGAAGATAAACATCTATATATCCATCTAATAACTTGATAGTTTCTAATGTATCATAACCATTAGTATTATAAAGGATAGGTAGTTTTAATCCTTTATATTTAGCTATTTCTATGGCTTCTATTATTTGTGGTACATAGTGGGTAGGCGTAACAAGATTTATATTATTTGCGCCTTTATTTTGAAGTTCTAAGAAAATATCACTAAGTCTATTTATGGTTATTTCAGCACCCTTATATTCTTGACTTATTTCATGGTTCTGACAAAATACACATTTTAAATTACAATGTGAAAAAAATACTGTACCTGAACCATTTTCACAAGATATAGGTGGTTCTTCCCAAAGGTGTAATTCTGCTCTAGCTACAATTAGATTATCATTAGCAGTGCATATACCTAGTTCACCATTTAGTCTATTAACACCACAATGCCTTCGGCATAAATCACATTTTTTTAATAGGTAATCATACTTCATTTAATATCACCTCATAATTTATACTTATTAAATTATAAGACTGATATTAAATACTATCAACTATCTAGTTAGTCATTTCTTTTCTATGTTTAAAATAAAAAATAATACATTGTGTTATGAATATTAAGCTTAAGCATCCAAACATTGGATAAAGAGTAGATATTAAGGCTCCAAATCCAATTTGAGATATTGGTAATGCTATGGCTAAAACTATAACTATACCTAAGTTGAACTTAATTTTAAATGTTTGTTCTAATGTTTTTCCTATAGAGTATACGTCCGAAACTTCTGTTGAGAACATTTCTAATAAAATAATCATTGATAATATAGCTTGTACGATTGGACCAAAGCGTTGAGCTATGAATAATAGTGGTATTTCATACTCGTATATATATGGTTGATTTATTAAAAGCAATGAGTTTATTGCAAGGGATAAGAAAGTTAGTCCTAATGCACCTAATACTATACCTATAATCATAGTTTTTGACTTTTTCATTTTTGTACTAAGAGGAACAAGAACACCTGAACTACATAATATGTTATAGCCTGAATATAGTAATGTAGATATAAAAACACCACTTTTTTTTGCTGGAGCATGAATAATATTATCAATTGTCATTACATCATTACCAAATGCAATATACAAAGTAGTTATTAGGGAAATTGTTAGTATTAAGCCAGGAACTATAAAACTATTTACTTCAATTAATCCCTCAGTTCCTCTAAGTAAAAAGAATAAGGATATACAAAGCATGATTAAAGTTCCTATAATTTTTGGAATACCAAAAAATTGATGTATTAAGGCTCCGCTTCCAGCTAGTATAATTGATGCGCTTGAAATAAAGTATAGCGTAGTAATAATTCCAGTAAGCTTTCCAAAGATATTAGGGCTAATTACTTGCATTACTTCGCTATATGAATTTAATTTATATAAAAGGCTTATTTTTGATATTATAATTCCCATTACTATATACAAAGCTCCACATATAAAAATTCCAATAAAACTTTTGGGCCCAAAGGAAGTGAAAAAGTTAGAGATTTCCTTTCCAGAGGCAAGTCCAGCACCTACGATTGTTCCAATGAATACAACAGCTACTTGAAATATTTTAAGCAATTCTTTTTTCAATTAAAAACCTCCTTTCAAACTTGTTCCTATACTTAATATATAATGTGGAATATTCAAATATTCTTTAGTAAATGTATAAGGGAATTTTTCTTAGGAAAACTAAGAAGGTATAATGAAGGGAGTAATTATTATGAAAAGAATCGTTTCATGTTTTTTATCTAGTGTTTTAATGTTTTCTTTTATAGGATGCTTTGGGAAAAATTTTGATGTAAATTCAGATGTTTTCAATATTAAGAAGGCTGGGGAAATAGCAAGTAATTATATGGAGAATGTAACTAGGGGAAATTTTGATGAAAGCAATAAGATAAGTACAGAAGTAATAAAAGATAATGAAGAAATAAGAAAAATACAAAATGACAATATAAATGGATATAAATTAGATAAGCTTTCAGAAGGAGCAGATCATGCATACTTCACTTATATTGTGGTTAAAGAAGAAAAAGATGAAAGCAGAATTGATTTAGATACAGTTGTAATAAAGGTTGTAAAGAAAGATAAAGAATATTTAGTAGATGAAATTAAATCAACAAATGAAAAACAGGTATATAAAGTTGGAAGTACTTTAAGACTAAGGGATTATGAAATAGGAAAGAGCCAGTTGTTATTAAGAATGAAGGATTTACCAAGGGAGGTATATCCTAATAGAGATAATGTGGTAGTAGATAAAGAGAGTGTTCCAGAAGAATCATTTAATAAGATGGGAATAGGCTTTTTGGGAAATAAAGTTGCATTTACAACTACAAATGGCTTAAGAACATTTATAGGTCTAGCCATTGTTGAGGATACTAAGCCTACAGCTGGAAATAATCAAGGTGGAGGAGACGCACCATCCCCAAGTGGTGGAAATGTTGATGAAGCAATTCAAGATGCCTTAGAGATGCCAATATTAAATAAGCTAGTACCTTATGATGTAGTAGATGGATCTATAGTGGAAAAGTTACTTTTTTCAAATGATGATGGAGAACTAATAGTTCAAATTAAAGAAGAGGGTAAAGGAAGTGGAATTAGAGTATATAAAAATCCAACAGGAGAATTATTAAAATTGAACTTAAATGAATATTTTCCTGTAGAAAAGTATTCATCAGATGTAGTAAGAATTGATGATAATGGTGTTTTTATTACAGTAAAAGCTATAGGAGATGATAAAGAGAATGAGGGTACATATAAAATAGATGTGGAAGATTTAAAGGTATTTAAAGAATAGAAAATAGAAAGTTAATCAATATATTGGTTAACTTTCTTATTTTTTTAGCAAATAAGAGTTAATTAAAAGATTACTTAGGAATACATAGAAGTTTAAGCTCTAATTACAGCAGATCATGTTAAAGTTAATCAAAATGGAAGATTAATGGATATATAAAGGTTTATAAAAAATAGAAAGTATAATATAATTATACTAACAACTTATAATTAAAAATAAGTTGTTAGAAGGAGGGGGAATATGATAGAGTTTAAAGGTATAACTAAACAGATAGGTGATAAGGTTATATTAAATGATATAAATCTTCATATTAAAGATGGTGACTTAGTGGTGTTAATTGGACCAAGTGGCTGTGGTAAAACAACAACATTAAAGATGATTAATAAGTTAATAAAACCTACAGAAGGATCTATATTCATAAATGGAAATTTAATTGCAAGGGAAGATACTATTCAGTTAAGAAGGCAAATAGGATATGTAATTCAAAATGTAGGATTATTCCCACACATGACAATAAAAGAAAATATAGAATTAATACCTAAGTTAAAAAAGGAACCATTAGAAAAAATAAATAAGAAGACTATTGAATTATTAAATATGGTTGGACTTAATTCAGATGAGTATATGAATAAGTACCCTGCTGAACTGAGTGGTGGTCAGCAACAAAGAGTTGGTGTTGCAAGAGCATTTGCTACTGATGCTAACATAATATTAATGGACGAGCCTTTTAGTGCGTTAGATCCAATTACACGTAGTTCTTTGCAAGATGAACTACTTACTCTTCATCAAGAATTAAAGAAAACAATAATATTCGTAACTCATGATATGGATGAAGCTATAAAGATAGCAGATAAAATATGTATTATGAATGGAGGAAAAATACAACAGTATGATACTCCTGAAAATATATTAAGAAGACCAGCAAATGAATTTATTAAAGAATTTATAGGAAGTAAGAAAATTTGGGATACACCTGAATTTATAAAGACAAAGGATATTATGATACAAGATCCTATTAAGGTAAAGCCTTTTAGAACTATAGTTCAATCTATTGAGATGATGAAATCAAATAAGGTTGATAGTTTACTTGTAGTAAATAAAGAAAATCAACTTATAGGTCTTGTTACATTAAAACAAGTAAGAAGAGATATACCATTAGATACAAAGGTTGAAGATGTAATGGAAAAAGAGTTGTTATATGTAAAAGATGATGACAACCTAGTAGATGTATTAACAGTAATGAATGAAAATGCTGTAGGGTATTTACCTGTAGTTAATAAGAATAAGATATTAGTTGGGTTGGTTACTAAAAGTAGTTTGATTTCTGTTTTAAGTCAGCAATACTTAGAAGAGGAGGTGGAAACTAATGAGTAACTTTTTTAGTTTCATTTTAGAAAGGAAAGAGCAAATATTATCACTATTAGTAGAGCATACGTTTTTAACTATGTTAGCAATTGCTTTAGCTATATTAATAGGAATTCCTTTAGGTATACTTATTACAAATATTAAGCCTCTAAGAAAACCTATATTAGGATTAATCAATACATTGCAAGCAGTGCCATCTATGGCTTTATTAGGATTACTTATTCCATTACTTGGAATAGGAACTGTTCCTGCTATAACTACTGTTGTTTTATACTCTCTTTTGCCAATAGTAAAGAATACTTTTACTGCACTGACTAATATAGATGAAAATATGTTAGAAGCAGCAAGAGGAATGGGATTAACAAAAAGACAAACATTAATTAAGATAAAGATACCAGTATCTTTGCCATTAATTATGTCTGGAGTAAGAATATCTGCGGTGACATCAGTGGGATTAATGACCTTAGCTGCTTTTATAGGGGCTGGAGGTCTAGGGTATCTGGTATTTACAGGTGTACAAACAGTAAATAACAATATGATTTTAGCAGGAGCTATACCAGCTTGTATTTTAGCCTTAATTATAGATTTTATATTTGGAAAGATTGAAGTTGCAGTAACTCCTGTTGGACTTTTATCTAATGGGAAGAAAAATAATAATAAGATCCTTAAGGTAATTGGAGTTATACTAGCTATTTTATTAGTGTTTACAGGTATATCTAATATATTTAAGGAAAAAAAAGGTGACACAATTGTAGTAGGATCAAAAAATTATTCAGAACAATTAATTTTAGCAAATATGGTGGCAGATTTAATAGAAGAAAAAACTGACCTTAATGTAGAAAGAAAATTAAATTTAGGAGGAAGCTCTGTTGTGTCATCAGCTATACAAAAAGGAGAGATTGATATGTATGTTGACTATACAGGGTCTTTACTACTAAATATATTAGGAGAACCATTAATAAGAGATAAAGATGAAATTTATAATAGAAGTAAAGAGTTAATGGAGGAGCGATATAGTTTAACATTATTAAATCCACTTGGTTTTAATAATACTTATACAATAGCAACAACTAAAGAAATTGCAGAGAAATATAATGTAAAAAAAGTATCTGATTTAGCTAAGTATAATGAGGAATTTGTAATCAGCCCTACAATGGAGTTTGTTAATAGAGATGATGGATTAAATGAATTAAGTAAATTATATGGATTGAAGTTTAAAAGTATAAAGGCTATGGATGGAAGTCTTAGATATTCAGCTTTAAAAAGTGGTGATTGTCAATTTATTGATGCATTCTCTACAGAGGGATTATTAAAGGCCTTTGATTTACAAGTTTTAGAGGATGATAAAGAATTCTTTCCTCCATATAATGCAGTTCCTGTTATTAGAATGGATACCTTAGAAAAATATCCTGAGCTAAAAGAAGTCTTAGCTGTATTAGATGGAAAAATAGATGAAGAAGCTATGATCGATTTAAATTATAAAGTTGATAAATTAAGCAAATCTCCTGAAGAGGTGGCTAGAGAATTTTTAGTATCAGAAGGTTTAATAGAATAATATATAAATAGCATCAAGTGTATTGATGCTATATTTTTTTGGAAACACTAGGATTTTAAATTTTAAAGTTAATTTGTTATTATAGTAGATGATATATTATCAAAAGAGGAGGAGATTTCCGTGGTGAAAGACTGGGGAGGAAAGAGATATAATAATTTAAATTATTTCCTAAGAAATAAATTTGGGGAGAAAGTATTCAAGATTTCACTTGATGGGGGATTTTCTTGTCCTAATAGAGATGGAACTATTAGCAAAGGTGGATGTTTATTCTGTAGTGAGAGGGGATCAGGAGACTTTGCAGGAGATAGAGATTTTTCTATTGAGAAGCAATTTATAGATATTAAGTACATGATGAATAAGAAGTGGAAGCAAGGAAAGTATATAGCGTATTTCCAAGCATATACTAATACCTATGCACCTGTAGATGTCCTAAAGAAAAAGTATGAAGAAGCTTTAAGCCAAGAAGGTGTAGTAGCTTTAGCTATAGCTACAAGACCTGATTGTTTAGGAGAAGATGTATTAGATCTTTTAGAAGAGATAAATAAAAAGTATTATGTTTGGGTAGAACTTGGTTTGCAGACATCTAATGATGACGCAGCTAGAAAGATAAATAGAGGATATAATCTAGATGTGTTTGAAGAGGCTATCACTAGATTAAAAAAGAGAAATATAGATTTTGTAGTTCATGCTATTTTTGGATTGCCAGGGGAAACAAAAGAAGATATGTTAAAGACAGTGGATTATATTGCTCACAGTGGTGCTCAGGGGGTTAAATTTCATTTATTGCATTTAATGAAAAATACACCTTTAGTTAAAGTTTATGAAGCTGGAGGTCTAGAATTCTTATCTCAGGAGGATTATATTGATTTATTATGTAAATCAGTTTGTATGTTACCACAGGATATGGTTATACATAGACTTACAGGTGATGCACCGAGAGATTTATTAATAGGTCCTATGTGGAGTTTAAAGAAATGGGAGATTTTAAATGCTATAGATAAAGCATTCATAGATAATGATATTTATCAAGGGAAGACATTTAAATAATTAATTTTTGGGGATGAGATTATGAAAATAGATATTATTATTTCAGCTGATTATATTAGAAAAGATATAATTGAAAATAAGGTGGTAGTAGTAATTGATATGCTTAGAGCTACTTCAGTAATTACTACTGCATTAATGAATGGGTGTAAGAAAGTGATTCCAACATTAACAATAGAAGAAGCCCTAAAGTTGAAAGCTTCTATTGGAGAGAAAGAATGTATATTAGGTGGAGAAAGGAAAGCATTAAAGATAGATGGTTTTGATTTATCTAATTCACCATTAGAATATACAAAAGAAGTGGTAGAAGGAAAAACTATAATAATTACAACTACTAATGGAACGAGAACACTAACTAGTTGTTTAGAGGCTAAGAGGATATTTGTTGCTTGTATGTTAAATGTATCAGCTATTGCTGAAAAGTTACTTTCATTAAATGAAGATGTTGTGATAGTTAATGCAGGAACTAATGGTCAGTTCTCAATGGATGATTTTATTTGTTCTGGCGCTATTATAAAAGCTCTTATAGAAAAATGTGATAAGTTAGAGCTAACAGATTTATCAAAGACAGCACTACTTTCTTTTGAAAGTAATCCTAATATTATTGATTTTATCAAAGAAGCAAGACACTATAATGTTATGATGAGTTTAGGATTAATAAATGATGTAGGTTACTGTATGAAAAAAGATATAACAACTATAGTTCCTGAATATAAGGGTGGAGAAATAATTTAACTTAAAAATATAAAAATATAAAAATATAAAAAGTTAAGAAGCTCTGGAGACAGGGCTTTTTATATTCACTGAATTCATAAAAAATCATATTATAGGAATAAGTTAAACATTTACAAAGTAATTATTAGTAATATACTATCAAAGGGGAGTAGTAATGTGTAGATGTAAATATCCTAAAATTATAAGTAAAAAAAATATTAATTTAGTTGAAGATGAATTGGGAGATAGATGTTATAAAACCTCATTTACACTTGGTAATAATGGGAAGAATGTTTTAATAATATCAAGAGCACCAAAAGGGATAGAGAGTAATAGTTGTAATAGCGAGTATAGAAGAATAATTAAATATTTAAACGATAAGAGCTTAGAACTTAAAGGCATTAAGAAAATAACAATAGTAAATTTGTTTGTATTGTATGAAGTTAATAAAGAAGATTTATTTAGAGAATATTTATTAGAAGGAAAAGAGTATGTAGAGGGAAATGATAATAAAGTTACTAATGATAGCATCATAAGAGAGGAAATAAAAGAGGCTGATTATATATTTTGTGCTTGGGGAGAGCCAGCAGAAGGAATGTATGATTTGTATTCAAATAGGGTAGAAACAATTTTGAAAATATTAAGGGAAGAAATAATGTCTAGTAAAGATAAAAAGTATGCATTAAGAGTAGGGGACGTTAGTAAGAAGGGATATCCTAAGCATTGCTTAGCGTGGTCCTATAAAGATGAAATAAATAATTTATTAGAGTGAGAGTTTTAAAAGTAAACTCTCACTCTAGTAAGTTATACAACTTGGAATATAAAGAATTTTAAGTAGTAACTTTCATCTGAATTCCAAAGTATTGGGTGGTCAGCCGATTGGGTTCTAAATTCCACTTGTCTTAATATTCTACGTGCATCATGAGCAGCTTCATTTATGGTAGACTTTAAAAGATCTTCACTCATGTAGTGAGAACATGAACAAGTAATGAAATATCCGCCTGGTTTAACCATTTTTAAGCCTCTAAGATTAATTTCTTTGTATCCTCTTTTTGCGCCATTAATTGTATTTCTTGATTTAGTGAATGCCGGAGGGTCTAGTATAACAACATCAAATTGTTTTCCTTCTTTTGACCAAGACGATAAGACGTCAAAGGCATTGTGACATTCAAATTTAACTATATTTTGTAAGTTATTAAGTTCAGAATTTCTAGTTGCACAATCAACAGCATGTTGAGATACATCAATACCTAAAACTGATTTAGCTCCAGCAATACCAGCATTAAGTGCAAATGAACCTGTATGAGTAAAGCAATCTAAAACATCTTTATCTTTACAAATTCTATGTATTGCAGCTCTATTTTCTTTTTGGTCTAAGAAGAAACCTGTTTTTTGTCCGTTTTCTAAGTCAACTATATATTTAACTCCATTTTCAATAATTTCAACATTAGTATCAAATGGTTCTGTTAAAAATCCTTTAGTTTGTTCTAATCCTTCTATTTCTCTTGTAGCCAAATCACTTCTTTCATAAACTCCTTTAGCTCCAAAGTTATTTACTAAGATATCAACAATTATATCTCTATATTTATCCATACCTAAAGTTGAGATTTGAATTACATAATAATCTTCGAATTTATCAACAGTAAGACCAGGTAATAAATCAGCCTCTCCAAAGATAAATCTACAAGAAGAGGTATCTATTACAGTTTTTCTGTATTCCCAGGCAGAATCAAATCTCTTTTTGAAGAATTCCTTATTTATTACTTCATCTTTATCTCTTGTCATTATTCTTATAGTTATCTTACTTCTGTCATTGATATAACCTTTGCCTATAAAATATCCTTTATGATTATAGACTTCAACGATATCACCATTCTCATAGTCACCATCATATTCGTTAATTTCATCTATATATATCCAAGGACGACCATTTTCAGCTTTTTTATTTTTTCCTTTATGTAAGTAGAATTTACTATTCATATAAAAAACTCCCTTCATTAAACTCTTTTCGATTATACCAGTAATATTACTATTTTTATAGGGAGTTAGAATAGAAAATAAAAATTTGTTTGCATTACTATTGAAAACTATGAAAAATTTGGTAGAATAGATTTAAAAATATTTTAAAGTATATTAATAAAAATTGGGGGCAATAAAAATGAATAAGGTGGTTACAAAGTTTGGTGGAAGTTCTTTAGCAGATGCTTCACAATTCAAGAAAGTAAAGGAAATTATCCTTGCAGATGATGCTAGAAGGTATGTAATACCATCAGCACCAGGAAAGAGACATGGGAAGGATACAAAGATAACAGATCTTCTTTATCTTTGTCACATGCATGTTGAGACAGGTATTTCTTTAGAGGATGTATTTAAGCATATAGAGGAGAGATATACTGGAATAGTTAATGATTTGGGGTTAGATTTAGATATAAGCACTTATCTAGATGTAGTAAAAAAGGATATTGAAAACGGTGCATCTAAGGATTATGCAGCTAGTAGAGGAGAATACTTAAATGGTATTATCTTAGCTAACTATTTAGGGTATGATTTTGTAGATGCAAAAGAAGTTATATTATTTAACGAGGATGGAACATTAAATAGTGAAGAAACTAATAAAAGGTTAAAGGATAAGTTATGCAAAATTGAAAGAGCTGTTATTCCAGGATTTTATGGAGCAGATGAACAAGGTGAAATAGTAACCTTTAGTAGAGGTGGGTCTGATGTAACAGGTTCTTTAGTTGCTGCAAGTATAAATGCGGATTTATATGAAAATTGGACTGATGTTTCTGGATTTTTAATGGCTGATCCAAGAATAGTTGAAAATCCTAAGACTATAGGTAAAATTACATACAAGGAATTAAGAGAATTATCATATATGGGGGCTTCAGTGCTTCATGAAGAAGCAATATTTCCTGTAAAGGAAGCTGGAATACCAATTAATATAAAAAATACTAATTTACCTGAAGATAAGGGTACTATAATAGTTCAAGACACTGAAAATGAAAAGTGTAAAACTATTACAGGTATTGCAGGTAAGAAGAACTTTACTGTTATATCAATAGAAAAAGCAATGATGAATAATGAATTAGGGTTTTGTAGAAAGGTGTTATCAATATTAGAAATGAATAATATATCTTTTGAAAATATGCCTGCAGGGATAGACACAGTGTGTTTAGTAATAGCAGATTCAGAGCTTAAGAAAAAGAAAGATATAGTTATTGAAGAGATAAGAAGAAGCTGCAATCCGGATTCTATAGTAGTACATCCTAATATGGCTATGATAGCCACAGTTGGTAAAGGTATGGCTAAAAACAAGGGGGTAGCAGCGAAGGTGTTTGGAGCATTAGCAAAAGCTAAGATAAATATTAGAATGATTGATCAAGGATCATCAGAGATGAATATATTAGTTGGAATTGAAAATGAAGACTTTGAAAGGGCTATAAAGTCTATATATAATGCATTTAATTAAATAGTAACATAAGAGACTTCTTAACAGTTGTTTAAGAAGTCTCTTTTTAGTTAAAAAATATATAAAAATAAGCCAATCTGTGGGGAACAGATTGGCTTGGGGAGATATAATCAGTCAACCAATAATATTTGGGGAAATACCTATTGATTGATTGAATGTGCTTCGATTAACTCTTGAATTTTAGGGATACATCTACATCCTTTGCAACCACCTTTTGTAGCACCAGTAGCTTTAGCTACATCATCTACAGTTTTTGCTCCAGATTCTATAGATTCTTTAATTTTGGATCTTGGTATCGCCTTGCAAACACATACTTTTGTGATTTTATCAAGGATTTTTTCATTTATATTATTTTCCATTTAGTTACCTCCTAAGTTGATGACTAAGGAAAATAAGGGGATTAGATAACTTTTTGTTATCTTGACTATATTAAAACATATTTTAAAGTAAAAGTCAATACTAATTAATAAAAATTATTAGATAGTAAGAATAAAAACGTATAGAAGTAAGTATATTGTAGTAATTGACATTTATTTTAGGAATGGTATATAATAAATAATATAAAAACTGTGATTAGGAAAAGTAATTAAGATTTCTACTTTAAGAGAGTAACTGGTTGGTGTGAAGTTATATAGTGTCTTAGTGAAAATCACCTAGGAGTTGGAAATTGAACAGCCTTGCTTAGTAGGTATTCCCGTTAGCCAGCGTTAATGGATAGAGCATGATTGTGCTTGAAATAAGTACCCTAAATTTATTATAAGGGTATACTTTGCCATAGGTGGTATAGCGAATTCAACTTCGTCCTTTTGGATGGAGTTTTTTTATTTATTAAAATTAGATATGACTAGATATCTAATAAAAGAGAATACTTAAAATATCTGATTATACATGAGAAAGGAGAAAATAAGATGTACAAAAAAGTTGAGCTTTCAAAAGGTTTTGTTGGTATGGAAGAAGAAGTAGCAAAGCTTTGGAAAGAAAATGATGTTATCAAAAAGAATTTTGATATGAATCAAGATGGTGAATACTTCACTTTCTATGATGGGCCTCCAACAGCTAATGGTAAGCCACACGTAGGTCACGTTTTAACAAGAGTTATGAAGGATATAATTCCAAGATATAAGGTGATGAAGGGGTATAAGGTAATTAGAAAAGCCGGTTGGGATACTCACGGGTTACCTGTAGAACTTGAAATAGAAAAGAAACTTGGAATATCAGGTAAGGAACAAATTGAAGAATACGGTGTTGAAAAATTCGTGACAGAATGTAAGGAGAGCGTATTCAAATATGTTTCTATGTGGGAAGAAATGACTAATAAGATTGGTTATTGGGTAGATATGGATGATCCATATGTAACATATCACAATCCATATATAGAATCAGTATGGTGGGCTTTAAAACAAATGTGGGATAAAGGTCTTTTATATGAAGGTCATAAGGTAATGCCTTATTGTCCAAGATGTGGTACTGCATTGTCTTCACACGAAGTTGCTCAAGGATACAAAGATGTTAAGGATTTAACTTGTATTGCTAAATTTAAGATTGAGGGAGAAGAAAACAAGTACATATTAGCTTGGACAACAACTCCTTGGACATTACCATCAAACTTAGCTCTATGTATAAATAAAGCTTATACTTATATAGAAGCAAAGGTTGGAGATGAAGTATATATCTTAGCTAAGGATCTTGCTAGTAAGGTTCTTGGAGAAGAAGTTGAAATAGTTAGAGAATTTAACGGATCAGAATTACTAGGAATTAAGTATGAACAATTAATGCCGTTTGGAAGAGTTGAAGGTAAAGCTTTTGAAGTTATCCATGGTGATTACGTAACATTAACAGATGGTACTGGTATAGTTCATATTGCTCCAGCTTATGGTGAAGATGATAATCTTGTTGCTAAGGCTAATGGAATCACTTTCATTAACTTAGTTGACAAAGAGGGTAAATTCGTAGAAGAAGTTACTCCATGGGCAGGTAAGTTTGTTAAGAAGTGTGATGAAAGCATTTGTAAGTGGCTTGAAGAAAATAATAAGCTATTTAAGGCAGAAAAGCACCTTCACTCATATCCACACTGCTGGAGATGTGACACTCCACTTCTTTACTATCCAAAAGAGAGCTGGTTTGTTGCAATGAGCACTCTAAGAGATAAGTTATTAGAAAACAATAATAAGATTAACTGGTATCCGGATAACATAAGAACAGGAAGATTCGGTAAATTCTTAGAAAATGTTATTGACTGGGGTATCTCAAGAGATAGATACTGGGGAACTCCACTTCCAATCTGGGAATGTGAATGTGGTCACAAAGAATGTATTGGAAGTATTGAAGAATTAAAGAAGAAGGGTGTAAATGTACCTGATGATATAGAATTACACAAACCATATATAGATAATGTTCATTTAAAATGTGAAAAGTGTGGTAAGGAAATGGAAAGAACTAAGGAAGTTATAGATTGTTGGTTCGATTCAGGATCAATGCCATTTGCTCAATTACACTATCCATTTGAAAACAAAGAGTTATTTGAGCAAAACTTCCCAGCTCAATTTATATCAGAAGCTGTTGACCAAACAAGAGGATGGTTCTATACATTATTAGCTATTTCAACTGCTATATTTGATAGAAATCCATTTGAAAATTGTATTGTTTTAGGTCACGTTCTTGATAAGAAGGGATTAAAGATGTCTAAGTCTAAGGGTAACGTTGTTGCTCCTATGGAGGTTTTAGAAAGTCAAGGTGCAGATGCTACAAGATGGCATTTCTACACTGCAAGTGCTCCATGGCTACCAACTAGATTCTCAACTGATGATGTTGGAGAGGCATCAAGAAAGTTCTTAAGTACATTATGGAATGTATATTCATTCTATGTTTTATATGCAGATATAGATGGATTCAATCCGTTAGAGTACAAAGATTTTGTTTCTGATAATGTTATGGATAAGTGGATAATGTCTAAGTTAAACACTTTAGTTAAGGATGTTGATGCTAAATTAAACTCTTATGACATTACAAATGCTGCTCTTCAAATTGAAGAGTTCACAGATAACTTATCTAACTGGTATGTAAGAAGAAACAGAGCAAGATATTGGTCAGAAGAATTAACTGATGATAAGATTGGTGCATATGTAACTCTATATAGAGTTTTAGTAACTTTATCACAAGTTGCAGCTCCATTTGTACCATTTATCACAGAAGAGATATATCAAAACTTAGTTGTTAATTTAGATTCTTCAGCTGAAGAAAGTATTCACTTATGTAAGTGGCCAACAGTTGATGAAGAAGCTATTAACAGTGAGTTGGAAAAGGAAATGGATTTAGCTTACACAATAGTTAAGTTAGGAAGAAGTGCAAGAAATGGTGCTAATATTAAGAATAGACAGCCACTTTCTCAAATGTTAGTTTCAGTAGCATCACTTCCAGAGTACTATGGAGATATTATTAAGGATGAATTAAATATAAAGTCAATTGAGTTTGGTGCGGATCTTTCTGAACATGTTAACTTTGAAATAAAGCCTAACTTACCTGTTTTAGGAAGAGCTTATGGAAAAATGATTCCTGCAATAAGAAAAGAAATAGCTTCTAGAAATCAAATGGAGTTAGCTCAAAAGATAAATAATGGTGGAGTAGAAGTTATAAATGTAGATGGAACAGAAATAGAGCTTAACAAAGAAAACCTACTTGTAACAATGCAAGGTCTTGATGGATATGCTTTTGCAGGTGAAGGTGAAATTGGTGTAGTTCTTGATACTCATATATCAGAAGAATTAAGAGAAGAGGGACACGTAAGAGAAATCATCTCTAAGATTCAAAATATGAGAAAAGAAAGTGGATTCGAAGTTGCTGATAAGATTACATTATATGTAGCTAATAATGATATGTTATTAGATGTTATTAAGAAGTTCAAAGATACAATTAAAAGAGAAACATTAACAGTAGAAGTTGTATGCAATGAACAAAACATTGAGTATACTGAATCTACTATTAATGGAGAAAAGCTTAATATGGCTGTTAAAGTAGTAAAATAGAGTAATAAATGTTGAAAAGGTTACTATAGAATTTATAGTAACCTTTTCATTTGTTCAAAATTTGTTCTTAAAAAGGGTATTTTAAAAGATTTTTAACAAAAACTATAAATAAAGCAGGGATTTGCTTGTTTTTGGGAGAATATATAGGTTATAATTAAATAATTAAAATATAAGAAATGGGAGTGATGAGTTAATGGCAACTTCTATTAAAGATGTAGCTAAGGAGGCTGGAGTTTCAATTGCAACAGTTTCAAGGGTGCTTAATGATATCGATGTCGTAAACGAAGACACTAAGAAAAAGGTTCTAGATGCCATTAAAAAGTTAGGTTATAGACCGAATATAGTAGCTAGAAGTTTAAAGACTCAAAGAACAAAGACTATAGGAATACTAGTACCAGATATATCAAGTCAGTTTTATCCTGAAATCGTAAGAGGAGCGGAAGACGTTGCTAATATTTATGATTACAATGTTATCTTATGTAATTCAGACTTTGATGTAGAAAAAGAAAAAGAGTATTTAAGAGTACTTAAGGAAAAGATGGTTGATGGAGTAATATATATGAGTAGTTCATTAAGTGAAGAAATGCTTGATTTAATTAATGAACTAGACTTAAAAACTATCTTAGTTGAAACGAAGGATAAAGATGGAGTTTTACCAAGTGTAACTATAGATAATATAAGTGCATCATATGAGGGTACAAAGTATCTATTAGATAAAGGATTATCTAAACCAGCATTTATAGGAGTAAAACAAGATACAATGAATGCTTGGGGAGATAGATTTGTAGGCTTTGAAAAAGCATTAGAAGAAGAAGGTATAAATATTGATGAGGAATTAGTTTACTTTGATAACTTAAAGGTTAAAACTGGTTATGAAGCAGTTGAAAAGTTTATTGGAAGTAATAAGAAGTTTGATTCAATAGTATGCGCATCTGATGAGATAGCAATCGGAGCAATAAATAAGTTAAGAGAAAAAGGATATAATGTTCCAGAGGATATAAGTGTTATTGGATTTAATAATAACCATGTTTCCTCATATTTTTATCCAAGAATAACTACTATATCTCAACCTAGTTATGACATGGGATCAGTAGCTATGAGAATGTTAATAAAACTTCTAAATAAGAAGGAGCTAGAACAAGGTCATTATGTTTTAGACTATCAACTAATACAAAGAGAAAGTACTAAGTAGAAAAGGAAGTAGTGGAAAACACTACTTCTTTTATTTTGAAAAATTAGTTGCAAGTACAACTAATTAGTAGTAAAATAGTTGCTGTTGCAACTATTTATGATGAAGTTAGGTGATAATATGGGAAATAAGGAATACGACTCTATAGGGAAATTTGTTTCCCAAATATATAGAAGCGGAAATAGTTTTTTTTCAAAGGCATATGCAAAATATAATATTGGTGCGGGACAATATCAATTTTTAAGAGTTTTATATAAAAAAGAAAGATTAACTCAAGAAGATTTAAGCAATATTTTGAATATAGATAAAGCTACCACAGCTAGAGCTTTGAAGAAACTTGAAGAAGAAGGATACATATATAGAAATAAAAGTTCAGTTGATAAAAGAGCTAATATAATAGTACTTACTGAGAAAGCTTTAAGTATAAAAGAAGATTTTTTTGAAGTACATAGACAGTGGGAAGAAAAGATTACTTCAATTTTAACAGAGGATGAAAGAGAATTAACTCTTACATTACTAAAAAAAATAGCATCTAGTGAGACACTAAGGAGGAATTAAGCATGAGAGGACAAGCTAGACTTGGAGAAGAAAAAATATCAAAGTTACTTATGGAGTTTTCCATTCCAGCTATAATAGGTATGGTAGTAAATACCTTATATAATATTGTAGATAGAATGTATATAGGAAACATAAAAGATATTGGTGGATTAGCTTTAACTGGCGTTGGTATAACAATGCCAATAATGACTATAATAATGGCATTTGGGATGTTAATTGGAATAGGAACAAGTGCCAGAATATCTTTAAAACTTGGAGAACATAAAAGAGAAGAGGCTGAAAAGCACTTAGGAAATGCATTTACTTTAATTATTATAGCTAGTGTTTTAATAACTATAATAGGACTTGTATTTATGCATAAAATACTTGGATTGTTTGGAGCAAGTGCAGATACTGAAATTTATGCAAGAGAATATATGCAAATAATATTCTTTGGAACTATATTTAATATGCTAAGTTTTGGACTAAATCATTCAATTAGAAGTGATGGAAGTCCTAAGGTAGCTATGTTATCAATGTTAATAGGTGCAGGTACTAATATTATATTAGACCCTATATTTATATTTGTATTTGGAATGGGAGTTAGAGGAGCAGCTATTGCAACTGTAATATCTCAAATAGTTTCAACTATATGGATTTTATATTATTTTACAAAAGGTAAGAGTAATTTAAAAATTAAAAGAGAATATTTATCTTTAGATAAAGCTATAGTTTTGAGTATTTTTTCTATTGGAGTAAGTCCATTTAGTATGCAAATAGCTCAAAGTATAGTTCAAGTGTTGGCTAACAATGCATTAAAGACTTATGGTGGAGATTTAGCTATAGGTGCTATGACTATAATAAATAGTGTAGCTATGATATTTATGATGCCTATATTTGGCTTAAACCAAGGTTCACAACCTATAATAGGATATAATTATGGTGCAGAAAAATATAAGAGAGTTAAGCAGGCTGTAAAGTCCGCAACTATAGTTGCTACTATAATAGTTTCAATTGGATGGATAATTACTCAAGCTGCTCCACATTTATTAATATCAATATTTAATAGAGATGAGCAGTTAGTAGGCATAGCAAGCACAGGTATGAGAATATTCTTATTAATGCTACCTGTAGTAGGAGCGCAAGTAATAAGTTCTAATTACTTCCAATCTATAGGAAAAGCTAAGATATCTATGTTCTTAAGTTTATTAAGACAAGTAATATTATTAATACCTTGTTTAATAATACTACCAAAGATTTTTGGGTTAACAGGAGTGTGGCTTGCAGGAGCTGTTTCTGATGGATTATCATCACTAATCACTTTGATAATCTTCTTTATGTCAGTTAGAAAGCTTAAAGATAAAGAAGAAATAGTAGCCAAAGAAGCAATAATTTAGGTAAATAGAAATATAATAAAGGATGAAACTTTAGAGTTTCATCCTTTTACTTTACCATCATTGTTATCTCTATTAATTATTTTAACCTTATATGATACCTTCACTCTTTAATATATCTTCTAACTTTTTAACTTTTTCGTTTAAAGATTCGAATTTTTCCTTAATTATATCTTTAGATGATCCATCTTCATTAATTACTTTTTCTATATCCTCAACAGTTTTTAAAGCATCTTCTATATCTTGTTGAGCTATCTTTAAGTTAGTTTCTTTCATAAATTAATCTCCTTTAAGTAAAAAAATAGATTGTATATATTAATCCTATCACTACTAAATATTAAGTGCAAGGCATATATTTAATAGAAAACTTAACGTTAGGAGGATAATATGATTAATTATATTTGGTTTATATTAATATTCTTAGGTATACTCGTAGCTATATTTACTGGTAATGGTGCAGAAATATCAACAACTATTGTTGAGTCTGCAGATAGCACGGTGAAATTTATCATTGGATTAGTTGGAATAATGTGTTTTTGGTGCGGAGTTATGAAAATAGCAGAAAAAAGTGGATTAACTCAGAAGCTAGCAAGATTAATGAAACCATTATTAAAGTTCCTATTTAAGGATTCAGGAAAGGATGAAAAAGCTCTTGGAGCAATAGTGATGAACTTAACAGCGAATATGATGGGATTGTCAAATGCTGCAACTCCGTTTGGAATAAAAGCTATGGAAGAGATGGATAGATTAAATCCTAATAAAGGTAGGGCTAGTAATGATATGGCTCTTTTTTTAGTTATGAATGCTGCATGTATTCAATTAGTACCCTCAACAATAATATCAATTAGGGCAGCTGCTGGATCTTCAAATCCTGGAGCAATTATTTTGCCTGCAATACTATCAACAGCATCAGCAGCTATTGTTGGAGTAATATGTTGTAAGATTTTGCAGAGATACTTTTAAGGAGGATTATAAATGGGCGATTATATAACAAAAAGTATAATAGGAATTATAGTTCTACTTATTATAGGTTATGGAATGATAAAGGGTGGCAAGGTATATGAATGGTTTGTAGAAGGTGCAAAAGAAGGACTTCAAGTATGTATGAGAATATTTCCGTACCTTTTGGCTATGATTGTAGCAGTAAATATATTTAAAGCTGCTAATCTATTAGATGTATTAAATAAAGTATTATCACCCTTAACTAATCTTATAGGATTACCTCAAGAAATAACGCCATTGATACTAATTAAACCATTATCAGGAAGTGGTGCACAGGGTATATTTGCAAATTTACTTCAGACATATGGACCAGATACGCAAATAGGATTAATAGCTTCTGTAATTATGGGAACTACAGAAACCATATTCTATACAGTTACAGTCTATTTTGGTGCAGTAAAGGTTAAAAAAGTAAGACATACTGTATGGGCAGCTGTTTTTGCAGATATGGTTGCTATAATTAGTGCTATATTTTTAGTAAATATATTTTTCTTTTAATATTATGGAAAAAATGTAATTGTATTGGTAAAATTATCTCTAAAGGGGGAGATAGAATGATAAATATCAGTCAGATTACTAAATCTTATAATGGAAAGTACAAAGCTGTAGATAATTTAAACTTAGAAATAAAAGATGGAGAAATCTACGGGCTGCTAGGTCCAAATGGAGCAGGAAAAACTACAACTATTAAGATGATAACAGGCATTATTTCTCCTACATCAGGAAATATAACCATAAATAATATTGATATTGTTGAAAATCCTGTTTTGGCAAAAGAGCAGTTTGGTTATGTACCAGATAGCCCAGATATGTTTTTAAGGTTAACTGGAATGGAATATTTGAATCTTATGGGAGACATATATGGTGTATCAAGTGAAGATAGAAAATTAAGAATAAAAGATATGTCTGAAAGATTTGAAATGAATTCTGCATTAGGGGATAAGATTCAATCGTACTCACATGGTATGAGACAAAAGATAATAATAATGGGTGTATTACTTCATAGGCCAAAGGTGTGGATATTAGATGAACCCATGACAGGGTTAGACCCAAAGTCATCTTTTATATTAAAAGAAATGATGAGAGAGCATGCTAATGAAGGAAATACTGTTCTTTTCTCAACTCATGTATTAGAAGTTGCTGAAAAGATATGTGATAAGGTTGCAATAATTAATAAAGGGCAATTAATTTTTAATGGAACCTTAGAAGATATGAGAGAAGAGTTTAAGGCAAGTGAATCACTAGAAGAAATGTTCTTGGAGCTAACAAGCAATGAATAGACTTAAGGTACTTACAAAATATTTTGTAAGAGATGCCCTTCAAGATATGTTCAATGGCTCAAAAATGAAGTCTGGATTTATGGCCTTATTAATGATGTTGTTAATAGCTTTCATGTCATTACCACTGATAATTACTGTAGATGTATTATATGAGCCTTTTGCAATAATTGGACAAGAGGGAACGTTGTTATCACTAATATTGCTTATAGGAGCTGTTATAAATTTCTTTTTAGGAATATTTACTATAATGAATACATACTATTTTTCCAATGACATAGAGCACTTTTTACCTATGCCATTTAAGAGTAGTGAAATAGTGTTAAGTAAGTTTATAGCTGTATTAATAAATATGATTTTATATTCCACAATAATAGTAGTTCCTTTATTAGTTTTTGCTCAAAAGTCATCGGCAAGTCCAATATTTTTTGTTTATATAGCACTTGCAGTTATTATTTGTCCTACTTTACCAATGATAATTGCTGCTTTAGTATGTATGCTTTTAATGAGATTTACTAACTTATCTAAGCATAAAGATGCTTTTAGATCTATATCAGGTAGTCTATCTTTAGTTTTGGTAGTTTTAATAAATATTATTTCACAAAGAAGTTCTACTTTATTTGAAAGTTCCTCGTCACTTATTAATATCATTCAAGAAAAAAATAGTCTTATAGGTGCTTTATCTGGAATGTTTATAACAAATAAGTATGCTGCATACGGGTTGTTATATAATGGTGAGGCTAAGGGGATTTTTTATATGGGTATTTCCATAGCTATTTGTATATTACTATGTATAATATATTACGTAGTAGGAGGAAAACTATATTTAAAAGGTATAATAGGAATATCTGAAACTTATAGTAAGAGAGTAGATATATTAAAAGAAAAAAATATAGATAGTATAGTTTCCAATAAATCTCCTATAAAGTCTCTTGTAATTAGAGATATAAGAATAGTATTTAGAACACCGCAGTTTTTTATAAATTCAATTGTAATGATGTTATATATGCCTATTTTTCTAACTATAATTTATGTGGCTAATGGAAGCTTTACTGATGTTAAAGGTATTATATTGAGTGGTAAATATAATTCTGTCATAATTGTGGGGGCATTTTTATTAGCAGCTTTTTCAATTTGTTCAGCTGGTGGAGGTAGAAAGTGTTTGTCCAGAGAAGGAAGCGATTTTGTATTTTCAAAGATAATTCCTATATCTTATAAGGATCAGGCAAAATCTAAGATAATATCATCTCTGTGTATAAATTCTTTAGTTCCTATACTTATTTGTACACTTTTAGTGTCGTTAAGGGTAGCTTTACCAATAATTTTATTAGGGGTGCTATCATCAGTATTTGGAGTTACAGTAGTAACCTTAATACAGATATTATTTGATTTTATTAATCCTAAGTTGAAGTGGAATGATGAAAAAATTTTATATAAGGATGACGTTGTATCAGTAGTTATGGTATTTGTAATACTGATTTTAGGAATTGGATTAGTAGCAATGTCTATGAAGGTTGAAAGTTATATAGGGATGTTCTCAATGATTGTTATATTTTCATTAATATTAATTTGGGGACTTTATAAAAAAATAATTAATATGTCAGATGAAGTTTATGGAAAAAGTTGAATTTAGAGGCTTTCTTACGAAAGCTTCTTTTTTTGTATAATATTAGTATATACTATTAATAGATTAAAGGAAGGAATGGTGAACCGTATGATAAAAGAGGTATTCAAAAGAAATAGAGAAAGACTTATGGAAAAGGTAAATGATAATTCAATAGTAATTCTTTTTGCAGGTAATGCACCAAGAAAAAGTGCTGATGAACAATATCAATTTACTCCTAATAGAAACTTTTACTATTTTACAGGAATTGATGAAGAGGAGCATATTTTAGTTTTAACAAAAATAAATGGAGTAATAAGTGAAAGATTATTTATTAAAGATATAGATGAGGAAATGGAAAAGTGGGTTGGTAAAAGTATAAGGCCTGAAGAGGGAAAAGAAATATCGGGAGTTGAGGATGTAGCGTTTATAAGTACTTTTAAATTATTTTTAAATAAAACATTCAATAATTTAGTTGAAGTAAACTTATATTTAGATATAGATAGAGAAGAATTTAATAGCCTAAAAAATGTTGTCGGAGAATTTGCAAATGAAGTTAAAGGAAAGTATCCATTTGCAAATATAAGAAATTTAGCACCATTAATTGCACCCTTAAGGTTAATCAAGAATGAAGAAGAGATTGAAGAGATAAAAAAGGCCATAAATATAACTATTGAAGGTGTAAACAGTTTAATGAAAAACTGTAAAGTGGGAATGAAGGAATATGAAGTAGAGGCATATTTTGATTTTGTTTGTAAGAGCAATGGGGTAAAGGATTTTGCGTTTAAAACAATAGCTGCTGCAGGAAAAAATGCAACCATATTACATTATGTTGATAATAATTGCGATATAAAAGATGGAGATTTGATTCTATTTGATTTAGGAGCGCAATATAATTATTATAACGGTGATATTTCAAGGACATTCCCTGTAAATGGAAGGTTTAGTAACAGGCAAAAAGAAGTTTATAATGCAGTGTTAAGAGTTAACGAGAAAGTTATTAATGAAATAAGACCAGGGGTGAGGTTCCTTGATTTAAATAAAAAAGCAAAAGAATGGATTGCAGAAGAATGCATTAATTTAGGTTTAATAAAGGATAGAGAAGATGTTTCTAATTATTATTGGCATAGTATAGGCCATAGTCTAGGATTAGATACCCATGATATTGAAGGAAATAATAGAGATGTTATTTTACAAGAAGGAATGGTTTGGACTGTTGAACCTGGAATTTATATAGAAGAAGAAGGTATTGGAATAAGAATAGAAGATGATGTGGTGGTTACATCACAAGGTGTTGAAGTTTTAACAAAGGATATGATTAAGACTGTAGAAGAAATTGAGGAATTTATGAATAAATATAGTATATAATTTGGTACTTAAGGGTAAATATAATTTATGGTTAATTAAGAATAAGTTGGAGATGGTTTTATGGTAAGTGATGCAAAGAATATCTTTTTGGCTGGAGTTGGTGCTGCTGCATTAACATATGAAAAGGCAACAGAGGTAATTTCTCAGTTAGTTGAAAGAGGAAAATTAACTTTAGAGGAAGGAAGAGAATTGTCAGAAGAGTTAAAAAGAGATGTAAAAAATACAGCTAACGATGCAAAGGAATCTATGTTAGAAAAGGTGAATAATATAAAGCCATTAACTAAAGAAGAGCTAAATGATATTTTAGAAGAAAAGAATTACGCTACAAAGGCTGATGTATTAGAATTAAAAAGAATTATAGAAAGATTAGAAGAAAAAATTAATTAGAAATTTTAAATCCCTTGCTTAAAGATGGTTAAGTAAGGGATTTTATCTAGGGAGTTGAGTTTTTATATGAAATCTAGAGACAGGTTTCAAGAGATTATAAGAGTTTTTATTTCATATGGTTTTGGGTATTTAATTGATAGTAAATTTAATAATAGCAAAAAGTCTCCTATCAATTTGAGAATGGCATTAGAAGAATTAGGACCTACATTTATAAAGATTGGTCAAATATTAAGTACACGTCCAGATTTATTACCAGAGGAATATATAAATGAATTAATAAAGTTACAAGACTCAGCACCAGAAGAAAGTTTTGAGAATATTAAAAGTGTATTTGAAGAATCTATTAATAAAAAAATATATGATTGTTTTTTATACTTTAGTAAGAAGCCAACTGCATCAGCTTCAATAGCTCAGGTTCACGAAGCTATATTAAATGATGGAAGAGCAGTTATTGTAAAAATTCAAAGACCGAATATATATAATACTATGAAAACTGATATAGATATAATTAAAAAAATAATAAAGTTATCTAAGGGAAGAATTGATATTGATATAGTTGATCCTCTTGCTGTTATAGAAGAATTAGAATCAACTACAGAAAAGGAATTAGACTTTATAGATGAAAGTAAGAGCATAGTTAAGTTTAGAGAAAACAATGAAAATATTTCACCTATATATGCGCCAGATGTTATATCTAGTTTATGTAGTGTAAAGGTATTAACTTTAGAATATATAAATGGATTTAAGATAAATGATATGAAAATGATAGAAAAAAAAGGATATAGCAATAAAGATATTGCAAAAAAGTTAGCATTATCATATTGTAAGCAGATATTTGATGATGGTTTTTTTCATGGAGATCCTCATCCTGGAAACTTATTGATATCAAATGGAAGGATATGTTTTATTGATTTTGGTATAACAGGAGAACTAGATGAGGGACTAAAAAACTGGTTAAACAAAGCCATGATAGCAGTAGCTACAGGAGATAAGAATAAAATAGTAGATTTTATTTTAGCTATTGGAATAAAGAGAGGAAAAGTAAATAAAGGAAACTTATATGAAGACGTATCTTATTTATTTACAACATATTTAAATACATCTCTTAAAAATATAAAAATAGCTGTATTATTGGAAGAAATGTTTTCTATAGTTAAGAATAATAACATACAATTTCCTAAGGAGCTTGCAATACTTTTTAGAGGCTTAGTGATTTTAGAAGGGGTAATTGCAGAGGTTGATCCGCAATTAGATATAATATCAGTAATAACATCCTTTGTTAAAGGAAAAAATAAGATGCTTTTGATTAAAGATATAAATGAAGAAGAGTTAGTATTATCTGCATATTCTTTTTTTAGAGATGCTTCTAGAATTCCTAGCAAAGCTGTTGAGGCATTAAGCAGTATATCGGATGGTAGAGCTAAGATTAATTTTAATATTACAGATTTAGAAAATTCAGTAGATCATATAAGTAATATGGTGAACAGATTAGTTGGAGCATTACTTATTTCATCATTAATAATAGCATCATCATTGATAATAAGTAATAATGTAGGGCCCATATATAAAGGAATATCTTTAATGGGCATAGCTGGATACATTATATCCGCTATATTTGCTATATTTTTATTAATAGCAGTGGTTAGAGATGGAGGCTTTAGAAGTAAGAAAAAGAAACGGAAAAGTTAATAATTACTAAAGACTATTAAAAAAATCTTGCAAGTGGATAAGAAATTATGTATAATTAATCTAAATTATTACAAGTGAATAAGAGAAGAGGTAGAGGCGCGATACTTAATAGTACTGTTGTGGACGTAAGCAGGATGAAGCAATAGGAAAGGAATTATCGCCGAAGTATAGAATTAAAGCTTTAATATTCTAATGCTGGGCTTATGCAGAATATGTATAAGACTGTCACAAATGTTTTTGTGGTGAGCTATCATTCAGGATTTTTAATGTGTATATTTTAAGCCTTGAGTGTTATCTCAAGGCTTTTCCTATTTTTACCTCTAAATCTTTTCACAATTAAAATTTAGGGGGAATTATTATGAAAAACAGAACTAGAAGTTTAGTATTGTTCATATCTACATTTATGCTAATTTTATTATCATCAACTGTAGTATTTGCAGCAGAGGTTGAACCTGCTGTAGTAAATTCAGAAAGATTTGGAGTATTAACACTTATACCACCATTAGTAGCTATAATATTAGCGTTTATAACTAAAAATGTTGTAATATCATTGTTTATAGGAACACTTTCGGGATGTTTCATGGTGCAGCTTGCAGGATATAATTTATTTGGAGCCTTTGTACAAGCATTCCTAGATTTTGTACAAAGAGCATTAAATTCACTTGCAGATCCATGGAACGCAGGTATTGTATTACAAGTATTAGTTATTGGAGGAGTTATTAATTTAATTTCTAAAATGGGTGGAGCTAGAGCTGTAGCTGAAGCGCTTGCTAAAAGAGCAAAGACACCAAGAAGTACACAAATTGTTACTTGGTTATTAGGGTTATTTGTTTTCTTTGATGATTATGCAAATGCATTAATTGTTGGACCAATAATGAAGCCAGTAGCAGATAAGATGAAAGTATCAAGAGAAAAGTTATCTTTTATAATAGATGCAACAGCTGCACCTATTGCGGGTCTTGCAATAATATCAACATGGATAGGCCTTGAAGTTGGGCTAATAGGAGATGCATTTGCTGGAATAGGGCAAAATGTAGATTCATTTGGAGTATTCTTACAAACTATTCCATATAGGTTTTATAACATTTTAATACTTGCATTTGTAGTTTTCTCAGCTGTACTTTTAAGAGATTTTGGACCAATGAGAAAGGCTGAAATAAAAGCAAGAAGAGGAGAGCAAGAATTAAAGGATATTGCAATAGATGAAGATACTGCTGAAGAATTTGAGGCTAAGAGTGGAATTAAATTAAGCATATGGAATGCTATAATTCCAATAGGAACATTAATAGTAGCAGCTCTAGCAAGTTTTTATTATAGTGGGTATACTGCAATTATGGCAGGAGAAGATATAGCATTAAAGGCTGTATTAACAGAATCTCCATTTTCATTTACAGCAATACAACAAACATTCAGTAATGCAGATGCTTCTATAGCATTATTCCAAGCAGCATTATTTGCAAGTATCGTAGCACTAATTTTAGGTGTTTGTAAGAAAATATTTACTATATCAGAAGGTATAGAAATCTGGATAGATGGAATGAAGGGATTAATTATAACAGGAGTTATATTAATACTTGCTTGGTCTTTAAGTTCAGTAATTAAAGAATTAGGTACAGCACAATATCTAGTAACATTATTATCAGATTCATTACCACAATTCTTGTTACCAAGTGTAATATTTATATTTGGAGCTGTAATTTCATTTGCAACAGGAACTGCTTATGGAACAATGGGAATATTGATGCCACTTGCTATTCCTCTAGCACATGCAATTTCACCAGATATGACTTATATTATCATGAGTACAAGTGCTGTATTAACAGGAGCAATATTTGGGGATCATTGTTCACCTATATCAGATACAACAATAATGTCATCTATGGGAGCTGGTTGCGATCATATTGCTCACGTTAAGACTCAAATGTGGTATGCACTATTTGTAGCAGTACTTACAATATTATTTGGTTATATTCCAGTTGGATTAGGGTTACCGATATATATTGTATTACCATTATCTATTATAGGGCTTGGTCTATTAGTGTATTTTATAGGAAAACCTATTGATGAGGTTGAAGCATAAGTAAAATATAAAAATAAATAAATATATAAACATAATAATAAATAAATATAACAATAAATAAAAGAGCGATATTAAGATAATGCTTACCTTAGTATCGCTCTAATTTTATTGACTATTTTATTGTTCCACCATGAAAATCTAATTTAAATATCGGAGAACCTTTATAAGATATAAATTCTTCGCCTTTAAAAGAATCAACTTCTCCCTTCCAAAGACATTGATATTCAAAGTCAGATTTTCTAAAACTCTTTGGTCCTCTATAAGGAGCATCTTCAGAAACTCTAGATAAAGCTTCTGATAAAAAGTCTGAAAAACCACTTGGAATATCATTAGTTAATAATTTTCCAGCATAATTCATTCCCCAATAAGACTTTTCATCTTTCCAAATAACTTCTTGACCAATAAACCTCTGTTTGCCTATGTGGCTATCTAGGTAGTAATAATCGTATTTTTTAAAAGTAAAATCATCTGAGTTTGGTTTAGAAGATTGAACCTTTTTATTTCGACCATTATAAGAATTTTTTTTTGCTTCTACCAAGAATGCTTTAAATAATGATAAATCACTCATCCCAATACCCCCTAAAAATAAATCCTCTTTTTTCGACTGTTATTTTTATTATATATAAGAAGATATTTACAATCAAGAATATTCTGAAAACTATTTGTTAATCTTTATTTTTCTCTACAGGAGGATTTATATATTTATTTATAAATATTGCTATTATTATTCCAATAGAAGTATCAATACTTCTACCTATGGCATAAGAATATGAGGCTGGTCCATCGTAATTAATCATAATTCCTATAAAAACAATACAGCAAATGGTAACAGCACCAGGCTTTTTTATTATATTACATACATAAATTGCTCCAATTACACCTACAGCAGTGACAAGAGAATTTATAGATTGTAGAAATAATATGTTATCTACTATAAATATAAAAAGTACTCCTATAAGACCTCCAAGAAGAGTACCTATAAGTCTATTTTTACCCATACTAAAAGTGCTTTCAACAGTATCTTTCATACATATAACTGCTGCGATACAAGCATAAAAAGGATTCTTATCTCCTGCTAGTTCAAATAAAACCATACATATAAATACTGCTAAAGCAGTTTTAAGGTTTCTATAGCCAACCTTAGGAAATTCAAATCTATTCAATTTATATCTCCCCTTTACTGTTTTAGAATATTATACCACAGTGTTAATTTATTTCTTTGATAATTTAGAAACGAATTTATTGATGTTGGTAACTTTAAAATATTTGACAGATATTTTTTTTTGATTTATCATAAAATATAAGTAAATACTATGAAGAGAAGAGTAGTAAAGTAGAAAGTCTAAAGAGAGTTAACGTATGGTGAAAGTTAATGTCAAAGAAGCTTTATGAAGATGGTCTTGGAGTAGAACCTTTGAGCTTAAATAAGTTAGATGGTTACGGTAGCAACCGTTATATTGCAGAGTGATGATAGTCACTTAGTGAGTTTTTTATCGTGAGATAAAAAAGAAATAGAGTGGTAACACGTAAATAAGTTTATTACGTCTCTATATAGGCAAAATACCTATATAGGGACTTTTTTATTATCAGAAAACAAAAGGAGGAATTTAAAAAATGTGTAAAAAACCATATTATATAACTACACCAATTTATTATCCATCAACTAACTTGCATATAGGAAATACCTATACTACAGTTGCTGCAGATGCAATTGCTAGATTTAAAAGATTAACAGGTTATGATGTAATGTTCTTAACAGGAACTGATGAGCATGGTCAAAAAATTCAAAGAATAGCTGAAGAAAAAGGAATAACACCTATTGAACATGTTAATGAAATAGTTGCAGGTATTAAGGACCTTTGGAAAATGATGAATATTAGCTATGATAAGTTCATTAGAACAACTGATGATTATCACGTTAAGGCTGTCCAAGATATCTTTAAAAAGCTATATGACAAAGGTGATATTTATAAGAGTTCTTATGAAGGATTATATTGTACACCATGTGAATCTTTCTGGACTGAAACTCAATTAGTAAATGGAAATTGTCCTGATTGTGGAAGACCAGTAGAAAAGTCAAAAGAAGAGGCTTATTTCTTCCAAATGAGTAAGTATGCAGAAAGATTAATAAAGTATATAGAAGAACATCCAGATTTTATTCAACCAGAATCAAGAAAGAATGAAATGTTAAACAACTTCTTAAAGCCAGGATTACAAGATCTTTGTGTATCAAGAACAAGCTTTGACTGGGGGGTTCCAGTAACATTTGATGAAGATCACGTTGTTTATGTTTGGATAGATGCATTATCTAACTATATTACTGCATTAGGATATGGAAGTAATAACAATGAATTATATAAAAAGTATTGGCCTGCAGATGTACATTTAATAGGTAAGGATATATTAAGATTCCATACTATTTATTGGCCAATTATGTTAATGGCATTAGATTTACCATTACCAAAACAAGTATTTGGACACGGATGGTTACTTGTTGATGGAGGAAAGATGTCTAAGTCTAAAGGAAACGTTGTAGATCCAGTAGTTTTAGTTGAAAACTTTGGAGTGGATCCAGTAAGATACTACCTTTTAAGAGAAATTCCATTTGGATCAGATGGATTATTTAATAATGAAATATTCATAAAGAAGATAAATTCAGATTTATGTAATGATTTAGGAAATCTTTTATCTAGAACTGTTGCAATGGTAGAAAAGTACTTTGATGGCGTAATACCTGCTCCAACAGCTAAGGAAGATATTGATAATGAATTAATAAAGTTAGCCCTAGAGACTCCTAATTTAGTAGAAAAGGCTATTGATGAATTAAGAATTCCAGAAGCTTTAGAATCTATATTTAATTTAATAGGAAGAGCTAATAAATATATTGATGAAACAACTCCTTGGATATTAGCAAAGGATGAAGACAAGAAAGAAAGACTAGGAACTGTATTATACAATCTAGCTGAAAGTTTAAGATTCTCATCTGTATTATTATCAGCATTTTTACCTGATACAGCTAAGAAGATTAATGAACAATTAAATACTACAGTGGTTGAATGGTCAACACTATCAAGCTTTGATGGAACTGTTGCAGGAACTAAGGTTCATAAAGGTGAAAACTTATTCCCAAGAATAGACATAGATGCAAAACTTGCTGAATTAGAAGCTATTCAAGCAGCTCAAAAGAAAGAAGTTAAAAGAGAAATCCAACCTATTAAAGAAGAGATAACTATAGAGGATTTTGAAAAGTTAGATTTAAGAGTAGTAAAAGTTCTTGCTTGTGAACCAATTAAGGGGGCTAAGAAGTTACTTAAATTAAAGGTTGATTTAGGTGGAGAGGAAAGACAAGTGGTTTCTGGTATAGCAAAATACTATAAGCCAGAAGAATTAGTTGGAAAGTATGTAGTACTTGTAGCTAATTTAAAACCAGTTAAGTTAAGAGGAGAGCTATCACAAGGAATGATTCTTGCGGCATCTACTGATGATGATAGTTTATTAACACTTGTTAACCCAGGAGAATTACCAACAGGAAGTGTAGTTAGATAAGAGGGATAATAAAGTTAAAAAGATAATAGAGTCAAGTATAAAACCCAGCCTTTGCTGGGTTTTTAATTAAGGTAGCTCTCTTTAGGGAGTTTTAATATTAAGACTTCATTTTATTCATATCATCTTTATTATTCTAAGAAGGGGGGATATTATTGAATGTAATTATAGGAAATGCATGGCCATATGCTAATGGTCCATTGCACTTAGGAAGAATAGCAGTATTATTACCAGGGGATATTTTGGCGAGATATCATAGGTTAATGGGAGATGAAGTGGTATTTGTATCAGGATGTGACTCCCATGGAACTCCTGTAACAATGAAAGCAAAAGAGGAAGGAATAACACCATTAGAAGCCTCTAAAAAATATTATAATGAGTTCTTAAATTGTTTTAAAAAGTTAAATTTTTCTTTTGATTTATTCACTCAAACTCATACAGAATATCATAGTAATAGTGTTAAAAACTTCATATTAGAGTTATATAATAAAGGATATATATATGAAAAAGATATTGAACAGGTGTATTGCGAAGAGTGTGGTGAATTTTTATCTGATAGATATATAGAAGGAAAATGTCCAATTTGCGGAGGAGAGGCATTAGGTGATCAATGTCTAGAATGCTCTGAGATATTTGAAGCATCAGAAATTTTAAATAAAAGGTGTAAAATATGTGGTTCTGAACCAGTAATTAAAAATACAAGTCATTTATTTTTTGCTTTGTCTAAGTTTGAAAATGATGTAAGAAGATTATATATAAAGCAACAAGGTTGGAGAAAAAATGCTGAAGTAATTACTAAGAGGTATCTTGATGAAGGTCTAAGAGATAGAGCTGTAACAAGAGATTTTAATTGGGGAATAGATGTACCACTAAGTGGTTATGAAGATAAAAAAATATATGTTTGGATTGAAGCTGTAATGGGGTATTTAACAGCAAGTATGCAAGTTCTTGAAGAACGTGGGGAAGATTATAAGGAATATTGGGATGGTGAAGATAGTAGGGTTTACTTTGTTCATGGTAAAGATAATATTCCATTCCATACAGTTATTTTTCCGGCAATACTATCAGGATTAGGAATAAAAAATCCATCAATTAGGGAAGTATCTGGAGAGTATTTAAAGCTTGAAGGAAAGAGGTTTTCAGCAGCAAAAAATTGGGCAATATGGGTAGACCACATAATTGATAGATATAATTCAGATGCAGTAAGGTATTATATAATATTAAATGGGCCAGAAAATAAAGATTCTGATTTTACATGGAGAGATTTTATAAATACTACTAATAATGACTTAGTTGGATTATATGGAAATCTTGTAAATAGAACTTTGACGTTTATTAAAAGGAATTTTGGAGGGGAAATTCCAAGTGGCGAAGTACCTAAATCATTGAAAAATGAAATTCTTCAGCTATATTTTAGTGTTGGAGATAAAATTGAAGATGGAGAATTTAAAGATGGTTTACAGCAAATAGTTAAAATGATAAGAAAAGCAAATAAAATGTTTGATGAATTTGAGCCATGGGTAAAAGTTAAAAAAGATAAGATAGAATGTGGTAAAGATTTATATGTATGCGTGCAGTTAATTGCCAATTTATCTAATTTATTAGAACCTTTTATGCCTGAGTCCTCTTTTAAAATAAGGAGTTTTATAGGTTTAAATGAAGCAACTTGGAGCTATGTAGAAATAAAGTCAGGTGAAATAGATGATATTAGTATACTATTTGAAAAAATAGATAAAAAGAATGCAAATGAAGAATTAAATTTGATGAAAGAAGAGAAAAATTAAACAAAAAAATAGGACATCCGCAATAGGGGTTTGGGATGTCCTACAAACCAATCTATTTAAGATGGTTATAAGGGGTAAATAATAATGCTTTAACTACTTTACAAGTTATATGTTACATTATAAATATGACAAAATAGTGTCAAAAAGAAATATGTTTTGGAAACAAGTTGTTAACAAATATTAACAACTAAAAAGACCTAGAGTATTTAAGTAAAAGGGGGATAAATACTCTAGGTCTTTTTCCTTACATTTAGTAGGAATGGGGGAGATATTTGTTATGTTATTACTTGGAGCGTAGTGACGGAACAAGCAAAATAAATATCTCCTCTGCTTTTTTTATACATTTAAAAATAAGAGAATATAAACGTATATGTCTTAGCTACTATGTATTTAAATATAAACTTAGGATATGACAGTTGTGTGACATAAATAAAAAAATAGTATAAAAATTTATATTTATATGAAACTATATTTGAGGTGATATTTATGGATAGCAATAATACTGAAGTAATAAAAGAAATGAATAAGTTTTTGAAGGGAATCCACATGGGAGGGAGTACTTTTAAGGATTATATTGAAAGAGCAGAGTCTAAAGAGCTAAAAGATTCTTTAGTGGAAGTTACAGAAACATTTAAGAGACATGAAGAAGCAATAACACATAGAATTGAACAACTAGGTGGAGATGCTAATGATTCATTAGGAGTAATCGGTATGATGAGTGAGTTTTTTCAAAAAATCAAACTACTTTCTGCCAATAGTGATAAAGAAATATTAGATAATGCAATAGAAGCAATGAAAATGGGAATGAATAATGCTAATAAATTTATTGATGAGCACAGCAATCTAGAAAGTAGTTTGAAAAGTGATGTGGAAGGTGTAGTTAAAGATTATGATAATAGTTTAAGAAAGTTAGAGTCCATATCTCTTTAATAAGTTATAATAAAGGAGAATTGGTCTATACAGTAGAGATTCATGAAAGGGAGTCAGCTGTATAGGCTATTTTTTTCTCAATGGTGTATAATGTATAAATAAATTACTAGATAGGATGTGTTTATATGGAGAATATATATAGAATTTTTGATAGTCATGCTCATTATGATGATGATGCCTTTGATAATGATAGAGAAGAGGTATTTGCAGAGTTAGTAGAAAATGGGGTTATTGGAATACTAAATTGTTCCTCAACATATGATAGTGTTGGTAAAACTTGTAGGCTTATAAAAGAAAATAATTTTATTTATGGGGCTATAGGTATACATCCAGAGAATGCTAATGAGCTTACAGAAGATAGGTTAGAAGAATTTAGAAGAATTATTAATGAGAATGATAAAATAGTTGCAGTGGGCGAAATTGGATTAGATTACTATTGGGAAGAAAATCCACCAAGAGATGTTCAAAAAGATGCATTTAGGGCTCAAATGAAGTTAGCAGAAGATATGAATCTTCCTGTAGTAATACATGATAGGGATGCTCATGCAGATACATTAGAAATTATTAAAGAGTTTCCTAATGTGATGGGGGTAGTACACTGTTTTTCAGGAAGTGTAGAATTTGCTAAGGAATGTATAAAAAGAGGATATTATATTGGAGTTACAGGGGTGATAACATTTAAGAATGCTAAAAAGTTGGTAGAGGTGGTTAAAGAAATACCATTAGATAGGTTATTTGTAGAGACAGATTGTCCTTACATGTCACCTGAGCCTAATAGAGGAAAAAGAAATAGATCAGATTATATAAAATATGTAATAGAGAAGATTGCATTAATAAAAGAAGTTGATCCTATTACAGTAAATAAGATTGTTAATGAAAACTTTTTTAATTTGATAAGATTAAGTAATTATTGTAAAATGTAATTATGATTGAATAAAAACACAATATAGGGTAATAATTCAAAAAGAGTCTATGTATAATTTAGTAATATCATTTATTTTAAGGAGCCCAATAAGAACAAAAAAGCTATTATAATTATTTTATTATTCTTTTATGCACAGGGTGCATTTTATGTATGTTCATTAGTAGCAAGAGTATGAAATTTGACAATTAGTGCAGATTTGATATATAATTCAAAAGACGCTCTTGCCAAGGGAGGGAAATAAATGGTAGAAAAATTTAAAGAACACTTAAAGAGAAGTTTTTCTAACGGTCCGAAGGCAAAGATTTTGTTAGGATTAACTGCTTTAGCAGTAATTTTAACTATGACAGTTGTCAGCATGAGAAAGACAGTAAATATAAGTATAGACGGAAGTAATGAAACATTTGTCACATATAAAGGGACTGTTAAAGATGTGTTGGAAAATCAAGGCATCGAATTAGGTGCTAAGGATAAAGTACAACCATCCTTAGAATCCAAGGTATCAGAAAACCAAGAAATTACTATTAAGAAAGCTGTACCAGTAAAAGTTGTTATAGCTGGCCAAGAATTAGAGATAGAAACAGCTGAGGATACAATAGGAGAGATGCTAGTAGCAGAAACAGATATGCTTAAAGAAAAAGGCATAGAATATCAAGAAGGTGATGATATAGTAACACCTTCTGTAGATACTCCAATTAAATCCAACTTGGATGTACAAGTGGTACAGGTAACAGTAGAGGAAGTTGTTGAGACACAAGTAATTCCATATAGCACAAAGACTACAGTAGATTATACTAAAGACGTATCTGATAAGGTAGTTACTCGTAAGGGCGTTAATGGTGAAAAGGAAGTAACATATAAGATTGTAAAGCATGATGGTGAAGTTGTTTCTAAAGAAGCAGTTAGCCAAAAACCAATCAAGGCTGCCGAAGATCAATTAGTAGTTAAAGGTGGAGCGTACATTACAGCTAATAGAGGCGGTAATATAGTAGGAAAGAAAAGATTATTTATGGAATCAACAGCATACTCTGGACATGGAAAAACAGCTACAGGAAGAACACCAGTATATAATCCAGGAGGATTAAGTACAATTGCAGTAGACCCAAGAGTTATTCCACTTGGAAGTAAGGTTTGGGTAAAAGGTTATGGTTATGCTATAGCTGCAGATACTGGTGGTGCAATTAAAGGAAATATTATTGATGTTTACTTTAATTCTTCAAGTCAATGTAAAGCTTGGGGAAGAAAGTATAATGTTGAAGTATTAGTAATTGCTTATCCAGGTGAATGGTAATTAATTTTAAGAGATAACGGAAAGTTATCTCTTATTTTTTTAGAAATTTGACATAATACATATATATATGTAAATTAAATATAGGTTTAAGTGAAAGGAAGAAACAATTTGATTAAAGAAGTTATAGTTGTAGAAGGAAGAGACGATATAACAGCAGTGAAAAAAGCTGTAGATGCAGAAATTATTGCAACTAGTGGGTTTGGTATAAATGCAAAGATTATAGAAAGAATAAAAGAAGCTCAAAAGAGGAAGGGAGTAATAGTACTTACAGACCCTGACTTTGCTGGAGAAAAGATTAGAAGTATAATATCAAAAAGAGTAAAAGGGGTAAAGCATGCATATATTGCCCAAGAAGATGGACTTAAAGATGGAGATATTGGTGTGGAAAATGCTAGTCCAGAAACTATAATCAAAGCACTTGAAAATGCAAAAGTTACACTAGAGGAAAAAAGAGAATTTTTCGATATGAAAGATATGTTTAGATTTAAGTTAACAGGAGTTGGAGACTCTAAAAAGAGAAGAATAATACTTGGTAAAGAGTTGGGCATAGGATATGGAAATGCAAATCAAATGATTTCTAGATTAAATAATTATGGCATAACTCCAGAAGAATTTATGGACGCTATTAAAAAAATAGAAGAACAATTAGGAGAATAGTAAATGGATATAAAAGATTATAAAACACAAGACTTAGTAAAGAAATATAATTTTAAGTTCTCAAAAAGTCTAGGTCAAAACTTCTTAATAGATGATTCGGTATTAACTGATATAGTAGAGGGTGCAGAAGTAAATAAAGATGATTTAATAATAGAAATAGGTCCAGGGGTAGGTTCATTAACTGCACAGTTAATAGGTAGGGCAAAGAAGGTTGTGTCCATTGAGTTAGATAATGACTTAATCCCAATACTTAAAGAAGAACTTGGACAGTATGAAAACTTTACACTTATACATAAGGATGCATTAAAAGTTGATTTTAATGAGATTATTGGTCATGAGAATAGTGTTAAGCTAGTTGCAAACTTACCTTATTATGTTACTACTCCAATAATAGTTAAATTACTTAAGGATAATTATAATTTTAAGTCTTTAACTATAATGATTCAAAAGGAAGTGGCAGAAAGAATAAATGCAGAACCTAATTGTAAAGAATATGGTGCTCTATCATTACTTGTTCAATATTATTGTGATACTAAAATAGTAAGAAAGGTATCTCCAGGAAGTTTTATACCAAGACCAAAGGTAGATTCAATAGTAATAAGATTAGATAAATTATCTGAAAAGAGAGTAGAAGTTAAAGATGAAAAACTTATGTTTGAAATAATTAGAAATGCATTCAATATGAGAAGAAAGACTATGTGGAATGCAGTTAAGTTCTTAGGGATGAAAAAAGAAGAAATAGAGAAGGCTTTTGAATTATCGGAGATAGATCAAAAGAGAAGAGGGGAAACTTTATCACTACATGAATTTGCTTTGTTGTCTGATAATATAATTAATATAAGAAATAGTTAATGCTTTAAAGGTAGATAAATACATCTACCTTTATTTTTTTAGGAATACTTACAAAGGAATAATAAGAACCGCTAAGCATATAATGTATTGAAGTAATATATGTGGAGGGAATAGGCGTTTGGCACATAATAAATTGTATAGAAACTTTATAATTTTACAGGAGGATGAGAAAACTCATGCTGCTTCAGGTGAAAAAGCCTTGTCAGGTTATGCAAAAATAGAAGCTAAAGGGGATAAGTGCAAGATATCTTTCTATGCGCAAAACTTAAAGAAAGAAGAAAAGTATTCTATCTTACTTATATGTTATAAGAAAGATATGAAGCAAATAGTAGATTTAGGAGTATTGGAGATTAGTGATATAGGAAAAGGAGAAGCTTCTAAAGAGTATTATGTAAATAATATTGCAGGCTTAGATTTTTCTTATGATAAGGTTTCTGGTGCTGCAATATGTAAGTATGTAGGTGGAGAACTTACATATTTAATGTATGGATTTATGAATGGTGAGAATGTAGAGGATAGTTGGAAAAAATGCAAGGTGTTAAAGCATATTGACAAGAACAAAGAGGATATAGAAGTAAAAGAAGTTAAGGAAGTTAAAAAAGAGGTAAAAAAGGAAGTAAAAGAAGAAGTAAAAAAGGTTGAAGAAGTTAAGTGTGTAGAGCCTGAACATAAAGAGCATCATGAAGAAAAAGAACATAAAGACCATCATGAAGATAAGTCTAAGGACGAAATGAAGGATAAGTGCAAGGATGAAATGAAGGATAACGATAAAGACCATCATGAAGAAGTTAAAAAGAAAGAAAAACATGATGAATGCAAAGATGATCATCATAAAGAAGAAAAAGAAGATAAGTGTGAAAATATAAACTATTGTGATCAAAAGTATACAGAGAATATGGGCTGCATGGGAGTTTGTAAAAAGAGAGATCAAATAGAATCAGAAGAATATAGGTTTGATGAATATGAAGCACAAATAGTAGAAGAAAAGGAATTAGATCCATATGATTTTGAAATGAGAGGTTCACTAGGTGAATTCTTTGAGAATATTATTAAAGACTTTGAAGAGGTTAAAAATAAGTTTAAGGAAATTAAGTATTGTAAATGGTATAAAGTTAATATTAAGAGCCTAGATGATATGTGCAATATATCTAATTATAATAAGTATACAATAGCATATTATCCAATGTTAAACTACTATCCATATATCAAGAAGTATGGCTATTTCATGCTTGGCTATAAATGTGATGAAAAAGGAAACCTAAAGTATATAGTTTACGGGGTTCCTGGAAAGAAGGATAAAGATGAACAACCTTATGCTGGAAAGACAGGTTTTGTTACTTGGATGAGTGGTGACAAAGATAAAGAAGGTTGTTGGTTAATGTTCTACGATTATAAGAATTCAACAGTTGTAGTTCCAATGAAGTAGGATAACTTGATTAAATGAAAAAAAAGCAATTATTAATGACTGCTATATTAGTAATTCTAGTAATAATATTAATTTTTTCTCAAAGATTCTTCAATGATAATTTTAAACAGGTAGCTTTATTAGATAATGATATAAGCTCTTTAGAGGAATTTTCAATGAAGGATCAGGGATATTCATATTCTATACCAGAAACTTGGGTGGTCAAAGAAAAAGCGAATAACTCATATAAACTTTATCAAGCAGAGTTTAATAGCGAAGAAAAAAATATAATGGGATATGTAGAACTATTGAGTACTGAAGAAGATGTGAAGGTATTAGCACAAAAAGATATAGATAACCTTGCCCTTAAGCATAGTAATGAGAATATTGAAAATTATAGTTGTAATGGTTACAAGGGAATTAAATTAGAATATACAACTAAGGTAGAGAATGGGTATTCTTTTATAAATACAAATTATTACTTAAGGTTAGATGATACAAAGGTTGGTAAGTTTGCTTTCACAGCAAAAAAAGGATCATATAAAGATAATATGAATGCTATATATGATGTAATAGTATCAAGCATTAATGTACAAAAGAAATAAGAATTTGCCATTAATAACTTAAAGTATTATAATTTAAATATTAGGAGAAGCTATTAAGCTTCTCCTAATTTATTAGATTATAAAGTAAGGAGGAGTCATGAGGTTAGTTTTATTTGAAGTTTTTGGACATAATGTCTACAGTTATGGTCTTATGATTGCCATAGGTGTAATCATAGCTGGATATATGTTTACAAAGAGAGCCGAAAAGTTAGGGTATGATGAAGACAAGGTATTTAACCTAATTGTAATAGCGGTTATATGTGGTGTCCTAGGTGGTAAGTTGTTATTTATAATAACTGAATTTAAAAATATAATTAAAGATCCATCTATTTTATTAAATTTTGGTGAAGGCTTTGTTATATATGGAGCTATTATACTAGGGGCATTATCTATATACATTTATTGTAGAAAGAATAAGTGGAATACTGTGAAGATATTTGATTGTATTGTTCCAGGAGTAGCATTAGCACAAGGGTTCGGAAGAATAGGATGTTTTCTAGCAGGATGTTGTTATGGGGCTGAAAACACAGGCAAGTTTGGCGTAATATTCCCAGAAGGAGCTTTAGCGCCGGCAGGGGTATCCTTATATCCAACACAAGTATATTCTGCTATTTTTGATTTTGCCTTAGCAGCTTTTCTTATATGGTACTCGAAAAGGAATAGGGTAGACGGACATATTTTCTCCTTATATGTTATTATATATAGTGTAGGAAGATTCCTAATAGAATTTTTACGAAATGATCCAAGAGGAAATGTTGGAGTTTTATCCACATCACAATTTATAGCTATTTTTACATTCATATTTGGATTAGCTATATATTTTATTCAAAAACAAAAGGAGAGAAAAAAGGAAAGTGAAGAAGTATAGATTTGCTCTAGTGTCTGTATTTATAATTATATGTATCTCTTTAACGGGTTGTGGTCTAATAGATACTGCTTTAGTAAAGGTTGGATTAAAAAATACTGATTTTGATTATTTACTTCAAAATAAGGTAGATAAAATAATTATTCAAAGTTCAAGAGATGCTGGTTTTAGATTTATTGTAAATGATCAGAGCGCAATACAAAATATATATAAGATACTTTCAAAGGGAAATATTAAGGATGAAAAAACATCACTTGACCCAGACTATGTATTTGAAATATATATGGGAGATGAAGTTAAGTCCTACAACTATGTAGTTAGTGTAGATGAAAGAGGCGTAGGAAACTTTTATGATGAAAATAACTCTTATCTTGTTTCAAAAAGTCTAGACGATAGTATAACTCAAAATTTATCCTTTATAAGAAAACCAAGAGACTTTGAGGATATTTACTATAATTCTATATTGCAGGTATTAGAATTAAAAAAGAATGAATTATCAAAAGGTGATAATAAGGTAGGTATAGATATAACTGGAGACGTAGATTGTCTAAAATATATGTTTTCTGTTGATTTAAAAAAGTTTGAAAAAAACTTAGATAAAGTCGTTGCTGGTACAAAGCTGATTAATAATAATTCGGAAGAATTTGATACTGTAATAAGTGTAAAGAATAAGGGTTATAGTTCAAAGAAATTTAGAACTGTAATAACTGTAGATAATAAAAAGGATAAAGTTTATGAAACCTATTATGTAGTAGGAAACTATGAATATAAGAGCTGGGATATATACATAGGAAACCCAGGAGAAAAACCAGATGAATGGTAATTAATATACAATGGAGGAATAGGAAATGAGTAGTTGTGATAATTGTCCAAGTAAAGGAACATGTTCTTCACAAGGTACATCAACATGTTCAATTAAGGTTTTACCTAAGTATGGTAATGTAAAGAATGTTATAGGAGTAATTAGCGGAAAAGGTGGAGTTGGTAAATCTACTGTTACAGGAATAATGGCTTCAATGCTTAGAAAGAAAGGTTATTCTGTTGGTGTATTAGATGCAGATATAACAGGACCTTCTATGCCAAGATTTTTTGGAATAAACCAAAAGAGAGGTCAAATAATTCCTATTGATGAGAATACAGTTAAGTTTATACCTGTAGAAACTAATTCAGGTATTAAAGTTATGTCTATGAATTTAGTTACACAAGTTGAAGACCAACCTGTTATTTGGAGGGGGCCAGTAATAACTGGGGTTTTAAATCAAATGTATGTAGACACTGAGTGGGGTGATTTAGATTACCTATTAATAGATATGCCACCAGGAACAGGTGATATAGCCTTAACAGTAATGCAAGATTTCCCTATAAAAGAATTAGTAATTGTATCTACACCTCAAGATATGGTGTCAATGATAGTTAAAAAAGTTGTAATAATGGCTGAGAAGATAGGTATAAAAATAAAAGGTGTAGTTGAAAACATGTCTTATATCACATGTACAGGGTGTGATAAAAAAATAAGAGTGTTTAGTAAAAAGTCAGCAGAAGAGCATGCTGAATATCTAGGTTTACCATTATTAGGTGAATTGCCAATAGATTTAGAATTTACAGAAGCTTTAGAAGAAGGTAAAGCAGAAGAGTATGTAATAGATAGTTCTCTATATTCTTTAATTTTTGAAGGATTATATTAGATAAAGTAATAATTTTTTCTTCCTTGGGTAAGCTATGTATGTAAATTCCTATAGGAAGGAGAATTAATAATGAAAGCAGTAGTAGATCAAGATACTTGTATAGGATGTGGACTATGCCCATCTATTTGTGAAGAGGTGTTTGAATTACAAGATGATGGAAAGGCTCATGTAATTGTTGATGAGGTTCCTTCAAATTGTGAAGATGCAGCTGCAGATGCTCAAGCAAGTTGCCCTGTAAGTGCAATTACTTGTGGTGATTAATCAATAAAAAGATGCCAAGAGGCATCTTTTTTATGTTTAGGAAAATATAAGATTAAGGATAATAATTCTATATTTTCCTTACCGTTAGTATGGAAGGGATGGATATTTGTTTTGATATTACTTAGAGCATAGCCACAGAACAAACAAAATAAATATCCACTCCACCTTTTTATTTTAACTAAAAGAAATCTAGTAATTTTTCATTAGTTAGATTAGAGTTAGAATTATAATTTGTAGGAATTGATATATTAGATAATGTAATCATATCTCCTACATTAGAATCTGTAACTTCAGATGATGGAATGGAAATAGTTTCACCATCTTCAAGGCATACAAAAGCTTCTGAAAAGTTCTTATCAATTATTATTCCTCTCATTTTACTACCTCCTTATATTTAGGATGGCAGTAAAAAGAAAAGATATACTCATAAAAAGTATATCTAATAAATATCTCTATATATTATTTTAAATACTTTTAATGCTTCTTCAATTTTAGGCCTTAAAAGTTGTTTTTTATTTTCAAATTCTAACATTCCTGCTGGGGTTAAAGTATATATCTTTTGAAATTTCTTGTCTAGATCATCCCATTCTCCAATAATTAAATCCTGCTTCTCTAATTTTTTTAGAAGAGGGTAGATACCTCCTGTACTAGGAATCCATAAACCACCAGTTCTTTCACCTATTTTATGGGCTATATCATTTCCGTTTGAAGGGCCAAGACTTAAGATATAAAGAACATATATAGGGAGAAGTCCTTTTGTAAAGACCTGACCTACAGCTTCTTTTTCTTTTTGAACCTTCTTTAGTTGAGCAACCTTTTGTTTGTATTCTTCGTACAGTTGTTTTTCTGCAGCTTTTATCTCTTGAGGACTCATAGAGGATAAATCATTCATTAATTTATTCTACCTCTTGAACTATGAAACCTACTAGACCAGGACCTGTATGAACTCCAAGAGCAGGACCAATTGAACCAGTTTCTATGTTATTTATATTATCTAAATCCTTAAAGGAATTGTAAAGATCTTTGCAGTCTTCCTCGGAATGACCATGAAGAACCCAAACATTACATTTACCTTTTTCTAAGTAACTATCTAATATTTTTCGTAGCTTTGTAAGAGATTGTTTTCTTCCTCTTACTTTTGCATAAGTATTGTAAACACCATCATCACCAACTTCTATAATTGGTTTAAGGCTTAAAATTTCTCCTATTGTTCCAGATACCTTACCAATTCTTCCGCCCTTTTTCAAGTATTCTAATGTATTAAGTGTAAAATAACATTGAACTTTAGGTCTTAGGGTTGGTAATATAGATACGATTTCTTCAAAGGTCTTTCCTTCTTCAACTAGTTTTGCAGCTTCAATAACTAAGCAACCTTCTGCCATTGTTAAAGTTTTTGTATCAAATACAAATGAAGTTAATTTAGGATGGTCTTCAAGCACTAACCTAATAGAATTACTAGTACCAGAAAGGGCACTAGAAATATTTATGGATATAACATGAGTGTATCCTTCCTTTTCAAATTCATCTAATATCTCATTTATTCTTTTTACATTTGGTAAAGAAGTTGTAGGAATCTCCTTGTGTAAGGAAGAGTATACTTCTTCAGGAGTTATATCAACTTTATCCTCATATTCTTTACCTGAATATATTATTCTAAAAGGTGCAACTTTTATATTATATTTTTCTATAATGTCATTTGTTATGTCTGAAGCACTATCTGTAATTATACCTATCTTTTGCATATAAAAAACCTCCTAATATTTATATAGATAATATATGTAATTTTCTTAAACCTTATCACTATTGATATAGTTAACTATATCAAAAGTGATAAGGTTATTCAATAATAAAATAAGAATTAAAAAACTGTACCAACATAATAAAAAGTAATATAATTTATATAATATGCTACATAAGTGGGGGAGTTATGAAAAGTAATTTTTTTGTTACTATCTATCTCATTACAGTATTTAGTATTCTAATAGTACAGGCATTAAAGATAAAAGAGTTAAGGAATAGAATAAGTGAATCAGATAGAATAAGAAAAGAAATATGTATATTAGGTGATAAGATTCAATTAATAAAGAGTAAGCAAGAGGTTTATGATTTAATCTTAACAACAGCACTCAATGTTATTCAAAAAGGGAATAAGGGTAGCATATTGATTCAGGAGGAAGATAGATTATTTCATTATAAGACCATAAGAGGATTTAATAGTGATATTAGTTTGAGTCCTTTACCTAAGGAAGAGTTAGCTTTATACAAATATAATGGTTGTAAAGATATTGCTATTTTGAAATCAAGTTTAGGGTATAAGAACGAATATATATTAGTTTCTCCAATAAGTTCTGATGGCAAGCTTATAGGAGTTATAAATATATATTCTGATGAGGGAAGCTATAAGTTTACAGATGAGGATATAAAATTATTAAGGTATATAAAGCATGAATTAGAAGTGGAAATTAAAAACTTTTTGACGCAAGATAAATTAAAGCATATAGCAACTCATGATGAACTAACAGGACTTTATAACAGGAGAAGCTTTAATCAAATATTTGAAGATGAATTAAATGAAGTTAAGAAGAATGGTATAGAAAGTGTTCTTGCAATTATTGACTTAGATGATTTTAAAGTTATAAATGATACATTTGGACACAGGGCTGGTGATGAAGCCTTAGTTAAAATGGCAGCTGCAATGAGAAAATGTCTTGAGAAAAATGATACTTATGCAAGAATGTCAGGAGATGAGTTTGTAATAATATTTAGGCAATCAACGGTTGAAGATGTAAAAGAAAAGCTATCTGGTATAAACGATATTCTAACCATGAGTTCAGAAAATATAAAAATAGGATTTACATATGGATTAGCAACAATAAGTATTGATTCAAATATAGAAAAGGATGAAATATTTTCTTGTGCAGATAGAATGCTATATATGGAGAAGAAAAAGAAAAAGGTAGGAAGATAATAAGAATCTCGCAAAAGCGAGATTCTTTTATTTTAATATTTTATGCTAGTTTTATTATCTACAATATGCCAAATAGTTTTGCCAGTGGCAAGAGGGAGTTCATTTCCGTTCATATCATATATTTTTGTTTCAGATAGTTCACTGTATTTCTTCCATTTGATATCTAAAATTTTTCCGTTACTTAATAGAAGACCATCTCCTTCACCAATCATGTTTATATCAAGATGCAATCCGTCTTCCCCCAATTTTATATCAGTCTTTTGTATTATTACATTGGAAAATTCAAGTGGAGATTCATATGCCATATCCCATGCCTTTTCACCATCCATGTATTTAGTATAAACATTATTATTATAAGTGTAGGAAGTATTATAATGGTTATTAATAGTTATTAAAATGTTATCACATGTTTTGTAATCATTGCTGTTATAATATTCGTTATCAAATGTAGAGAAGTTTTTTGATTTTACATCCCAATTAGTAGTAGATATAAAACTGCGTATCTTCTCAGATGATGTATATAGGTTGTGAGGAGCTTTTCGTGTAGAGTCTCTCCAAAAGTAATGTTCTTTAGATATCTCATTTATACTCATTATAGAATTATCTTGTTTGATTTCATTTAATGCATCCAAAGACCCACCGCAATGAGCAAAAGGCAGTGAATTTTCTCTAGAAAGTGTTATATAGTAAGGCCTAACGCTTCTAACTGGACCAATTATGGAAGGTGATTGGCTATGGAATAAAGCCATGAATCTTGGAATACCACCTTCGGCAGAGGTTTCATAAATAATATCTGCTTGTGACAGGCCGCTTTGTGGACGAGCAGATGGTGAGTTTTCTACCATAACCATAAAAGGAGTATTGTTTATAGAAGTTTGATCACATTCTTCTCCTGTATAAGGGAAAGAATATTTGCTTTCGATTACATTAGTAGAATTAACTGCTTCTTTTTTATTACAACCATAAAGGCAACTTCCTAGTAAAGTTGTTATTATTATTATTGCTAATCTTTTTTTCATCATTACCTCCTTAACAAAAATAAAAATAGGTATAGTACTAGTTTATTCATTTATTAGAAAAATAATACAAACAAATAAAAAGTGAAGATAAGTGGACAAATAGTATACTAAATGAAGGTATTTTGATAAAATTGAAAATTGTGGAATATTGAAGTGTAAGATTTAATAAAGTATAATTATAAAGGTGATAGGCACAATATATTGTATGAAAGGGGAATGAACAATGCTATATGTAGTTAAAAGGGATGGTAGAACAGTTGAGTTTAATATCGATAAGATATCCAATGCTATAAAGAAAGCAGCTACTGAAGAGGGAGTAAGCTTAAAGACTAGTCAGGTGTTTGACTGTGTGCAAAAGGTTATAAATTACATAGAAATGACAGAGAAAAAAAGTATATCTGTAGAAGAAATTCAAAATTTAGTTGAAAAAGCATTAAGAGATAGTGGCCATGAAAATATCGCTATATCCTATTCAACTTATAGAAATGAGAGAACAAAGATTAGAGAAATTAAATCTGATTTAATGAAAGCAATTCAACAAATAGGAGTTGAAACAGATAGAGATAATGCAAATGTAGGAAATAATTTTAGTTCTAAGCTTTTAAGAATAGCATCTGAATCAAATAAATGGCATACATTAGCTAGTATGCCTAAGAAATTAGCAAAGGCTCATGAAACAGGAGATTTATATTATCATGATTTAGATAGTTATAATTTAACTACAAATTGTCTTCATATTCCTACTAGAGAAGTGTTAGAAAAAGGCTTCAATACAGGATATGGAACAATAAACTCACCTAAAAGAATAGAAACAGCAGCAGAATTATCATGCATACTTTTACAATCAACACAAAATGATATGTTTGGAGGTCAATCTCATCCAGATTTTGATAATGATTTAGGCATATTTGTTGAACCAACAAGAAAAGAGATAAAAAAGGAATTAGAAGAATTGGGAGTTCCAAGTGAAAGAATAGAAAGCATATTAGAGAAAAAAGTTAGAGAAAGAGTACATCAAGCAATGCAAGGGGTAGTGTTTAATTTGAATACTATGCACTCTAGAGCGGGCTCTCAAGTTCCATTTAGTTCTGTTAATATAGGTATTCCTAACAGTGATGATGCAGCTTTAGTGTGTGAAATATTTTTAGAGGAATATGAAAAAGGATTAGGAAAGGGTGAACAGCCCATATTCCCTAATATTATATTTAGAGTAAAAGATGGAGTTAATAGGGAAGAAGGAGATCCATATTACTATTTATATAAATTAGCTTGCAGAGTGGCAGCTAAAAGAATGAACCCTACTTTTATGAATATTGATGCGGATTTTAATAAGGAGTATTATAATCAGGGATATATGCCAGCTACTATGGGATGTAGAACATATCTAATGAAAAATGTTAATGGAGAACCAGGGTGCAAAGGTAGAGGAAATATAGCTCCAACAACAATAAACTTACCTAGAATAGGGATTCAAGCAAAAGGTAATATTGAAAAGTTCTTTGAATTATTTCAAGAGAGAATTGATTTGGCTGAGGAAGCATTAATGCATAGATATGGAGTATTAAAGAACCTAAGAGTTAAAGATCTACCTTTTGTTGCAGGACAGCATCTGATGAAAGGCGCAGAAGGGCTTAGTGGAGAAGATTCTATAGAGCCAATATTAAAACAAGGAACTTGGGGAATTGGTTTTATAGGTTTAGCAGAGACCTTAGTAGCTTTAACAGGAAAACATCATGGAGAAGACCCAGCTTCAAGGGAACTTGGTGAAAAAATAATTACATTTCTTAGAAGTAATATAGATAGATTAACTGAAAAAACTCGTCTTAACTGGAGCTGTTATGCTACACCAGCAGAAGGTCTTTCAGGAAAGTTTATAAAACAAGACCAAAAGATGTTTGGGCTTTTAAAGGGGATTACAGATAAAGAATATTATACAAATAGTTATCATATACCTGTTGGTTTCCCAATATCAATTAAAGATAAAATTGATATTGAAGCACCTTATCACAAGCTTTGTAATGGAGGGCATATCAGTTATATAGAGGTAGATGATAATCCTGCAGGAGATACAATAAAAGATATAATTGATTATGCATATAAAAATACTAATATAAGTTATCTTGGTGTTAATTTTCATATAAGATATTGCAAAGATTGTGGAGAAACTTTGCATAATCATGAGTGTGCATGTCCTAAGTGTGGAAGTAATAACATACAAGGAATTTCAAGAGTAACAGGATATTTAAGCTTAGATGAAAGATTCGGGTCTGGAAAGTCACATGAAAGGGACGACAGAATAACACATACAGAATCACACGAGTCTACATATAAGTAGGAAAAGGATGCAATTAAGTTGCATCCTTTTTGTTTTGGTGTGACTTAGAGCGAAGCGACGGCACAAGCAAAATAAATATCCACCATACCTCTTGCAATGCAATTTTTATAATAAATCTTGCAATAATTAGTAGTATTTTAGTGATAATTTAAAAATATATAGAAAATATTGAATTGAAACTATACAAAACTTGCAAAAGTCTTTATTTTTCTATTGTTAATAATAATTTAGTGTGATAGAATAAAATGGTAAAATAGTAAATTGCTATATCCACTAATTTTTGGGGCTTCATATAGATAATCGAAAGGATATAACAAAGAAATAAGAAAAGGGGGATATTATGCCAGTAAAAGATTTAAAAAATGGAAGACAAATTTATGTGGTAGATACAACTCTTAGAGATGGAGAGCAAACTGCCGGTGTTGTATTTGCTAATGAAGAAAAGTTAGCAATAGCAACAATGTTAAGTGACTTGGGAGTAGATCAATTAGAAGTAGGTATACCAACTATGGGTGGAGATGAAAAAAATGCAATTAAATCCATAGTAAAGAGAAATTTAAAAAGCAGTATAATGGCTTGGAATAGAGCTGTCATATCTGATATACAAGAGTCTATCGATTGTGGAGTAGATGCTGTAGCCATATCAATATCAGTTTCAGATATTCATATTAAGAATAAGTTAAAGACATCAAGAGAATGGGTACTAGAGAATATGGTTAAATCTGTAGAATATGCTAAGAAGAATGGTTTATATGTATCTGTTAATGGTGAAGATGCATCAAGAGCTGATAGAGAGTTTTTAATTAAGTTCATGAAGGCTGCAAAGGAAGTTGGTGCAGATAGATTTAGGTATTGTGATACAGTGGGCGTAATGGGACCATTCCAAATAGAAGAGGAGATTAAATGTCTACATGACAATGCAAAGCTAGATATTGAGATGCATACTCATAATGATTTTGGTATGGCAACTGCAAATGCCATAGCAGGATTAAGAGGGGGGGCTAATCATGTAGGGGTAACAGTTAATGGACTAGGAGAAAGAGCAGGAAATGCCGCTCTTGAAGAGGTAGTTATGGCCTTGAAGTTTGTCTATGGCTGCGATGTGAACATGGATACTACAATGTTTAGGGAAATTTCCGAATATGTTTCTAAGGCATCAGGTAGAGAGTTACCTATTTGGAAGGCCATAGTAGGTACAAATATGTTTGCTCATGAATCAGGTATTCATGCAGATGGAGCGATAAAGAATCCTAAAAATTATGAAGCTTTTGATCCAAGTGTAGTTGGTCTTGAAAGACAAATAGTAATAGGAAAGCATTCAGGTAAGGCAGCTATAGTAAATAAGTTTAAAGAATATAATATAGAACTTACTAATGAAGAAGCTTCAGTTATATTAGAAATGGTTAGATCAACTTCTGTTAGATTGAAGAGAAGTTTATTTGATAAAGAGATTGTTGGGCTATATAAGGAATATAAAAGACAATTAGCAGAAAAAGATAATTAAATCGCAATAAGTACTAAGGGGGAAAGAAGATGGGCGATAATTTAGTATATAAAATATTAAAAAGCCATATTGTTGAAGGTGAATTAAAGGCAGGGGAACCAATATCAATTAAAATAGATCAAACTTTAACTCAAGATTCAACAGGAACAATGGCATATTTACAACTAGAAGCAATGGGGATTGATAGGGTAAAAACTAAAAGGTCAGTAGCATTTGTAGATCACAATATGTTGCAACAAGGATTTGAAAATGCTGATGATCATAAGTTTATACAAACAGTAGCCTCAAAATATGGTGTGTATTTTTCTAAACCAGGTAATGGAATATGTCACCAAGTATTTTTAGAAAGATTTTCAACACCATCAGAGACCTTAATTGGATCTGATAGTCATACCCCAACAGCTGGTGGAGTTGGTATGCTAGCTATGGGTGCTGGTGGATTAGATGTTGCTTTAGCTATGGGGGGAGGAGCCTATAATATAAATACTCCTAAAGTAGTCAAGGTTAATTTAGAAGGTAAGTTAAATAAGATGGTAGCATCTAAGGATATAATATTAGAAGTATTAAGAAAGTTAACTGTAAAAGGTGGAGTTGGAAAAGTATTTGAATATGCTGGTGAAGGTGTTAAGTCACTATCAGTTCCACAAAGAGCTACTATAACAAATATGGGAGCTGAATTAGGAGCAACAACTTCTATTTTCCCAAGTGATGAAAGAACTTTAGAGTTTTTTAAGGCTCAAGGAAGAGAAGAAGATTGGATAGAGTTCAAACCTGATGCAGATGCATTATATGACGATGAAATAACTATAAACTTAGATGAATTAGTGCCACTAGCTGCAGGGCCTCATAGTCCGGATAATGTTAAGGAAGTAAAAGAGTTTGGAAAGATAAAAGTAGACCAAGTAGCAATTGGTAGTTGCACAAATTCCTCATATGAAGATTTAATGAAGGTTGCTAAAATACTGAAGGGAAGAAAGGTTAATCCTAATGTAAGTTTGGTAATAGCCCCTGGATCAAGACAAGTTATGGAGATGATAGCTAGAAATGGAGCATTAGCTGACATTATTAGTGCAGGTGCAAGAATACTAGAAAACTCTTGTGGCCCTTGCATAGGTATGGGACAAGCACCATCAACAGATGCAGTTTCTTTAAGAACTTTTAATAGAAATTTCTATGGTAGAAGTGGAACACTATCTGCTAAGGTATTTTTAGTAAGTCCTGAAACAGCAGCAGTATCAGCAATAACAGGAGTTTTAACAGATCCAACGGAATTAGATGTGGATTTAACAATAGATATGCCTAAAAGATTTTTAATAGATGATTCAATGATATTAGCGCCTGCACCAACAAATGCAGAAGTTGATGTTGTAAGAGGACCAAATATAAAACCATTCCCAGTAAATAAACCTTTAGGGAACAGTGTTGAAGGTAAGGTATTAATAAAGGTTGAGGATAATATAACAACAGATCATATAATGCCTTCAAATGCAAAGCTTCTTCCATTTAGATCGAATATTCCATATCTTTCAGAATTCTGTTTTAATACAGTAGATGTAGAATTTCCTAAGAGAGCTAAGGAATATAACGGTGGTTTCATAATTGCAGGTGATAATTATGGACAAGGTTCTTCTAGAGAACATGCTGCATTAGCTCCATTATACCTTGGAGTAAAAGCTGTAATTGCTAGATCGTTTGCTAGAATTCATAAAGCTAACTTAATTAATAATGGTATAATTCCAATGGAATTTAAAGAAGAAAGTGATTATAATAGTATAGATTTAGTTGATGATTTAGTTATTGATAATGTAAAGCGCTCTTTAGAGACTGGAACTGTTAAGGTTAAAAATGTTACTAAAGGAATAGAATTTGAGGTTACGGTTAATTTAACAGAAAAAGAAATTGATGTAATTAATTTAGGTGGAAGACTTAATTACGTAAAACATAGTAATTAGTACAATTTTTAATGACTATTGATATTAATACATCCTTTCTCAAATAGATAAGGGATGTATTATATATTCAATGGTCTTTTATTTTAATATAGTTGATAGAGGGAGTCTTTAATAAACAAGTTGGGATAAGGTTAAAATATTAAAATATATTTCCGTGAAGGTGGCACATAAGATAGTTATAAATGGAGCATATAATCATGATGTAGTTGTTGTATATGCTAATAGACCATATATAATATCTATTATGACCAAGGGGGAGTAATGAGTTCATTTCGCAATTATCTAAGAAAATCTATGGTCAGTTAATTAGATTATAAATATAGTGAAATTTTTACTCTTGTCTTTATTTGTAATATTATATATGATGAAATAACAAACTATTAGATAAGAATGAAGAGAGGTACAAGAGAAATGTTATATTTAGATGAGGCAAATAGATGCTTGTCATGCAAGAATCCAAGATGTAAGCAACATTGTCCTATAAGCACACCAATTCCAGAAGTAATAGCGCTTTATAAGGAAGGGAAGTTAAAGGAAGCAGGAGAAGTTCTATTTAAAAATAATCCATTATCTTTAGTATGTTCAATAGTATGTCCTCATGAAGATCAGTGTAGAGGATATTGTATAAAAGGTATTAAAGATGAACCGGTAAGATTTCACGATATAGAAACAGAGATTTCTACTAAATACTTAGAAGAAATGGAGATAGAAAATACTCCTAAGATAAAGGATAGAGTTGCTATAGTTGGTGGAGGTCCTGCGGGAATAACAATAGCATTTATACTTTCACAAAAAGGATATAAAGTAACTTTATTTGATGCTCATGAAAAGATTGGTGGAGTTTTAAGGTATGGAATTCCTGAATATAGATTGCCAAATAAAATGATAGATAAAATTGAAGAGAGACTTTTAGATTCAGGTGTTGTAATAAGACCAAATACCTTAATTGGTCCTGTTATAACTATTGATAAACTATTTAGTGATGGATATAAAGCTATATTTATTGGAACAGGAGTATGGAACCCAAAAACTTTAAATATAAAAGGTGAAACATTAGGAAATGTTCATTATGCAATAGATTATTTAAAGTCTCCAAATGTATATAGATTAGGGAAAAGAGTAGCTGTAATAGGGGCAGGAAATGTAGCTATGGATGCTGCTAGAGTTGCCAAAAGAAATGGTGCTGATGAAGTATATATCCTTTATAGAAAAGGTGAAGAGGATATGCCAGCAACAGGTGATGAAATAAGAGAAGCTAAAGAAGATGATATTAAGTTTAAACATTTTGTAGCTCCTTTAGAAATAACTGAAGAAGGAGTTAAATTAGTTAGAACTGAAAATATTAAAGGTGAAGATGGAAGAGTACAAACTAAGATATTGGAAGATGAGGAGGAATTCTTTGAGTGCGACTCTACAATAATAGCTGTAAGTCAAGCGCCTAAGAATAATATAGTTTCTCATACAGAAAGCTTAGAAACAAATAAATGGGGACTATTAGTAACTGATGAACAAGGGCATACAACTAGAGATGGTGTATTTGGGTCAGGAGATGTAGTAACTGGAGCTAAAACCGTTGTTGAAGCTGTAGCAAATGCAAAAATCGTTGCTAATGCTATAGAAGAGTATTGCACAAAAAAACTAGTTTTATAAAAGATTAGAAGGAATTTTACATATGTAAGATTCCTTCTTTTTTGTTGTGATAAAATAGTAGTATATACAAAAAATAGAAAGTGGGGCTAAAAATGAATAAGGAAGAAATTATTAAATTAAATTTAAATTCTCTTTGTGTGTATAAGGGGATATTTGAAGAGAAAGTTGGGGATAAATTTAGAAAGCTTGTTGATAAGTTGTGTGATAACTCTAAGATTGAGGAGTGTGTAAAGGCATATAATGAATTTACATTTGAATTATTTAAGGTTAATAGAATATTATCATTTAAGGAAGTTATAATAGATGACATGCTATTAAGCTCAAATCCATTTAATCAATCTTTAAGTAATTTTGGAGAGGTACCTAGTTTTACTGAAGATGGCATATTTAATGAACTAAACTTGTTATGTGACATAGCAAATGTTACTAGCAATGATATTAAGAGTATCTTATTAAATAAATTTGATTCAGTAAGTACTATAGATTCGCTTATAGGATGGAATTTAAATGAAGATAAGTACATAGCAAAAACAGAAATGGATATAGAAAAATTAAAGCATATTCTGATGTGTGAAAATAATTGGGGTAATAAAATAGATAAGATAAAGAACTTTCATATAAAGAATGGAACAGGAAGAAGCACAGCTTATAAAGCCTTTGTTTGGGAAAGGTTTCATGATGATAATGAAGGTCACTTAAGAGAAATTTTAGAGCCTGACCCAATAAATATATCTGAATTAATAGGTTATGAAACTCAAAAGAAGGAAATAATCGATAATACAAAGAGTTTTTTAAAGGGTCTTCCTGCTAATAATTTATTGTTATATGGAGCTAGAGGAACAGGAAAGTCATCTACAGTAAAAGCTGTACTTAACGAATTTTATATGGATGGATTAAGGTTAATAGAAGTTGATAAAGATCAATTAAGAGATTTTACTAGAATTATTAGATTGTTAAAAGATAAGAAGCAAAAGTTTATTATTTTTGTTGATGATTTGGTTTTTGATGAAAATGAAGATAGCTACTCTGCTTTAAAGACAATATTAGAAGGAAGAGTAGAAAATAAACCTGATAATATAATAATTTATGCTACAACTAATAGGAGACATTTAATTGTTGAAAAGTTTGCTGATAGGGAAGAGATAAACTCAAAGGATACAATGGAAGAAAAGTTATCTCTATCAGATAGGTTTGGTATTACAATTAGTTTCTTTACTCCTGATCAAAAAGAGTTTTTAAAGATTATAGATGGTCTAGTAGATCTTAGGGGATTAGATATAGATAAGGAATATGTTCATAGAGAAGCCCTAAAGTGGGAAAAGTGGCATAATGGTAGGTCACCAAGATCTGCTACACAATTTATAGATTGGTTAGAAGGATATTTATCTAAATAGATATTGTGTGATTATAATTGGTGATATAATAAATGTAGAAATATCTATAGAGAGAAGGGGTTTTGGTGGGTAATACAATAAGATTAGCTGGGATAGCATACGAAAGTTTAGTAAATGGACCTGGGATGAGGAGAGTATTCTTTTCTCAAGGATGTAGGCATAATTGTAAGGGATGCTTTAATCCTGATACTCATAGCTTTGATGGCGGAGAAGAAAAAGACATGGATGAATTAATAAAGGATGTTTTAGGTAATCCAATGATAAAAGGTGTTACATTTAGTGGTGGCGATCCTTTTGAAAGGCCAGAAGAATTTGCATACATGGGGGAAGTTTTTAAGAAGCATGGTCTAAATATATGGAGCTATACAGGATATACTTATGAGTTCATAGTAAGTCATTTTAATGAAAAGCCAGAATGGAGAAGGTTAATTAATACTTTAGATGTACTAGTTGATGGTCAATTTGAAGAAGATAAGAAAGAGGAAGGTTTATTGTTTAGGGGATCTTCAAATCAAAGAATTATAGATGTTAAAGAGAGTTTAAAGAGAAATCAGGTAGTAATTTGGAAATGATAAAGGTATAGTACTAGAGAGGAGATAGTGGTCAATGAAAAAGAAAGTAATAAGTATGATATTAGTGGGATTATCATTAGCATTAGTAGGATGTGGGGATAAAAGTACACTTACAGAGGATAAGGTAAATATATCTGCGGATAAAGAAGTAAGTGAAGATGGGAATTATGTAGTTGTAGTAGAATTATGTGAGGGAGTAAAATCTGTAGACTATACACTAACAGAAAATGGTCAGTTGGTATCTTCTAAAGAGGATGTCGATGAAGGGTTAAAAGAAAATATAATGTCAAACAAGGTAAAGGGTGAATATGAATATGTGTTAACAGTTAAAGACGATGAAGGAAACACTGTTACAAAGGAGTTAGCTGTTAAGGTAGATGATAGTTTAGCTGCATCAGCTACTTTGTCAGATAGTAGTATAGCCGAATGGTCTGGAGATGGTATAGAATATGTTGTGGGTGATAAAGTAAACTATAGTGATAAAAAGTATAAATGTTTACAAGGACATACATCTCAAGATGATTGGAATCCAGTAAGTGCAGCTAGCCTTTGGAAGGAAATAAAATAATAAGTTACACATATTATGAGGATACTAAAAGTATCCTCTTTTTTGATTTAAATTTTAAATACTTAAACTTATACAAAGTAAGGAGAATAATAATTCTTCTTACTTTTTTATCTTTATACAATCTTAATACTAGTGCTAATAACTCTAACACTATCTTTATATCTTTTTATCTATAATTAACCTCGTAAGAGAGGAGGATGAATTAGTGGAAATTATTATCAAATTAATAGGTATAGTAGCCTTAGTGCTATTTATATATCTTTTTTACATTTTATTAAAGGGGGATAATGAATAATGAATGCAGTATTACAATATGGGTTATACTTAGTTATTCTAGTGGCATTAGCAATTCCACTTGGAAAATATATAAGCAAAGTTATGGATGGAGAAAAAGTATTTTTATCTAAAGTATTAGTACCTGTAGAAAATTTTATATATAAAATAATGAGAATAGATAAGAAAGAAGATATGACGTGGAAGAAGTATGCGGTATCAGTAGTTTCATTTAGTATATTTGGATTTATAATTTTATTCTTATTAAATGTTTTACAAGGAGTTTTGCCACTTAATCCAGAAGGCGTTGATGGCACAACAGCTCACTTGGCATTTAATACAACATCAAGCTTTGTAACTAACACAAACTGGCAAGCCTATTCAGGTGAAAGTGGGTTAAGTTATCTAACTCAAATGTTAGGTTTAACTGTTCAAAACTTTGTATCAGCAGCAACTGGTATTGCAGTACTTTTTGCTTTAATTAGAGGTTTTACAAGAGTTAAAGAAAAAGGAATCGGAAGTTTCTGGGTGGATCTAACTAGAAGTATACTGTATGTTTTAATACCGCTTTCTATAGTTGTTACCCTTGGATTAGCATCTCAAGGAGTTGTTCAAAATCTTAATTCTTATGAAGAAGTACAATTAGTACAACCAATAGAGTTAGAAGATGGAACTGTAATTACTAAGCAGGTAATACCACAAGGTCCTGCAGCTAGCCAAATAGCTATAAAACAATTGGGTACAAATGGAGGAGGATTCTTTGGAGTTAACTCAGCACATCCATTAGAAAATCCAACAATATTTTCTAATATGTTAGAGATGATTTCATTACTTTTAATACCAGCAGCTTTATGTTTTTCATTTGGTAGAAGTATAAAAGATAAAAAACAAGGAAGAGCAATATTCTTAGCAATGTTTATTATGTTGGTTGTAGCACTTTCTATTGTTGCGGTAAGTGAAGCCAACGCAACACCTCAGCTTGTTCAAGCGGGAATGGTTGATGTTTCACCAGTAGGACAAGCTGGTGGCAATATGGAAGGAAAAGAAAGTAGGTTTGGTATTGCGACTTCAAGTACTTGGGCTACATTTACTACAGCTGCTTCAAATGGATCGGTTAATTCAATGCATGATAGCTATACTCCATTAGGAGGTATGATAACAATGCTTCAAATGCAACTTGGAGAAGTTATATTTGGGGGAGTTGGATGTGGTTTATACGGCATGCTTGCATTTGCTATAGTAGCAGTATTTATTGCAGGTCTTATGGTAGGTAGGACGCCAGAGTACTTAGGAAAGAAGATAGATCCTTATGAAATGAAAATGGCAATGTTAGTTTGTCTTGCTACACCAATAGCAATACTTGTTAGTAGTGGAATAGCTTCATTAGTTCCTCAAGTAGTAGAAAGCTTAAATAATGAAGGAGCTCATGGATTTTCTGAAATGCTTTATGCTTATTCATCTGCAGGAGGCAATAATGGATCAGCCTTTGCTGGATTTGGAGCTAATACACCGTTTATAAATATAACAATAGGTATTGTAATGTTATTTGCTAGGTTTGTACCATTAATTGGTACACTTGCAATTGCAGGTTCTTTGGTTCAAAAGAAAAAAGTAGCAGTTAGTGTAGGAACATTATCAACTCATAATGCTTTGTTTATAGGATTATTAATATTTGTAGTTCTTTTAGTTGGAGCATTAAGTTTTTTCCCTGCACTTGCGTTAGGTCCAATAGCAGAGTTCTTTCAAATGATTGCGTAGAAGGAGGGAGTAAGAGATGAAGAAAGAAAAATTCCTAGTTAATAAAAGTATGATGAAAAGAGCTATTAAGGATTCATTTATTAAGTTAAATCCTAAAGTTCAAATTCAAAATCCAGTAATGTTTATAGTTTATATAGCTTCAATACTATCATCAATATTATATACTATATCTCTATTTGGAATAAAAGATAATTCGCCTAGTTTTATATTAGGAATTGCAATATTACTTTGGTTTACTGTTATCTTTGCTAACTTTGCAGAAGCTATTGCAGAAGGTAGGGGGAAAGCTCAAGCAGATTCCTTACGTGCTTCAAAAAAGGATGTTGTAGCTAGTAAGATAGATTCTGTTACTGATAAATCTAAAGTTACTAAAGTTAATTCATCAGAATTAAGAAAAGGTGATTTAATTATTGTTCATGCTGGAGAACAAATCCCAGCAGATGGTGATGTTATAGAAGGAGCAGCATCAGTAGATGAAAGTGCAATTACAGGTGAATCTGCACCAGTAATTCGTGAAAGTGGAGGGGATAGAAGTGCAGTAACTGGCGGTACAACTGTTACATCAGATTGGATTGTTATTAAGGTTAGTAATGATCCAGGTGAAGGTTTTATGGATAAAATGATAGCTATGGTAGAAGGCGCGGCTAGAAAGAAAACTCCTAATGAAATAGCTCTTCAAATATTACTTGTTGCATTAACAATTATATTTTTAACTGTAACTGTTTCGTTATATTCTTATTCAAAGTTCTCCTTTCTTCAAGCAGGTGTAGAAAATAATACTTCTGTAACAGTGTTACTAGCATTATTAGTATGTTTAGCGCCAACAACAATAGGGGCATTGCTATCAGCTATAGGTATTGCAGGAATGAGTAGACTAAATCAAGCGAATGTTTTAGCTATGAGTGGTAGAGCAATAGAGGCTGCTGGAGATGTTGATATTTTAATGTTAGATAAGACAGGAACTATTACATTAGGGAATAGGCAAGCTAGTGAGTTTGTACCGGTTGATGGTATTGATAAAAGAGAATTAGCTGATGCAGCTCAATTAGCATCATTAGCAGATGAAACACCAGAAGGAAGAAGTATAGTTATATTAGCCAAAGAAAAGTTTGGAATTAGAGAACGTAATATGACTGAATTAAAAGCTACATTCATACCATTTACAGCTAAAACAAGAATGAGTGGAGTAGATTTCTCTGGAAATGAAGTAAGAAAAGGTGCTGCAGATGCAATTAAGAGATATGTAGAAGAAAAAGGCGGCTCCTTCTCTAAGGAATGTGATGAAGAAGTAAGAAAAATAGCTAATGTTGGAGGTACTCCATTAGTTGTAGCTAAAAATGGTAGGGTATTAGGAATAGTACATTTAAAAGATATAGTTAAGAAGGGGGTTAAAGAAAAGTTTGCAGATTTAAGAAAAATGGGAATTAAAACAATAATGATTACAGGTGATAACCCTCTTACAGCGGCAGCAATAGCAGCTGAGGCAGGAGTTGATGATTTTTTAGCTGAAGCTACTCCAGAAGGAAAACTTAATATGATTAAAGATTTCCAAAAGCAAGGTCATTTAGTTGCCATGACTGGTGATGGAACAAATGATGCACCAGCATTAGCGCAAGCTGATGTGGCAGTTGCTATGAATACTGGTACTCAAGCTGCTAAAGAAGCAGGAAATATGGTGGATTTGGATTCATCTCCAACTAAGTTAATTGATATTGTTCGTATAGGTAAGCAGTTGCTTATGACTAGAGGTGCTCTTACTACTTTTAGTATTGCAAATGATATTGCTAAATACTTTGCAATAATACCACCATTATTTATTGGACTTTATCCTCAATTAGATAAATTAAACATAATGAGATTAGCAAGTCCAGAAAGTGCAATCTTCTCTGCTGTTATATATAATGCTTTAATTATAGTAGCCTTAATACCTCTTGCATTAAAGGGGGTTAAATATAGAGAAGTTCCAGCGAGTAAGCTTTTATCAAGAAATTTATTAGTTTATGGAATTGGAGGAATTATAGCTCCATTTATTGCAATTAAGATTATTGATGTAATTATTACAGCTCTTGGAATAGTATAGGAGGTAGTTATAATGAAGGTAGCAAAAAAGGCTTTTATTTGCATAATAGTTTTTACGGTACTTTGTGGGTTAGTATATCCTTTAGTAATGACAGGAATATCACAAGTATTATTTAAAGAGAAAGCAAATGGTAGTATTATAGAAATTGATGGCAAGAAGTATGGCAGTATTTTGTTAGCACAACAATTTACAGGTGATGAATATTTGTGGGGGCGTATAATGAATATTGATACAGAAACTTTTACTGATGATGAGGGAAACGCTTTAATGTATGCAACTCCATCAAATTTAAGTCCAGCAAGTGAAGAATATGAAGCGCTTGTAAAAGAAAGGGTTGAAAGGATTAGAAAGGCTAATCCAACTGTGAAAGAGGAGGCTATTCCTGTTGATTTAGTAACATGTTCAGGTAGTGGATTAGATCCTCATATATCAGTTGCTGCCGCTCAGTATCAAGTTGAGAGAATAGCTAAAGCACGTAACCTAGATACTCAAGAAGTAAAAAAAATAATTGATAAATATACTAAAGGAAGAATGTTTGGGATATTTGGTGAAGAGGTGGTTAATGTTTTAGAAGTTAATCTTGCTTTAGATGGAATATTAGAATAGAGAGGTATAGATTATATGGGAGAAGTTCGGCCAAATCCTGAAACCTTATTAAGGAAGGTTAATAACTCGGAGCGACAAGATAAAAGAGGAAAGTTAAAAATATTTTTTGGTTATGCAGCAGGTGTTGGAAAGACATATGCGATGCTAGATGCTGCTCATGCAGCTAAAAAATCAGGTATAGATGTAGTTGTTGGGTATGTTGAACCTCATACTAGACCTGAAACATTGGCTTTATTAGAAGGGTTGGAATTACTTCCAACCCTAAAAGTTGATTATAGAAATATAAAGTTGAATGAGTTTGATTTAGATGGAGCATTAAAAAGAAATCCTAAGCTTGTTATTGTTGATGAGTTAGCGCATACAAATGCAGAAGGATTAAGGCATAAAAAAAGATATAGTGATATTGAAGAATTATTGGATGCAGGAATTGATGTTTATACTACAGTTAATGTTCAACATATAGAAAGCCTAAATGATATAGTTGCATCAATTACTCATATAACAGTTAAAGAAAGAGTTCCAGATAGAATATTTAATGAGGCATTTCAGGTAGAACTTATAGATATAGAGCCTTCAGATTTAATAAATAGATTAAATGAAGGAAAAATATATAGTAATATGCAAGCAAAAAGAGCCTTAAATAACTTTTTTACTAGAGAGAATTTAGCTGCCCTTCGTGAGATAGCATTAAGGCAAACAGCAGATAGAGTTAATAAAGAAGTAAGTATAAATAAGGTTTGTGGAGAAAGTGTTTATCATACAAATGAACATATATTAGTATGTTTAAGCTCCTCTCCATCTAATGCAAAAGTTATTAGAACAGCTGCAAGAATGGCAGAAGCTTTTCATGGGAAATTTATAGCTTTGTTTGTAGAAACTACTTATTCAAAAGAGTTAGGTTCAAAGAATATAGAAAGACTTAGAAATAATTTGAAATTAGCAGAAGATTTAGGAGCAGTTATAGAAACTGTTTATGGAGATGATGTTCCTTATCAAGTTGCAGAATTTTCGAAAGTAAGTGGAGTATCAAAAATTATTATTGGGAGAAGTGAAAGAAGAAGAAATATATTTGCAAGTAAAATTGGAGTTGTAGATAGGCTTATAGAATTAGCTCCGGATATAGATATATACGTCATTCCAGATAAAGAATCACGTTTATATAATCCAAAAAGAAAATATATAAAGCAGATAGAATTATCAGCAATAGATACTTTAAAGACTGTAGTAGTATTAACGTTCTGTGCAATGTTAGGACAGTTGTTTTTTAAAGCAGGGTTTGGAGAAGCCAATATTATTACAATATTTATACTTGGTGTTCTTGTTATTTCTAATCAAACAAGAGGAAGATTTTATGGTGCTGTTTCATCATTTATAGGAGTAATGAGTTTTAACTTTTTATTTACAGAACCAAGATTTACCTTTAACGCCGATGATCCAGGTTATATAGTTACATTCTTTATAATGCTTATAGCAGCATTTGTTACGAGTACATTAACGAGCAAAGTAAAATCTCAAGCTAATTTATCTGCAATAATAGCATACAGGACTAATGTATTATTGGATTTAAGTAGAGATTTAGAAAGGTGTAATGATATAGATAGTATTATATTATGTGCTCAAGAGAAAATATATAAGTTACTTAAAGAACCAGTAGTTATTTATACAGTAGAGGATGAAAAGATAAGTAAAGTTTATAATTATAAAGATGAAGATGGAATAGAATTAGAAGAAAAGTTTATAGGGGTAGATGAACAAGCTGTTGTTAGTTGGGTAATAAAAAATAAGAGAAGAGCAGGAGCAAATACAGATACTCTTCCAGGAGCAAAGCTAATGTATACGCCCTTAGTTGGAGAGAAAAAAGTAATGGCAGTTGTAGGAATTGTTATTAATACAGAGGAGAGAATAGACAGTGGTGAAAAGTCATTGTTTGCTGCATTATTAAATCAGATATCATTTGCGATAGAAAAGTTTTTATTAAATGAATTACAAAAAAAAGCATTGATGCAAGCAGAAAATGAGAGATTTAGAGCAAATCTTTTAAGGGCGGTATCTCATGATTTGAGAACACCTCTTACAAGTATATCAGGAAGTGCAAATTCGATATTATCTAATAACTTTGATGAAGATACAAAGAGAAAATTAATTTTAGATATATATGATGACTCTTTATGGTTGATTAATTTAGTAGAAAATTTATTGTCAGTATCAAGAATAGATAATGGAAATGTTAATTTACGAACTGAACCTCAACTTGTGGAGGAAATAATAAATGAGGCATTACAACATGTTAATAGAAAGTCAGTTAAATATAAGATTAATGTAAATTTACAAAATGAACTATTAATGGTTAATGTAGATGTTAGATTAATAGTTCAAGTTGTAATAAATATAGTAGATAATGCTATAAAGTATACAGATGAAGGTTCAGAAATAACTATAAATTCATTTGTAAGAGGTAAAAAGGTAGTAATAGAGGTAGCTGATAATGGAAGTGGAATAAGTGAACAAGATAAGAAATGCATATTTGATATGTTCTTTACTGTGAATGGAAACAGAGGAGACAATAGAAGGGGCTTAGGTTTAGGGTTAGCACTGTGTAAATCTATAATAAATGCACATGGAGGAAAAATATATGTTAGAGATAATAAACCGAAAGGAACGATAATGGGGTTCACATTAGATTTAGTGGAGGTAAGGAATAATGAAGACATCAATTTTAGTAGTAGAGGATGATAAGGCAATAAGAAACTTTATTAGTGCTACACTAGAAGTACATTCTTATGATTGCTATACAGCAGAGAATGGAGAGCAAGCTATTTTATTAGCTACATCTAAAAGGCCAGATATAATAATTTTAGATTTAGGATTACCTGATATTGATGGAGGAGAGATTATAAAAAAAGTTAGAATGTGGTCAAACTGTCCAATAATTGTGGTAAGTGCTAGAAGCGAAGATAAAGATAAGATTGAAGCTTTAGACTCAGGTGCTGATGATTACCTAACTAAGCCTTTTAGTGTTGATGAACTTTTAGCAAGAATTAGAGTTGCTATAAGAAAAATGAATTATGATAATACAAAAAATAGCGAAAGTACAGAATTTATTAATGGAGGATTAAAAGTAGATTATGTATCAGGATGTGTTTTTGTAGATGGAGAAGAGACTCATCTAACGCCTATAGAATTTAAGCTTATTTGTTTATTGGCTAAAAATGTAGGGAAAGTTCTTACTCATAAATACATATTAAAAGAGATATGGCAAAGTTCATTAGATAGTGATATACCGTCATTAAGAGTTTTTATGGCTACATTAAGAAAGAAAATTGAGAAAGGCAAAAAAACAGGAAGCTATATTCAGACTCATATTGGAGTAGGTTACAGATTAGTAAGACTTTAGGATGAGGAATAAGTTAGATTATGAAAAGTATAAAATCAAAAATATATTTAATTTTAGTTGTGTTTATTTTTTTTACTGTTGGAAATAGCCTTGTATCTATAAATTATTTTAATAAGCTTCAAAAGTCGATAGAGTCAATAATGCTTTCTAATTATGACAGTGTTGTTGCTGCTCAGAGCATGAATGATGCTATAGAAAGGCAAGACAGTATTGAGCTGGCTTTTATCTTTGAAGAGAATTTAAGTCTTGGAAGTGAATATGAATCTAACCATATGAAATTTTTAGAATGGTTTTATAAAGCAAAGGATAATATTACGGAGGATGGAGAGGGGAAAATTATTTCTAATATAGAGAAGCATTATGTAGAATATACAAATAAGGTTAATAAACTAGAAAAGCTAAAAAGTAATGAAGGAAATAATATTACAAGTAGATATTATTATACCGATGTATTACCTTGCTTTGAAATATTGAAAAAAGAATGTAGTAATCTTTTAGAAATAAACCAAAATTCAATGTTAACTAAAAAGTTAGAGTCACAAAGGTTAGCTGATAAAGCTAGTTATTCAACATTGGGAATGTCAATGGTCGTATTACTATTAGGGATGTCTATCATGTGGTATCTGCTAAATAAACTTATTCATCCATTAGAGGATTTAGCAGTAGGAATAAATGAGGTATCAAGGGGGAAATATGAGTATTCTATACCACTTAATAGAGAAAAAGAGGTAAATTATATACTAAATGATTTTAATATAATGGTATCTAAATTAAGAGAGTATGAACAATTAAATATTAATGAGATATTAAGAGAGAAACAAAAAGGTGAAGCAATAATAGAAAGTATAGATTCCCCCCTTATTGTTACTGATGGTAGCAATAAGATTAATATGGTAAATAAATCAGCAGAAAGACTTCTTGACGTTAAAGAAAAAAATATATTTGGTAGACATTTCCTTGAGGGGATAAATAATAGAGATATTTTTAATATAATAAAAAAATCAAGGGAGTCTATTAAAGAATATAAGGGAGTTGAATATATAGAACTTGGGGAAGGGGATTTAAAAAAGTATTTTAAAGTTATATCAAATCCGATATGGTTTAGGAATGAAAAAAATATTGGTACTGTAACAATAATGCAAGATATAACTAAGTTTAAAGAGATAGATAACATGAAATCTGAATTCATATCCACCGTTTCTCACGAATTTAGAACCCCATTAACATCTATAATTATGGCTGTAGAGCTACTTAAAGAAGAAGCCTACGAAGGAGAAGAAGGAAAAAAAGAATTGCTAGATATTATAAGTAATGATAGCGATAGGCTTAATAATCTTGTGAATGATCTTTTGGATTTATCAAAAATGGAATCTGGGAAGATAGTAATGGATATAAAAGAATTTGATATATCAAAAACAATAATTGAAGTAAAGAAATCATTTAAGATGCAATTAGAAGAAAAAAAGGTAGGATTAAATATAGATATAAATGGAGTTAATAAGAATGTAAAAGCTGATGAAAGTAAAGTTTCTTTGGTTTTAGCTAATTTATTAGGTAATGCCTTAAGATACGTTGATAGTAACGGTGAAGGGTTAATAGAGATATCTGTTAAAGAAGTTAATAATACAATGCTTATCTCTGTTAAAGATAATGGAGAGGGTATTGAAGAATGTGATCAGAAAAAGATATTTGATAAGTTTGTGCAAATAAAAAGCAATAATAAAAATAATTCTGGAAGTTCAGGATTAGGTTTAGCTATTTGTAAGGAGATTATAAAGGCAAATAGTGGTGATATATGGGTAGATAGTATTATTGGTGTAGGAAGTACTTTTTATTTTACTCTTAAGCTTGGAGGGGTTATTTATGAAAAAGATATTAATAGTTGATGATGAAAGTAATATTAGATTAGGGCTTAATAAATGCCTTGCAAAGGAAGGGTACTATATAGAAGAAGCTAGTAACGGTGAAGAGGCATTGCAATTAATTTATAATAAAAAATATGATCTTATTTTAATGGATGTACAAATGCCAGAATTAAATGGATTTGATGTGTTAAAAAGAATAAGAAAGTTTGGAAATTCAACTAGAGTTATCATGATGACTGCATTTGGAACAGTTGAAATGGCAGTAGATTCTATGAAGATTGGAGCAGTAGATTTTTTGAGTAAGCCATTTACTATTTCTAAAGTTAGAGATGTTGTAAAAGAAGTATTAGATAAAGATATGAATATTTTAAGAGTAGATAAAGATATCTCAAGATATATAGAAGAAGCTAGAGATGCTATTTTTAACAAGGATTATGATAAAGCTAAATTCTGCTTAAAAGAGGCGTTAGTGAATGACAGTAGTAGTGCAGAAATACAAAATCTTCTTGGAGTTATTGAAGAAAAAACAGGAGATAGGCAATTAGCACAAAAATATTATAGAGCAGCGTTATCTCTAGATCCTACATATGAGCCAGCAGATAATAATTTAAAAAGGACAGCAATGTTTAATAGCTTTAGTTCGAAAGTTGATTTAGGATAATAAAGAAAAGCTAGTAAACAAGCTGTTTACTAGCTTTATTTATATTAGAAATCAGATTGTCCTGTAGTTCTTGGGAATGGTATAACGTCTCTTATATTGCTCATACCAGTGATGTACATGATTAGTCTTTCAAATCCAAGACCAAAACCAGCATGTTTAGTTTCTCCATACTTTCTAAGTTCTAAATACCACCAGTAATCTTCTTCCTTAAGACCTAATTCAGCCATTCTGCTCTTTAATACATCAAGTCTTTCTTCTCTTTGACTTCCTCCAATGATTTCACCTATTCCAGGAACTAAACAGTCAGTTGCTGCAACAGTTTTTCCATCATCATTTAATCTCATATAGAATGCTTTAATGTCTTTTGGATAATCAGTAACGAATACTGGCTTCTTAAAGTATTCTTCAGTTAAATATCTTTCATGTTCAGTTTGAAGGTCTATACCCCATTCTACGTCATATTCAAAAGCTTTACCGCAGCTTTTTAATATTTCAACAGCTTCTGTATAAGTAACTTTACCGAAGTCTGAAGAAACTACATGGTTAAGTCTTTCTAGTAATCCTTTATCAACAAATTGATTGAAGAATGCCATTTCTTCTGGACATTCATCCATAACATACTTGATTACATACTTTAACATATCTTCTGCAAGTTCCATATCATCTTGTAAATCTGCAAAAGCTATTTCAGGTTCTACCATCCAGAATTCAGCAGCATGTCTTGCTGTGTTTGAGTTTTCAGCTCTAAATGTAGGACCAAAAGTATAAACATTTCTAAATGCAAGTGCAAAAGTTTCAGCATTTAATTGTCCTGAAACTGTAAGGTTAGTCTCTTTACCAAAGAAATCTTCCTTAAAGTCTATAGCGCCTTCTTCAGTTTTTGGGATGTTGTGTAAGTCAAGAGTAGTTACTCTAAACATTTCACCTGCACCTTCACAGTCACTACCTGTTAATATTGGAGTGTTAGTGTAAACAAAGCCTTGTTCTTGGAAGAACTTATGAATAGCATAAGCTGCAACTGAACGAACTCTGAATACTGCTGAAAAAGCGTTACTTCTTGGTCTTAAGTGAGCTATTGTTCTTAAATACTCAAAAGTATGTCTTTTCTTTTGTAGTGGGTAATCAGAGTCTGATAAACCTTCAACAATAACTTCCTTTGCATGAATTTCAAATGGTTGCTTAGCTTCAGGAGTTTCAACTAGAGTACCTATAACTGTTATTGATGAACTAATAGGTAACTTAGAAACTTCTTTAAAGTTTTCTAGTTTGTTATCAAAAACTACTTGAATGTTTTTGAAGAATGATCCATCGTTAACTTCTATAAAACCAAAAGCATTTGAAGCTCTTAAAGTTCTAATCCATCCTGAAATTGTAATGTCTTTTGATAAATATTCACTTGTGTTTCTGTAAAGTGATTTTACTAATGTTGATTTGTTCATTTCATACCTCCTGTTAATATTAATAGTTATTTTATCCTAAAAATAAAAAAACTTTCATCCTATTATCAGGACGAAAGTAAAATTCGCGGTACCACCTAATTTGCTATAAATAGCCACCTTAATAGACACTATATAATGTCTTCCAACTGTAACGTGTTGGCTACGTCTAAGTCTACTTGTTATAAAACTTTCGGTTAGAAACTCGGAGATGTTCTTCATCATTAGGCTTCGTATAAGGCTTACACCATCCCTTATTCGCTAAGACTACTTCCTAAGATTACTCTTCTCGTCAAAGTTAATAAAATATAATAAGTAAATTTTACAATACTTTTCTAACAAATGCAACTTATCTATCATACATTATTATAGATTATGATTTTGGAGGAATATATGAACCAAGAAAAATTGTTATTAAAGAAGTTTAATAGACTAAATTACTTAAAGGGGGTATTAGTGTCCAGAAGTGAAGAAGACAGAGAAGCTATAATAGAAGAAATAAAAGATATTATAGATGATATTGAGTTAATTATTAATGATTCTAATGAATCTGAAAATAATGAAGAAGTAACTGGATATAGATCAGGTAAAGAATTTACCTTAGAAGAGCTAGAAGGGTTTGATGGAAAGAATGGTAATAGTGCATATGTAGCTGTGGATGGAACTATATATGATGTTACTGAAAGTTCTTTTTGGAGGAGTGGTAATCATTTTGGAGTGCAAGCGGGAAAGGATTTGACAGAGCAATTCTATTCATGTCATTCCAACAATTTAGAATCTATGAGAGGTATAAAGGTAGTTGGCATACTTAAGTAATAACTAGAGTATAAAAAGAGTAGTGAACAAAGATTAGATTCATTACTCTTTTTTGTATGCTTATTACTCTTTGTGGTAAAATATAGGAGGGTGAGTGAGGTGTTCTTTAGGACTAATTCTAAATTGAAAATTGATGATAATAATTATAGAGTTATTGGGGTAACAACATTTTCTAATATGAATACTAAAGAAAAGTGGGCAGAATATATATTGGAAGATTTAGATAGTAATAAAGTATGTTGGTTAGAAGTAAATGAAGCTTATAAAGAATACATATTATTTCAAAATAGAGAGTTTTTTAGGGGAATTGACTCTAATGAATTATTTAGTAATAATTTTATTTTATATAGTTCAGGAACTGCAGAAATAGTGGTTAATACCGGACTTTCCAATAGGAGTAATGGAGATGAAATAAAGTATAGAAGGTTTGAAAATGAATTTATAGGAAAGGTTATAGAATATAAAGGATGGAATGATGAAGAGGAATATTCAATAGGGGAATTTATAAATGAAAATAGAATAAGTGTACCAACTAGTAGTGTAAAAACAGATTTTGATGGGGTAAAAGATGAAGATGGAATGTATGATAATATATATGAATTAAATGTTGTAGAAAACTCTGATGAAGAAAGATTTAGAAAAACTTCATATTCTATCTTTACTATTTGTCTAGTGCTTATTTTAGTTTTCTTAGGGATTAAGTTTATTGGAGTAATTAAGGGGGAGACCCTTGATAATGTAGTAAGGTTTGATAAAAATTTTACCTACAAAACATCTTTGAGTGATGGTAATAGCTTAGCTAATGTATATAGCTCATCAGAGACATTAGAAAGAACAGAAAATATAATATTAAATAATGCCAGTGTAAGCTATAAAACTAAAGATGTAGAAACTGGTACTATAGTACTTATGGATGATAAAGAACTTTGTATTATTTATACTAGTATATTAGGAGAGATATTAATACAGATAAGCAGTAGTGAATATGATGCTAATACTGGAGTTTATGATGCTACTGAAGAGGTGAAAAAAATATATATAAAAAGTTTTAGTTTATATAATTCAAATAAATTGAGTTTTTAGTTTTTGGGGGTAAAAATGAATTTTGATATTAATTCTAAAATAAAGATAGAGGGAATCTTATATTCAGTATTAGGGAAAATATCATTTATAAATTATGCTGATAATTATAAATGGACAGAGTATAAAGTAATGTGTGCTAATACAAAAGAAATAAAGTGGCTAAGTGTTGACGAAACTTATGATGAATATGCACTATATACTCAAAAAAATAGCTCTAGGGGATTTAGTGAGGATGAAATACTGAAAAAAGGATATAAAGAGGCCGACTATGGTACGGCTAAGGTAACTTATGTCGAAGGAGTAAGTGATACACAGGTTGGAGATAATGTAAGTTATAGGGAATTTGAAGATATAACAGAAGAGAAAGTTATTTCTATTGAAGATTGGGAGGGAGATAAGGAGTATTCAACAGGATATTATTTAGATAAAGGTGAGATTACTAGAGAATATACAACAACATATGAAGAAGATAGGTATGCTAATAGTGCAGATTCTTCACATAAATTAAGAAATAATACGTTGTCAATTTTTATAGTTGGAGTTGTAGTTTTATTGATACTTATGTCTTTAGTAGTTTTTTTTACATCAACCAGTGGAAGTGGTTCTAGAAAAATATCAGAATATTTAAAGACAAGTATTAACTATGAATATAGCACTTCTATAACATCAGAAGTTGAAAGTGATGAGAGGGCTGATGTTTATAAGACAAGCTTGACTGTAGACGGTTCATCAAAAGATATAATAGATGGAATAGATGGCGATGTGGAGGATGTTCAGGAGAATCCAGATGACGGTACTGTGGCAATACTAACTAAAGATGAATATTGCTTAGTATATTTTAGTGAATCTAATGAAACATTGGTTCAAGTAAGCTCAAGGTTATATTCTTATACAAGCAGTAATGCTCCATATAGAGCAAGACATAGTTCTGCGTCTTATTATAGAAGATATTATTATTCCAGAGGATACAATACAGATAGGACAAGATATAATAAAAAGACAACAAGTTATGAAAACTATGATGATGGAACAATTAATCCAAATACTAATGATAAATATAAAAATTATTCAGAGAGTGTAAGGCAAAGTAGTACAAGTTCTAGACCTACATCAGGTGGGGGAACAAGTTCAGGAAAGTAAAAAGGGGGATATATAATGCAAGATATTTTAATAACAATTTTTTATTCATGTATAGGTATAGTCTTAATGACATTAGGAACTTTCTTGGTAGATTTAGTAATACCATGTGATTTTCCTGTAGAGATAAAGAAAAGAAATTTAGCAGTAGGATATATTATGGCTGGATCATCTATTGCAGTTGGAATAATATTAAGGGCAGCGGTAATGTCTCCAAGTATATCTAATACGACACAAACATTACTAGAGGGGATAGGAAGTACAGTGTTATATTTCTTTATAGGAATGATATTTTGTATTATTGGGTATTTGTTTATGAAGGTATTCAATAAAAAGTATGATTTAAATAAGGAGATAGGTGAGGGTAATCCTGCTGCAGGAATAATGGTCATGGGAATGTTTATAGGATTAGCATTATTAATTAGTGGAGTAATATATTAAGTGTGATAAAATCACACTTAATATTTGTTGGTGATTTAAATGGAAGAAGATAAGAAATTTAATTATAAGATACTGATGATGACAACATTGATAATATCAGGTTGTTCTATAATATATGAAGTTTTAATTAGTTCAGTAAGTTCATATTTAGTTGGAGATAGCATTAAGCAATTTTCAATAACTATTGGATTATATATGTGTGCAATGGGAGTCGGCTCATATTTATCTAAGTTCATTAGAAAGCACTTGTTTGACTGGTTTGTACTTGTGGAGTTAGGCGTTGGGATATTTGGAGGAATAAGTTCATTGATACTATTTTTATCAAATGTATATATAGAATCTTATGAACTTGTTATGTATATACAAATTATATTAATAGGAACTCTTGTGGGCTTAGAAATACCTTTACTAACTAGAATAATTGAGGATAATGCAAAGAATTTAAGGGTAACATTATCAAGCATATTTAGTTTTGATTATATTGGAGGGTTAATAGGATCTATAGCTTTTCCATTAATTCTTTTACCTAAGTTTGGGTACTTTGCTACAGCATTTTTAACAGGAACATTAAATATAATAATTTCAATTATTATAATTCTTAAGTACAAAAATTATATAAAGAATATTAATTTATTCAAGATAAGTGCTGTATTAGCTTTATTATTAATGCTTTTAGGCACAATCTTTTCTGAGAATATAGCGAATAATATAGAAAGTAAGCTATACAGGGATAAAATAATAATAAAAGAACAAACACCATATCAAAATATAGTAGTTACTAAGCATAAGGACGACTTAAGATTATTTATTAATGGAAATATTCAATTTTCAAGTTCTGATGAATATAGGTATCATGAAAGTTTAGTTCATGTTCCTATGTCAGTGTCAAAAAGTAAGAGTAAAATATTGATTCTTGGCGGTGGGGATGGACTTGCTGTTAGAGAAGTACTTAAATATGAAGATGTTGAAAATATAACACTAGTTGATTTAGATGAAGATATGGTTGAATTATGTAGAAATAATAAGAACATAGTAGATATAAACAAGGGTGCATTAACTAGTAGTAAATTGAATGTTGTATATAATGATGCATTTAAATATCTTCAGGACAGTAATGATTTATTTGATGTAATATTAATAGATCTGCCAGACCCTAATGATGAAAATTTAAATAAGCTTTATACTAATGTTTTTTATAGACTTGTTGGAAGTCATCTAAATGAAGGTGGGATAATATCTGTACAGTCAACTAGTCCATATTATGCTAAAAAAGCTTTTTGGTGTATTAATAAAACATTAGAGGAAGAGGAGTTTTATGTTTTACCATATCATGTTCAAGTACCATCATTTGGTGAGTGGGGATTTCAGCTAGCATCAAGAAATCCTATAGATATAGAGAATATACATGTTGATGTAGAAACTAAATTTTTAAACAATGAAACCGTTGATAAACTTTTTTCTTTTAGTGAAGATGAGAAAGTTGATAAAGACAAACTGTTAAGCAATACACTTTCAAGACCTCAATTGATAGAGTATTACTTAGAAGCAGTTAATAATTGGAGGTAAAAAGTAAGCTATTGCAATTTTGCAATAGCTTACTTTTTAGTGATAGCTAGTAAAAAATGTTTAATCCAATTTCTATTCAACGCCTTCTTCAAAACTTCTTACTAAAGCGGAAGGGAAGTTTAACATTTGCATATCTTTTACTATTCTTTTATATTCATAAGAAACGTGTCTTATTTTTCCTTTTATATTACCATCCTTATCGATGTCTAAAATACAATATGTTGAGTCAGGTGATCCTATTTTTGGCTTTCCTACACTACCATCATTAACAAATAATTTATTATTGTATTCTTTTATTGATGGGATATGTGTATGTGCACAAACTAAAACATCTTCTTCTAAAGAATTCATAATATTAATTGTGTTATCTGAATCCTCTAAAAGATATTCATTAATAGAATTGTTACTTCCGTGAACAAACTTTATTCTTTTACCATTAAACTCTAGAGTAATATTTGTAGGAAGATTATCTAGATAATATCTATTTTCTGCTCTTAACTCTTCAACAGTCCAAGGAAGAGAGAAAGAGTTAATTGCTGTATCTCTAATATAAGTGTATGCTCCATCTACTACAGAAGCGTCGTAATTACCTTTTATACATATTATGTTTTTTCTTCTAATCATAGAAACTACTTCATTTGGATGGGGGCCATATCCAACTAAATCTCCAAGACATATAATAGTGTCTACTTTTTGATCATCTAAGTCCTCTAACACTCTCATTAGTGCATAAATGTTTCCGTGTATATCTGATATAATTCCTATCTTCATTTAAATTCCTCCAATACACTTTATATATAAGTAATTATAGCATAAAGAAATAGATATTATAATTAATGTGATGTAATATAAGAATAAAGTAATTAATATTTTAGGAGTGAAACAAATGAAAGAAAATAGAGTAAATAAAGTACTAGAAAAAATGAAAAATGAGGGGTTAAAACAAATTTTAGTTTCAGCACCTCCAGCAATATTTTATTTAACAGGGAAATGGTTTCATCCAGGGGAGAGAATGGTTACGCTTTTATTAAAGACAAATGGAGAACATAAGCTTATAGTTAATAAGTTATTCCCTGTAGAAGAGGAGTTAGGTGTAGATTTAGTTTGGTATGAGGATACAGATAAGCCAGTAGAAATATTAGCGTCATATTTAGATAAAAGTGAAAAGATTGGGGTAGATAAGAACTGGCCAGCTCATTTCCTAATTTCTTTAATTGATATGAATGCTGCAAGTGGATATGTAAATGCTTCTCCAATTATAGATAGATTAAGAATGGTTAAAGATGAAGAAGAAAAAGAGTTAATGTTCATATCTTCTGAAAAAAATGATAGAGTAATTGAAAGGTTAATAAGTGAATTAGAAGAAGGAAAAACTGAAAAGTATTATGCAGAACGTGTAAAAGAACTTTATGAAGAAGAAGGTGTATTTGAATTTTCTTTTTCGCCTATAGTTGCATTTAGTCCTAATGGAGCAGATCCTCATCATGGAACAGATAATACTGCATTGAAAAAAGGTCAAAGTATAGTAATTGATATTGGGGGAGTGTATAAATCTTATTGCTCAGATATGACTAGGACAGTATTCTTTGGGTGTGAACCAAGTGAAGAAGATAGAGAAGTTTATGAAGTGGTTAAAAACGCTAATTTAAATGCAATATCTATGGTTAAGGAGGGAGTAAAATTCTCTGATATAGATAAAGCTGCGAGGGATTATATAGAATCAAAAGGGTATGGAAAGTACTTTACTCATAGAACTGGGCATAGTATAGGAATTGAAGATCATGATTTTGGTGATGTTAGCTCGGTGAACCATGAGGAAGTAAAAGAGGGAATGATTTTTTCTATAGAGCCAGGAATATATATCCCAGGAAGAATAGGCGTAAGAATAGAGGACTTAGTTATGGTTACTAAGGATGGATGCAAGGTTTTAAACTCTGTAACAAAAGATTTATTAGTAATAGAAAAATAAGCTTAAAAGAACTGTGTAAATACAGTTCTTTTATTTTGTGGAAAAAAATTCTTGACGACAAAATTCAGGAGTGCTATAGTTAATTACATAAGTAACTAACTAATTAGGTGGGGAGGTGAAAATATGTTTGAGTTTAATGATGAGTCACCAATTTATATACAAATAGCTAACACAATAGAAGATGGAATTCTAAATGGGATATACGAAGAAGAGGAACAAGTGCCTTCTACAACAGAAATATCTGTGACATATAAAATAAATCCAGCAACTGTAGGAAAGGGATATAACCTGTTAGTTGGGGATAATATTATTTATAAAAAGAGAGGTGTAGGTATGTTTGTTTGTAGTGGGGCAAAAGAAAAGTTAAAGAAAAAAAGAAGAGCAACGTTTTTTGATAATTATGTATCTAAGTTAATAGAAGAAGGAAAAAGGTTGGGAATAACAAGTGATGAGGTAATAGAAATGATAAAAAGGGGGCTAAGTAATGAGTAATATTAAAATATCTGGGTTAGTAAAGACATATGCATCAAATAAGGTTTTAGATAATATATCTTTAGAATTTGAGTCGGGAAAGATTTATGGGCTTTTAGGGAGAAATGGAGCTGGTAAAACAACTCTTTTAAATTGTATAACAAATAGAGTATTTTTAAATTCCGGGGAAATAATTGTAGACGGAGAAAGCGCTATAGAAAATGATGTGGCACTTTCTAAGATATATTTTATGACAGAAAGAGATTTATTACCTACTGAATATAAGATTAAAGATATATTCAAGTGGACAAAAGATTTTTACAAAAACTTTGATATAGACTATGCAAAAAAACTAAGTGAATTATTTGAACTAAATATAGATAAAAAGCTAAGAAGTTTATCTACAGGATATAATTCAATATGTAAGATTATTATAACTTTAGCATCTAATGCAGAAGTGCTTATATTTGATGAGCCAGTTTTAGGTTTGGATGCAAATCACAGAGAATTATTTTACTCAGAATTGTTAAAGGTTTATGAAAAAAATGAAAGTACTATAATCCTTTCAACCCATATAATTGAAGAAATATCTGATCTTATAGAGTATGTAGTTATTATTAAGGATGGAAAGGTATTAAAGTGTAATTCGGTAGAATCATTAATCTCTGAATGTTATGCGGTATCAGGAAAGAGTGATAAGGTTGATGAATATGTAAAAGATAAAAAGATAGTATCAGAAGAGGTTCTTGGCGGATTTAAAAAAGTTACTATAGAGGGCAAGAGAAGTAATGAAGATAGTATGAAAGTTAAGGAGTTAGATTTAGAAATATCAAAAGTTGAGCTTCAAAAGCTATTTGTAAATTTAACAAGTAAGGGGGAAGTGTAGATGGATAAAGCAAAAAAGGTATGTAAATATCAAATAGAAACATTTATTAAACCAACTATAATATATTATTCAATATTTATAGCAGTAGTAGTTGTATTAACTATAGTAGCTAAATATAATGAAGGAAATTTTGTGTCATCAGGTTTAGAATTAAGTACATGGATTTTTATTTTTGTAACAGCTTTAAATTCATTTAAAAGTCCTTTCTACTTTTCACAAGCTAATAATGTTTCTAGAAAAAGTTTTTATTTAGGAACACTTTTTTACTCTGTTGTAGTCTCATTGGTGATTCCTGTGATAGATATTATAATCAATAGAATCTATAATTTATTTGTAGAGTGTCCAATGAACTATGATATGATTTATGGGAAAGTTAGAGATATAGCTTTTTTTGAAGGTGTATCATTTAAGGTTGATAATAGTATTACATCTCTTTTAGGAAATTACTTATTTTTAGTTGGAGTATTATTAGTTATATTTTCTATAGGGTTATTAATTACTACAGTATTGTTTAGACTAAACAATATTGGAAAGTGTATTGCTGGAGGAATTATAGCAACCCTTACAATAACATCAAGTTTTATTTCAGAAAGTTTTTGGGCTAATATAGGAAGTTTATTTTCAAATATATTTGGATATGGAAGTAGAAATGTTTATATTGGAGTAACAACTCTTGTTGTAATATCTTCCTTATGTTTTGCGATTAATTATATTTTACAAAGAAAAGCTGAAGCAACTAAATAAAAATTCAATAACTTACAAATATATAAATATATAAATATAACAATAAAAAAATATATGAATATATAAATATATAGGTTATATAGGTGAAAGCAGAGTTGATGAGGTTAGAATAAATAGAAAAGCGAGTATTGTAAAATAATACTCGCTTTTCTATTAGAATAATATTCCTGCTATTGTAGCTGTTAAACAAGTTGCTAATGCACCACCAAGTAATGCTTTAAAACCTAATTTAGCAATCGTTCCTTTTTTGTTTGGTGCCATAGCTCCTATACCACCAATTTGAATTGCAACTGAACTAATGTTGGCAAATCCACAAAGTGCATAAGTCATAATTAAAATTGTTTTCTCTTGTAGTACTCCGCTTGCTGATAGAGCTGAAAGATCAGAGTAAGCAACGAATTCATTAATCATAACTTTTTGGCCTAATAAGCTACCAGCTGCTGATAAATCTCCAGTTGGCACTCCCATTACAAATGCTAGTGGGGAGAAAAGTTTACCTAAAATCCAGTTTAAACTTAATTCAGGGAAACCAAATAATCCACCAACTAAACCAATTAAGTAATTAAATAAAGCAATAAGTGCAACAAAAGCTAATAGCATTGCAGCAACATTAAGAGCTAACATTAAACCATCACTAGCACCATTTGCAGCAGCTTCAACCACATTTGAAGCAGTCTTTTCAACTTCAATATTAGTTATATCCTTTGTTTCAGGTTCTTCAGTTTCTGGAACTAGCATTTTTGCTAAAACAAGTCCAGCTGGTGCAGCCATTATACTAGCAGCTAGAAGGTGACCTGCATTAATTCCCATTGCTACATATCCAGCCATAACACCACCGGCAACAGTTGCCATACCACCAACCATGATAGCCGTCATTTCTGATTTAGTCATAGAGCTTATGTAAGGTCTAACTAATAAAGGTGCTTCTGTTTGCCCTAAGAATATATTACCAACAGCACTAAGTGTTTCTGCTCCTGATGTACCAAGTAATTTACATATTCCCTTAGCTATAAACTTAACTATAGCTTGCATTATTCCTAAGTAATAAAGAATTCCCATTAAAGCTGAGAAGAATATAATTGTTGGCAATACATTTAAAGCAAATATTGAACCAAAAGTAGCTTGATCCGTAAGGTTACCAAATAAGAAGGTAGTACCTTCAGCAGTAAAATCAAGAATTCTTGTTATAAAACCACTAGCAGCTTCAAATACTTTTCTACCAAATGGAACTTTTAATATAATTAAAGCAAATATTATTTGTAGTCCTAATCCCGTAGCTACAAGTCGCCAATTAATTTTTTTCTTATTTTCTGAAAATAAATAAGCTATTCCTAAAATAACGATAACGCCTAAAATTCCAATAAATCTGTCCAATTTAATTTCTCCTTTGTTATACTAAAATTTTATCATTTGTTTGTATTTTTTATAATCTTTCGATTAAAGATGTCATAAGATTTATAAAATTATTTTTTGCCATATTTGAAGTTTCCATAACTTCTTCATGATTTAAAGGTTGATCTAAAATTCCTGCAGCCATATTTGTTAAACAAGATATTCCTATAACATTCATACCAGAATGTTTAGCAATTATAACTTCTGGAACTGTAGACATACCAACAGCATCAGCCCCCATAACTCTAACCATTCTTATTTCTGCAGGAGTTTCATATGTAGGACCACTCATCATTGCATATACTCCTTCTTTAATATCAAGACCTTGAGATGAGGCAACATCCTTTACTAAAGATACTAGATTTTTATTATAAGCTTCTGACATATCAGGGAACCTAACTCCAAATGAATCAAGATTTCTACCTATTAGTGGATTTGAACCAGAAAGATTTATATGATCAGTTATTATCATAAGATCTCCTGGACTAAATGATGTATTTACGGCACCTGCGGCATTAGTAACAACTAATGTTTTAACGCCAAGAAGCTTCATAACTCTTACTGGAAAAGTGACATCAGTCATGCTATATCCTTCATAAAAGTGGAATCTTCCTTGCATAGCAACAACTATTTTCCCTTTAAGTTTACCAATAACTAGACGTCCTGCATGCCCTTCAACAGTTGAAACTGGGAAGTTTGGTAAGCTACTATAATCATAGTATTCAGCGTCTTCAATACTATCAGCCAATGAACCTAATCCAGAGCCTAGTATTAGCCCTATTTCAGGGGTATACTTGCTCTTTTTTTGGATAAATTCTACGGCGGTTTTGATATTGTTTAATAAATCCATAAAAATCACTCCTACTTATATTTTGTTATAAATTATTAATTTTATAAGTCTAATTTTAAATAACTACTATAGCTTATAAAAAAGATGAAGATTTTTCAATGATAAATAAAGGATTTTTATATAAATTATGAGAGGAAAGTTTAGGGTATAACAAAAGACATTATCTAAAATAATAGTATTTTAGATAATGTCTTGATTTTTTGGTTCTATTTTCCTAATATTTTATCTCCAACAATAACTACATCCCCTGCACCTACTGTTAATATAATATCTCCACTTTTTGCTTTTGATTTTAAGATATTAGCTGCTTCTTCATGAGAATGAGCATTGGTACATTTTATTCCTCTAGCTCTTATTGCATCACCTAGTTCATCTGATGAGACTAGACCTGTATCTGCTTCTCTTGCAGCATATATGTCCATTAAAATAAGTTCATCACAATTATCGAAAGCTGTTGTAAATTCATCAAATAAAGTTTTTGTTCTAGTGTATGTGTGTGGTTGGAATACACAATAAACTTTATTATGCTCAACTTTTTGAGCTGTATTTAATGTGGCTTTTATTTCAACTGGATGATGTGCATAGTCATCTATAATTGTTATGCCATTAATTTCACCCTTATATTCGAATCTTTTATGAGCACCCTTGCATTTCTTTAGACCAGATATTATCTTATCAGTTGGAATGTTAAATATTAAACCTGTAGATATAGCTGAAAGGGCATTTAATACATTGTGTTTTCCTGGATTTGATAAGGAAACATTGAATAACTCCTTATCTTTTTCATAAACAGTAAATGTTGCACAACCTTTATTATCATAAGAAATATTTTTAGCAACGATATCTTCATTATCAAAGCCATAGCTTATAGTATTACAGTCTGCTTTATCTAATATAGCCTTTACTCTGTGGTCTCCCCCGTAACCTATTAAGTATCCATCTTTAGGTATTAGATGAGAGAATTTTTCAAATGTTTCTGCGATATGATTTATATCTTTGTAGTAATCTAAGTGGTCTGCATCTATGTTAAGAATTATTCCAACGTATGGGAAGAATTTTAAAAATGAAGCTTTATATTCACATGCTTCAGTAATAAAATAATCACTTTGACCAATTCTATAATTACCGTTAATTACATCTAATTCTCCACCGACTAGTATAGTAGGGTCTAGATTTCCTTCAAGAGTTATATGTGAAATCATAGAGGTACATGTAGTTTTGCCATGAGTACCAGCAACTGCTACATTATATTTATGACCTTTCATTATTAATCCTAAAAATTCTGCCCTATCCATTAATATTAAGTTCTGCTTCTTAGCCTCTATAATTTCAGGATTACTGTCGGGAATTGCTGCTGTATATACTACTAAGTCAACATCAACTAAGTTTTTACTATCATGACCTATGTATATTTGTGCTCCTTTTTTTCTAAGTTTATCAAGAATTGCAGACTCTTTAGAATCAGAACCTGAAACCTTATATCCGTTATTTAATAAAACAGCGGCTAATCCGCTCATACTGATTCCACCAATTCCAATGAAGTGGATTTTCATATGTTTATCTTTTATAAAATCAAATGACAAGTTATCATCCCCTTTTTCTTAGTACATTTATAATTATATACAAATTTTATAAAATGAACACACATTAGGGTAAAAAAATACCATTCTACAAAATTAGTGTTTAAAAGCTATTGATATTGGTAAAGATATGGAATAGAATATGAATATTAGGAGTTGTTTATAATTGGATAATTCGTGTAATTATGAAAAATGTAGGTGATATAAATGGAAAAGTTAAGTAGAAATAGTAGGGTTGTAGCTATTACAAAGTTATTATTAGAAAACCCTAATAAAATCTTAGGATTAAATCAATTTTCGGATTTATTAAATGCAGCAAAATCAACAATAAGTGAAGATATAGTTATAATAAGAGAGTTGTTAGAAAAACTTGAAATGGGAAGAGTTGAAACAATTTCTGGAGCAGCTGGTGGAATAAAATTTATTCCTATTATAGGTTATGAAAAAGGAAACAAATTTGCTTTAGAATTATGTGATTTACTTAAAGATGACGGAAGAGTTATTGCAGGTAACTTTATATATGTTACTGATGTTATGTACAATCCTCAAATTATAGGTAAAGCAGGAGTAATATTATCATCATGTTTCAAAAACATGGACATAGATTACGTAATAACAGTTGAAACAAAGGGGATACCTCTTGCATATGAAGTTGCTAGAAATTTAGGTGTTCAACTTGTTATAGCAAGAAGAGATACTCAAGTTACTGAAGGCCCTACGGTAACTATAAACTATGTATCTGGAACAAGTGGAAGACTACAACAAATGTCCCTATCTAAGAGATCTATGAAGCCATCAAGTAAGTGTATTTTTATTGATGACTTTATGAAGGGTGGAGGAACTGCTCAAGGAATTAAAGACTTGCTAAAGGAATTTGACAGTGAATTAGTTGGAATAGGAGTTCTTATAGATAATAAGCAAGTAGAAAAAAAATTAGTTGATGATTATGTTTCTATTGTAGAACTAAATTCAGTAGATAAATCTTCAATAATAGAAGTACAACCATCAGAAATGTTTTCTTAATAAATCAATGTTTTAGTGGAAATATGATGCAAAACTAAATTTTCTAAATTTATTTTGAATAAAAAGAGGAATTTGGGAGGAAATGGAGAATTATATTACCATTAAGGCAACTGGAGGTGTAGTGCAGTGCAAATCACAGATGTTAGAATCAGAAAGATTACTACTGACGGGAAGATGAAAGCTATAGTTTCCGTTACTTTTGATAATGAATTCGTTGTACACGATATTAAAGTTATTGAAGGTCAAAATGGATTATTTATTGCTATGCCAAGTAGGAAGACACCAGATGGGGAGTTTAAGGATATAGCGCATCCTATAAACACAGACACTAGAGAGAAGATTCAAGGTTCTATATTAGATGCTTATGAAAAAGCGCTTAATGAAGAAACAACTGAAGAATCAGTGAGTGAATAATTTATTTGCTAAAATAAAAGGAAGTAGTACTTCCTTTTATTTTTTTTACTATCTAGGAAGGTAAAAAAATTTAATTTTCTATAAATCAAAGTTATTGTTACATTTTCATATTATAAGATATAAAATAAAGGATAATATTTTTATAATTTCATTACTTTAAGTATGAAGGAGATAGATATTTATTTTTCTGTTACTTGGAGCTTGATATGGAACAGGTAAACCAATAGCCACCCCACCTTTTTTGATTTTATAGAATTATGCAAAAATTTGCGAAAGGTTGAAATGATATAGTTATTCAAATATAATAAAGTAAGTATATATAGTTTACTTAGTTATTTTATATAATAAAAGAAAGTTTTGAGGTGGTATTGTGTATAAATGTGCTCTTATTCTAGCAGCTGGTCAAGGAAAGAGAATTAAATCAGATATTCCAAAGGTATTACACAAAGTTTGTGGAAAAGAAATGGTGAATCATGTTATAGACAACATGAGAAAAGCTTGTATACAAGATGTTAATGTAATTGTAGGAAAAGGTGCAGAGCTAGTAAAAGAAGGCACAAAAAGTAGATGTGTATCTTACTCATTGCAAGAAGAGCAATTAGGAACTGGTCATGCTGTAAAGTGTGCTAAGAGTTTCTTAGAAGGAAAAGATGGTGTGGTTGCGATATTTGCAGGAGATGCACCACTAACTAAGGTAGAAACTATAGAAAAATTAATGAATGAACATATAGAGAAAAACAATTCTGCAACTTTATTATCTGCTTTTGTAGATGACCCTACTGGATACGGTAGAATTATAAGAAATGGAGATGAAGTTGTAAAAATTGTAGAACATAAAGACTGTAACGAAGAAGAGCTAAAGGTTAACGAAATGAATGCAGCAATGTATTGTTTTGATATAAAAGAACTTTTATCCTCATTAGAGAAGCTTTCTAACAATAATTCACAGGGTGAATATTATTTAACTGATGTTATCGGAATACTAAAAGAAGCTGGTAAGAGGGTTGGGGCTGTATTAGCTGATTATGAAGATACTATAGGTGTAAACTCGAGAGATCAATTAGCAGAAGCTGAAGAAATATTAAGAAGCAGAATAAACAATATGCATTTAGAAAATGGTGTAACATTAATAGATCCAAAGACTACTTATATAGGAACAGACGTTGAAATAGGAAAGGATACTATTATATATCCTAATAATATAATTGAAGGAAAAACAGTTATAAAGGAAAACTGTACTATTCTACAAAATTGTAGAATAAAAGATAGTATTATAGAAAGTGGTGTCGAAGTCCAAGCATCAGTAGTATTAGAAAGTAAAATTGGAGAAAATACTACAGTTGGACCATTTGCATATATTAGACCAGAAACTAGTATTGGTAAAAATGCTAGAATAGGTGATTTTGTAGAAATAAAGAAATCGACTATTGGCAATGAAACTAAAGTATCTCATTTAACATACATAGGTGATGCAGAAGTGGGAAGTGGATGCAACTTTGGTTGTGGAACTGTTGTTGTAAATTATGATGGAAAAGAAAAGCATAAAACTGTTATAGGCGATAATAGTTTTATAGGATGTAATACTAATTTAGTATCTCCAGTAAAGGTTGGAGATAATACTTATATAGCTGCAGGCTCAACTATAACTTCTGAAGTAAAAGAAGGAGATCTTGCTATAGCTAGGACTAAGCAAAGAAATATTGAAGGTTGGGTTAAAAAGAGGGGTTTAATAAAATAATATAGATTATACCAAAAACTAAAGAGTACTAATTTTAAGGAGGTCCCCAAATATATGCTAACTCATGGCAAAAATATAAAAGTTTTTACTGGAAATTCACATCCTGAATTGGCAAATGAAATTGCTAAGATATTAGGTGTACCAATGGGTGCATCAAAAGTATCAACATTCAGTGATGGAGAAATATCTGTTGATATTAATGAAACTGTAAGAGGTGCTGATGTATTTATAGTGCAATCTACTTGTTCACCAGTTAATAATAACTTAATGGAGTTGTTAATAATGATAGATGCATTTAAAAGAGCATCAGCAGGTAGAATAAATGCTGTTATCCCTTATTATGGATATGCAAGACAAGATAGAAAGGCTAAATCAAGAGATCCTATAACTGCGAAATTAGTTGCTGATCTTTTAACCGCTGCAGGAGCAGATAGAGTTTTAACTATGGATCTACATGCTTCACAAATACAAGGATATTTTAATATTCCTGTAGATCATTTAATGGGAGCACCAATATTAGCTAAACACTTTGTTAAAAAAGGATTAGCTGATCAAGATGATGTTGTAGTAGTTTCACCTGATTTAGGAAGTGTTACCAGAGCAAGAAAGTTTGCTGATAGATTGCATGCACCAATAGCTATAATTGATAAGAGAAGACCAAAGGCTAATGTTTCAGAAATAATGAATATCATTGGTGAAGTTGAAGGTAAGAAATGCATTCTTATTGATGATATGATAGATACTGCTGGGACAATAGCAAATGCGGCAAATGCACTTAAGGATTTAGGAGCAACTGCTGTTTATGCATGTTGTACACACGGAGTTCTTTCAGGACCTGCTTTTGAAAGAATCAATAATTCTGCAATAGAGGAATTAGTAATGTTAAATACTATTACTTTACCAGAAAATGTAGAAACAGATAAGATAACTTCTCTTTCAGTAGCACCTATTTTTGCAGAAGCTATTAAGAGAATATATGATGATGAACCAATAAGTAAGTTATTCGAAGAATAAATACATAATTAAAAAGTGTTCTAGTTGATGTTTTGTGTCAATTAGAACACTTTTTTTCTTTAGGAATTTATAGTGTAGGGATGTATGTTTTCTAGTGAATAATTTGTAACATTTGTATCTAAAGTATATATATTTATTGGAAATAGTGATAAATTTATAGTTAGAGTTAATAAGAAGGAGAGGATTATTCATGGATGGTAAGTTAGGCAAGGTATTAGTAGTAGATGATGATAACAATATTTGTGAAGTACTTAATATGTATTTGAAAAGTTCTGGATATGATACAAGAGTAGTTTATGATGGGAAAAGAGCCCAAGAAGAATTTATAAATTACAAGCCAGATTTAGTATTACTAGATGTTATGATACCTAGCGTTGATGGTATTGATGTATTAAAGTGGATAAGAAGAGAAGGAAGTACTCCTGTAATAATGCTAACAGCAAAGGGAGATACATTTGATAAAGTTTTAGCATTGGAACTTGGGGCTGATGATTATGTAGTAAAGCCATTTGAGCCTAAAGAATTAATGGCAAGAGTTAAGGCTGTAATGAGAAGATATTCTATTGATAGTACAAACAAAGAAGTGTTACATTTTAGTGAATTAATAGTAGATGTAAATTCATATAAAGTTGAATACAAGGGTGGAGAGGTTAAGATGCCTCCTAAAGAATTTGAATTATTGTATTATTTAGCATCTAATAAAAATAAAGTGTTCACTAGAGAGCAACTTCTATGTGAAGTATGGGGATATGATTACCCGGGAGATTCTAGAACAGTAGACGTTCACGTTAAGAGACTTAGAGAAAAGCTTAGTGGAGGAGAGGATTGGCAAATAGAAACTGTATGGGGAGTAGGATATAAGTTTGAGGTGAAGTAGATGAAGAGAAAGGGGTTAGTATACAAGCTCATAATAACATTTTCTGGTATTCTAGCTTTAATACTAATAACGCTTGCATTAGTACTTTCCTTATGGTTTAAGAACTACTTTTTTAGACAAAAGATACAGGAGTTGGATAGACAAAGTAAAGTTATATCTGATTCTGTTCTTTCCTATCTTAATGGTAAGGAGAATTCAAAGCAAAATGAACTAAAGGATTGTATAAGTTTTGTTGGCAATTCTATGGATGTTGATATCTTGATAACTGACAATATTGGGTATGTATATGAAGTATCTAGTGATAAGTTCATAGAAAATAAGTATACGAATATAGGCGTATCACAAAAAAATATGGATAAATTAAAAAGTGGTTTAGCTATTGAACACGGTGGAAGAGAGATTATGAAAACATCACCACATACTTATTTAAAACCTATATTTCAGGATAGCTATTTTCGTGGAATTATAGTAATGATAACATCGGAACAGAGTATAAGAAGTGGATTAAAACATGTATATGAAATTGTTTGGTTGTCTGCAATAGTTGCTGTAATAGTAGCTGCAATAATAATATATTATTTTGCAAAAAAAATAATAATAAATCCACTTAATGAAATAAATATAGCAGCTAGAAGATTAGCTAGGGGAGATGTAGGAAAAAGGGTAAATATAACCTCAAATGATGAAATAGGAGAACTTGCACATTCCTTCAATGTTATGGCAGAATCTATTGAAGAATCAGATAAAAATAGAAGAGATTTTATATCTAATGTTTCTCATGAATTAAGGTCGCCAATAACTTCTATAAAGGGATTTGTCGCAGGAATATTAGATGGGGTTATACCTAAAGATAAGGAAAATTACTATCTAAATATTGTTTATGATGAAATAAGGAGATTATCTAGATTAGTTATCGACTTATTAGATATATCTGCTATGGAGGAAGGAAAATTCAAACTTAATATGGTTGAATTTGATATTAACATATTGATAAAGCAGTGTATTGCAAAGTTTGACGGGAAAATAAGAAATAAAGGAGTTAATGTTGAGGTTACTTTTGGGAGAGAACATGAATTTGTATATGCAGATAGAGATAGGCTAATACAGGTATTAACCAATATAATTGATAATGCTATGAAATATAGTAATGATAATGGAAATATAAAAATTACAACTAATGATAAAGGAAGTAAGGTATATGTAAGTGTATTTAATAACGGACCTTTATTAAAAGATGAAGAATTAGCAAGAATATGGGATAGGTTTTATAAATCTGATAAAGCCAGAACTAATAAAGACAGTACAGGGTTAGGACTGCCTATAGTTAGATTAATATTAGCTCAGCATGGAGAAGACATTTGGGTTAACAATGAACAAGATGGAGTAAGATTTACATTTACTATATCTAAGATATAGTTTTTGGAGGGGTTTTATGAGTGACGAAGAAAATGGGAATAGAAGTCAAGAAAATGAGTCGCAAATATATTTTAGAAAAAGAGTAAGATACTTTAGAATTAAAAATATAGTTATAATTATATGTTTTATACTTATTGCAGCCATAAGTGGAGCCATATCTGCAAAAGTTATAATTCAAAAAAGTTTTTCGAAGGAAAATGTTTTAAATAGTACAACGCAAAATTATGGGATTAATAAAGATTCCTTACAAAAGAGCTTTTCTGAAGCAATAGAGAAGGTATCATATTCTATGGTTAGTATTTCTAATGAGGAGAGCAAACTTTCATATAATACATATGAAGAAGAAAATGTAACAGGTATAGCCATAAGAAAAGAAGGATACATAATTACAAGTTATGCAAGAGTTAAAAATTTCAAGGATATTTATGTGAATGTGACAGCACCAGGTATTAAGCCCACAAAAGGTGATTTAGTAGCCTATGATAAAACAGCAGATATAGCATTGATAAAAATAGATTATGATAATTTGGTACCAATAGAAATAGAGGAATGTAACAATTATAAAGAAGGGGAATTTATTGTATCAATAGGAAATGCTATGTCGGATAGTTATGTAGGCATATCTTTGCCTGGAGTAATAACATCAACGAATGATAAAGTAAAGGATGATAAAGGGAATGTATATTCAATAGTTCAAACTAATACAGTTATTAATAAGTTTAATGACGGTGGAGTGATATGTAATATGAATGGTAAGTTAATTGCCATGAATAGTAAGTTTATAGATAATAAGTTTGGTGAAGATGACTTGAGTTTCGCTATAAGTGGAAATGAAGTTAGCCATATAGTAGAAAGATTAATAGAAAATACCGATATATTAGGAATAAATAGGGGAATTGCCTTGAGTGAAAAACAAGAAAATGTTAAAGGTGTATATGTTGCTACTGTAAAAGCTGGAGGAATTGCAGATAAAGCTGGAATAACTCCTACTGATATAATAATTAATATAAATGGGGTTGAAGTTGATAAACCGGAAGATATATATAAATTAGTTAAGGATAAAGACCCTGGTGATATTGTTAAAGGTACTATACTTCACGATGGAATAAAAACTAATATAGAGTTGGTCATGTAATAAAAAGAGATCATATGAAGATCTCTTTTATTTTTAGATATTTTGTACAGTTTAAATATAAAGTAACTTGGTTACTTTTTTATTTTTATTATAATTGGATATTTTAATAGTATAATATTATTTAGTATAATTATTTAAGATAATAATTGAAACAAAAGGAGAATAGGTATGTTTTTAATAGTTGGACTAGGAAATCCAGGGAAAGAATATGAAAATACAAGACATAATATTGGTTTTGATGCTATAGATAAAATTGCTGAAAAGTATAATATAGAATTAAATAGGATAAAATTTAAAAGTGTCTATGGAGAAGGATTCATAGGCGGTGAAAAGGTTATACTTTTAAAGCCTACAACATATATGAATTTAAGTGGAGAAAGTTTAAGGGCAATAATGGATTTTTATAAACTTTCTAATGAGGATGTTTTAGTGCTTTATGATGATATAAGTCTAGAAGTTGGAAGAATAAGAATAAGAGAAAAGGGTAGTGCAGGTGGACATAATGGTATAAAAAGCATAATTGCTCATTTAGGTTCTGATATTTTCTCTAGAATAAAAATAGGGGTAGGACAACCTAAATCTGATCTAGTTAATCATGTATTAGGAAAGTTCTCTAAAGAAGAAAGAGAAGTGTTGGAAGAAACTTTAAAGGCTGTTGTTGATTCGGTAGAAGTTATAATTAAGACTGATACTAAAGAGGCAATGAATAGATTTAATGGGTTTATACCAAATAAGAAGATTTAAGGATGGTGCGTAAAATGAGGTTGAGAGGGTTAATGGAACCCTTAATAAGTAGTGAAGAATTTATTGAGCTGGAATCATATATAAAAGGTGATAAACATCCTATAGAAATTGAAGGATTATCGGAATCAGGTAAATCCTATGTGATAAATGGAATATATGAAGTTAGTAACAAACCTGTTGTTATAATAACTAATAGCGATATGGAAGCTAAGAATTTATATGAAGATTTAAATTTATATTTAAGCAATGTATATTATTTCCCAGCTAAAGAAATAGTGTTTTATAATGTTGATGCAATTTCAGGAGATCTAAGATGGGCAAGGCTAAATGTAATAAAAGAAATATTATCAAATAATAAAAATATAATAGTAACATCAATTGATGCATTTGCAGCTAGATATACTCCAAAAGATCTTTTTAAAACACATACAGTTAGTATTAGTGTAGGTGATGAGGTTGATTTTAAGGAGTTATCTAAGATACTTGTTGAAGCAGGTTATGATAGAGTTGATGTTGTAGAGGGAAAAGGAGAGTTCTCACTTCGTGGAGGGCTCTTAGACTTGTTCCCTACAAATTCTATATATCCATATAGAATTGAATTGTTTGGTGATGAAATAGATTCTATAAGAACCTTTAATACAGAATCTCAAAGAAGTATTGAGAAAGTTAATTGTATCGAAGTTTTCCCTGCAAAAGAAATTATAATAGATGATGAAATTATAGATTATGCATTAAGTAACATTAGAGAAGAATTAGACTTAACATTAAAGAATAATAAGGATAAAGAAAGAGGTATTAAGTTAAATACTATTATTTCTAAGAACTTGGAAGAGCTAAGAGAAACTCATGATTTTGAAACTATAGATAGCTATTTACCATTGTTCTATAAGAAGAGTGAGAGTTTATTTGACTACTTAGAAGATTATATATTTGTTCTTGATGATAAGGTAAGATGTCTGGGTAAGTTAGATAGTACCTACTTAGAGTTTAATGAAAATTACTCTATTTTTCTTCAAAGGGGAGATATACTACCTTCTCAAGGAAAACTATTACTTGAGAAAGAAGAACTTATTGACTTATTAGAAGAAAAGATAAATATTACTATGGATGCAATTAATAAGGGAGGGGGATTCTTATCCCCTATAAGGAAGATAGAGATTAATTCTGCTATTTTGCATCATTATCAAGGTCAATTGGATTTGCTAATTGAAGATATTTTAAAGAAGAAAAAAGACGGATATAGAACAGTTATATTATCAGGTACACGAGTTAGAGGAGAAAGGCTCGTTTCTACACTTAGAGAAAGAGAAATAGAGAGTAGTTATAGAGATAATATTGAATCTATAGCATTAGGAGAAGTTGTTATAACATTTGGAAATTTATTAAAGGGATTTGAGTGCCCTAAGTATAAAACCTGCGTGATATCAGACAAAGAGGTATTTGGAGAAGCTAAAAGAAAGCTGTCTAAAAGCAAAAGTAAGAGCAAAGGTGTATCTAAAATAAAAAGCTTTGCTGAATTAAAACCTGGAGATTATGTAGTACATGTAAACCATGGAATAGGTGTATATAAGGGGATTAAACAAATAGAGGTTAGTGGACATAAGAGAGATTATCTAGATATTGTATATGATAAAGGTGATAAGTTATATGTGCCTGTTGATCAATTAGATTTAGTCCAAAAGTATATTGGAAGTGAGGGAAAATCCCCTAAAGTAAATAAACTAGGTGGAGCAGAGTGGCAAAAGGCTAAGAGTAAAGTTAAAAAATTTATCAATGAAATTGCAGAGGATTTAGTAAAACTTTATGCTGCAAGAGCTGCGGTTAAGGGATATAAATATTCAAAGGATACAGAATGGCAAATGCAGTTTGAGGATGAATTCCCGTTCCAAGAAACACCTGATCAACTATCATCAATAGAAGAAATTAAGAAGGATATGGAATCAGACAAACCAATGGATAGATTACTTTGTGGTGATGTTGGGTATGGAAAAACAGAGGTTGCTTTAAGAGCAGCATTTAAAGCTGTAATGGAAGGGAAACAAGTAGCATTTCTTGTTCCTACTACAATATTAGCTGAGCAGCATTATAAAAATATGATTAAGAGATTTTCAGATTTTCCAATTAAAATAGATATGGTAAGTAGATTTAGAACTACTAAGGAACAAAAAAGTACTTTGCAATCTGTAAAAGAAGGTAATGTAGATATTTTAGTTGGAACTCATAGATTGGTTTCTAAAGATATAGTATTTAAAGATCTAGGGCTATTAATAGTAGATGAGGAGCAACGATTTGGTGTTGCACAAAAAGAGAAAATTAAGAATCTAAAGAAGAATGTAGATGTTCTTACTTTAAGTGCTACCCCTATTCCGAGAACATTACATATGTCTTTAACTGGTGTTAGGGATATATCTGTAATAGAGACACCACCAGAGGAACGTTATCCTATACAAACTTATGTTGTTGAGCAGAATGATCAATTAATTCGAGATGCAATTATGAGAGAAATAGGTAGAGGTGGTCAAGTATACTTTGTATACAATAGGGTAGAGGATATTGAAAAAATAGCTAACTACATTAAAAATCTTGTTCCTGAAAGTAGAGTTGGAGTAGCTCATGGACAAATGACAGAAAGACAATTAGAAAAAGAAATGCTAGATTTTATGACTAATGAATATAATGTACTTGTATGTACAACTATAATTGAAACTGGAATTGACATTCAGAATGTAAATACAATTATTATATATAATGCAGATAAAATGGGATTATCTCAGTTATATCAGTTAAGAGGAAGAGTTGGTCGTTCTAATAGAATAGCATATGCTTACTTATTATATACAAAGGATAAAGTTTTAACTGAGGTTGCAGAAAAAAGGCTAAAAGCTCTTAAAGACTTTACTGAGTTAGGTTCGGGCTTTAAGATAGCTATGAGGGATCTTGAAATTAGAGGTGCTGGAAACATGATGGGATCTGCACAGCATGGACATATGGCTGCTATAGGATATGACTTGTATTGTAGAATGCTAGAAGATACAGTGAAACTAATTAAGGGTGATATTGATAAAGAACCTATAGAGACAACGGTGGACTTAAAAGTTGATGCATATATTCCATCATCATATATAGAAGATGAGATGCAAAAAATAGAAGTATATAAAAAGATTGCAGCTATAGAAAGCATAGACGAGTATATGGATATAAAAGAGGAGCTAGAGGATAGATATTCAGATATTCCAGATCCTGTTTATAACTTAATGGATATTGCATACATAAAGAGTAGAGCTAAGTTATTATCCATAGAAGAAATAAAAGAAAGCGTAAATGATGTTAGCTTTAGATTCCAAGCAGGAGACAGTGATTACGAGAAGATATTTAAAATAATAATAGAGAAGTATAAAGATAGTATAATGCTGAAGTTTGGGGAAGCACCATCCTTTATATTTAAGCTAAAAGATCAAAAGAAAGAAAACATGTTAGCTTTCTTTAAAGAGATGTTAGAAAATTTAATAAAAAATAAATAAATACAGAAGGTATTTGTATTTGAAATGACACATTAATATTGTATACTTATACTGTATAAATTTTACTTAATAAAGAGAAAAGTGAGGGAATAGCTTTGAATAAGATAAAAAGGTATGTGACTATGGCTGTAGCCGGTATAATGATGTTTTCTTTAGCTGGATGTAATATGATAGAAAGAACACCAGAATCAAAAAGAAAAGTTGTATTAGCTAAGGTTAACAATGAGAAGATTACAAGAGGAGATTTAGATGATTCTATGAAATCAACATTAGAGTATCTAAAGACTCAATATGGAGAAGACTTTGAAACTAATGAAGATATAAAAGAAGATTTAAAATCTGCTAGAGAAGAAGAATTAGATTTTATGGTACTTAGAGCTTTACTTGTACAATATGGTAAAGATAATAACTTGCTTATGACTGATGAAGAAGCTAAAAAGAAACTTGATGAGCAAATACAAGCGTTAATAAAGGTAGCAGGAAGTAAAGAAGCTTATGAAAAAGAAATAAAATCATCTTATGGAATGACAGTAGAAGAATATGAAGCATTTCTTAAGGAGATAGTTATTGCAAGTGATGTTAATGACAAGTTAAGAGAAGAAGTTAGTAAAGATGTAACAGTTTCGGATGAAGAGATAAGTGAATATTATGAAAAGAATAAGGCGTCAAAATATACAACAAAAGCAGGTGCTGATACTTATAATATATTATTAGATTCTGAAGAAAAGGCTAAGGAAGTAAGAGCTCAAATTAAAAATCTAGATGATTTTAAAAAGCAAGCAGATACTTATAACACAGATTCTACAAAAGGCAAAGGTGGATATTTAGGCTGGGTAGAATATGAAAATAGCGGAATGGTGGAAGAGTTTGATGCAGCATTTAAGAAGTTAAAGAATGGAGAAATATCTCAACCAGTAAAATCTAAGTTTGGATGGCATTTAATAACTGTTGCAAATGTTCAAGGGGAAGAAAAAGTAAAAACTCTAGAGGAAGTTAAAAAAGAAGTTAGTGAAGCTATTAAATCAGAGAAAGTAACTGAAGCTTATAATAAAAAGATTGAAGAGTTAAAGAAAGAATATAATGTAAAAACTTATACTGATAGATTTTAATAGATAGGAAAAGTAGGGAAACTAATCCCTACTTTTTTTATTTATATAAATATTGGCTATATGTGAATAAAATTTCTAAGAAGTCAAATAATAATAGTGCTACAAATTAATTAGTTTTTTAAGGAGGTCAATTTTAATAATGAAAGCTACAGGAATTGTAAGACGTATTGATGATTTAGGTAGAGTTGTTATACCAAAAGAAATAAGAAGAACTTTAAGAATTAGAGAAGGGGATCCATTAGAGATATTTACAGATAGAGAAGGTGGAGTAATATTAAAGAAATATTCTCCAATAGGAGAATTAACAGATTTCTCAAAGGAATATGCAGAAAGCTTACAACAAGCTATAGGACATATTGTTTTAATATCTGATAAGGATGCTTTCATATCTGCTAGTGGTGGACCAAAGAAAGATTACATAGAAAGAAAAATAAGTAATGAGTTAGAAAAGATAATGGATGATAGAAAAACAGTTCTTCTTGGAGAAGGAGGAGATAAAATAATTCCATTACATAATGATGATGATGGAGCAGAAGAAAAATATGTTTCACAAGTTATTTCTCCTATAATAGCAGAAGGAGATGCTATAGGTGCTGTAGTCATATTATCTAAGCAAGCAGGAGAAAAGTTAGGTGAATTAGAAATAAAGTTAGCAGAAACTGCTTCTGCGTTCCTTGGAAAGCAAATGGAACAGTAATCTTTTTATATCCTGAATAAAAATAATGTAAATAAACAGTAATAATACCTCTAAGCTTGAAATAAAAATAATTAGTACCATGTAAAGTTTGGAGGTATTTTATGAAAAAACAATCTTTAATAAAAGGTAGCCTTATATTAGGTATAGCTGGAATATTGACAAGGTTCTTAGGGTTATTTTTTAGGTGGCCATTAGTTATGCTAATTGGAGATGAAGGGATAGGATATTATCAATTATCGTATCCATTATATATGTTTTTTGTTGCAATGGCATCAGGCGTTCCTATAGCTATGTCTAAACTAATATCTGAAAGAAATGCAGTTGGAGATGTTAAGGGTGGTTTTGAAATAGTAAAAGAATCATCTATGCTTATGCTTATTCTTGGGACAGGCACATCTTGTATATTATTTCTTTTTGCACGTCCAATTATGAGTATTTTAGAATGGAGACCAGAAGCATATTATTCGCTTATAGGAATTTCATTTGCACCAGTAATAATTTCTATTATGACTGTATTTAGAGGATACTTTCAGGGGTTGCAAAATATGACTCCATCAGCAATATCTCAAATTTTAGAGCAAATTGGTAGAGTTGTAGTTGGAGTTGGATTAGCGATAGTATTAAGACCAAGAGGTATTGAATACTCGGCAGGTGGAGCAGCATTTGGAGCTGCTGCTGGAGGCCTTATAGGAAGTGTTTATTTAGGTTTTAAATATATGCGAGTTAAAAGGAGTTATGGAATAAAAAAGATAAAAAGTAATCCTGAGGTGTTAAATAGAATATTAAAAATGGCTATACCAATTTCACTAGGGGCTACTGTTGGCTCTATAATGAGTTTGATTGATTCTATACTAGTGCCACAAAGGTTGAATAGTGCAGGTTTTTCCGGTCAGCAGGCAACTATATTATATGGACAATTAACAGGTAAGGCATCTGTTATCGTAAATATTCCACTAACTTTATCTATGGCTCTTTGTACATCTTTAATTCCTATAATTGCAGAGTGCTATTTTTTAAGAAAACAAGGAGAAGTAAGAAATAAGATTAATTTATCATTGAAACTTTCATCAGTTATAGCAGTACCATGTTTTTTTGGACTTTTCTTTATGGCAGAGCCTATAATGAAGTTTATATTTCCTGGAAGGTTTGATGGGGTAGATATTCTAAAATACTTATCTATATCTATACCATTTATCATAGTGACTCAAACAACTACATCCATATTACAAGGAGTTGGATCATATATTCTTCCTGTAATAAATTTATTTATTGGATGTATTGTAAAAGTAATATTAACAGTAGTTTTAGTAGCTATTCCGGAGTTAAATATATATGGAGCTGTAATTGCCTCTATAGGAGCTTATATAGTTTCTACATTACTTAACTTGATTACTATGAAGGTTAAGCTTGGAAGTAATATAGAGCTGTATAACAATTTTATAAAGCCAGGATATGCAGCTAGTTTAATGATTGTAGTAGTAATATTAACATATAACTTTTTATATAGAAATACAATGAGCAATAGTATATCATGCTTACTATCTATATCTTTAGGTGCTATAATATATGGCATAGGTATATTTGCACTAAGAGTATTTAGTGTAGATGATGTGAAAAATAGGATAAGAAAGAAAGCTTAATAATATATAAAAAGGAGAGAATCTAATGATTAAGATAGTTGGATTAGGACCTGGAGCACCAGAAGCATTAACTATAGGGGCTGTAGATGCTATTAGAAAGAGTAATAATGTATATTTTAGAACAGAGAAGCATCCTACAGTAGAATATATAAAAGAACAAGGAATTGATTTTAAAACTTGTGATTATTTTTATGAAAGCTCAGAAAGCTTTGATGAAGTGTATAAGAGAATTTCAGAAAATATAATAGAAGAATACAATAAAACTGGAGAGTTAGTTTATGCTGTTCCAGGGCATCCTTTAGTAGCTGAGAAATCAGTATTTAACTTGATTGAGTTGTGTGAAAAAGCATCAATTGAATATAGTATTTTACCAGCTGTTAGTTTCATAGATGCAATGATGGATAGATTAAAGATAGACCCTATAAATGGATTAAAGGTTATAGATGCATTTGATATAAAGAATCAAGTTCTAGATAAAAGAATAGGAACAATAATAACTCAGGTATACAATCAATTGATAGCTTCAGAAGTTAAACTAGCATTAACAGAATACTATGATGATGAGACTGAAATTATATATTGTAGGGCAGCAGGTATAGAGGGTGAAGAAAGCATAAGAAACATACCTTTATATGAGTTAGATATGCAAGAGGACATAGATTATTTAACATCTATATATATTCCTAAGGATTTAAATAATAAAAAGGATATATATGATTTGATTCAGATAATAGATACATTAAGGGGTGAGGATGGTTGTCCTTGGGATAGGGAGCAAACTCATGAGTCTATAAAAAAAGCTATTATAGAAGAAAGTTATGAAGTAGTTGATGCAATAGATAAGGAAGAGGATAATGCTTTAATAGAGGAACTTGGAGATGTACTATTACAAGTTGTTTTTCACTCAGCAATAGGAAAAGAAGATGGATATTTCAACTTTAATGATATAGTAGAAGGTATTTGTAATAAGATGGTATATAGACATCCTCATGTGTTTGGAGATAGTCATATGAATACGTCAAGTGAAGTTTTATTAGAATGGGAAGATCTTAAAAAGAAAGAAAAGAATATTGAAAGTGTAACAGAAGATTTAGAAGGTATAGCGAAAGCGCTTCCTGCATTAATAAGAGCTGAAAAGATTCAAAAGAAGGCAAGTAAAGTAGGGTTTGATTGGAATGAAGTAGAAGAAGCTGTGAAAAAAGTAAGAGAAGAGATAAATGAATTAATTGAAGTATATAATAGTGAAAATAAGGCAAAAATAGTAGAAGAAGTTGGAGATTTGATTTTTGCTTGTGTAAATGTAAGTAGGTTTTTAAAAGTGGATAGTGAAGAAGCTTTAAATTTAACAAGTGATAAATTTATTCGAAGATTTAATTATATTGAAACAAAGGCAAAATCCATGAATATTAAATTAGAAGAAATGACATTAGAAGAGATGGATAAGTTATGGGAAGAGGCAAAAAAACTAGAAAAATAACCTATCGGAGAAGGAATTTATATATTTATGGAGAATAATATAGTTTATTAGTGCTATACCACGTATAAGCATATAATTATGTATCATTTGACTAACTATACAAAAAATACAAAAAATGTATAGACGAGTTAAAAAAGAGGTTATATAATAAGGTAATGTAAGTATAGTACATAAGAGCAGTTAGAAATAATAACTGTATTTTAAGGAGGATGTAATCGTGAATAAATCAGAATTAATCGCTAGCATGGCTGAAAAGTCAAAATTAACTAAGAAGGATGCTGAAGTTGCTTTAAAGGCTTTCATAGAAAGTGTTGAAGAAGCTTTAGAAAAGGGAGAAAAGGTTCAATTAGTTGGATTTGGTACTTTCGAAACTAGAGAAAGAGCAGCTAGAGAAGGAAGAAACCCAAGAACTAAAGAAGTTATAAAAATAGCAGCATCAACAGTTCCTGTATTTAAGGCTGGTAAAGAATTCAAAGAAAAAGTTAATAAGTAATTAATAAGAACCCGAGATTTCTCGGGTTCTTTTAGAATAAAAAAGGAGAAGTTAATGTGAGATTAGATAAATATCTTAAAGTATCAAGAATAATAAAAAGAAGAACAGTTGCAAAAGAAGCTTGTGAAAGTGGAAGGGTTACTATTAATGGCAAGGTTGCTAAGCCATCTACAGATGTAAAAGAAGATGACATAATAGAAATAAGTTTTGCAAATAAAGTATTAAAAGCAAAGATAATAAATATAGCCCAACATGTAAAGAAGGAAGTAGCAAAAGACATGTACATAATTATAGAAGGAGAAGAAGATAAAGAGTAGTAAATTAGAATAAAGAACTTTTCTTATTCATATATTTTATTAGAATGTTTAGGAGGAGAAGTGTATGGAAGAAGAAAGAAAAAGTTCTTTATCTTTAGAGGATAGAAAAAAACTTACATTATCAGGAGTGTTAGAAGTAGTTAACTTTGATGATGAAAAAATATCTTTAAATACTATATTGGGGAATCTTGCTATTAAAGGTGAGGGGTTAAAAATGAATAAGCTTGATGTTCAAAATGGAGATGTGATTATTATGGGATACATATCATCTATGATTTATAGCGGTAAAGATGGTAAGAAGAGTAAAGAAAGTATAATTAAAAAGATTTTTAAGTAGAAAATATGCCGTTACAGTTAAATATTCAAGTTAATATAGTAATATATAGTTTGCTAGCCGGTGTTTTGACTGGAATACTTTTTGATGCATATAGGTTAATAAGAGGATATAAGATTCCAAAAGTAATAGTAGTTGTGGAAGACTTATTATTTTGGGCACTATGTGCATTAGTAGTATTTACTTTTTTATTATATACAAATTATGCTTTTCTAGGTCCATATGTATATATCTTTATTGGAATAGCAATTGCGGTTTATATCAAATTTATAAGTCCCCATATATTAAAAACAGAGAGAACCATAGGAAAAAAAATCTCAAAATCATTAAGAGTGAGTGCTAAGAACTTTATTTATCCATTTAAGATATTTATGTCAAAAATGGGAAATAAAAATAAGTAACTATAGAAAAATTACTTGAATAAAGTAACTATAGTGATTACAATATATTTATAGAATTTGAATGAGGTGCTATGGATGAAAAGGAGGTTAACTATAAAAAATTTAATATTAGTAGTGCTTGTAGCAATTTTCATTTTTAGTTTTGTTAGGCAAGAAAAAGCTATGAGAAGAATTGAAAAGGAGAGAGTTGCGAAAGAAGCTCAGTTGGAGTATTTAAAGAATAAACAAGAGAGGCTGCAAGAAGAGCATGATAAAGCACAGTCTAATGAGTATCTAGAGCAGTTGGCGAGGGAAAGACTTAATATGATAAAGAAAGGTGAAACCTCTGTAGAACAACAAAAGAAAGCTGACTCAAATTCTCAAAATTAGGTTATTATATTAATAACATATATTATTATTTATTTATATTTAAGGAGGAGTCTTATAAACATGACCTTGGCGACAGGAAACATATTAGAAGGAACAGTGGTAAACATCACAAATTTTGGAGCCTTTGTGGAGGTAGAAGGAAAAACTGGATTAGTTCATATATCTGAAGTAGCAGACTCATTTGTAAAGGATATTAGACAACATTTAAATGAACAAGATAAAGTTAAAGTTAAAGTCATTTCCATTGATGATAACGGAAAAATTAGTTTATCGATAAAACAAGCTAATGTTCAAAAGAAGTCAGTTAGACCTGCTGAATTCGATTGGGGAACTGATAAATCAAGTAAGCCTAATTCTGCAAATTTTGAAGATAAGATATCAAAGTTTTTAAAAGATAGCGAAGAAAAAATGCAAGATGTGAAAAAACATCAAGAATTCAAAGGTAAGAATAGTAAGAATAGATCGTAAGATATTGTTTATATAATTAATATAAATTAATAAAGCAAGCTCTCTAATTTAGGTAGAGTGCTTGTTTTTATTATTTGATTAAATAATAAAAAAAAGAATGTAAAAAGATGTTGACAGTATATTAATCATGCTTTATAATAAGTCTTGTCGTTGAGAACGGCATATGAAAGCTAAGCCGAAGTGGCGGAACTGGCAGACGCACAGGACTTAAAATCCTGCGGTGGTTAAACACCGTACCGGTTCGATTCCGGTCTTCGGCACCAAATTTTTATAATATAATATCGCGGGGTGGAGCAGTTGGTAGCTCGTCGGGCTCATAACCCGAAGGTCGTAGGTTCAAGTCCTGCCCCCGCAACCATAACGTGGCGGAATAGCTCAGCTGGCTAGAGCATTCGGTTCATACCCGAAGGGTCGTAGGTTCAAGTCCTATTTCCGCTACCACGTGTGCCGAAGTGGCGGAACTGGCAGACGCACAGGACTTAAAATCCTGCGGTGGTTAAACACCGTACCGGTTCGATTCCGGTCTTCGGCACCAAATTTTTATAATATAATATCGCGGGGTGGAGCAGTTGGTAGCTCGTCGGGCTCATAACCCGAAGGTCGTAGGTTCAAGTCCTGCCCCCGCAACCATAACGTGGCGGAATAGCTCAGCTGGCTAGAGCATTCGGTTCATACCCGAAGGGTCGTAGGTTCAAGTCCTATTTCCGCTACCACGTATGCCGAAGTGGCGGAACTGGCAGACGCACAGGACTTAAAATCCTGCGGTGGTTAAACACCGTACCGGTTCGATTCCGGTCTTCGGCACCAAAAAAGATCTAAGATATTCTTAGGTCTTTTTTTATTATAAATTTTTAGATAGGGTTAAATCCATAATAGTTAAACTATATTGCGGTTTATCATATAAAGAATAATTCTATGATACTGGGAATAAAAATATTCATATCAACTTCTATCAATAAAATACAAAGATGCTTCATTAATGACAAAATTAAAAAAAAAGTAAAATTCTTTAAGAAATGAGATATAGGCTTGTTTAATAAGAAAAACTGATTAATAATTCTAGATTAATAAGTTGAGTAAATTGGAGATAAAAAAAAGAAAAGTAAGAATAATAAAAGTAAATGTCCTACGAAAAAATAAAATAAGGTCCAATAAGTGACATATATCGTAAAGTGGGTGGTGATATAATTTATTTACAATTTATGTAAATAAGGAGAGGTGACTTATGCAGTATGGACTAAAGGTGGAGAATTATAAGAGAGTAAATGATAAGAAAAGGGTTCTAGTAAATGAAAAAGAAAACATTTTAAGTTATCTGACTATATTATTAGCATCAATTTTAATTAGTAGAGTTACGTTGCTTTTGAATAGAGGAGATATAAATGGAATGGCTCCATTTGGTATAGCATTTTTAATATCCATAGGAACTTTAAAAGATATAAAGAAGTATTTAATAGCTAGCGTTGGAGTTGCCATTGGGTATATGACTATATTAAATATTGCTGGTGAAAGATATATAAATTTAGTAGTATCAGCTGTAGTTTTATTTGTATATATCACAAGCTATATATTAGAGAAAAGAATAAAAGATACTGAGTTCTTTATAGCTGCATTTATAGGATTTGTTTTTTGTGGCCTCTTTATAAATAAGTATACATTAGGTGTTAACATAACGTTAGCGTTGATAAATACTATAGTTGTAGTTCCTATATCATTTGTTCTTAGATATGGGATTAAGTGTTTAGATGAGTTTAAAGATAATTACTTGTTTACGATAGAAGAAGTGATTAGTGCTGGAATACTTATATGCTTGATAATTTCTGGTATAGGAAATTTGAGTATATTAAATATTGAATTAAGAAATATAATATCATATTTATTAATTTTGATTATAGCCTATGCTGCTGGAGGGACTTATGGTGCAGCTATTGGTGTAACAATGGGTATTATAGTTGGATTAAGTTCCGGAGACATGATGCTAGGTGTAGCAATGTATAGCTCCATAGGATTAATAGCGGGAGTGTTTAAGGATACTGGAAGAGTGTTTTCGTTTTTAGCATATTTTATTATGTATATAGCTCTAGCTCTATACTCTGATAATTTATATATAGCATCAGTAGTTGAAGTGATAATTTCAGGAATGATTTATATTGCTATTCCTAAAAAGGTGTATTATAAAATTGAGTTAGAATTAAATTGTGATAGAAAAACTGATAGTATAAATAATATATCCTTAGACGAAATTAGAGAAGAAATGTTTAATAAGGTAAAGCAAGTGAAAATAGTACTCAATTCCGTATCCGATGCTCTTAAGGTACCTAGGGGAAATACTAATCTTGTTTTTAATAAGAAGGGAACAGAATTAACAGAAAACTTGGTAGGTAGGGTTTGTGGTGACTGTGTAAGAAGACAAATATGTTGGAATCGTGAATTTACTTCTACATTTAACTCTTTTCAAACCTTATTAGAAAACTGTGAAGGGAAAAAGATGAGTTTTCCATTAGAGTTGGAGAAAAAGTGTAAAAAGAAGTTTGAGTTAATAAAGGGAGCGGAAAAGATTATTGATAATTCTAAGGGCGAAGAGGCTCTAAAGGGAAAATTAGAAGAAGGTAGAATGATGATAGCTTCTCATATTGATAATATGTCTAAGTCTGTTGATAAGGTTTTGTTAGATCTTAATAAAGAAGTGGAAGTTGATTATGAGATAAAAAAGTTAATTAAGAAGGCCTTTAGTAAAGTTTCTATTGAATATAAAAAAGTATATTGTTATAGAGATGTTGATGGAAGAAGTAAAATTAAGATTACAATGAACAATTGTTGTGGCAGTAAGTATTGCTATAAAAAGATTTTGCCTATAATAAATAATGTCATGAGAAAACCTATGACTATATCAGGGGAAGGGTGTTGTATAAATCCTAAAGACAATGAGTGTAATATAATATTTGAAGAAATGCCTAAGTTTTTTGTAAGGTCATATGGTGCTGTAAAGTCCAAAGATGGGGAAGAATACAGTGGAGATTCCTACAGCTTTGGGAAAAGTGTAGGTGGCTCATATGTAACTATACTAAGTGATGGTATGGGGTCAGGACCTGATGCTGGAAGAGAAAGTAATGCAACTGTTTCTTTGGTAGAGCAGTTTTTGGAAGCTGGACTATCTAAAGAAACGGCAGTTGATATGATTAATTCTATAGTTGCTTTAAAGTTTGATGAAGATGAAAAATTTTCTACACTAGATTTGAATGTTGTAGATTTATATTCTGGGAAGGTAGACTTCATAAAGATTGGAGCAGTGGCAAGTTTTATAAAAAGGAGTAATTCTGTTGAGGTTATAGAAAGTAATATGCCGCCTTTTGGGTTGTTGGATAGTATGGATTTAGATGAAGTTAAAACTAATGTAAGTAATGGAGATTTGATTATTACATTAAGTGATGGTGTTTTAGATATAGATAAGAAAAATGTTGGTGTATATAGCTGGATGAAAGAGTTTTTAGAAGGCGCATCAAAAGACCCTAAACAGTTGGCTGAAGATATTATAAATAAGTCTAAAGAATTAAGTGGTGATATATGTAATGATGATATGACTGTGGTTGTGTCTAAGGTATATTCTATGTACTAATTTTTAAGAGTTAAATAGCGGACTGATAAGGTCTGCTATTTTAATTTTTTTAATATAAAGGTAAAATAGTAGGTATAGTATTTTTTAAAAAGAGGTATTAATTGATGAGCGTGGAGAAACGAGTATTAGAATATATATTAGAAAATAAATTGTTACAAGAAAAAGAAAAAGTTGTTGTTGGAGTGTCAGGAGGGCCTGATTCTATATGTTTGTTAGAGGTATTATATAAGTTACAAAATCAGCTAGAAATAGAACTGGTTGTAGCTCATATTAATCATATGCTAAGAGGAGAAGAGGCTAATGAAGATGAAAAGTACGTAAATGATTTTTGTGTGGAAAGAGGTATAGAAGTTTACTCAAAGAGAATAAATATAAATGAATTTGCGAAAAAACAAAGAATGTCAACTGAAACTGCAGGTAGAGAAGCTAGATATCAATTTTTTAGAGAAGTTATGAAAAAAACTAATTCTAATAAAATTGCTACTGCTCATAATGCAAATGATCAAGTTGAAACTATATTCATGAGAATTATGAGAGGAACTGGATTAGAAGGATTAACAGGAATTTCGGTGAAAAGAGACAGCATATATATAAGGCCGATTTTGTTTTTACAAAGAGAAGAAATAGAATGGTATTGTGAAAAAAATAATTTAAATCCAAGAATTGATAAAAGCAATATGGAACGTAATTATAGTAGAAATAAAATAAGGTTAGATATAATTCCATATATGAAAGAAAATTTTAATTCTGATTTAGTAACAGTTATAAATAGGATGGCAGATACTCTGAAAGAAGATAATGAGTTAATAGAGAGTGTTATAGATGAGTATTTGTTTAAGTATTGTAAGGTTGAAAAAGACTATCTTATTATAAGAAGTGATATTATTGCTTGTAAAAGTGTAATAATAAATAGAGTTATTAGGAAGGCTACTTCTATTATAAGTGGAAGTGGATATAATATAGAAGCTAAGCATATTGCTAGTATAAGAAAGCTTTTAAATCTAGGTACCAATAAACGAGTAGATTTACCAAATGGTTTATATGCAGAGAATGTTTATGGAGACATTTATTTAAGAAAGATGGAAAGTAAGGAAGATAAATACTGCCAAGAGGTAGTGATTAATAAAGATGATATAGAAAGTGAATTTAGCTTTGGGGCGTATTCTATTAAGTTTGAAGTTTTAGAAAATGTAAAAAATATAAAGTTTGCTGATAATAGTTTTATAAAGTATTTTAATTATGATAAAATTAATGGTAATATTATCATTAGAACCAGGAAAAATGGAGACAAAATGATTCCTCTAGGAATGAATGGTAGGAAGAAAATAAAAGATATATTCATAGATAGTAAGGTTTCAGTAAGTCAACGAGATATAGTACCTATTATTCAATTTGATGATGAGGTTGCTTGGTTAGTAGGGTTAAAGGTGTCTAATGAATATAAAGTAACAAAAGATACTAAAAAGTTACTAAAAATAACTGTAATGGAAAGGAATTAAGAGGATGAGGGAAGATGTTAAAGAAATACTATTTAGTGAAGAACAAATTAGTGATAAGGTAAAGGAACTTGCAAATAGAATTAGTTGCGATTATAAAGATAAGAACTTGTTAGTAGTTGGTGTGTTAAAAGGATCAGTTTTGTATGCAGCTGAATTAATAAAGAATATTACAGTTCCATGTGAAATTGATTTTATGGCTGTATCTAGTTATGGGAACTCTACTGAGACATCAGGTGTTGTTAGAATATTAAAGGATTTAGATCACAGTATAGAAGGAAAAGATATTTTAATAGTAGAGGATATAGTTGATAGTGGGGTAACATTAGATTATTTGTTAAAGTATTTAAAAGCTAGAAAGGCAAATAGTATAAACATAACTACATTGTTAAATAAAGAAGCAAGAAGAAAAGTGGATATTGATGTGAAATATGTTGGGTTTGAAGTCCCTGATGAATTCATAGTTGGATATGGAATAGATTATGCAGAAAAGTATAGGAATCTACCTTTTATAGGAATATTAAAACCAGAGGTATATGAAAGATAGAATATAAATATAATTGTATAAAAAAATAGCGTATGTTAAAATTTAAAATAACTAGAAGAGAGGGGGGCTTTGAATGGCGAATAAAAAGAATTCAAGCTCAGCTTTATGGATAATAGTACTATTTGTTCTGGTATTTGCTGCTTTTACTATTTGGCAAACTAAAGGAACAACTGATAGTATTCCATTTAGCTTATTTCAAGAAAAGTGGAAAAGTAACGAAATTGAGAGTATAGTAATAAGACAAGATAAGATGCAAGTTCAAGGTAAAACTCGAGATAATAAGATATTTACTACTAATGCTCCAGATGAGATGATAAACTCATTATTAAAAGATAGTCCAAGAAGTGATGTTAAAATTGAATATGAAGCTCCATCTAATAATGTAGCGTGGTTAAGTATAATACCTGTGGTATTATTGGTGGTTCTGTTTTTAGTGTTTTTATTTGTATTTACACAACAATCTCAAAGTGGAGGTGGCGGAAGAGGGGTAATGAACTTTGGAAAAAGTAGAGCTAAAATAGCCTCTCCTGATGCTAAAAAAGTAACATTTAAGGATGTTGCAGGTGCTGATGAAGAAAAAGCTGAATTAGAGGAAATTGTTGATTTTCTAAAGCTTCCTGCTAAATATATAGAAATGGGAGCAAGAATTCCTAAGGGAGTGTTACTAGTTGGGCCTCCTGGTACAGGTAAGACGTTATTAGCAAAAGCTATAGCTGGAGAAGCTGGAGTTCCGTTCTTTAGTATATCTGGTTCTGACTTTGTTGAAATGTTTGTAGGTGTTGGAGCTTCTAGAGTTAGAGATTTATTCCAAGAAGCTAAAAAGAATGCACCATGTATTGTTTTTATAGATGAAATTGATGCAGTAGGTAGACAAAGAGGTGCTGGCTTAGGTGGCGGTCATGATGAAAGAGAGCAAACTTTAAATCAGTTACTTGTTGAAATGGATGGATTTGGAGTTAATGAAGGAATAATAATGATAGCTGCAACTAACAGACCAGATATTTTAGACCCTGCTCTATTAAGACCAGGCAGATTTGATAGACAAATTGTTGTAGGTGCACCAGATGTAAAGGGAAGAGAAGAAATTTTAAAGGTTCATACAAAGAAAAAGCCTCTTAGCGAAGATGTTAATCTTGAAGTGTTAGCAAAGAGAACACCAGGATTTAGTGGGGCTGACTTAGAAAATCTTTCAAATGAAGCAGCTTTACTATCTGTAAGAAGAAGTAAGAAGCAAATTGGCATGCTTGAGATGGAAGAAGCTATTACAAGAGTAATAGCTGGACCTGAAAAGAAGAGTAGAGTTATAAGTGAACATGATAGAAAATTAACTGCTTATCATGAGGCAGGTCATGCTGTTGTTATGAGATTATTGCCTAATGCAGATCCTGTTCATGAAATATCTATAATACCAAGAGGTAGAGCTGGTGGTTATACAATGCATCTTCCAACAGAAGATAGAGCTTATACATCAAAGTCTAGACTTAAAGATGAGATGGTAGGATTGTTAGGTGGAAGAGTTGCTGAACACCTAATTTTAGGAGATATAAGTACTGGGGCTAAAAATGATATTGATAGAGCTAGTGATATTGCAAGAAGTATGGTAATGGAATATGGTATGAGTGATAAGATTGGTACTATATCCTATGGATCAGATCAAAATGAAGTTTTCTTGGGTAGAGATCTAGGAAGAGGAAGAAATTTTAGCGAAGAAGTCGGAGCTAAAATTGACAAAGAAATTAAAGCTTTAATAGATGAAGCTTATAATAAAGCTGAAACTTTATTAAAAGAGAATATAGAGAAACTTCATGCTGTTGCAGGTGCTTTATTAGAAAAAGAAAAGCTTGAAGGTCAAGAATTCTTAAAAATATTTGATAATGCTGATAAAACAGATAATTTAGCATAATAAAAAAGTGTCGAGTTTATCGGCACTTTTTATATTGTACGAAAGTTAATTTTATAATAATAATATAAATCATAAAATTTAGGTATAAATACGAATAATAATGTAAGAACAATATTAAATGTACGAAAAATATTTCAAAAAAATATAGTCAATGGTATAATCTTAATATGAACTTTATAATAAGGAGGAAAATAGTAGTGAAAAGTGATATTCAAATAGCTCAAGAAGCTAAAATGGAACCTATTATAAAAATTGCGCAAAAATTAAATTTAACAGAAGATGATATAGAGTTATATGGTAAGTATAAGTGTAAAATAGGATTAGATGTACTGAATAATAATAAATCTAAAGAGGGAAAATTAGTACTTGTTACAGCAATAAATCCAACACCAGCGGGTGAAGGAAAGTCCACAGTTACAGTGGGACTTGGTCAAGCGTTGTGTAAAAAAGGGAGAAATGCAGTTATTGCGTTAAGAGAACCTTCTTTAGGTCCTGTTTTTGGCATAAAAGGGGGAGCAGCTGGAGGGGGATATTCTCAAGTTGTTCCTATGGAGGATATAAATTTACATTTTACTGGAGATATGCATGCAATAACAGCAACAAATAATTTATTATGTGCTGCTATAGATAATCACATACATCAAGGGAATCTTTTAAGAATTGATTCAAGAAGAATTGTATTTAAAAGAGTTATGGATATGAATGATAGAGCGCTTAGAAATGTAATCGTGGGGATGGGCGGTAAAGTAAACGGGTTTGTAAGAGAAGATGGATTTATGATAACTGTTGCATCAGAAATAATGGCGATTCTTTGTTTGGCTTCTGATTTAAATGACTTAAAAGAAAGAATGGGTGAGATTGTTGTAGCTTATGACTTAGATGGAAATCCGGTTTATGCTAAACAATTAGAAGTAGAAGGTGCTATGGCATTATTAATGAAAGATGCAATAAAACCTAACTTAGTTCAAACCTTAGAAAATACTCCTGCTATAATACATGGAGGGCCTTTTGCAAACATTGCTCATGGATGTAATTCAGTCATAGCTACTAAATTGGCGTTAAAGCTTGGTGATATAGTTGTTACAGAAGCTGGATTTGGAGCAGACCTAGGTGCAGAAAAGTTTTTAGATATAAAGTGTAGATATGGTGGATTAAATCCAAATTGTGTAGTGGTTGTTGCTACCATTAGAGCTTTGAAACATCATGGTGGTGTTTCAAAAGAGGAATTAAATACACCTAATGTTGAGGCTCTATCAAAAGGGATAGTTAATTTAGAAAAACAAATTGAAAATATCAAGAAGTATAATGTTCCTGTTGTTGTAGCTATAAATAAGTTTTTAACAGATAGCAATGATGAAGTTAAGTTTGTAAAAGATTATTGTAACAATATTGGTGTTAAGGTGGCTCTTTCTGATGTTTGGGCAAAAGGAGGAGAAGGTGGATTAGAATTAGCTGATATAGTAGAAGATGTTCTAGAAAATGAAAAGTCTGATTTTAAACCAATATACGATGTTGAAAAAAGTATAGAAGAGAAAGTGCTAACAATAGCTAAAGAGATATATGGAGCAGATGGAGTTCAATACAGTGCAGCAGCTAAGAGGCAAATAAAAGAACTAGAGAAGTTTGCATTAGATAAGCTTCCTATATGTATGGCAAAAACTCAATACTCTTTATCTGATAATCCGTCATTATTGGGTAGACCAAGTGGATTTGATATAACTGTAAAGGAAGTAAAAGTTTCAAATGGTGCAGGATTTATTGTGGTATTAACAGGAGATGTAATGACAATGCCAGGATTACCAAAAGTTCCTGCCGCAAATAAAATGGATATATTAGAAAATGGAGAGATAGTAGGGTTATTCTAATGGTAAGCAATGTTTATGGTGTTTTAATATACTTGACAAATTATGTTGGCTTGCTAAAATTATATTGTTAAATTTAAGTTATTTTACTGAAATAAAGGCAGCTTTTAATAGCTGCTTTTAATTATATTAAAGGGGTGCTTTTATGATTTTACTTGTTGATGTTGGTAACACTAATATAGTACTTGGTGTACATAAAGATAATGAGTATATAGCAAGTTGGCGTATTTCAACTGATCCTAATAAAACATCGGATGAATACGGAATACAAGTTATGCAATTATTTTCCCAAAACAATTTAGATGCAAAAGAAGTTAAGGGGATAATTATATCATCAGTTGTTCCTAATATTATGCATTCTTTAGAGAATATGATAAGAAAGTGTTTTTCTATTGAACCTATAATAGTAGGTCCTGGAATAAAAACTGGAATAAATATTAAATATGATAATCCTAAAGAGGTTGGGGCAGATAGAATAGTAAATGCTGTTGCAGCATGTGAAAGACATAAAAGACCTGTTATAATAATAGATTTTGGTACTGCAACAACTTTTTGTGCATTAACAAGGAGCGGAGACTACTTAGGTGGATGCATTGTACCTGGAATAAAGATATCATCTGATGCTTTATTTGAAAGAGCTGCTAAGTTGCCTAGAGTTGAGTTGGAGTTGCCAGAACAACTAATTTGCAAAAATACTATTTCTAGTATGCAAGCAGGTATATTATATGGTTATATTGGTCAAGTTGAATATATAGTATCTAAAATGAAAAATGAAATGATGAGAAAAAATAGCGAGGAACCATATGTAATTGCAACAGGTGGTTTAGCTAAGTTGATATTTAAAGAAACTGATGCAATAGATGAAGTAGATGATGATTTAACATTAGAAGGTTTAAAAATACTATATTATAAAAACAAGGAGTAATTAAGATGAAGATAAGTAATCTGGTCTTTGATAACAATGTATTTTTAGCACCTATGGCCGGGGTTACTGATATTTCCTTTAGGGGATTATGCAAAGAAATGGGCTGTGGATTAGTAACAACAGAAATGGTTAGTGCGAAAGCATTACACTATGGAAGCGAAAACACACAAAGCCTTTTAAGAATAGCAGAAGAGGAAAAGCCTGTAGCTGCACAAATTTTTGGTAGAGATCCAGAGATAATGGCAGAGGTTGTTGAAAAATATTTTAACAATAGAAACGATATTTGTATTATCGATGTAAATATGGGATGTCCAGCACCAAAAATAACTAAAAATGGTGAAGGGTCGGCTTTGATGAAGGAGCCTGAATTAGCAGCTGAAATAATAAGATCTTTAAAAAAAGTATCCAATAAACCAGTTACGGCTAAGTTTAGAATGGGTTACGATGAAACTTGTATAAATGCAGTGGAGTTTGCTAAAAGATTAGAAGATGCTGGAGTTGATTCAGTAACTGTTCATGGAAGAACTAAGAAGCAAATGTATGAAGGAAATGCTAATTGGGATATCATAAGACAAGTCAAAGATGCTGTTTCTATACCTGTATTAGGAAATGGAGATGTATTTACAGCAGAAGATGCATTAAAGTTAAAAGAGGTTTCCAATTGTGATGGAATCGTTGTTGCAAGAGGTGCAATGGGAAATCCATGGATATTTAAGCAAATAGAAAGAAAGCTTAAAGGTGAAGATGATTTAATAATCACACATAAGGATAGAGTTGAAATGTGTTTAAGACATTATGAGCTTGCAATAAAATATGATGGAGAGTACAAAGCTGTAAGAGAGATGAGAAAACATGCATCTTGGTATATTAAAGGTCTTCCAGGTTGTACGGATATAAAAAATCATATGAATACACTAGATAATAGTGAAGAAGTGATTGAAATATTAAGAAAATATAGAGATCAGTTATCATAAAATTATTTATAAAAATATAAATTTAGAAAATAGGAATTAAATTTATATAAAATGATATAATATTTAAACAGATATTGTTTAAATATAAGGGTATTAATGGTAAGATTTAGGTTGTATAATGTTATTATATAACTTGAGTGGTAAGCGTGGGGTACCCTTAATTATCATTTATTGACATATTATATTGGCTGATTTATAATATGTTAAATACTTTTAGGAATTAATAAAACCAACCTGTCAGGTTGATAAAGGGGAGTATAATATGAGTGAAACTAAAAAATTTCTTATGACGTATGAAGGTGTAAAAAAGCTAGAAGATGAATTAGAATATTTAAAAGCAGTAAAAAGAAAAGAAATAACTGAAAAAATAAAAGTGGCTTTAGGGTATGGAGACTTAAGTGAAAACTCTGAATATGATGAAGCTAAAAATGAGCAAGCTTTTACAGAAGGAAGAATTCTTCAATTAGAAAATATGTTAAAGAATGCTGAAGTTGTTGATGAGTCAGAAATACCAACAGATACTGTTTCTGTGGGTTCAATAGTAAAGGTAAAAGATTATGATTTTGATGAAGAAGTTGAGTACACTATAGTTGGTTCAGCTGAAGCAGATCCAATGAACTTTAGGATATCTAATGAATCACCAGTTGGAAAAGGGTTAATTGGTAAAAAAGTTGGGGACGTTGTAGAGGTTAATGTACCAGATGGAGTTTCAAAATTTGAGGTACTTGATATAAGAAGAGCATAACGGAGGGATGTAAATGTCAACTGAGGAAATGAATATTCAAGAATTAGAATCTCAGTTCAGTGAACAAGAAAGATTAAGAAGAGATAAACTAGCTGAATTAAAGAGTGAAGGAAAGGACCCATTTGATGTATATAAGGTTGATAGAACTCATACATCAGAACAAGTAAAGTCTAACTTCGAAGATTTAGAAGGTAAAGAAGTTACTGTTGCAGGTAGAATAATGTCTAAGAGGGGACAAGGAAAGGTTGTTTTCTCTGATGTGCATGATAGAGACGGGAAAATCCAATTATTCATTAAGATTGATGAAGTTGGAGAAGAACAATTAAAATCATATAAAACATTTGACTTAGGAGATATGGTAGAGGCTACAGGAGAAGTTTTTAAAACTAGAACCGAAGAAATATCTATAAAAGTTAAGAATTTTCAATTAATTTGTAAGTCTTTAAAGCCATTACCAGAAAAGTGGCATGGATTAAAAGACCCGGATTTAAGATATAGACAAAGAGAAGTAGATCTTATAACTAACCCAGAAGTAAAGGATACTTTTATTAAGAGAAGTCAAATTATAAGAGGCATAAGAGAGTTCTTAGATAATAGAGGATTTTTAGAAGTTGAAACACCAATACTATCTCCTATAGCAGGTGGGGCAGCAGCTAGACCATTTATAACACATCATAATACATTAGATATTGATATGTATCTTAGAATAGCTACTGAGCTTTATTTAAAGAGACTTATTGTTGGTGGATTTGAAAAAGTTTATGATATGGGTAAAAACTTTAGAAATGAAGGTATGTCTGTAAGACATAACCCTGAATTCACTATGATAGAGTTATATGAAGCTTATTCTGATTATAATGATATGATGGAAATTATGGAAAACTTAGCGGCGTATGTTTGCGAAAAAGTAAATGGTACAACTAAGGTTATGTACCAAGGAACAGAAATTGACTTTAAGCCACCATGGAGAAGAATAACTATGGTTGATGCTGTTAAGGAATATGCAGGGATAGATTTTAATGCTATTGCATCTGATGAAGAAGCACAAGCTATTGCAAAGGAAAAGCATTTAGAATTCCCGAAACCATTAAATACTGTAACGAAGGGCGAAGTATTAAATGCTCTTTATGAAGAGTTTGCAGAACAGCACATGATACAACCTACATTTGTTATGGATTACCCGGTAGAGATTTCACCTCTTACAAAGAAGAAGAGAGGAAACGAAATGTTTACTGAAAGATTTGAAGGATTTGTATTTGGAAGAGAAATCTGTAATGCGTATTCTGAATTAAATGATCCAATAGTTCAAAGAGAAAGATTTGAACAACAAGCTAAAGAAAGAGAGCTTGGAGATGATGAGGCGTATATGATTGATGAAGAATTCATGAGCGCTCTAGAGACAGGTATGCCTCCAACTGGTGGATTAGGATTTGGTGTTGATAGATTAATAATGTTCTTGACTGATGCACCATCAATAAGAGATGTATTATTGTTCCCAACAATGAAACCACAAACAAATAATTAACATAAAAAAGGAGTTGATTGAATCAACTCCTTTTTCTTTCCTATCTTTAAAATGCTCTGTTTTTTTCGTAAATACTACTATATTTAAATTATTTTAAAAAAAGTGTTGCATTTATAGATAAAGCTGATATAATATCTAATGTAATGACGTTCCGCGATAGCTCAATGGTGGAGCACTCGGCTGTTAACCGATAGGCTGGAGGTT